>Ga0209495_1000295_pt1 | contig 40401 bp, 37 predicted proteins | sample EN1Hudsemesocosm_FD_184629 | JGI IMG/M metagenome (GOLD analysis project Ga0209495, IMG submission 184629) | Methane-oxidizing microbial communities from mesocosms in the Hudson Canyon - EN1E Hudson Canyon (SPAdes) (version 2) | ecosystem: Environmental > Aquatic > Marine > Cold seeps | place...
TTCTGGAGTTGTAAATCCTTCCATTCCGCGCTCTATTACTAAACCGTGAATTCTTCCTTCTTCATTTTTTGCCCATACTACGGCAATATCAGCAAAAGGAGCGTTCGAAATCCACATTTTAGCACCGTTTAAAAGATAGTGGTCACCCATATCCTTATAGTTGGTTTCCATTCCACCTGGGTTAGACCCGTGGTTAGGTTCAGTTAAGCCGAAACAACCCAAGTGTTCTCCACTCGCTAATTTGGGAAGGTATTTTTTTCGCTGTTCCTCATTCCCATATTTGTAAATAGGGTACATAACTAATGAAGATTGAACTGAGGCTGTAGAGCGAACTCCAGAGTCACCTCTTTCTAATTCTTGCATAATTAAACCGTACGAAATTTGGTCTAATCCTGCCCCACCATATTCCTCAGGTATATAAGGTCCAAAAGCACCAATTTCTCCTAATCCAGGAACGATTTGTTTTGGGAATTCTGCCTTTTGGCAAGCATCCTCAATAATTGGTGATATTGCACGCTTTACCCAATCACGGGCTGCGTCACGTACCATTATATGCTCTTCGCTAAGTAAGTCGTCTAGATTGTAGTAATCTGGCGCTTCAAATTGATCTGTAGCCATAAATTATCTTTATTTGGAAAACAAATGTATTGAATTATTTTTAGTATGAATTCCATCCCAATACATTATTTACGAGCCTTGGTTAATACCTACTGTTTATTAGAAATTGTATATTAGATAACTGGAATAGTAATTGTTGCTACTTTCAAAAATGAAGAGTATAAAAATTAGAAATTATGAAGACCAACCGAAGAGATTTTTTAAAAAAAGGAACCTTAGGTGTTTTTGCAGCATCTATAATCCCATTTCAGATTAAGGCTGAGAATACTTCAATTTGTGACCCCACAACTACCGATATTTTAGGTCCATTTTTCTCTGAGGGGGCACCTGAAACTGGATCAATTGTACCAGAAGATTATGAAGGTGACCGACTTTTTTTAACGGGAAAGTTAAGTGCTACAGATTGTGACACGAATATTGTGGCTGCAGTTTTGGATTTTTGGCAAGCAGATGAAAATGGAGTATATGATAATGATGGCTTCAAATTTCGAGGCAAGATTATTTCCGATGAAAATGGGAATTATAATTTAGAAACGATTATTCCCGGAAAATACCTCAATGGTTCTCAATACAGACCTTCACATATACACCTGAAGGTTCAAGCAGAAGGTTATGACGATTTAGTAACCCAAATTTATTTTGAAGGAGATGTTGACATTCCTTCTGATCCATGGGCGAGCTCTGCATCAGCAATTAACAGAATAATACCAGTTAATTCTGGCTTTGCTGGAGATTGGTTTGGGACTTTTGATATAGTTTTGTCTGGAACAGGTCCAGTAGGTATTAATGAAATTCAAAAAGAGTACGGCGATTTAAGTCAGAATTATCCAAATCCATTTAACCGCTCTACTCGTATGTTTTTAGTGTTGAATAAAAATGCTAAAACACTCATAGAGATATATGATCAAAAAGGGAGTTTAATAAAAGTCTTGATGAATCAAGATTTAGCGAAAGGGAGATATGAGTTAAATTGGACAGATGCATCTTTAGCGAATGGAATTTACACTACAGTCTGGACTTCTGATAATAAATTGGTGAAGACAATTAAAATGATTCATCAAACGAACTAAATACTCAATTATGAAACAACTACTTACAATTTTAGCGATTGCCCTTGCGGCTTTTTTAGTAACCGATAATAGTGCACACACCTATCAAGCTGGTGCCCCTGCAGGAAGAACTGGTTCTCCAGGGGATGGAGGTACAACGTGTAATAGTAGTTATTGCCATACAGGACCTGCTGTAACCGATCAATTCATTACAATTTCGATGATGGAAATTTCTCCTAGAGAGTATTCCATTATGATACAAGCACAAAGTGATACCCCATTTGAATATACTAAGGCTGGTTTTCAAGCCTGTATAGAAGATGCGTCTGGTGCTAAAATTGGAATCTTGTCTACCCTGTCGAATACCTTAACTAAAATCGTAAATCAGCATTATATAACACATAAAACTGCTGGTACTGCAACTTCAGCAGAATTTTTTGGCTCTCATCATGCATGGTCTTTTAATTGGTCTGCTCCAGATGACTTCATTGGAGAAGCGACTGTTTACACGGCTGTAATGTTGACAAATAGTAATGGGACTAATTCTGGTGATGTGCACTTAGCGTCTAATTATACATTTAATGTTGGTGTGGGATTTGAAGAAATGAATGAATTTGATTTTTCTGTTTATCCGAACCCGGTAGCTGAGCAAATTAATTTGGTGTTTGAAACTCCTTTAGAAGAAAATACTCGTATTTCTTTAATGGATATGAAAGGGGCAGAGATTGTTTTGTTTCAAGGATTTTTGAATCAAAAAGAATGTAATTTTGTGCTGCCTTCAGTAATTGCTCCAGGGCTTTATGCGCTTAGAATTGAAGGAGATTCAGGAAGATCAGCTAAAAGTATTATTGTGAACTAATCGCTTAAGTGAAAACCTATAAAAGGAGTCCGAAAGGACTCCTTTTTTTATTAGTTTTGTCAAAAGAGCCATAATGATAGAAATTCTTAGAGAGCCCCCACAGTCCACTTGGATATTAATCCTTTTTTTAGTGATTGTTATGATCTATGCTTTCTTATATCATAACGATTCAAGGCGTTTTCTTTACTTTTTTCGATCTGCTTTTAATAAACAATATCAAGTAAATTATGGTCGACAAAGTGTTATATCACAACATTTTATGGTGCTGTTATCGGTGCAGTCGATCCTTGTAGCCTCATTATTACTTTATAAATATCTGACTAACTGCTCTGAAAGCCTGAGTCAGAAATACCTCTTTGCCTATTCTCTTGTGTTTATTCTTGCCTTTTTGGCAGTGAAATGGGTTGCCTTATTCCTAGTATCTATACTGTTCAAACAAGGAAAATTGTTTCAAGAATTTCTCTCTGTTTCCACTCAATACGCTAATTTATTCTTTAGCCCCCTCTTGTTTCTCACCCTGTTTATGTATCTCACAACTGATTTTTCTCTAAATCAGCTAAGTCTTTTATTCTCAGTTTCTTTACTAGCCCTCGTGTGTGGAAAGATGAGGGTTTTCACTCATATGAGAAAAGAAACATCATTAGATGTTTATTATATTATTTTGTACATTTGCACTTTCGAAGCAGCACCATTTTTATGGTTCTTAATCGGTTTAGATTGTTGAATGATAGAGGTGTAGATTAGCCTCTGTTGTAGTTGAAGAGTGGAACCCCTAAACGCTAGAAAATTTGAAAGTAAAAACTATTCTTGTTTCGCAACCAGAGCCTAAGAGCGATGCATCTCCATATCACGAGTTAGCTAGAAAGCAAAAGGTAAGTGTAGATTTCCGTCCTTTTATTCATGTAGAAGGTGTAGATGGTGCTGAAGTGCGCCAACAAAAAGTCTCTTTAACTGATCATACAGCTGTAATTTTAACAAGTAGGAATGCAGTAGATCATTATTTCAGAGTTTGTGAGGAAATGCGATTTGAAGTGCCTACCGCTATGAAATACTTTTGTATGTCAGAAGCTATTGCCTTCTACCTACAAAAATACATTACTTATAGAAAAAGAAAAATTTACTTCGGTAAACAACGCTTTGCAGACCTGATCGATACTATAAAAAAACATAAAACGGAAAAGTTTTTACTTCCTTCATCAGATCTATTGAAGCCCGTAATACCTCAATTATTAGAGGATAATAAGATTAACTACTTTAGAGCCATACTCTATAAAACAGTTTGTAGTGACCTATCAGATTTAGAAGATGTGTATTATGATATTTTGGTTTTCTTTAGCCCTTCAGGGATAAAATCACTATTCCAAAATTTCCCTGATTTTAAACAAAAGGATACTCGCATAGCTGCATTTGGACAAACTACCGTGAAGGCTGTTACCGATGCTGGATTGAAAGTAAATATTGAAGCACCTTCAGTAAAAGCTCCATCTATGACGATGGCACTTGAACAGTATATTAAGGATGCCAACAAAAAATAAGTTTAAGCTTATTTAACTTTAAAGGGCGATATATATCGCCCTTTTTTTATTGATTTTTTCTACATTTACAGAACTATGAGTCATACCTTCCATAAAACGGAACGATTAAAAAGTAAAATGGTTTTTAGCGATTTAATTAGCACCGGACATTCTGCAAAAAAATATCCTTTCGTACTTATTTGGAAGAAAGTTGACACTGAACAGGAGTTCCCAATTCGCATAGCATTTTCAGTTTCTAAAAAACGTTTCCCACTAGCAGTAGATAGAAATGAAATGAAACGAAAAATTAGTGAGATATTTAGATTGAATAAAGCGAAATGGTATAACCACTTGAACGATAACTATGCTGCACTCTTGATTTTTACTTCAAAAGAAAAAATGAAAAGCGCAGAATTAGAAACTAAACTAATACAGGTATTTGAACGTTTTATTTCAGAAGTTGAGTCATCTAATTAAAGAGCTGTTTATATTTTTGATAAAAATATATCAAAAAGGGATTTCACCTTGGACTCCAGCTTCCTGTAGGTATACCCCAACTTGTTCTTCTTATTCGATAGAAGCCTTTCAAAAACATGGCTTATGGAAAGGATTTGTATTAGCTATAAAACGTATTAGTAACTGCCACCCCTGGGGTGGTGAGGGTTACGACCCAGTACCTTAAATTTTTGATGATGAATAAAATACTTAAAAAATTAGCTTTTTGGACTGCCGTAGGTATAGTCTCAATCTCTTCATTTGCCTTTGTTTCTGGTTATTTTGAAGTGAGTAAAAACCTCGATATTTTCACTACCCTTTTTAGGGAGGTCAATATCTATTATGTTGACGAAACGAAGCCCGGTGAAATGATTGAAAAGGCTATCGATTCTATGCTAGAGGATTTAGACCCCTACACCAACTATATACCTGAGTCTGATATTGAGGATTTTAGGTTTCAAACTACTGGGCAGTACGGTGGTATTGGAGCTATGATTAGAAAAAAAGGAGACTATGTAGTTATTGCTGAACCCTATGAAGGTTTCCCTGCAGATAAAGCAGGTTTAATAGCCGGAGATAAATTATTGGAAATAGATGGCAAATCAGTAAAAGGAAAAACTACCCAAGAAGTAAGCTCTGTCCTAAAAGGACAACCCGGAGTAAAAGTAAAGTTGTTGATCGAAAGACCAGGAGTGAAAGAAAGTATCCTTAAAGAATTTATTCGGGAAGAAGTGAAAGTAAAGTCTATACCTTATATGGGAATGGTTGATGACGGTATAGCCTATATTCGCTTAAGGAGTTTTACAAGAAATTGTGCAAATGAAGTGAAGCAAGCAATTGAAAAACTTAAAGATGAAAATGATGTTCAAGGTTTAGTTCTAGATTTAAGAGGTAATCCAGGTGGACTCCTTAATGAATCAGTTGATCTGTGTAACTTATTTATTGATAAAGATCAGGAAGTTGTATCGACCAAAGGGAAGATTAAAGAATGGGAGAAATCTTATAAAACACATCACAATCCCTTAGATACCGAATTGCCTTTAGTTGTTCTTATTAATCAAAGTTCTGCTTCGGCCTCAGAAATTGTTTCTGGAACCATGCAAGATGTTGACAGAGGTGTGATTATTGGGAAAAAGAGTTTTGGAAAAGGTTTAGTCCAACAAACACGTAAGCTTAGTTATAACTCTCAACTTAAGGTAACTGTTGCCAAATATTATACGCCTAGCGGACGATGTATTCAAGCTTTAGATTACGGTAATAGAAACGATGATGGAAGTGTTGGGAAAGTTGCCGATTCATTAAAAACAGCTTTCCATACAAAAAAAGGGAGAGTCGTTTATGATGGGGGTGGAGTAGATCCTGATATTACAGTAAATCCGGACATGTATGCTGAAATTGTTGGAAGTCTACTCTCAAAACAACTCATCTTTGATTTTGCGACTCAGTTTGTTATAAATAATGATAGTATTGATGTTCCTGGTAAATTTATAGTTTCAGACGATCTATATGAGGACTTTGTTAAGTTCTTATCGGATAAGGATTATGAATATGAAACGAATACTGAAAAACAATTGTCCGAGTTAATTGAGCTAGCAGAGGATGAATATGTGGAATTTAAAGAAGATTTAGTTGAACTGCAAAATAAGCTCCTGTCCTATAAAGAAGATGATCTTCATAAATATCAGTCACAAATATCTGATTTGATACGAAGTGAGTTAATGGCGCGTTACTATTATCAAGAAGGTAGAATTATTGCCTCTTTAGCAGACGATATTGTATTGGATGAAGCAATTGATTTGCTTTATGATAACGAACGTTATAAAGGGATTCTTTCAGGTAAAATAGATGCAAAATAATCAAACCAAGAGTTCAAAAATTTATTTCCTTGCATGTACTAGTCTTATAGTTGGCTTGTTCATGCAAGATTTTTTTAAGGCCCCCCTGACTGGTGGAGTGATTATGATTGGCTTATCTTGGATTTTCACATTTCGCTTTAAAGACAAAATCCAGAACCTAATTACTAAGCCTCTTGCAATAGGCTTTATTCTTTTTTATCTCACACATCTTCTAAGTATTTTTTACACCCAGAATTTAGATGCGGGTTGGCGTGATTTGCAATTAAAAATCACCCTTCTTTTATTACCACTATTTATGATGAGTGCTCATCTGTTTTCTTCACAGAAAAAGATGACTTTATTACAGATCTTCGCAGTTTTGATGATTATAATGTCTGTTGCCGATTTGGCTACGTCTCTTTCAGATTATATCATAACTGAAGATTCAACCGTATTTTATTATAAACAACTACCACACATTCTGTCCTCTAAACCTCATTACGTTTCATGGTATTATTCCTTTGCAATGTTTATTATTATGTATCAAATAATTGCCGAGAAGAAACATAGGATTCTAGGGTTTGTTGGCTTTGTACCTTTATTAGCTTCATTAATTCTATTGTCTAGTAGAGCCTATGTCTTAGCATTTTTTATTGTCTTTATTGTGAGTTTCCTTACTTGGGCTATGACTAATAAAGTAACTAAATCTTTGTGGATTAAGTTGTTTATAGGTCTTGTAGGCCTTGTAACGATTTTGTTTTTTAATCCTAAAACAAATTCTAGAATTAATGATACGATCGTAGAAATACAGAAGTTTATGGGAGCAGAAACACATAGGCAAACGAATCCACGTGTGTATCTGTGGGATTATGCAGTAGACCTAATCGCCGAAAAACCACTGTTAGGATATGGTATTGGGGATGCTAAAGACGAATTAAATATTGCTTTAAAAAATTGTGATGCCAAATTTTGGAATGGTAAACAGAATGTCCCAATCCATGCTAAGAACTTAAATTTCCACAATCAGTTTTTGCAAACCTGGGCTGAGGTAGGCGTACTCGGGTTTCTGCTCTTAGCCTTTCTTATGATTCGACCTTTCTTTTTGAAGAATCAACATCCACTATTTCTGATTTTTGTGGGCTTAACCTTAATTGGTTTCCTAACAGAGAGTATGTTAGAACGTCAAGCTGGGGTAGTCTTATTTGCTTTTATGTATCCTTTATTAGCAGGCTTAAAAAGGACTTCATAAGTTTAAACTAACCAATGCTTGATGTCATCTGTCATCCTGTCCCGATAGCTATCGTGACCGTTGATGGTTTCTTAGTTACAAGCCCTCTACATTAGTGAACTACTGTTTTTTATTCTTGAACGAATACTCTTTTTACTCTTTGCGATACATTGGTAAGCACTTCATAAGCTATTGTGTTAAGGTTGTCAGCTATATCCAGAATGTGTTTTTGAGTATCCCAGATAATTACTTCATCGCCTTCTTGAGCGTCAATTATACTGATGTCAACCATACACATATCCATGCATATGTTACCTATAATAGCCGCCCGCTTGCCATTAATAATCACTTGACCATTGCCATTGCTTAAGGCTCTGCTTAAACCATCAGCATACCCTATAGGAATGATAGCGATGCGTATTTTTTCATCCGAAACATAAGCGCGATTATAACCCACACTTTCGCCTGCTGGAACTTCTTTGATTTGAGAAATCACCGATTTTAAAGAGCTGCAGTTTTGTAAGCTTTTATCTCCAATACCATACAATCCAATACCTAGGCGAACCATGTCAAATTGAGCATCTGGGAAGTTGATGATTCCTGATGAGTTGAGGATATGCTTTAAAAAGGGGGTTTTAATAGTAGACGCTATCTCTTTACAAATGGAAGTAAATTCATCTATTTGAATCTGAGTAAAGTCTTTGTCTTCTACACTTTCACTACTCGCCAAATGACTAAATACTGAAGCTAAACGTATTTCTTGGTGTTTAGAAATCCATGTAATGACCTCAGAAATTTCTGTGCTTTCAAATCCTAATCTACGCATGCCTGTATCCACCTTTAGATGAATAGGGTAATTGGTGAGATTGGACTTGCTCAACTCGTGCTGTAGTGCTTTTAATTGTCTGAAGCTATAGATTTCGGGTTCCAAACAATGATCTATCAGTTGCTTAAACTGCGCGTCATCAGGATTAAGGACCATAATAGAACTGCGAATGCCTTTTTTGCGAAGCGCAATTCCTTCATCTACGTAGGCAACCGCTAAATAATCGGCATTGTGGTATTCTAAATGGTGCGCAATCTCATAAGAGCCATTCCCGTAGGAGAAAGCCTTTACCATAACCATCACCTTGGTCTCTTTGTTTAACAGACTTTTATAGTAGTGAAAGTTATCAGAAATGGCGTTTAGGTTAACTTCTAAGACCGTTTCGTGAATCTTTTGTTCAAGTATTTTATCGATTTTCTCAAACTGAAATCTTCGCGCTCCCTTAAGTAAGATAGCGGAATTGCTAAAGTCGAAATCTTGACTGTTTGCTATAAATTCATCGGTGCTTTTAAAGCATGTACTATTAGAAAATAAGGTCTGAAAGTCAGTAAAGTTGTTTCCAATCCCAATGATTTGCTCAATCTCATAACTATCCAGTAAGCTCATCAATTTAGGGAATAGTTCAGCTTTAGGGATTCCAGTTTCGTCTAAGTCTGAAAGGATGGCTACTTTTTTAGCATTTCCACTTTGTTGATGTAGAAAATCCAGTGCTATTTTAAGGGAATCGATATCTGAGCTATACGCATCATTTATCAATAAACTATTGCCTTTTGCTTCCTTCAACTCTAAACGCATTGCCAACGATTGCAATTGATTTAGATCCTTTTGTATTTTTTTATCGCCAATATTTAACGAGGCTAAGATGCATATTATTTGTAGACAGTTTTCAATGGATGCCTCATCTGCAAAAGGAATAGAAAATTGTTTTTCAACCTCTTTGTGAATAAGAGTCAATATTGATTTTTCAGCTGCTGCTTTTACACTTTTTACATATATAAAAGCAGAAGAATCTCTCTTTGACCAAGAAACTAATTCAGCTTTGATTTCTTGCGAAACGAGCTTGTGTATTTCTGTATGATCTTTACAATAGATAAGTTTTTCTACTGAAGAAAATAGTTTCAATTTCTCCTGAACCTTTTCTTCTAAAGAATTGAAATTCTCAGAATGTGCTTGCCCAATATTTGTGAATATACCTATGCTAGGTTGAATGATGTTTTGAAGCTTTTCCATTTCCCCTTGCTGAGAAATTCCCGCTTCAAAAAGGGCTATTTCATCCCTAGAATTCAATCCTAAAACAGATAGGGGAACACCCACCTGAGAGTTATAACTTTTGGGGCTTTTACAAACTTTGTATTGGTTTTGTAAGCAAATGCTCAACCATTCCTTCACAATGGTTTTTCCATTACTACCCGTAATTCCGATAACAGGAATCTCAAATTGTAAACGATGGCCTTGAGCTATTTTTTGAAAAGCCTTTAAGCTATCGTCAACTAATAGAAACTTAGCTTGAGGGTAGTCAGAAGTCGCCAATTCAGTATCGCTGATTAAGAAATTTCTAAAACCTTTCTTATAAAGCTCGTCAATAAATTGGTGTCCATCGTGACGAATGCCTTTAATGGCGATAAAAATATGATGGCTAAAATGAATTGCTTTCCGACTATCAATAAGTATCTGATGGATGACTTCATCAGAAGACCTGCCTATAAATTTGGCATTGCAAAATTTTGCTAATTGTTCGATGGTATAGGAAAAGCTTCTCATCAATTATGAATTCTTCTTTAGAAAACATGCACGGCATAAGGCTTCATATTCGTCTTGCTCACCTAAATGTACTAAATCTTTTGAAGCTACTATTCTATTGGAATGGATTGCTAAGTCGCCACAAGTCACACAAATAGCGTGAACTTTAGAAACAAACTCTGCCGTAGCCATTAAATTGGGGATAGGCCCAAAAGGGGTTCCCAAATAATCCATATCCAAACCAGCAACAATAACTCGTATTCCTCTATTGGCAAGTGCTCCACAAACTGCGGGCAGTTCATTGTCGAAAAATTGAGCTTCATCAATCCCGATAACGTCTACATCGTTAGCTAAAAGTAAAATGTTTGCCGAAGATGGAACGGGCGTAGAGTTCACTTCATTAGAATCGTGCGAAACCACCCTTTCTTCGTCGTAACGAACATCGATAGCAGGTTTAAAGATCTCTACTTTCTGTTTGGCATATTGTGCTCTTTTAAGACGTCGAATTAATTCTTCGGTCTTTCCAGAAAACATTGAGCCACAGATAACTTCAATCCAACCTTTGTTTCTTTTATTACTATCGGGTGTTTCTAAAAACATTCAATTCGTTTTATCTAAACAAATCTAATAAAATCGGTGTGTTCAACGCTATTTTTACTTAATTTGTTTGTGCAAAGAAAAGACTATGTCGAAACTATTTTTGGTACCTACACCTATAGGTAATTTAGAAGATATTACCCTGCGTGCAATACGTATTCTTAAGGAGTCTGACCTTATTTTGGCAGAAGATACGCGTACTTCAGGAAAGCTGTTAAAGCATTTGGATGTGAATACGCATATGCAGTCTTTTCATATGCATAACGAGCATAAAATGCTCGATAGAATTATTGAGAAATTGAAAATGGGAAGCCAGATAGCCATGATTTCTGATGCGGGAACTCCTGGAATTTCTGATCCTGGATTTTTGCTCGTTAGAGCTTGTGTAGAAAATGGAATTCCTACTGAATGTTTGCCCGGAGCAACGGCTTTAATCCCTGCTTTAGTGCAATCGGGATTTCCTACAGATCGTTTTATTTTCGAAGGATTTTTACCTTCTAAAAAAGGAAGACAAACGCGTTTATTGTCTTGGGCAGAAGAAACCAAAACCATTGTATTTTACGAGTCTCCACATAAAATTGGAAAGACCTTATTGCAGCTTCAAGAGTTTGTAGGAGGCGATAGAAAGCTATCTGTAAGTAGAGAGATTTCGAAGAAGTTTGAAGAAACGGTAAGAGGTACAGTCGATGAATTGATTGTTCATTTTCAGGAGAAAACTCCAAAAGGTGAATTTGTTGTTATCTTAGAAGGAAAGAAATAAATTGAGTCCAGCAGAATTACATATCGAAGCAACAGGTTTGTTGAAGCAAAAAGAGCAAAAAGCCTTTTTAATTGCAGGGCCTTGTTCTGCCGAGAGTAGAAGTCAAGTTCTAGAAACCGGAAGAGCTATAGCTAAAAGTGGTGATGCTTCTATTTTTAGAGCAGGCGTATGGAAACCTCGCACTCGACCCGGTTCTTTTGAAGGAATTGGCGAAACTGCCCTTTCGTGGTTGCAAGATTTAAAAGCTGAAACGGGAATGCCCGTAGCTACAGAAGTAGCTAATGCTTATCATGTTGAAGCTTGTTTGAAACACGGGATCGATTATTTGTGGATTGGAGCACGTACAACGGTAAACCCTTTTTATGTGCAGGAAATTGCTGAAGCCCTTAGAGGTGTTGACATACCTGTGATGGTTAAAAATCCTTTGCACCCTGACATTGGTTTGTGGATTGGAGCGTTAGAGCGTTTTAACCAATGTGGAATAAAGCAACTGATGGCCATTCATAGAGGCTTTTATTCTTATGAAGCTGCACTCTATAGAAATGAACCCAAATGGGATTTAGCGATTAAGCTGAAGCGTTGGATGCCCGAATTACCTATTATTTGTGATCCGAGTCATATTGCGGGAACAACAGAGTTAATTTCGGAAGTAAGTCAAACGGCATTAGATTTAGGGATGGATGGATTGATAATCGAAACCCATCAAAATCCGAGCTTAGCATTAAGTGATGCAAAGCAACAATTAACGCCATCATCACTTTCGGCTTTGATGAAGAATTTGGTACTTAGAAAGAGTGATTTCGACGATACCGTACATCTAGAGAAACTTAGAATTATTAGAAATCATATTGATGAACTCGATGAGAAATTATTGAGTCTGTTAGCCGAAAGATTGGCATTAGTTTCTGAAATAGGAGCTATTAAAAAAGAAAATAATGTAATGATATTCCAGCTCAAACGCTTCTTCGAAATTTTGAAGACTCGTAAAGGAATGGGAGACGATTTGGGCTTGCCTAAAGATTTGGTCCACGAGCTATTTGAATTGATACACAAGCATTCAATTAATATTCAGAATAAAATATAAATCTTTAGTAGACAGGAGAAAGAATTCAGTAGCTAAGAATTTGAAGAAGAATTAGCACCGTGTTATTATAGGGTATTAATACCATTGACCACCGTCTATAGACTAACGACCAATAAAATATGACTCAAAAAATATGGAAACTCAAAGCCAAGCCCGATGAGCAAAAAGTATTTAAGCTCAGTAAGGAATTAGGTGTTTCAAAAGCTATTTGTTCACTATTGGTCAGTAGAAAAATAGACACTTTTGAAAAGGCTAAAACTTTTTTCCGTCCTCAATTATCGATGTTGCACGATCCATTCTTGATGAAAGATATGGACAAAGCTACTAATAGAGTAATCGCTGCTGTTGCTTCAAAAGAACGTATTTGTGTGTATGGCGATTACGATGTGGATGGAACGACTTCGGTGAGCTTGATGTACAGTTTCCTAAAGAGCCAGAATGCCGATTGCGATTATTATATTCCAGATCGTTATAAGGAAGGTTACGGGATTTCTTACGCAGGAATTGATGATGCAATTGAGAAAGGGATCACCTTAATGATTACACTGGATTGTGGAGTGAAAGCAGTTGAAAAAATTGCTTACGCTCAATCTAAAGGTTTGGATGTAATTATTTGCGACCATCACCGGCCCGGAGATGTACTGCCTAATGCTTATGCAATTTTAGATCCTAAGCGTTCGGATTGTGATTATCCATTTAAAGAATTGTGTGGTTGTGGTGTTGGTTTTAAACTCATCCAGGCCTATTTGAAAAAACAAGGCTTAGACGAAGCTATTGCCTTTGAATACCTTGATTTAGTGGCTGTTGCTATAGGCGCAGACATCGTTCCTATTGTTGGAGAGAATAGAGTTTTGGCTTTTTATGGTTTAAAACTCTTAAATGAAAATCCTCGAACAGGAATGCTGGCTTTAATGAAAGAGCATAAGCGTGTAGGTGAAATGACGATTACCGATGTGGTCTTTACCATTGCACCTCGCATCAACGCCGCTGGACGAATGAAACATGCGCATAACGCAGTGAGTTTGTTGATTGAACAAAATGAAGCTCAGGCAGTGAAAACCGCAAATGAGATTGAAGAATACAATACCGATAGAAGAGCTCACGATCAGCGTATAGCCAAAGAAGCTCTACTTCAAATTAAAGATAACAAAGAAGAAGAACGTGTTTCAACTGTAGTGTATGATCCTACTTGGCATAAGGGGGTAATTGGAATTGTGGCTTCTCGCCTTATAGAGACTTATTACAGACCAACGGTAGTATTTACAAAAAGTAAGGACTGTCTGGCGGCTTCGGTGCGCTCTGTGCAGGGTTTTGATGTGTACGAAGCTTTAGAGGCTTGCAAGGAGCATATCGATCAATTTGGGGGACATATGTATGCTGCCGGACTCACGCTTAAAGAAGAAAACTATGAGGCTTTTAAAGAAGCCTTTGAAAAAGTAGTTTCGGAAACCATTACCGAGGAGCAAAAAGTAGAGGTAATAGATTTGGATGCAGAACTAGATTTTGCTGATATAACAAATGGATTTAATAATATATTAAAGCAATTTGAGCCCTTTGGCCCTGAAAATATGGCGCCTTTATTCTTTACCAAAAATGTAATGGATAGAGGTTATAGTAGAGCTGTAGGCGCAGAAAATGAGCATTTGAAATTACATATGTGTACCGAAAAGGAACGGCTTTCAGAAATGAATGGCATCGCCTTTAAGTTGGGATGCCATTCGGAATACGTATCTAAGGGCTTAGCCTTCGATATATGTTATGCAATTCAAGAAAACGCTTGGAAAGGTAAAGTTATCCTCCAGTTGGGTGTAAAGGATATTAAGACTTCTTAACCTTTACTTTTAGTCGTTCGCTAAACGGACTACATAGCATATCGAAATCCATTTTTGCTTCGATGATTTCTAAACTCATCAAACGCTCTTGAACTTTATCAATGGTTTCTGATTCAATGGTACCATTGTAGGCCCATTCGGTTTCCTTAAACCAAATCGCTACATCTTCTTTTTTCAATTGGTAACGCTCAGCAATTTCTTCAATAGACTTTTCGCTGGTTTTTACTTCTGTACAAGATTCGTTTACAATCTTTAAGATTTGTTCAATCTCATTATAATGGGTTAGCAATAAGTCTTCTCTTACAGCCACCACAAAGCTAGGCCAAGGAGTAGGGCATTCTCCTATAATTCTAAATTCCCCATTATCCACGAATGGTTTTGTAGTAAACTTTTCCCAAAGGAAATAATCGGCATCTCCTTTAGTTAAGAATCCACGACCTCCATCTAAGTTTTTTACCACCTCAAATTTCTGCTGAGCTAAATCCCAATTGTGGTTGTCGGCGTTTACATAAGCCATTAAATGAGATCCAGAACCAAAGCGAGAGATGGCTGCACGCGTATTTTCTATATCGTCAACCGATTCAAATTTTGATTGTGCGCCTACGTGGATACCCCAACGTAGAGGTGATTTTACATAAAACTGTACAATTTTACTTGGATTACCTCTATGGATATCGGAAATGATACCTTCGGTAAGTAAAATAGCGATGTCTAATTCGCCTTCGCGAAGTGCTTTTGTCATTGCGCCAGTACCACCGTGATAATCCTGCCAAGAAATGTCTATAGAATGCGCTGCAAAGCGATTTTCTTCTATGGCTTTCTTCCAGGGTAGGTTGAAGTGTTCAGGAACACCACCTACTTGAAATGGAGTGTGTTTAGACATCCTTAATCCTTTTGATTCACTACAAATTTACGGCTAATTTTGAGTTTGATATCAAAAAAACCAAGCTTTTGGACTTAAAGCTAATGCTTAATTAGAAGTATTAACACTCTCTACCTAACTTTTTGTCAATACGCATTGACAGCTGACTGAGTTGTTGAAAATTATGTAGGAAATTGAGTCTATCCTTATCAGGGATATCATTGTTTTTCATTTGAAGGAGCATCTTTTCGATCTTAAGCTTTACCTCTTTCGATTTTAAACGGATAACCGCTTCAGTCACCAAATCTTTAAGCTTATCGGCTTCTGTAGGGACAAAGATTTCTTTTTTTGACCAATCACTTAATTGATGTTTATCACTTAGGAGTTCAGATATAGCCTGAGATATTTCAGGGTCCTGATGACGTACAAAATACTGCTCGTCTAGAATAGTTCCATTCTCTTGTATATGAGTGATAAACTCAGAATAGATTTTATGAAAAGCTGAGTGGGTAAATTGAAGGTCATCATCGCTTAATTCTGAGATGATATATTCTGCTGTTGAGAGGCTTGTCTCTTCCTCTTCTCCTTCTTCATTTTTATATACAAAATGTAAGGGAGAAGTTCCGTAGATTACCAATAAGCGGATTAATGTGCTTTCTTCTAAGTCGACACCTAGGGCATCTTTCTTTTTGGTGCCTTGAATAGGACTACTAAAAACTACCTGCATTGGTTCAGATGCACGACTTGGCGATTTTCCCGAACGCGATTGCTCAATACTCGTGAAAATTAACTGCTCATCAACACCCAATATTCTCGAAGAACTTTGCGCATAAACCGTTCTCGAAATAGTATCTGGAATTAAGGCTACTGTAGCTGCAATATCCTTAATGAGCTCCGCACGCTTTATAGGGTCTTCTTTGGCATCCTCTAAAAGTAAGGAGCACTTAAACTCTATAAAGTCTTTTGCCTGAGAATCTATGTAATTTTCTAATTCTTCAGAGCTAACTTTCTTGGCATAAGAATCCGGATCGTCTCCGTCTGGGAAGGTAAGAACCTTAACGTTCATCCCTTCTTGAAGAATAAGGTTTACACCTCTTAAGGCGGCTTTCAATCCAGCAGCATCTCCATCAAAGAGAATGGTGATATTGTTGGTAAACCTTTTTATAAGCTTTATTTGTTCTACCGTAAGTGACGTACCCGAAGATGCTACCACATTCTCCATACCCGATTGGTGCATAGAAATAACATCGGTATACCCTTCAACTAATAAACAGCGGTCTTTTTTTACAATGCTGTTTTTAGACTGATACATACCGTAGAGCACCTTGCTCTTAGAGTATATTTCACTTTCTGGTGAGTTCAGATATTTTGCAGCCTTTACATTGCTCTTTAATATCCTTCCCCCAAAACCTAAAACTCTACCTGATAAGGAGTGGATTGGGAACATAACTCTACCACGGAATCGATCGTAATTTCTCGATTCTTTAGGAATAGTCAATCCAGTTTTTTCTAGGAATTCTATTTTATACCCCTCTTTAAGCGCATGCTCACTAAAAGCATCACTTTTTTCGGGACTGTAACCTAATTTGAATTTTTTTAGGGTATCTTCTCTAAAGCCTCTTTCTTTAAAATAACTAAGGCCTATAGCACGCCCTTCATTGTCGTTGAAAAGTTGATCTTGAAAATATTCGTTAGCAATATTACTAACGATATACATACTCTCTCTATCGTTGGCAGCTTCTTCCTGTTCGGGAGTTCGCACCGCTTCTTCAATGAAGATATTGTACTTGCTGGCAAGATATTTTAAGGCTTCGGGATAACTGAAGTGCTCGTGATCCATCACGAAGTTTACCGAGTTACCACCTTTACCACAACCAAAACATTTGTAGATTCCTTTGGCGGGAGAAACGGTAAAAGAAGGCGTCTTCTCGTCGTGAAAAGGACAGTTCCCTAACATATTCACACCACGTTTTTTTAGCTGTACAAAATCGCCAACAACCTCGTCTATACGGGCTGTTTCGAAAATGAGATCTATGGTTTCCTTAGGAATCAATTGTACTAATTTAGAAAGCTAAAATACCAAATTTAAGTAAGTGGTGAATGGTAAATGGTGAGAAGTAAATCGTGAGTCGGAAAACATGAATTGTAAGTAGTGACTAATAAGCATTCAGTTAATAAAATCCTACCGACCAACGACCAAATCTACTTCTTGCGATCAATCACATATTTTATCAAAGCCAGCAGTGAGGTCTTCGCTTCAGAATCAGGCATAGTAGAAAGCATTTCTATGGCTTTCGCTTGATATTCATACATCTTTTCTTCTGCGTATTCCAATCCGCCACTTTCGCGTACAAAGGCGATTACTTCTTTCACCTTTTTCGGATTGTTGTGATGTCTTTTGATAGTATTAATGACCGTCTTGCGAGTGCTTCTATCACAATGTTGTAGCGCATAAATTAAAGGCAAAGTCATTTTTTGCTCCTTAATATCTATACCAACAGGTTTTCCAATCAATCCTTGTTTTTGATAATCGAAAAGGTCATCTTTAATTTGAAAGGCAATACCGATGGCTTCACCAAAGTCCCACATTTTTTCGATGAGTTCTTCATCTTTTGAAACGGAAGAACAACCCACAGCACAACAAGCAGCAATTAAAGAAGCGGTTTTCTTGCGAATGATTTCGTAGTAGACATCTTCAACGATGTCTAAACGACGGGCTTTTTCAATTTGTAATAATTCACCTTCACTCATCTCTTCAACAGCACGAGAAGTGAGTTTTAAAAGATGAAAATCTTCATTCTTTACGGCTAATAAAAGGCCTTTAGAAAGTAAGAAGTCACCAACTAAAACGGCAATTTTATTTTTCCAAAGTGCATTAATCGAAAAGAATCCACGACGCATATTGGCGTCGTCAACTACATCGTCATGCACTAAGGTTGCTGTGTGTAATAACTCAATCATCGATGCTCCACGAAAAGTACTCTCGTTGAGTTCGCCACAAAGTTTGGCTGAAAGAAAAACAAACATCGGTCGCATTTGTTTTCCCTTTCGCTTTACAATATAATGTGTGATTTTGTCCAGTAACGGCACTTTACTCGCCATCGAAGATTTGAACTTAGACTCGAAAGAGTCCATTTCATTTTTTATGGGAGCTTTTATTTGATCGATTAGCGACATGAAGGCCAAATGTAATAATAATAGTGCTTTGGTAGGTTAGTATTGAAGTATTTTAGTAGCTATGAATTGGTCGGTGGACTATGGACAGTAGCCGATTGATGTTAGTTGATAAGTTGAACCCTGATAGCTATTAAATGTAGTAAATCCAATAATTGCTTGCGTATTCCTTTTCAATACATGCGTTTAAATACTTGTGAGTCTTGACTTTTTTGGTTCAAGCCAAAAATGAACATAAAGAATACTATTTTTTATTCGCCAACTGCCCACAAGCAGCATCTATGTCTTTTCCTCTACTACGACGAATATTTACCACAACGCCACGCTCTTCTAAATAGTCTTTAAAAGCATCTACTTTATGCGTTTCGGCTTGTTTGTGAACACCGTCTTCAATAGGGTTGTATTCGATGATGTTTACCTTACAAGGAATGTGCTTACAGAATTCGTATAGCTCGTGAGCATCTTGCAGTTCATCGTTAAATTTATCGAAGATGATGTATTCGTAAGTAACACGCGTTTGCGTTTTGGCGTAGAAATATTTCAGGGATTTGGCTAAAACCTCCAAATTGTTGGTTTCGTTGATCCCCATAATTTTATTTCGCTTCTTGTCATTTGCCGCGTGGAGCGAAAGTGCCAAGTTGAATTTCACATCATCGTCTGCGAGCTTTTCTATCATCTTAGCAACACCCGCTGTAGAAACGGTGATGCGCTTCGGTGACATTCCCAAACCTTCTTCAGAAGTGATTTTCTCTATAGACTCCAAAACATTTTTGTAGTTCAATAAAGGCTCGCCCATTCCCATATAAACAATGTTCGATAAGCTTTGCTTATGGTGCTCCTTGGCTTGATCGCGAATGATACGTACTTGATCGTAGATCTCGTCGGCGTTAATATTACGCATCCGTTTTAAGCGCCCAGTAGCACAAAAGTCGCAAGCCAAACTACAACCAACTTGTGAAGAAATACATGCGGTCATTCTGTTTTCCACAGGGATAAGTACCCCCTCACAAATTTGACCATCGTAAAGTTTGAAGGCATTTTTTATGGTGCCATCATTACTAAACTGACACTCGTCAATCTGTACTGCATTGATCTCAAAGCTCTCCTTCAATAGTTCTCGTGTAGACAAAGAGAGGTTTGTCATTTGGTCAAAATCGGTAGCCGATTTTTTCCAGATCCACTCATAAACTTGTTTTGCACGGAAGGCTTTTTCGCCTTTGGCTACAAAATAGTCTTTCAGCTTATCCTTCGATAAAGCTCTGATGTCTTGTTTCTTCTGCTTTTCCATCGCTGCAAAGATAGGGATTCTTACCTTTGAAAAAATTTACACGATGCGTATAATTCAAGCTTCCTATATTATTCCTTTAAACGCCGATCCTATTGAGAATGGCTATCTTTTTATTGAAGATGATGGGACGATAATTCATCTGGCCGATATTGCCCCAATTTCTACTGATTTTGAAGTGGAAGTATACGAAGGAATCCTTTGCCCAGGTTTTGTAAATACACACTGTCATTTAGAGCTTTCGAATATGAAAGAGCTGATGCCAGAGGGGACAGGGCTTCCAGAATTTGTAAGTCAGATTCCTACACGCAGAAATGAATGTATTCTTGATCCGGTAGCTTCTATAATAGCTGGGAATCAAGAGCTGATTAATGCAGGGATTGTTGCTGTAGGTGATATTTCGAATACCACAGATACACTTGACGTAAAGAGAGCGAGCACTATTAAGTACCACTCCTTTGTTGAGATTTTTGGATTGGATAAAAGTCAGGCTGAACAATTATTAGCCGATGGACTGAAAGTGGTAGAAGATTATCAAGCAGCTGAGCTTTCTGCTTCTTTGGTTCCCCATGCACCTTATTCATTATCTCCCGCTTTATTAAAAGGGATTTACTCCAATTCTAAAGATCAAATCTTGAGTATTCACCATCAAGAAACGCCTTCTGAAAACGAACTATTTTTAGATGCTAAAGGTGATTTAGCTGATTTGTTTGGTGGAAAAGGATTTGATATTTCTTCGCAAATGGGATTTGGAAAGAATTCTTCTCAGTATAGTTTGTTGCAGTATTTACCTAAAGAACAGAAGGTTTTATTGGTGCATAATACCTGTTCGGAGGCTTCGGATATCGATCAAGTAGAAGGCTATTTCACCAATGCTTATTGGTGTACTTGCCCAAAGGCAAACTGGTATATTGAGCGCTCCCTACCGAATTACGATTTATGGAGAGAAAAGAATTTAAAGATTACTGTGGGGACAGATTCTCTAGCCTCAAACGATACCTTGAGTATTTTGGAAGAATTAAAATTGATTCAAAAACAGTTCCCTCATATTCCAACTCAAGAATTACTTAGTTGGGCTTGTAAAAATGGTGCTGACTTTTTTGGGTATGTTGAATTAGGTTCATTTTCTACGGCTACTAAACCAGGCGTTATTTTGATAGAAAATGTTAATGGAATGATGTTGACAGAGAATTCTAAAGTAAAGGTGATAGTTTAATTATTCTTATTCGATCCAAAATTAATAAGCCACGAATGCACGAATAAGGCTGTGTTTGATACATTGGTAAATATCCAATGTAAATTATCCCCTTGAGGGGATTATAGGGGTGTTATGAAGAGGGGACTGCTATTGATTCAAAATCGCCTCTGCTAAAAGTAAATCTTTAGGACTCGTGATTTTTATATTATTCGCTTCCCCTTTAAAAAGATGAACCTTTTCTCCTAAGGATTCCACCACAGAAGCATCATCTGTAAATGTATTTTGCTCTTTTTGTTGATAGGCTTTATGTAGTACTTCGGAAGTGAAACACTGTGGAGTTTGCACCGAATAATACTGACTCCGGTCTAGAGATTCGCTAGAGTTTCCATCTACTTTACGAATAGATTCTATAACTGGACAAACAGGAATAAGCGTTTTTTTCGATTCTGTTTCTTTAAACAAATTCAGAATAAAGTATGGAGAGATTAGAGGTCTAACACCATCGTGAACGGCAATAATAGATTCTTTTGTGCAAAGTGCAAGTCCATTTTTCACCGATTGAAAACGACTTTTGCCACCATCACAAATTTGATGAGGAATGGTAAACTTATGTTTTTGGCAAAGTGTATTCCAAGTACTCTGATGTGATTTGGGTAGTACAACAATAAGATCAATAGAAGATCTAGCGCTATAGAATTTCTCAAGCGTATGCATCAAGATAGGTTTCCCATTCAATTCGATGAATTGTTTTGGGATGGAACTTTTCATTCTTTGTCCAGAACCTCCTGCGACTATGATGGCGTAATATTTCATTTTGAATGCAAGGTATTTGGTATAAGGTGCTTTGTTAATTTTTGACTTTTAATCTTTAACCTGCAATTTATTAAAAACAAAAAAAGCTAAAAGATGTCACATCTTTTAGCTTTTTGAGTAAAAATATTAGTTGATGTACTTATATAATCAACATGGCATCACCATAAGTAAAGAAGTTATATTCCTCTTTAATGGCTTCAGCATATGCTTTTTTAAGAAGTTCAAAACCACAGAAAGCTGCAGTATGCATCATTAAAGTAGACTTAGGCGTGTGTAAATTCGTAATCATACAATTAGGAATCTTAAACTCATAAGGAGGAAAGATGAACTTGTTCGTCCAACCATCAAATGGGTTAAGTGTATCGTGCGTAGAAACAGAACTTTCAATAGCTCTTAGGGTTGTTGTACCCACAGAGCAAATACGTCTATTTTCTTTTAGCGCTTTGTTTACTGTTTCACAAGCTTCTTGTTTTACAATAATTTGCTCCGATTCCATCTTGTGCTTCGATAAATCTTCTACTTCTACCGGACGGAAAGTACCTAATCCAACGTGAAGTGTAACCTCAGCAAAGTTGATTCCTTTAATTTCTAAACGCTTTAATAGGTGCTTACTAAAGTGCATCCCTGCTGTAGGTGCTGCAACAGCACCTTGTTCTTTTGCGTATACAGTTTGGTAACGCTCATCATCTTCAGCATCAGGCGATCTGTCGATGTATTTTGGCAATGGCGTTTCACCAAGTTCGTTTAATTTCTTTCTGAAATCCTCGTAAGGACCGTCGAATAAGAATCTTAAAGTTCTACCTCTAGAAGTTGTATTGTCAATAACCTCAGCTACTAACGATTCGTCTTCACCAAAATATAATTTGTTTCCGATACGGATTTTTCGTGCAGGATCAACTAACACATCCCAAAGACGGTTCTCTTGATTCAATTCACGCAATAAGAATACCTCGATTCTAGCACCTGTTTTTTCCTTGTTCCCAAACATACGTGCAGGGAAAACCTTCGTGTTATTCATAATCATAACATCTTGGTCATCAAAGTAGTCGGTAAGATCTTTGAACATTTTGTGTTCAATTTTACCAGTTTCGCGATGTACCACCATCAATCTAGATTCGTCGCGGTTTTTTGCTGGTCTTTTTGCCAACAACTCATCCGGCAACTCATAGCTGAAGTGGGAAAGTTTCATTTTGGTGATCATAGAACGTCTATTTTTTAGGCTTGCAAATATAAGAAATAAAATAAAGTTATAAGAAATTATGACGACTTCATCATCTTTTCAAAGTATTGAATGTCAATGGCATTTTTAACTGAGTACTCTCCAATTTTTGTTCGCTCCAATTTACTGAGCCAAGCTCCGCTGTTTAGCGCTTTGCCAATATCGTATGCAAGAGATCGGATGTAGGTACCTTTACTACAAGCTACTCGTAGCTGGATGTAGGGCATTTGAATGCTTAGAATTTCCAGCTCTTTAATACTGATGCTTCTAGGTTTTATGTCTACCTCTTTTCCTTTACGAGCGCTTTCATACAGTTTTTTCCCACCTACTTTAATTGCAGAAAAAATGGGTGGATATTGCTGTATGTCGCCAAGAAAGGTAAGGATTGTTTTTTTAATTAAGTCCTCATTGATGTGCTGAGTTCCATAAAAATAGTTCTCTGCCGTTTCGCCATCGTAACTTGGTGTAGTAGCCCCTAATTTAATGGTAGCGATATATTCTTTTTCGGCAGCCTGGTATTCATCAATCTCTTTGGTCTTTTTTCCTGTGCATAGAATCATCAATCCGTTTGCTAAAGGGTCCAAAGTTCCAGCGTGACCCACCTTAATCTTTTTTACCTGTAGATCCCTTTTAATCAACCAACGTACTTTGTTAACCAATTGAAAACTAGTCCAATGGAGTGGCTTGTTGAAGAGTAAAACTTCACCTTCCTGAAATTTGTAATCTTTCTTCATTAGATATAAGGGGCTAGTTCGGCGCATATATTCTCTAATAATTCTTGGTCTGCAGCAGTAAAGGCTGCGACCTTATCAGAGTCTATATCAATTTGTCCTACTACGATGCCCTCTTTTTTTATGGGTACTACAATTTCTGAGTTTATATGAATGCTACACGAGATATAATTGCTTTCGGCACTAACGTCGTCTATCAGAAAAGTTTTTTCGGTTTCTGCTGCTTGTCCACAAATACCCTTTCCGTACGGAATAGTCGTGTGATCTGTTTTCTCTCCTGTATATGGGCCAAGGTGTAGTAATCTCCTTTCAACATCTGATAGATAAAAGCCAACCCAATCGTAATGCTCTATTTGATCTTCCAATAAATCACAAATTACTTGCATTTTATCCTTGGCTGAACTTTCAGATTGGATAATATCTAGAGCTTCTTTTAAGATGTCTTTATAAAGACTCATGCCTCAATTTCTTGGATGGCTTCGTCTAAAGCTTGAATCGTTCTGTCGAGTAATTCTTTGCTGTGTGTACGAGCAATAAATAAGGTTTCGAAAGCAGAAGGTGCCAAGTAGATTCCTCTTTTTAGCATTCCGTGGAATACTTTCTTGAAATAATCGGCATCAGCATTACAAGCATCGTCGAAGTTGGATACTTCATCAATATTAAAGTGAAAGCTTATCATCGAACCTAAACGGTTGATGCAAACTTTTAAATTATACTTATCAAAAACCCGACGCATACCTTTTTCGAGGTAAATGGTTTTTTCTTCGAGCTCTTCAAAAATGACTGTATTGTCGTTTAATTCTTTCAGAAGTGTATATCCACAAGACATCGCCAATGGATTTCCAGACAATGTTCCCGCTTGGTAAACAGGACCTAAAGGAGCCACCATATTCATGATTTCTTCTTTACCTCCAAATGCTCCTACAGGCAATCCACCACCGATAATTTTACCCATACAAACCATATCGGCTTGGATGTTATAGCGTTTGTGAGCACCACCAGCTGATATGCGGAAACCCGTCATCACCTCATCGAAGATCAATACTGCTCCGTGTTGGTCACATAATGTTCGTAAGCCTTCTAAGAATCCTTCATTTGGAGGAATACAACCCATATTCCCAGCAACAGGTTCAATGATGATGGCGGCAACTTCACCTTTGTTATTATTCAATACTTCTTCTACTTGAGCTAAATCGTTAAAGCGAGCAAGTAATGTGTCTTTTGCAGTTCCAGTAGTTACTCCAGGAGAATTAGGAACTCCTAAAGTGATGGCTCCAGAACCTGCTTTAATCAAAAAAGCATCAGAATGTCCGTGGTAACATCCTTCGAACTTGATGAATTTCTCACGATTGGTATACGCTCTAGCTACACGAATAGCACTCATACAAGCTTCGGTACCCGAGTTTACCATGCGTACCTTGTCAACTGCAGGCATCATATTGCAAATCAATTCTGCAATATCTGTTTCTAGTTCCGTTGGCGCACCAAATGAAGTCGATTTGTCAGCTGCATTTTTTAAAGCATCTAATACAGGCTGGTGACTATGACCTAAAATCATAGGGCCCCAAGAACCGATATAATCGATGTATTCTTTTCCTTCTACATCAACCATGATAGAACCCTTTGCTTCTCTGAAGAAAACAGGCGTTCCACCTACAGATTTAAATGCACGAACAGGCGAGTTTACGCCACCAGGAATATAGAGTTGAGCTCTTTCGAAGAGGTCTTGACTTGTCATGTTTTTACTTTTTTAGTTTCAGCTATCAGGGCTTAGTTGTGAATAATCAATTAGGACTAAAAGGCTGTAAGATAATTTTTAAATTAACCTCAAAACGTTTTCTGTCTACTGTATCCTGACTCCTGATTCCTTTTACCCTTTCAATAATTTAGCGATGTCTTTAGCGAAGTAGCTAGCAATCAAATCTGCACCTGCACGTTTAAATCCAATAATAGATTCAAACATTGCTTCTTCAAGATTCAACCATCCTTTTTCTGCAGCAGCATGCATCATAGAGAATTCTCCTGATACTTGGTATGCAGCTACGGGAACATCAAACTTATCTTTTACCAATCGCACCATATCTAAATACGGCATCCCTGGTTTAACCATTACAATATCGGCGCCTTCCTGAATGTCTAATGCACATTCTCTTAAGCCTTCCTCAGCATTTGCAGGATTCATCTGGTAGGTTTTCTTATCTCCAAATCCAGGAGCAGAGTCCAATGCATCGCGGAAAGGACCATAGAAACACGAGGCGTATTTTACCGAGTAAGCCATAATTCCCACATTCGGAAATTCATTTTCTTCTAAGATCTCACGGATAAAACCAATTCTACCGTCCATCATGTCCGAAGGGGCAACCATATCGGCACCCGCCTGAGCGTGTGTAAGTGCCATTTCACCCAAAAGCTCAACGCTTGGGTCATTCACAATCTCTCCATCTTCCACAATTCCGTCGTGCCCGTTTGACGAATAGGGATCTAAAGCCACATCGGTCATCACGTACATTTCTGGGTGAAATTTTTTGATGGCACGAATTGCTCTTTGCATCAATCCATCAGGATTTAATGCTTCGGTACCCGTATTGTCTTTCAACTCGTCGGGAACTTTAGCGAAAAGTAATACGCTGCGAAGACCTAAATCGTAACACTCTTTTACCTCTTGTAGTAGTAAGTCGAGTGTGAAACGAAAGTAGCCAGGCATAGAAGCAATTTCTTCTTTACTACCTTCACCTTCCATAAAAAATAGAGGTACAATAAAGTCAGTTGCATGAAAATGGTTTTCCTGCACTAAAGAGCGAATAGCCGCCGATTTGCGCAATCTACGTGGACGTGAATATGGATGTACAATCATTAGAATGAATTTGCTTGCAAAAATACGTTGATTTCCTGAATGTCTAGGCTTTATATGAACTGATTTCGCTCAGAGCCATTGCTTTTTGTTTGAGTTTTTCCTTTTCTAAAAGGTGCATGACTTCAAAGCAGGCTTTATGGAAATCCTCTACCAAATCTTCAATTACAAAAAGGCGCTGCCCTTTTACCACATCTAAATGTTCTCCTACCTTTTTTGCTCGAGCACATAAAATGATAAAGCCTCCCGTACTACACATATGACTGATATTACACCTCAGTTGTTTGTATAACCAGTTGTCGACGCTCAGATGCTTGTATTTTGTAGAGAATAATTGTTCAATGGCTAGGTTAAACCTTTTTTTGGATTGTGCTTTTGCTGCCAAGGGTTTCTTGTCTAGAAAAGCTCCCAGGGTCTCTATTCCCTGACTTACTAAAAAGAAGGCAGGAAAAAAGAAACCAGCATCAACTAAATTCTTGCTTTCCTCAACTAGGCGAATATGTATAAATTCTTCGTTTCTCATAAAATGAAAAAAAGCCTGTAAAAATACAGGCTCTTGTGCTAAATAGATGAATTTAATGGGGTAACACTAAATAAAATCTATGAACGGATGTTGTCAGAACGACAACAAGTTTTAAATGTATAAATAAATAATCTGTAAACCAAATGTTTAACCGTTTATTGCCACAACTTCACTAACGAGTGTAGGAAGCATTTTTTTCAAAATACTTTCTATTCCTTGCTTAAGCGTTACTGTAGATGAAGGACAACCACTACAAGCCCCTTGAAGTAGTACCGATACTTTTCCTTCTTCATAAGAAATGAATCGAATATTTCCTCCATCAGATTCTACTGCAGGAGTAACATACTCTTCCAGGATATCTACAATACGCGTTTCTATTTCCCCTAATTCCTCAGGTTTTAGTTCTTCCAATTGAGGTGCTGCTTCAGTAGATGTTTCAGTTGGAGAAGTCGTTTCTAGAACTTCTTCTACCACTATGCCGCCATCTGCTAAGTATTCACGAATAAACTCGCGGAGTTCCATCACGATATCTTCCCATTCCATCATCTCGTATTTCGTCAACGAAACGAAGTTTCTAGCGATAAAAACTTCTTTTACGAATGGAAAGTGAAATAATTTAATGGCTAATGGAGAGTTTTTTGCCTCATCAAGATTCATAAACTCTACACTGTCTCCTTGAATGATAGCACGGTTGGCTACAAATTTCATCACCTTTGGATTGGGTGTAGATTCGGCATAAACCGTTGTTGCTAATTTATTCTCGCTCATCTTCCTTAATTTTATGCAAAATTACAAATAAGAACAGATATGGCATTGGTGAAATCAATAAAAGGTAAAAGTCCAGTTTGGGGCGAGAATTGTACAATTGTAGAAAACGCAACTATTATTGGTGATGTAACGATGGGGAAAGACTGCTCCGTGTGGTTTAACGCTGTTGTGCGAGGCGATGTACATTACATAAAAATTGGCGATAGAGTTAATATTCAGGATGGCGCAGTGATTCATTGTACCTATAAAAAACACGCGACGATCATCGGGAGTAGTGTTTCTATTGGACATAATGCCTTAGTGCATGGTTGTACCATTCACAATAATGTGCTTATTGGAATGGGCTCGATTGTGATGGATAATTGCGTGGTGCACTCCAATAGTATTATCGCTGCTGGAGCCGTACTCTTAGAAAATACGGTTGTAGAATCGGGTTGTATTTATGCAGGTGTACCAGCGAAAAAAGTAAAGGAACTTAACGAGGAGCAAAGCGCACGATTGATAGAAGGAATTGCCAACAATTATGTGGAGTATAAAAGTTGGTTGGAAGAATAAATCAGTTGGCAGTTTTCAGTTTGATAATTTGTAAATTGAAAAGGAGTGATTTGATGTTTTTTTCAGTCTGTCCCGATAGTTATCGGGATTATCGAAGACTTGCTAGCTTAGAAAGCTGTTTCATCATTCCAAATTTCACCCTTCGAGGAGTCATCACTGGAAAATGATAAACCAAATTATCATCCTGAGGTTTCTTGAAGGAGATAATTTGAGGCGGTCAGATGGCTTGGGCATTATTATAAATTTACTCTCATCTCTCATTCCCATTATAGACTTTAAACGACAACAAGACCTTTTGACTGCAAGACTCTTTTGACTTTTTAAAGCGGAAACTCCTTCTTGATCTGCTCCACCCAAGTGTCAACTCTTTCGTCAGTTTGGTCAAACTGATTGTCTTCGTCGATGGCTAAACCTAAAAAAGTACCTTCTTCTAATTCTGCTTTCGATTCGGTATGCTCGTAGCCTTCTGTAGACCATTTACCTACAATTTTACCTCCATTTTGGATGACTACTTCGCCGATGATTCCTACACCATCAATAAAGTAATCGCAATATACATACTGATCACCTAGCCCAAAAAGAGCTACGGTTTTACCAGTGAAATCTACTTCCTTAAATTCTTCGAAGAAAGTATCCCAGTCACTTTGTAATTGACCGTCATGCCAAGTAGAAAGTCCAAGAATGATTTTATCGTATTTCGCGAATTCTTCAATCGTAGCATCATACATATCAATAATATATACCTGCTCCTTGCTGATTTTTTCGCGAATTTTAAGTGCTATATTTTCGGTATTTCCAGTATCTGAACCGTAGAATAAACCTATTTTCTCCATCGTAACTTTTCTTAGCTGCAAAAATACATTTTGAAATCGATATATCAGTAATATGTTTTAGAATTGGAGCTCACAAAATTCATCTTCTTTTTACCTGCTAAGCAGTGATTTTTCGTAATTTTACAGCCTGATAAAGAACACATAAACAAAGATATATGTATCCAGAACAAATGGTCGCTCCTATGCGTCAAGATTTAGCTCAAGAAGGTTTTACTGAATTGCATACTGCAGAAGAGGTTCAGAACTTATTACGGACTGAAAAAGGAACTGTTTTAGTGGTTGTAAACTCTGTATGTGGTTGTGCTGCAGGAAATGCTAGGCCAGGAGCAAAGGCTGCTGTGAAAAATGCAAAGAAACCAGATCATATCACTACCGTTTTTGCGGGTGTTGATAAAGAAGCGGTTGCGAAAGCAAGAGAATTTATGATTCCTTTTCCTCCATCTTCTCCTTGTATCGCCTTGTTTAAAGGTGGTGAGGTAGTACACATGCTAGAAAGACACCATATTGAAGGTAGAGCTGCTGGTGCGATTGCTGAAAACTTAATGGCTGCTTTTGACGAGTTTTGTTAGAAACGGTAAATGGTGAGTGGTAAATTGTGAATGGTTAAACATCAGCTGTAAATAACTCACATATTTAATATTGTATTTTTGAAGCCCTGTCCTTTTGGATGGGGTTTTTATTTTTGGTAAATGGTAAATGGTAAATGGTAAATGGTAAATGGTAAATGGTAAATGGTAAATGGGGAGAGATTTTGTAAATTGTAAGGAAGAATAATAACATAATGTCATCAATGGATATGGTTGAGGACGTTTATCGACTCACAAATAAGTTCCCAAAATCAGAAGTTTATACACTCGTTAGTAAGATGAATAGGGCTGCTATATCTGTCCCATCAAATATTGCCGAAGGGATGTCTAGAAACTCTACCAAAGAATGTATTCGATTCTTACATTTTTCCTTAGCATCACTTTCAGAATTAGATACCCAGTTAGTATTATCAAAGCGTTTATGTTTTATTGATGAATACGATACGTCTAAATTGGTTAGTGTTAAAAAACTACTCCTTGGAACGATTAATCATTTGAAAGCAAAATTGTGAGTGTTTGCGCAGCACCATTTACTATTTACCACTCACCATTTACCATAAAAAAAGCTATCTTTGCAAATCTCAAAAAACGACCCTTTAAGGTCTTGTAAATCTGTAGATTAGCAATTAACGATGGAGTATAATTTTAGAAGTATAGAACAGAAGTGGCGTAAGCGTTGGGCGGAGCAACAAACGTTCAAAGCGGAAGCTAATTCAACTAAGCCAAAGTACTATGTCTTGGACATGTTTCCTTACCCTTCTGGGGCTGGATTACACGTAGGGCATCCACTCGGATATATTGCTTCGGATATCTACTCTCGTTATAAGCGTTTGAAAGGGTTCAATGTATTGCACCCTATGGGATACGATGCTTTTGGATTGCCTGCAGAGCAATATGCTATTCAAACCGGACAACACCCTGCAATTACTACCGAAGAGAACATTTCTCGTTACAGAGATCAGTTAGATAAAATTGGTTTTTCATTTGATTGGGATAGAGAAGTTCGCACTTGTGAGCCCAACTATTACAAATGGACACAATGGATATTCAAGCAAATTTTTAATGCTTGGTATTGTACTGAAGAAGATAAAGCCAAATCGATTGACTCTTTAGTTGAGCGTTTTAAAGCTGAAGGAAATACAAAAGTAAAAGCTGTTTGTGATGAAGTAGCCACTTTTACTGCAGAAGAGTGGAATGCAAAATCGGTAAGAGAGCAAGGAGAAACTTTATTGGCTTACCGCTTAGCTTTCCGTTCGGAAACTATGGTAAACTGGTGCCCTGAATTAGGGACTGTTTTAGCCAACGACGAAATAAAAGAGGGTCTTTCTGAGCGTGGTGGATTCCACGTAGTTCAGAAGAAGATGATGCAATGGTCGATGAGAATTACCGCTTATGCACAGCGTATGATTGACGGTTTAGATACGGTTGATTGGACTGAGGCCATCAAAGAACAACAGAGAAATTGGATCGGTCGTTCTAAAGGCGCTTCGGTTCATTTTGACTTGGAAAGTGATGCTTTAGCTTCAGATGAAAACCTAGAAGTAGAGGTGTTTACCACGCGTCCGGATACTATTTTTGGAGTGTCGTATATGACTTTAGCTCCAGAGCACGAATATGTGTATCGCATTACTACCGACGAATATAAAGATGCCGTTGCAGCCTATATCGACAAAACGAAAAAGCGTTCTGAACGCGATCGTATGTCGGATGTGAAAACGGTTTCTGGACAATTTACAGGGGCTTATGTAAAGCATCCATTTACAGGAGCAAAAATTCCAGTATGGATTGGCGATTACGTATTAGCGTCTTATGGAACAGGTGCTGTTATGGCCGTTCCTGCTCACGATAGCCGTGATTTTGCTTTTGCAAATCATTTTGACCTACCGATTATGCAAGTTATTTCTGGAGGAAATCTTCCAGAAGAATCGCACGATGGGAAAGAAGGAACACTTTTAAATTCTGATTTCTTAAACGGATTAGTAGTGAAGGATGCAACTGCTGCTATCATTGCTAAAATTGAAGATAAAGGAATTGGCAAAGGAAAGATTCAGTACCGCTTACGCGATGCTATCTTCTCGCGCCAAAGATACTGGGGAGAGCCATTCCCAATTTATTTTGAGGATGGTTTACCAAAAGCGATGGACGATAAAGATCTGCCATTGACTTTACCCGAAGTAGAAAAATATTTACCTACCGAAGACGGTGAGCCACCTTTGGCGAGAGCCAAACATTGGGAAACTGCCGATGGAAATGCTATCGAAACGAATACAATGCCTGGTTGGGCGGGTTCTTCATGGTATTTCTTACGCTATATGGATGCTACTAACGATGGGGAGTTTGTTTCTAAAGTAGCACAGTCTTACTGGAGAAATGTAGATTTATACATTGGAGGTTCGGAACATGCAACAGGGCACTTATTGTACTCGCGTTTCTGGATGAAATTCTTATTTGACATGGGCTTTGTTTCTGAACAAGAGCCTTTCAAAAAGATGATTAACCAAGGGATGATTTTAGGTCGTTCTAACTTTGCTTACCGTATAAAAGACACCAACACTTTTGTCTCTTACGGAATCAAAGATCAACACGATACTACGCCAATTCACGTAGATGTGAATATGGTGGAGAACGACGTTTTAGATATAGAAGCCTTGAAAGTTTGGCGTCCTGATTTTACCAATGCAGAATTCATCCTCGAAGATGGAGACTACAAATGTGGTGCAGAGGTAGAGAAGATGTCTAAGTCGAAGTTTAATGTGGTAAGCCCAGATTTGATTGTTGAGAAATACGGTGCCGATACACTTCGTATGTACGAAATGTTCTTAGGTCCTTTAGAGCAATTTAAGCCTTGGAATACCAACGGTATTTCGGGTGTAAACAACTTCCTACGCAAGCTGTGGCGTTTGTTCCACGATGCTGAGAATAACTTTGTGGTTAGCGATGCTGAGTCTACAAAGGAAGAATTGAAAACATTACACAGAACGATTAAGAAAGTACAAGAAGATGTGGAAGCATTCTCGTTCAATACTTCGGTAAGTACCTTTATGGTTTGTGTAAATGAGCTTACGGCACAGAAATGTAATAAGCGTTCTATACTCGAACCTCTAGTGATTTTGATGTGTTCTTATGCACCTCATATTTCTGAAGAACTATGGGAGTTACTAGGACATTCTGATGGAGTTACTTACCAAGAGTTCCCAACCTTCGAGGCTTCTCACTTAGTGGAGAGTTCACATACCTATCCAGTTTCCTTTAATGGGAAAATGCGTTTTAAAGTGGAGTTTCCATTAGATATGGATAGAGTAGAGATCGAAAAACAAATCTTAGCCCATGAAAAATCGGCACATTACTTAGATGGTAAAACCCCTAAAAAGGTAATTATTGTTCCTAAGAAGATTATCAATATTGTAGTCTAAAAATCCTATAAAGATTATTTATTCTACGAATGCAGGGTCCTCCGTTAATACGGGGGGCTTTTTTTGTTTGAAGGAAATAGGTGTGCTTACTCAACACTAAATAATAGCCACGAATTCACGATAATTATGATTTTTATTCCTGCATTCGTGGCATTTTAAGTCAAAAAAAAGCTTGCTACCCTTAACTAGTAACAAGCTTTATATATTTTCAATCCATCGACCAACGACCAACCTAAACCCAATCCTTTGGATTCATGAGTACCTCAATCAGCTTTGCTTCTTCGGTCCCTTTTTCCGTTTGGAAAGCGTAATCCCAACGAACGGTAGAAGGAAGGCTCATCAGAATAGATTCTGTTCTACCTTTAGTTTTGATACCGAAATGTGTTCCTCTGTCGTGGAGTAGATTAAACTCTACATAGCGTCCACGGCGGATTTCTTGCCAGTATTTTTGCTCTTCGGTATAGGTCTCTTCTTTGTGTTTTTCAACTATCGGAACATATGCTTCCACAAAGCAATTTCCTGCATCTAGTTGGAAGGCTAGAAGCTCTTCCCAAGACATGTTTTCGTTTTCTTGCTTATAATCGTAGAAGATACCTCCAATACCACGCGTTTCATCTCTGTGAGAATTAAAGAAGTATTCGTCACAGGCTTTTTTGAATTCTGGGTAATAGCTTGCATTATGCGTATCACACATATCTTTCATCACTTTGTGAAAATGTGTAGCATCTTCTTCTACCAAATAATAAGGAGTAAGATCGGCACCACCACCAAACCATCTTTTCATCACATTCCCATCGCCATCGTACATTTCAAAATAGCGCCAGTTGGCGTGTACAGTTGGTACTTTTGGACTTTCAGGATGAATCACTAATGAGAGACCACAAGCGTAGAAACTCGCTTCGCTTACGCCAAACTTTTCCTTAAAAACTTCGGGTAATTCACCATGAACAATAGAGGTGTTTACCCCCCCCTTTTCGAAGATATTTCCGTTGGCAATAACACGTGTTTTACCACCACCACCAGGGCGTTCCCAAGCATCTTCAATAAACTTAGCTTTGCCATCTACCTCCTCTAAAGCAGCGCAAATGCGATTTTGTAAATCGAAAAGGTGGGAAGTAAATGGCTCTTTAATATTCATGTGGAATAATTTGAAAATTTGGTGATTTTACGATTTGAAAATGAAAAAAAGTACTAGCTACTAAAATACTAACCTTCTTTTTTCTGTTTCCAGAATCCTAACTCCTTTTTAACTATAGTTTTTTACGGCGTTTATGAATGCTCTGGCATGATCAACAGGTACATCTGGTAAAATACCGTGACCTAAGTTTACGATATAACGATCTTTTCCAAAACGGTCAATCATCTCTTTAGTCCACTGTTCAATCTTAGGAATAGGAGCGTATAATCTTGAAGGATCGAAGTTCCCTTGAATGGTTACATCGTGACCTAAAACTTTACGTGCCATTTCTGGTGTTACTGCCCAGTCGATACCAATACCGTTGGCACCTGTAGCTTTTAACTCCTCTAAAGCATACCACGAACCTTTAGCGAATAAGATATTCGGTACGGTACATTCGGCAACAATTTGCTTTAAGTAAGGATAAGAGAATTCCATAAAGTCGTCTGGACTCAATAAACCTGCCCAGGAATCGAATAATTGGAATGCTTGAGCACCTGCCTTAATCTGCGCTTTCATATAAGCAATCGTAGTATCGGTAATTTTCTGCATTAATACTCTTGCAGCTTCAGGTTGTTCAAAACAGAATTTCTTTGCTTCAGAAAAATCTTTCGACCCTCTTCCTTGAACCATATAACAAAGTAATGTCCATGGAGCTCCCGCAAAACCAATTAAAGGAACTTCACCTTTTAAGTCCATACGCGTTTGCTTAATACCTTCCATAACATAACCTAAAGCTAGTTCTACATCAGGAACAACAATCGCCTCGGCATCAGCTAAAGTTCTTACAGTTCTCGGAAGACGTGGACCTACACCAGGAACCATATCTACATGGTAGCCCATTGCCATAGGAACTACAAGGATATCAGAGAATAAGATAGCGGCATCGGTACCTACTTGCCATATCGGCATCGTAGTAATTTCCGAAACTAAATGGGGGGTTTCACAGCGTTCGAAGAAAGTATATTTCTCTCTTAAAACCATGTAATCAGGTAAGAAACGCCCGGCTTGACGCATCATCCATACAGGTGGTCTTTCAACAGTTTCACCTTTTAAAGCTCTTAGTAAGAGGTCGTTTTTTAATTTTGGAAACTCCATTTGCTATTTGTTTTCTGTTGTGTATTGTTTGAGCATGGCTTCAAGCGAAGCTTCTGCTGCGATATAACTTTTTTGTATGCCTTTCTTGCGAAGGGCATTGGCGGTAGTTTCTCCGATGCTGTAATAATCGATTTCTGTATCGAACTCGTTTATCATGGCAAAAGATTCTACTGACGAAGGACTCATAAAAAAGAGGGCATCTCCTTTCTGAGTATTTATCATTTTAGGATCTAAAAGCGTGTGGTAAACCACTTCTTCTTTGATTTGAACCCCTTTTTTTGCAAGATATTCGGGCAATTCGTTTCTGCGCATATTTCCGCAAAAGAATAGGGCAGATCTTATACCATCTTCTGCAATCGTTTCGGCTAAACTCAGCGCTGTTTCATCAGCACCAGATTTAGTTTCAAAACCTTTTTCTTGCAGTGCTTTTGCAGTTTGCTTGCCAGAAGCATAAACAGTTCCTGAAAAATTCCCCTTGTCATACTGAGCCTGTTGAAGTATGTTTTTCACTGCATTCTGAGAAGTGAAAATCCAAGCTTCGGCCTCAGGAATTTCTTTAGGGAAATCTATGTGATGAATCTTTGTTAGGGCTACTTCTTTAATCTGAAGACCTACGTTTTGGGCATAGCTTCTTTGTCGCTCGTTAAGCGCTTTAGTAATCCATATGTGCCCTTTTTGATTCATCTAGTGTAAGCGCTTTTCTTTAGGTAATTTATCGATGATATCTTTTGCACCTCTTTCCAAAGCGTATTCTGCTGCCTCTACACCTAAGTTGTGCGCAAGCATAACATCCTTTTCTAATTTCACCTCAATCTTAATTTCAGCATCCGGATCCATAACAATGGTGTGGAGTTTTAGAATACCTTCTTCCACTTTGGCATAAGCACCAATAGGAGCAGAGCAACCACCGTTTAATCTATTCAAGTAGTCTCTTTCTATACGGGTACACAAAGCGGTTTCTTCGTGGTGGAGTCCACTACAAATATCTGCAGTAGCTGTATCTCCTTCTCTGCAAACCACAGCAACAGCTCCTTGTGCAGGTGCTGGAACCATCCAGTCTAAAACCATTGCTATTTCGTGATCTAGCTCTAGGCGTTGTAATCCTGCGGCAGCGAAAATAGCACCATCCCAGTTGCTTTCTCTCAACTTCTTAATGCGCGTTTGCACATTCCCACGGATATCGCAAGTGCTGTGTTTTTCGTAGCGATCTAGCCACTGTGATTTTCTTCTGTTTGAACTCGTGGCGATTAAACCAGCATAGTCCTCTTCATTTAAAAACCCAGTGTTTTTACGAACCACCAACACATCAAAAGGGTTGGCTCTTTCCATTACAGTACAAAGCTCAATTCCTTCGGGTAAGTCGGTAGGGATGTCTTTATGAGAGTGAACGGCAATGTCGATTTCCCCAGCAACCAATGCATCATCTAAAGCTTTAGTAAATACGCCTTTTCCACCCATCAATGGTAGGGGCGTATCGAGTACTTTATCGCCTTCAGATTCTATTAAAACCAATTCGGAAGCCTGCCCTAGAGCTTTGAGTTCGGCTTGTACTTTATAAGCTTGCCATAAAGCCAGCTTGCTTTTGCGGGTTCCTATACGAATCATTGGTTCAGTTTAAACATTTCTTCTACCATCTTTACCATTTCGTCGGAATGACGGTATTTCGATTTGATGTATTCTGTAGCTTGATTGGCAATTTTATTGACCACACTCGTAGCCAATTTATCTGCTTTTTGAAGCTCTTCTTCACTCAAACGGAATTTCTGCTGTTCGAGTTCGTCGGTTCTATACGAGTGTAATTTTTCGCGTAAAGCCAGAATTGTAGGCGAAAGATTGCGCATCAATACCCAGTCGTAGAACTCGTTTTTATGTAGGTTGATGATGGTACGCGCTTTGGGGATGTTCTTGCGGCGCATCGCCAAAGTCTCATCTTGTATGCTATTCAGCTGATCCATATCGATAAGCTCAAGGCCATCTAATTTATCAACTGCTGTGTCTATATTTCTTGGAACCGATAAATCGAGTAGAAGCATTTCGCGGTCTATACCATTAAAATGTTCTGCGTTAACTGTAGGCTCAAAAGCCCCTGTCGCAACGATTAAAATATTGGTATCGCTCAATTCCTCTTTCAGCTTTTCAATAGCGGCAACACGTATTCCTAAAGGATTCGCGATAGCCTCTGCTTTAGAGCGGGTTCTGTTGATAAGAACCATTTCTTTATAGGAATGCTTTTGGAGATTTTTAACTGTTGTCTCTCCAATTTCACCTGTTCCAAAAAGTAAAATCTTTTTATCAGTAAACTGCTTAAAGCGCTGTTTCATGAACAATACTGCAGCATGTGCTACCGAGGCAGGACCTTCGTTAATAGCAGTGTCGGTGCGAACATCTTTATAGGTTTGTAGGACAAACTGCATCAGTCTGTGGGTATACCCATCTAACATCCCTTTTTTATTGGAATACTTAGCCGCATCTTTTACCTGACTTACAATTTGTAAGTCGCCCAACATCATAGAATCTAATCCACAACACAATTCAAACAATTGATGTACCGCCTCGTCTTCTGTTAATAGAAAATGATATTGCTCGAACTGTTCTTTTGTAGCCTTTGTATGCTTGGCAAAAAGTTCTTTGAGCATAAAAGAGTTGTGTGTGTGTGCGAAAAACTGCGCACGGTTACAAGTGGTAACTACAAAGAGACTTTGAATCCCTAATTTCTTGGCATGCTCAAGAATATCATCAACGGCATCTTGAGAAAAGCTGAATTTCCCACGAATATCGATCGGGGTCTTCCAGTGTGAAATACCTACGCTTATAAATTTGGGTTTTGTCTCGCTCAAATCCTCAGAATTGATTTATGCAAAAATACGCTCCTTTTATCAATTAGGAAACACAAAACCCCAAGACTTTTGCCTTATTAGATAAAATGATACATTTGCCAATTAATTCAATGGTTTAGGACAAAAATTTGGCTGTGAGAATGAGACAAGTAATTATAATTTTAGTAATCATAAATAGTATTTGTTCTGCTCAGGCTCAAGAGCTTAGTCCGCTGAAGAATAAAAAAGGTGACTTTTTTATGTGCTGGGGATGGAATAGAGGTTTTTACAGTACTTCCGACATCCGTTTTTCGGGTGAAGATTATAATTTTACTATCCAAGATGCTATAGCTCACGACCGACAAACCCCCTTTAATACCTATGATTATTTCCATCCTCTAAGGATTACAATACCTCAGTTTAATGCCCGTATTGGCTATTTCATAAGAGATAATTACACGATTTCTATTGGAGCCGATCACATGAAATACGTGGTGGATTCCAATCAAGTTGTAAGGATCAATGGCTACATACAAAATAGTGGAACAGACTATGATGGCGTTTATGAAGATGAGACGATTATTTTAGCTTCTGATCTGCTGCTACTAGAACATACAGATGGCTTAAACTATATCAATATCGAATGTAGAAGAGTAGATGAGCTCAAAGTATTTAATAAAATTTCATTTAACCTTACCGAAGGTCTGGGAATGGGAATGATGATCCCGAAAACCAACGCTACATTACTAAATAACCCACGCCATGATGAATTTCATATTGCCGGTTATGGCTTGAATGCTATTGTAGGTATTCAAATGAATTTAGGTAAGTACTTTTTTGTTTTGTCAGAACTAAAAGGTGGGTTTATACAGATGCCCGATATTAGAACAACTCTTATCCCTATCGATAAAGCGAGTCAACATTTTTTCTTCTCTCAAGCGAATATTGTCTTTGGTGTTCGGATGAATTTGTTGTAAACCATATGACATAAAAAAACCTCTCGTTTTATCGAGAGGCTTTTTTTAAGTAGTGCTTAATGTATGTTTATCGTTCTGCTAATTTCCTCTGCTCCAATTTTGGTGCTTATAAAATAGGTTCCTGGATTTAGCTCTTCAAGGCTTATTTTTCTGCTGTGTTTTCCAGCCATGAAAACATCTTTTTCGATGGTTTTTATTTTTACACCCAAGAGAGAGTATAGAGTAATTTCAACTTCATCATCATGCTCTAAAGTAAATTCAATATGGGTGAATTCTGCAGTAGGATTTGGATAGATATTATAATCTATTTGCTCGGCAAGAATCTCGTTTAAGCCTACAGATTGTGCTAAGTAAGTAACGCTTGTTTCAGTAGAAACATCAGATTCCAGAAAAGAAATGTTTAGTAAGGGTAATAGAGACGATTCTTCTGTATACCAAGCATAGGAGGTTTGAGTAAATTGGTTTTGGTGAGGCATACCACTAACTTCATAATCCTCTGAACCCGTAACTTCGTATTTTAAACGCATTACATTTTCTATTGTTCCATAGGGAAGAATTAAGTCTCCATAAGCATCGGCAGTAACGGCTATAGTCCCATTAATTATAAAATCTATTCCTTGATGTTGGTAGTTGCCTACAATGGAGTCGGTAAAACTCTGCATATAAGAAAAGGGATACTCTAGAACTGTTATTGGATCCTCGTAATCGATGAGTATCGACTGCATTAAAAGCCCAACTCTTTCAGTTTTTTGGTCGCTGTGGTTATAAAACTCACCCATATCATCATTTGCAAGTGAGTAGTTGGAAGAGGTGAATATTTCACTTAATCCGGTTGCATTAGTTGTTTGGTAAGTTAATTCTAACTGATCAATTCCTATAAACCAGTTGTAATCCCACATAACATTTTCTCCTTCTTCGCCGGCATCTTGAACGAAGACTCCATTTGCTATAATTTGGGTGATATTTTCTCCAACATTGATTGTTGGCGATTGAATTGTAAACTGTGCTAGCAGGGTATAGTTACATAGGATTCCTAGCGTGCATAAAATGTTAAACTTCTTCATTAATCTAATTTTTATATGAT
>Ga0209495_1000297_pt1 | contig 40358 bp, 32 predicted proteins | sample EN1Hudsemesocosm_FD_184629 | JGI IMG/M metagenome (GOLD analysis project Ga0209495, IMG submission 184629) | Methane-oxidizing microbial communities from mesocosms in the Hudson Canyon - EN1E Hudson Canyon (SPAdes) (version 2) | ecosystem: Environmental > Aquatic > Marine > Cold seeps | place...
CTTATTTGGTTTACTCAAGTGTTCTAACATTGCTTCAAGAGCCTCAGACCCCATTTTAGCAACAAACTTACCTTCATCGTTATCATCTAAATATGAATTCTCTTTTGGCAGCGCTTCTAAAATATCCAGGTACTCTTCTTCTGTTAAAAAATCATTTTTAACTAGCTCCTCTCCTTCTGCATTTAATTGACCAGCAGGGTTTATTACAACGTATCTTTCGTAATAAATAATTTGATCTAATTTTTTTGTTGGCATTCCTAATAAGTAACCAATTTTATTAGGTAATGAACGGAAGTACCAGATATGAGCAACAGGAACAACTAAGGCAATGTGTCCCATTCTTTCTCTTCTTACTTTTTTCTCGGTAACCTCTACACCACATCTATCACAAACAATCCCTTTATAACGAATACGTTTGTATTTTCCACAGTGACATTCATAATCCTTTACAGGACCAAATATTCTTTCACAAAACAGACCATCTCGTTCTGGTTTATACGTTCTATAATTGATAGTTTCAGGTTTTAACACTTCACCATGTGATTTTCCTAAAATTTCTTCAGGAGAAGACAAACTGATTGTTATTTTGCTGAAGTTACTATTGGCAACTTTTGATTCTTTTCTAAAAGCCATAAGTGATTTTATTTGTTATTATTTCCGCCCTATTGATTCATCAATAGGGCGAGAAATGAACTAATCTAATGTAATTTTTAATCCTAAACCTGCTAACTCATTCAACAATACATTGAATGACTCCGGTATTCCTGGTGTTGGCATGTTTTTACCTTTCACGATTGATTCGTAAGCTTTTGCTCTACCAACAACATCATCCGACTTAACAGTAAGAATCTCTTGTAAAATGTTTGCAGCTCCAAACGCCTCTAGTGCCCAAACTTCCATTTCACCAAAACGTTGACCACCAAATTGAGCTTTTCCACCCAATGGTTGTTGCGTAATTAATGAGTATGGTCCGATTGAACGCGCGTGCATCTTATCATCTACCATGTGACTCAGCTTAATCATATAAATGATTCCAACTGTGGCTGGTTGATCAAATCTGTCTCCGGTTCCACCATCGTACAAGTAAGTTTTACCGTGTCTAGGTACTCCTGCATCATCAGTAAACTCATGAATTTCGTCTAAGCTAGCACCATCAAAAATTGGTGTAGCAAACTTCTTGTCTAATTTTTCACCTGCCCAACCAAGAACAGTTTCATAAATTTGACCCAAGTTCATACGAGAAGGTACTCCAAGTGGGTTAAGAACTATATCTACAGGTGTTCCGTCTTCTAAGAAAGGCATATCTTCTGCACGAACAATACGAGCAACAATACCTTTATTTCCGTGACGACCGGCCATTTTATCTCCAACCTTAAGCTTACGCTTTTTAGCCAAGTAAACTTTTGCTAACTGAATAATTCCATTTGGTAATTCATCACCAACAGAAACTTGAAATTTCTTACGTTTAAAATGACCCAAGATATCAGTTGCTTTTAAATTGTAGTTATGTAATGTTTCCTCAACTAAAGTATCAATTGCTTCATCACCAGTCCAGTTTTTTGGATTAATGTGAATAAACTCAACTCCTTTAAGGTTCTTTTCAGAAAACTTAACACCTTTTTTAACTACTTCTTCTTTAAAGTTATTGTGAATACCTTTTGACTTTTTATCTCCAATAATTTCCAATAACTTACCTATTAGGATATCATTTAATGCAGTAATCTCCTTAGTCATTTCTGCATCAATTTGCTCTAACAGTGGCTTGTCAGCAGCTTTAGATCTTCTATCTTTAATTGCTCTAGAGAATAATTTCTTATTTATGATTACGCCAACAGTTGATGGTGGAACTTTTAAAGATGCATCTTTAACATCTCCAGCTTTATCACCAAAGATTGCTCTTAATAGTTTTTCTTCTGGAGAAGGATCGCTTTCCCCTTTAGGAGTAATCTTTCCAATCAAAATATCACCTTCCTTAACTTCAGCTCCAACTCTAATCATTCCGCCTTCATCAAGGTCCTTAGTAGCTTCCTCACTTACGTTTGGAATATCTGGAGTTAACTCCTCTAAGCCCCGTTTAGTATCTCTAACTTCTAAAGAGTATTCATCTATATGTATAGAAGTAAATACATCTTCACGAACTACTCGTTCTGAAATAACAATTGCATCCTCAAAGTTGTAACCTTTCCAAGGCATGAAGGCTACTTTTAAGTTTTGCCCTAATGCCAATTCCCCTTTTTGCGTAGCATATCCTTCAACCATTACTTGTCCTTCAGTAACTTTATCACCTTTCATTACGATAGGTGTTAAGTTAATAGAAGTTCCTTGGTTTGTTTTTCGATACTTAACTAATTTGTAAACTTTAATAGCATCTTCGAAACGAACAATCTTTTGCGCTGCACTCAATTTATATTTGATGTGAATTTCTTCAGAATCAACATAATGTACAACACCTTCTCCTTCTGCATGAATTAATACACGAGAATCTCTAGCAACCAATTGCTCAATTCCTGTTCCAACAATTGGAGATTTCGGAATTAATAAGGGTACTGCTTGACGTTGCATGTTAGATCCCATTAAGGCTCTATTTGCATCATCATGTTCTAAGAAAGGTATACAAGAAGCTGCAATCGAAGCGATTTGATTTGCTCCTACATCCATCAAGTCTAAATCTTTTGGTTCAACAACTGGAAAATCTCCAATTAAACGAGATACAACCTTGTCACCAATAAAATTACCTTTCGCATCTACATCAGCATTTGCTTGTGCAATGTTTTTATCTTCTTCTTCTTCAGCGCTAAGATAAATTGGGTTTTGTTTTAAATCAACTTTACCATTTTTGACATCTCTATATGGCGTTTCAATAAAACCTAAACGGTTAACTTTTGCGAATACACAAAGAGAAGAAATAAGTCCAATATTTGGACCCTCAGGTGTTTCAATAGTACATAACCTACCATAGTGAGTATAGTGAACATCACGTACCTCAAACCCAGCTCTTTCTCTAGATAAACCTCCAGGCCCCAGTGCTGACAATCTACGTTTGTGAGTAACTTCAGCTAATGGATTCGTTTGATCCATAAATTGAGACAACTGATTAGTACCAAAGAAAGAGTTTATAACAGATGAAAGCGTTTTCGCATTAATCAAATCGATAGGTGTAAACACCTCGTTATCCCGAACATTCATTCTTTCACGAATAGTTCTAGCCATACGAGCCAATCCAACACCAAATTGGTTGTGTAATTGTTCTCCTACGGTTCTAACACGTCTATTACTTAAGTGATCAATATCATCAACATCTGTTTTAGAGTTAATTAATTCAATCAAATACTTAACAATAGAAATTATATCGTTCTTAGTTAAAACTCTTTGATCTGGTGATTCAGTAAGTTTTAATTTTTTATTTATTCTATAACGTCCAACTTCTCCTAGATCATAACGTTGTTCCGAAAAGAACAGCTTGTCAATAACCCCTCTTGCCGTTTCCTCATCTGGCGGTTCAGCGTTACGTAACTGACGATAGATGTGTTCAACAGCTTCTTTTTCTGAATTAGAAGTATCTTTTTGTAATGTGTTGTAGATAATTGCAAAATCAGCTGCACTTGCATCTCCTTCTTTATGCAGGATAATGTTTTTTACTCCTGCATCTAATATTTGTTCAATATGATCTTTTTCAATAACTGTCTCACGATCAATTATTACTTCATTTCTTTCAATAGAAACAACCTCTCCTGTATCTTCATCAACGAAATCTTCAACCCATGATTTAAGAACACGTGCTGCTAATTTTCTTCCAACAGCTCCTTTTAAAGAAGCTTTTGTTACTTTCATTTCATCGGCAAGATCAAATATTTCAAGGATATCTTTATCACTTTCGTATCCGATCGCTCTGAACAAAGTAGTAACAGGTAATTTTTTCTTACGGTCGATATATGCATACATAACATTATTAATGTCTGTTGCAAATTCAATCCATGAACCTCTAAAAGGAATAACCCTAGCAGAGTATAGTTTTGTGCCATTTGCATGACGGCTTTGACCAAAGAACACCCCTGGTGATCTATGTAACTGCGAAACGATAACACGTTCTGCACCGTTCACTACAAATGAACCTCTCGGTGTCATATACGGAATTGTTCCAAGATAAACCTCCTGAACAATTGTTTCGAAATCTTCATGTTCCGGATCGGTACAATAAAGCTTAAGAACAGCTTTAAGAGGTACAGAATAGGTCAATCCTCTTTCAACGCACTCATCCATCGTATAACGAGGAGGGTCGACGAAATAATCTAAGAATTCTAATACAAACTGATTTCTAGTATCAGTTATCGGAAAGTTTTCACTAAAAACCTTAAATAGACCTTCTGAATGTCTATTTTCTGGTGTAGTCTCTAATTGAAAAAATTCATGAAATGATTTTAATTGTATTTCTAGAAAATCCGGGTACGGAAATTTGCCTTTACTTGAAGCGAAATTAATCCTGTTTGAAATATTATCTACAGTTGCCAAGGTTACTAATTTTTTTATTAAACAAACTCGAAGATTTATTTGTGGTTATAAACCACAAAATGGTTTAAGCACTTCCACCCCGGTTTTCTCGGAGGAAAGTACTTAAACCTTTTGAATGAAATTCAAAGAATTACTTCAACTCAACTTCAGCACCAGCTTCTTCAAGAGAAGTTTTGATACCTTCAGCTTCGTCTTTAGAAACCCCTTCCTTGATAGGACCTGGAGCTCCGTCAACTAATTCCTTAGCTTCTTTAAGTCCTAATCCTGTTAATTCTTTAACCGCTTTAACAACGCTCAATTTAGCTTGTCCTGCTGATTTAAGAATTACATCAAATTCCGTTTTTTCTTCAGCTGCACCAGCGTCTCCGCCACCTGCTGCAACCGCAACTGCTGCTGCAGCTGCTGGTTCGATTCCGTACTCATCTTTAAGTACAGTTGCCAATTCATTTACTTCTTTAACAGTCAAGTTTACTAAACTCTCTGCCATAGCTTTAATATCTGCCATTTTTATTGATTTTGAATAAAAGTTTTACCTTTTTTAATTATTAAAATTGTTTTTTTTACCTCTCTGATAAAGTTTTAACTAAGCCTGCAATTGTGCCTCCTGATGATTTAAGAGCTGATATAACGTTTTTCGCAGGTGACTGAAGTAGTCCTATAACTTCTCCAATTAACTCCTCTTTAGATTTGATATCTACAAGTGCTTGTAGTTGATCATCTCCAACGTATACCGATTCTTCTATGAAAGCTCCTTTAAGTATTGGCTTCTCGTGTTTTTTACGAAAACCTTTTATTACTTTAGCGGGAGCATTTCCAACATTTGAAAACATTACTGCTGTCGGACCAGTTAAAACATCATAAAGTTCTACAAGGTCTTTACCTTCAACTTTTTCCATTGCTTTTCTAAGCACAGTGTTTTTTACTACGCTTATTTTAATATCATTCTTAAAGCATTCTCTTCTTAAATCACTAGTTGCTTGCGCATCTAATTCGGAAGTATCTGCAATATAAAAGATACCAGTATCTGCAAGTTGTTGAGTTAAGTCCTCAATCGCATTTTGTTTTTCCTCTCTGGTCATTTTAATCGTTTTATGTAGATTATGCCTCTACTGATTTCGGTTCAACTTTAACACCAGGGCTCATCGTACTTGACATAGTAATACTTTTTACATAGTCACCTTTTGACGAGGATGGTTTAAGTTTAATTATTGTAGAAATCAGTTCGTGAGCATTTTCTACGATCATTTTTGATTCAAAAGAAGCTTTTGCAACAGCTGCATGTATAATTCCGAATTTATCAACTTTAAAGTCAATCTTTCCGGCTTTTACATCTGTAACTGCTTGACCAACGTCCATTGTTACTGTCCCTGTTTTTGGATTAGGCATTAAACCTCTAGGCCCTAAAACTCGTCCTAAAGCTCCAACCTTACCCATTACTGAAGGCATAGTTACAATAACGTCAACATCTGTCCAACCACCTTTAATCTTAGCGATATAATCGTCAAGACCAACATAGTCAGCACCTGCATCTTTTGCTTCTTTTTCTTTGTCAGGAGTACACAATACTAAAACTTTAACATCTTTCCCTGTTCCATGCGGAAGAGATACTGTACCACGAACCATTTGATTGGCTTTACGTGGGTCAACACCTAATCTTATTGCAACATCGATAGTTGAATCGAAATTAGTATTTGTTATATCCTTAACTACTTGAGACGCTTCCTCTAAGTTGTACAACTTCGTTGCATCAACCTTTGATAAAGCTTCTTTTCTCTTTTTCGTTAGTGCCATAATTTTCCTGTTTATTAGAATTAATAACTACCTTAATTCCAAGGAGCTTTGCCTTTAACGTTAATACCCATACTGCGAGCAGTACCTGCTACCATCTTCATTCCAGATTCTACAACAAAACAATTAAGGTCTGTCATTTTATCTTCTGCAATTGCTCTCACTTGATCCCAAGATACAGATCCAACTTTATCTACATTAGATATAGCAGATCCTTTCTTAAGCTTCGCAGCTTCCAACAACTGTACAGCTGCAGGTGGAGTCTTGATTACAAATTCAAAAGACTTATCTGAATATACGGTAATAACAGCGGGTAAAACCTTTCCAGCTTTATCTTGAGTTCTAGCATTAAATTGCTTACAGAACTCCATGATATTCACACCTTTAGCACCTAATGCAGGTCCTACAGGTGGAGCTGGGTTAGCAGCACCTCCACGGATTTGAAGTTTAATTAATCCACTTACTTCTTTTGCCATTGTTATTTATTTTAATTGTTGTGATTCTTAGATAGGACGGGAAGCTTTAATCGCCTATAAAATCTTCACAGCTTCTTTAACTTTCTTTTTGTACTTGCATATAGTTAAGTTCAAGTGGTGTTTTTCGACCAAATATCTTAACCATTACTTTCAATTTCTTTTTATCTTCGTTAATCTCCTCAACAACACCATTAAAATTATTAAACGGTCCATCAATTACTTTAACAGATTCCCCAACTACGTAAGGGATATTCATTTCCTCGTCATTTTCGGCAAGCTCGTCTACTTTACCCAAGATTCTGTTCACTTCAGAAATTCTCATCGGCAAAGGATCTCCTCCTTTTTCTCCTCCTAAAAATCCAATTACGTTATTCAATGACTGAATCACGTGTTCAACTTCTCCTACAAGAGCACATTCTATCAAAACATAGCCAGGAAAATAATTTTTTTCTTTACTTACCTTTTTTCCATTACGGATTTGATATACCTTTTCTGTCGGAATTAATACTTGCTCAATATAATTCTCCAATTTATTTCGCGTAATTTCAAGTTCGAGCATTTCTTTTACTCGCTTCTCTTTTCCGCTAATAGCACGAATCACATACCATCTTTTCTTAACTTCTGCCATCTTCACCATTATTGTGGGGTTACAACCTCTGCTGGGTTAATAAAATCATAGTAAAATCCTAACAATCCTTTCCAGTCACCTGGCCAAATTCCAAAAACGTAATCCATCACCCAAACTGCCAGTGCAATTATAACACTAGTAATTAAGACAATAATTGAGCTTTTCTGCAACTCTTCCCAAGTTGGCCATGAAACTTTCTGAGTCAACTCATAAACAGTTTCTTCAATATATGTTCTAATTCCTGCCACTTCTTTAGTTTTTATTAGCACGGGTGGAGAGACTCGAACTCCCGACACCTGGTTTTGGAGACCAGTGCTCTACCAGCTGAGCTACACCCGTAATATGACAAAAAGGTAACCCCTAAAAGAGGCACCTTTCTCATCATAATACAGTATTTATTCTATTACAATATTTCAGTCACCTGACCCGCACCTACAGTTCTACCACCCTCACGGATAGCGAAACGTAAACCAACGTCCATTGCAACACCAGTAATCAATTCAACTTCAATAGTTACGTTATCACCAGGCATTACCATCTCACGACCAGTTTCTAAGCTAATTGTTCCTGTAACATCCAGAGTTCTAAAGTAGAATTGAGGTCTATATTTATTGTGAAATGGAGTGTGACGTCCACCTTCTTCTTTCTTAAGGATATAAACCTCAGCTTTAAATTTATTATGAGGGGTAATAGAACCTGGTTTAGCAATTACCATCCCTCTTTTTATAGCTTCCTTTTCAATACCTCTTAATAAAAGACCACAGTTTTCACCAGCTCTTCCTTCATCAAGAATTTTTCTAAACATTTCAACACCTGTTACAGTAGATGTTTGAGGTGCTTCACTTAAACCAACTATTTCAACAGCATCTCCTGTTCTGATGATTCCAGTTTCAATTGCTCCTGTAGCAACAGTACCACGTCCTGTAATAGAGAATACATCTTCAACAGACATTAAGAATGCTTTATCAGTATCTCTAACTGGAGTTTCGATCCATGTATCAACGGTGTCCATTAATTTAACTACAGATTCAACCCACTTTTCTTCGCCATTCAAAGCTCCTAATGCAGAACCTTGTAATATAGGAGTGTCAGTAAATCCATAAGAATCTAATAAATCAACTAATTCCATTTCAACTAGTTCTATCAATTCATCATCGTCAACCATATCCACTTTATTCATGAACACAACTAATCTAGGAACATTAACTTGTTTAGATAAAAGGATATGCTCTCTAGTTTGAGGCATAGGTCCATCAGTAGCGGCACAAACTAATATTGCACCATCCATCTGAGCAGCACCAGTTACCATGTTTTTTACGTAATCCGCGTGACCTGGACAATCTACGTGAGCATAGTGACGAGTTTCTGTCTCGTATTCAATGTGAGCTGTATTAATTGTAATACCTCTTTCTTTTTCTTCCGGTGCATTATCAATTTGAGAGAAATCTTGCTTTTCTGCAAGACCTTTAGTTGACAATACACTTGAAATAGCAGCAGTAAGTGTTGTCTTACCGTGATCCACGTGTCCGATTGTTCCTACGTTCACGTGTGGTTTGGTTCTTTCGAAATTCGCTTTAGCCATATCTAACGTTGTTTAATTTAGTTTTTATTTATTTATTTATTTACTTATTCTTTCAATTTGAGCCAATGATGGGAATTGAACCCATGGCCTCTTCCTTACCAAGGAAACGCTCTACCCCTGAGCTACATCGGCTGACATCACTCATTAACAGAACGCAAAAAAAGGAGAATTGACATAACAATACTCCTTTTGGTTCTTTTGAGCGGGAGACGAGATTCGAACTCGCGACCCTCAGCTTGGAAGGCTGATGCTCTACCAACTGAGCTACTCCCGCTTAACTTGCACAAAAGTAACTGATTATTTGACTTCTAAAACAGAAAATTCAAAAAATTCAAAAACTTTTACCAAAATCATTTGTGGGGGGAGAAGGATTCGAACCTTCGAAGGCTGAGCCATCAGATTTACAGTCTGACCTCGTTGACCGCTTGAGTATCCCCCCAACAATATTTTAAAGAACTAAAAGAGTCGATATAAGGAACCCCTTCTACCATACTCAGGATAAACTTCTCGCCCTAATGATTAAAACTCAATTAAGAATATTAATCATTGTTCATCCCTTCAATACATCCTGAGCCGATGGAGGGACTCGAACCCACGACCTGCTGATTACAAATCAGCTGCTCTAGCCAGCTGAGCTACATCGGCTTCTAACTGCTTACTACACTAACTTTTTAGCAAAAAAAACAGACCTTTCCGTAAAAAGGTCTGCAAATGTACTAAAGTTTTCCTTGTTAGCAAAGAATCCTATTTATTTTTTTGTTTTTAGCTAAATGTAAAACAATATCAGATTAATGCTTGGCTGTTAGCTTTTCTTTATGCTTTTTAATTTGCCTTCTTAGCGCTTCAACAGCCTCATCAGCAGACTCCTCAAAAGAGTTGCGTTGCTTACTAGCAAATAAATCCTTTCCGGGTATAGCTATTTTAATCTCTATAACCTTATTTTCATGACTACCAGCCTTCTCAACTTTTAGCTTTACTTCCGCCCCAATAATATTATCATAATATTGTGATAATCTCTCTACTTTCTCTTCAACAAAATCTACTAATTTGTCGTCTACATCAAAATGAATTGCTTGAATCTGTATGTCCATAATATTTAAATTTTAATTTTAGCTCCTTGGATGAGCTTGTTTATATACATTTTTTAATTTCTCTATTGAGTTGTGAGTATAAACCTGAGTTGCCGAAAGGCTCGCATGCCCAAGCATCTCTTTAATTGCATTTAGCTCAGCTCCATTATCCAGCATATGTGTGGCAAACGTATGCCGCAATACATGTGGACTCTTCTTACCCTGACTCGTAACTAAACTAAGGTACTGCTTTACTTTTCTATAAACAAACTTTTGATATAGTTTTTCCCCTTTATCTGTTACGAATAAACTCTGAGTACTTTCAGGAAACTCATTCCGTTTTAAACGAATGTAATCAATAATTTTGGCCTTCATGACACTAGTAATAGGAATTACCCTCTCTTTATTTCTTTTACCTAATACCTTTATAGAATCTTCAAGAACACTTACTTCTTTTAGCTCCACAAGCTCCGACAGTCTCATTCCTGTACTATAGAACAATTCCAAGATTAACCTATCTCTCGACCCAGAAAAATCATTGGTAAATTCAACTTCAGAAAATAAAGATTCCATGTCTTGCTTCTTAACATAATGCGGTAATCTTTTTTCTACTTTAGGTGCCACAACTTTTTGCATTGGACTCTCCTCAATCAAAACTTTTGCCTTTAAGTACTTGTAAAAAACCTGTAATGTGCTTTTTTTTCGATTAATTGTTCGAGAACTAATTCCGTTCTCCACTAAGGTAACCATCCATGAACGAATCATAACATGAGTAGCATCTTCCGTACTTAAATCAAAAACAACAAACAAATAAGCTTGAAACTGCAGCAAGTCAGTTTTATACGAAACTATTGTATGCTTTGAATACCTTTTTTCAAATTCAAGATATTCTAAAAACTTATTTACCATAGACATTATTAAACAAAAAAAGGGAGCATTGACATCAATGCTCCCTTAATACGTATGTATTAAAAAAATGTTAGTCTTCTCTAAACATATTTTCAACATAAACCGCTTTTATTACCTCAGCTCTTCTTTCTACAGAAGGTTTAATAAATTGCTTACGCTTTCTTAATTGTTTTAAAACACCTGTACGTTCAAATTTCTTTTTGTACTTCTTAAGTGCTCTCTCGATGTTTTCTCCTTCTTTTACAGGTATTTGTAACATATCTTAATAATTTACTTTTCTTAAATTTTCGTTTATTTCTCAAAACGGACTGCAAAGATAATAGAATTTCCTTTTTATCAAAACTTTAATCTTAATCCTTCAATAAATCTCTTGAAATTACCACTTTTTGAATCTCTGATGTACCTTCTCCAATAGTACACAATTTAGAATCTCTAAAGAATTTCTCTACGGGAAACTCTTTAATATAACCATACCCACCGAAAATTTGAACTGCTTCAGTTGCTACCATAACCCCAACTTCAGAAGCCTTGTACTTAGCCATTGCAGATAATTTATTTACATTTTCTCCTTTCATTAATTTTTCCGCAGCTTGGTATAACAACAACTTTGCTGCCTCTACTTCCGTTGCCATATCAGCCAGCTTAAATGAAATTCCTTGAAATGAAGATATTGGCTTCCCAAATTGTTCTCTTTCTTTTGAGTAATTTATCGCAGCCTTCAAAGCTCCCTCTGCTATCCCAAGTCCAAGACTCCCTATTGAAACTCTACCTCCATCTAATATTTTCATTGCTTGAATAAATCCCTCTCCTTCAGCTCCAAGCATATTATCTTTATGCACACGGCAGTTTTCAAAAATCACTTCAGCAGTTTCCGAAGCACGCATTCCTAACTTATCCTCTTTCTTACCTGCTTTAAATCCTTCAGCTCCTCTTTCTACAACAAAAGCTGTCATCCCTCTTGAGTCTAAAAGTTCTCCCGTACGAACAATTACTACAATACAATCTCCCGATTTCCCATGCGTAATAAAAGTTTTAGAACCGTTAATTACCCAGTGGTCTCCATCTTGTTTGGCAACACATTGCATTCTCCCAGCATCCGATCCAGTACCAGCTTCCGTTAGACCCCAAGCACCAATCCATTCTGCAGTAGCTAATTTTGGTAACCACTTTTTCTTTTGGTCTTCATTTCCAAATTTCAAGATATGGTTTGTACATAATGAATTGTGAGCTGCTACAGATAACCCGACAGACCCACAAACCTTTGATATTTCGCGGATAACCATTATGTATTCATTGTACCCAAAACCACTTCCACCATATTCAGCTGGAACCAACACTCCCATCAAACCTAATTCTCCAGCTTTTTTAAATAACTCAACAGGAAACTCCTGTGATTCATCCCATTTCATGATATTTGGTCTAATCTCTTTTTCAGCAAAATCTTTTACCATTTGCTGTATCATTAACTCATTTTCTGAAAGATCGAAATTCATTTTATTCTTATTACTTTATCTATTAATAATTAACTATACTCTTATTGAATTCAGAATATTTATTTAACCCTTCTTTCCCTTTTAAAAACTCTAATTCTACTACGAAAGAAAACCCTGACACCTGGCCTCCACTTTTTTTGATTAATTCTGCAGCCGCAGCTGCAGTTCCGCCCGTAGCCAATAAATCATCATGAATTAAAACATGCATTCCTTCATCAATGGAATCGATGTGCATTTCAATTTCTGCAGAACCATATTCCAAATCGTACTTATAAGAAATTGTTTCAGCAGGTAATTTTCCTTTTTTACGAATTAACACGAACGGAACACCCAACCTCATTGCTAATGAAAACCCAAACAAAAACCCTCTACTCTCCACACCTGCGACAGCATCTACTGTGAGTCCTTTACAATGGTTCACTAATTCATCTACGATATCAGAAGATAAATTTGCGTTCTCTAAAATGGGTGTAATGTCTTTAAACATTATCCCTTTTTTAGGAAAATCTGGAATAGTTCGAATAGCTTTATCTACTCTTTCTGATATTGACATTTTACTTTGAACTCTTTATTAGTCTAACAACTTTAACTTCTATTCATCATAGAACCTCTTACTCTGTTTTTAAATAGGGTGCAATTTTACGGTATATTTCATCATTTACCAAATCAGATTTCTTTATTTCTTCGACTGTTTTGTAAGGTTCCTGACTTTTCCTTATTTGAACTATCGAGTTAGCTATATTCCAATTTATGTATGGATGTTTTTTTAATTCAGCAGTTTCACATGTATTAATATTAACTTTAACGATATCAATTGAATCAACAAATAGTCTATTTACATTTTGGTCTATAACCTCTGGAGGAATACCATAAACCTCTTTTAACTGTTCAACACTTGTAAACCCACCTAATGCCGTCCGATATTTCACAATTTTACTTGAATAATAAGATCCAATCCCTTTGAGAGATTTAAAGCCGGTAGTGTCAGCAGCGTTTATTTTCACTTTAAAATTATTTAATTCGGACTTCAAAGAAGCGCTATTGTCTTTACCAAACTTATTCTTTTTATATTTATTGTCAGTTTTGTTCTTGTTAATCACAAAACCAAAATCACAGGACAAAAGTTTTACTTCAGTCATATTAAAACCGAGCGGAATAGCTTGTAACTGAACTTCTTTTGCTCTTTCAACACTAGAAAAACCTCCTAAATAATAGGAGTAAATACCATTCTTTTTATTACAAATAATTTTCTCAAGTTCAGAAAACCCATCATAAATAGGAATAGAGTCTTCAGTTAACTTAACAAAGTAACACTTGTCTATAGAATAATTTGAATACGATTTTGATTTCCTTTCTAGAACTACATAAGGCTCCAATAGATCATAAAGTGAATCATCAACTACATACAACCTCTTCAAATCTTCTTTCTTATAAAAATATCCGCCTTTTTCTCTATACTTAATAATAGACTGGGCTTGTTTTTCTGAGAACCCCAATAATACCCAAGATTCTTCATCAATCTCATTAGGGTTAAACTCGAAATATTGTATTTCCTTAACTTCTTGATTGTTACTATTGGCAGCACTAGTTAAAGAGTTAATTTCTTCTGAAAGGTTATCATATCCTACTTCTGAAGAACTTTGAATTACATCAACAAGCCAATAGCCCGACAAAGCAATCAATAATAGCGCAACCAACGCTATAGAACCCTTACGTTCTGAGCTAGAGTAATTGAAAAAATCTTTCAGCTTATTTTTCATAGAAAATTGCAACCTATTCAAAACCCGAGATTGCTATATGCTTTTATAAAAAATTTACTTTCCTTTTACCGTTTTTATCTTATCCATAAATTTTTTAAGTTCCTCTCTTACTTTCGGAGCTAAAATAAATAACCCTATCATATTAGGCACAAGCATTGCAAATATCATTGCGTCTGAAAAGCCTATAACTGACCCCAATTGAGAAGCAGCTCCAACAATAACAAATAAGCAAAAAAGTCCTTTATATATATACTCTACTCTTTTTGATCTTCCAAACAAATATGACCAAGCTTGATATCCATAATAAGACCATGAAATCATAGTAGAAAACGCAAATAATATAACCGCTATAGTTAACACAATTGGAAACCATGATATCGAGGCTGAAAATGCCCTTGATGTCACTTCAACACCCTGAGTTACCTCTTGTCCATATGTCATGATATCTCCATTTCCGTTACTAATAACAAGCACAAGAGCAGTCATTGTACAAACTAAAACAGTATCAATAAAAGGCTCCAATAACGCTACCAATCCTTCACTCGCTGCGTATTTAGTTTTCACCGCTGCGTGCGCTATAGAAGCAGAACCTATTCCAGCTTCATTTGAAAATGCCGCCCTTCTAAATCCCTGCACCAAAACTCCGAAAAATCCACCAGCAATGCCCAAACCTGTAAATGCACCTGAAAAAATCTGTCCAAATGCGCCTGGTATCTCAGCGTAATTAATTCCTAATATTGTAAGCGCAGAAACAACATAAATAACAACCATAAATGGAACAATCTTATCTGTTACACTTGCAATTTTTTTAATTCCTCCAATAATCACTATACCTACCAATATTGCCATAATCAAACCAAAAACCCATCCACTACCACTCAATGGTGAAGTCTTAGAATTTCCAACAAAGTCATTCTGAGCAACTACCATTGTCTCCTCTCCACGCTCAATAATTACAGAGTCGCCAACTGACTTAACAAACCCTTTAAAAACAGTAGGCTTATAACAGATAACTTTTTTTCCTACCAAGGCTTCAGAAGCAGATCCCTTAATCTGAATGTTAGAAGCAAGGACAATAGAGTCTTTTCCAAAAGCTTCTAGGGTCATTCCTACTGAATTTTCTTCATCAACATTTAGTTGATCTAAAAAAACCGAATCTTTGGTAACTCTTTGAACAGAATAAGTAGTATTTTCAAAATGATTATAAAACACCTGACACCCTTCAACTTCATCAAGATTTGAAGTAGAATCAATATCAGTTTGAGAGTATGATTCTAACATAGCAAATGCTTGATTCGATTGAAACATATTTCCGCCACCAAAAGACCCCCCAATACACATTACTGCAAAAATAATGGCCAAAATTTGACCTGCTCTTAAGAAACCTTTTTCCTTCAAACCCTTAGACAAATAATACATTGGCCCTCCATAAACGGTTCCATCCTCTCCTATTTCCCTATATTTAACACCAAGAGTACACTCAGCAAATTTTGATGCCATTCCAATTATTCCAGCAATTATCATCCAAAAAGTTGCTCCAGGCCCACCGATAGATATTGCCACTGCCACACCAGCAATATTACCCAAACCTACTGTTGCAGAAAGAGCTGCAGTTAATGCTTGAAAATGCGACACCTCACCATGATGATCTTCATTTTGTTCTACCCGTATTGTATCAACAGCATCTCCCTCCACTTTGTGCACACTATCTGAAGCTTCTACATAATCATCTCCTCCTGATTCAATTTCATCATATTTTCCTTTTACAATATTAATAGCTGTAAAAAACCCTCTAAAATTTATAAGCTTGAAATACAATGTAAAATACAATGCGCCTAAAACCAGCACAATTAAAACCCAAGGAACTTTTATCGTGTCTGTAAAAGGAATACTGTAGAAAATTAGATCGACAAACCAACCTGTATAGGCCCCAAAAGCTTCATCAATCTTTTCATCAATACCCTTTTCTTGCGCAAACAACATTGTAGGTGTCAATAATAGTAATAGAGATAATAGTTTTTTCATTTCATTTTTTTTGAATGCACACAAAAATATACATTTATTTCACCAATTCAAGTTCCTGAGAAACAATCGCTAATCCTTCTTCAAAAGTAGCAGGATCATATCCTAATTCGCGAATTGCTTTACCCAAAACAAACCCGGTCTTAGGAGGTCTTTTAGCAGTTTGATTAAGCGTAATAGATTTAATCGCAGAGATACTGGATTTATTCAATTTGAAAAAATCTGCAACTCGATATACCAATTCCAATATACTCATTAAGTCTTTTCCTGAAAGATGGTAAACTCCCTTTGCTTGTTTATCAGCAATAAGGACACATCCTTTTGCTAAGTCAACAGCTAAGGTTGGTGAACGAAATTGATCATCTACAACATTGATTGGATCGCCTTTCTCTAATGCTCCTTTAGCCCAAAGAACAATATTACTCCTACTCATCTGCTCGACAAAACCATAAACAATAATCGTTCTAGCGATTGCCCAGTTTTTATATTCACTATTATTAAGAACTTTCTCAGAAGCAAATTTTGATTCACCATAATAACTCAAGGGATTCGGTAAATCACTTTCTGAATAAGGACCATCTTCGCCGTCAAAAACAAAATCCGTAGACAAATGAATCAAATGTGTATTGTACTTTTCACATTCAGCTAGCAAATACTCAACAGCATTTACATTCATTTTCCAGCAACTTTCTTTATCATCCTCACAAGCATCTACATTTGTCATTGCCGCCGTATTTATTAACACATCGGGACGGTATCTTTTACATATATTACCAACTTCTGTTGAATTTGTAATATCCAGTTCCTCGTAAATAATACCTGAAACACTTGAGATTCTATTCTTTCCTTTAGAAGTAGCTATTAATTGATAATTCGGATCTTTTTGAAGTTGGTGGACTAATTTCTGACCTAACAAACCGTTCGAGCCGGTAATTAAAACTGTTTTCATATTACATTACTTCTGCATGATACCAAAGATCTGATTTAGACTTTGAATTTGTTCTGGGTTCCCTAGTACAAATAATTTACTGCCCGGAACAATCGCGGTTTTGTCATTGGGGTTTATTTCGTAATTACCATCAGAACCTTTATAACCAATTATATTACAAACAGGAAATTGCTTTTTTAAATCTGCCAATGATTTATATTTACAATCTTCGGGAATATCCTGAAAATCTATTTCCTCAAGATTTATCTCATTCTCTCCTTGAATAGAAATTTGATCTAAAAACTCAACAACATCTGGCGTTGAAACTAACTGAGCCATATGAGATCCTCCCAAAGAATCAGGCATAATTACATTACTAGCTCCAGCAATCTTTAATTTTTTAACCGAAGCCTTTTTTGAAGCTCTAGAGATTACTTGAAGTTTTTTATTTAATTCTTTAGCGGACAATACAACAAATAAATTATCAGAATCCGACGGTAAGGTGGTGATAAGTGCTTTTGCATTCATTACCCCAGCCTTAACCAATAACTCATCATTGGTAGCATCTCCTTGCATATAAAGAATACGTCCATCTTGCCTGAACCTTTCAATTACATCTTCGTTTTGCTCTACCACTAAAAATGCATCCCCATGTGCCTTTAGAGTGTCAATAGCTTGGGAACCTACCCGTCCAAAGCCACATACTATAACATGCCCGTTTAATTTATTAATTTCTTTCAATGCTTTATAATCTTTAAAGTAAATCCTATAATCCCCGCTCACAATATAAGCAGTTATCGAAGATATTGCATAAGCAAATGTACCAAAACTAGTAATAATTAAAAATGCAGTAAAAAGCTTACCCGCATCTGACAGAACATGCACTTCTCCAAAACCAACCGTTGATATGGTTATTATTGTTTGATAAAAGGAATCTAAAAGCGACCACCCCTCAACGACCATAAACCCTAAAGTACCGCCAACAACTATTAACGCTAGTAATACAACGGCATAATAGACTCTAGAAAAAAACTTAAAATTTAATAACATACTTACAACTATCTATAAATCCCAAACAGTTTTTCTTCGTTTTTTAAACTTAAAAAATTCCTTATGTTCAAGGATAAAAGCCATAGTTAAATAAATAACTAGTGGGCTTCCAAATGTTAGAAATGAAATATAAATAAAAAACAATCTAATTCGAGATGCTCTCATTCCCAGTTTATCTCCCCACCATTTAAAAACTCCAAAAGACCGCTTTTCGAAATAGTCTAGTATTGATTGAATCATAACTTATAAATTCTTATTTATTGAGTAGTGCAACTCCTGGGTTGCAATTTAAACATTTTTTTTAACAGTAATTTACTGACATAATGCAGATAGTATTAAACCACACCTTATTGATGGTTAAAAAAACAAGATGACCTACTTAATTTATTTACGCACTCATAAAGCAAACAACAAACAAAGCTATTTTTTTATTAATCCAAATTCTTTTAACTGTAGGGCCATTTGGGCTTGAAGCTCTTTTGATTTTTTTCCGGCAGCTGACGCAAAATCATTTCCTGATCCTGCGTAGATAATCCCTCGAGATGAATTAACTAAAAGCCCGCAAGTATCATTCATCCCATATTTAACAACTTCTTCCAAACTTCCACCCTGAGCTCCAACACCAGGAACGAGTAAAAATGCATCTGGAACAATTGCTCTGACATCGCTTAACATTTCCGCTCTAGTCGCTCCAACAACGTACATTAAATTTTCCTCATTACCCCATTCAAGAGACTTCTCTAGAACTTCTTCAAAAACTCTTTTGCCTCCTTCAATTTTTTTATATTGAAAATCAAGTCCTCCGACATTACTTGTAGCAGCTAGAAGTATTACCCATTTATTACCAAATTCTAAAAATGGAGCGACTGAGTCATTTCCCATGTAAGGTGCAACAGTAACTGAATCAAAGTTGAAGTACTCAAAAAAGGTTTTTGCATACATTCTTGATGTGTTTCCAATATCACCCCGTTTTGCATCAGCAATGGTAAAGATATCACCAGGAATATACTCCATTGTTTTTTGAAGAGACTCCCAGCCTTTAACACCTAGTGATTCATAAAATGCTAAATTTGGTTTATAGGCAACACAAAAATCTTTTGTTGCATCAATAATCTGTTTGTTAAATTCAAATATTGGATCCTCTAACTCCAATAAATGATCTGGAATTTTTTCTAAGTCTGCATCCAAACCAACGCAAAGAAAACTCTCCTTCTTGATTATTTGATTAAATAGTTCTTGCTTTGTCATTTAAAATAATTCAATATTTATTCTACTCCACCGGCCTTTAATTTCTCTGCATTTTCTGCCATTTTTAATGCATCAATCATTTCCTGAATACCGCCATTCAAAAATGCAGGCAAGGAATACATTGTTTTATTGATTCTATGATCCGTTATTCTTCCCTGGGGATAATTATAAGTTCTAATTTTTGCAGATCGGTCACCTGTAGAAACTAAAGATTTTCTTTGTTCTGAGCGTTCTTCATGCGCTTTATCTACCTCCGCTTGATACAAACGAGAACGAAGGGTTTTTAAAGCTTTATCATAATTCTTATGTTGAGATCGACCGTCTTGACATTCCACAACGGTACCTGTAGGTAGGTGAGTTAATCTAATCGCAGATTCTGTTTTATTAACGTGTTGACCACCTGCACCAGAAGCTCTAAAGGTATCCTTCTTGACATCTTTCAAATTTAATTCAAAATCAATGTCTTCAGCCTCAGGTAAAACAGCAACTGTTATTGCTGAAGTATGAACCCTCCCTTGAGACTCTGTTTCTGGTACGCGTTGAACACGATGCACCCCGGACTCAAATTTTAACGTACCATAAACTTCTTCTCCACTAACCTCAAGAATTACTTCTTTATAGCCTTTTGTTGTTCCGGCACTTGAATTGATAACGGAGTTTTTCCAGCCTTTTTCCTTAAAATACATTGTATACATCCTAAATACATCTTCAACAAAGATACAAGATTCATCTCCTCCTGTTCCTGCTCGTAGTTCTACAATAACATTTTTATTATCATCCGGATCTTTTGGAATCAACAACCATTTAATACTTTCATCTAACTCCTCTTTTTTTAGCTGCAGCTCATCCAATTCCATTTTCGCCATCTCCTTAAATTCCGGATCAGACTCCGTTTTTAAAATCTCTTTTGAGGACTTAATGTTTCCAATTGTATTTTTATAAGCATGATATGCATCCACTAAAACTTCTAAATCTTTGTACTCTTGCGTAAGCCTAACATACCTTTTCATATCCTGAATGATATCAGGATCGACTATAAGCTTTCCAACCTCCTCCCTTCTAATGAAGATTGCTTCAAGTTTATTCAACAGACTATTATCACTCATACCTTATACTTGAATTTTAATAAACGAAAGTTCCTTTATCAGAAACTATTGTTAGTTTTTTTACGTCAGATGCCTCTACTCTTCCAACAATTTTAGCTTCAACATTATAAGATTTGCTAATTTCAATAATCTGTTCTGCATATTCTTCAGGAAGATACACTTCCATTCTGTGCCCCATATTAAACACCTTATACATTTCCTTCCAATCAGTATTGGATTCTTTTTGAATCAAATCGAACAAAGGTGGAGTGTTAAACATATTATCTTTTATAATATGAAGATTATCTATAAAATGTAGAATTTTCGTTTGAGCACCTCCACTACAATGTACCATCCCATGAACGTTTGACCTATGTTTTGACAAAACTTCCTGTATGATTGGTGCGTAAGTACGTGTAGGTGAAAGCACTAATTTACCTGCGTTAATTGGTGAATTTACAACCGTATCTGTCAATTGTTTTGACCCTGAATAAATTAATTCTTCAGGAACTGAAGGATCAAAACTCTCTGGGTATTTAGTCGCTAAAATTTTACTAAAAACATCATGACGAGCAGAGGTTAACCCATTGCTACCCATCCCGCCGTTATATTCTTTTTCGTAAGATGACTGACCAAAGGATTCCATTCCAACTATAACATCTCCAGGTTGAATATTCGCATTGTTCACTACGTCTTCCCTTTTCATTCTAGCAACCACAGTTGAATCGACAATAATTGTTCTTACCAAATCTCCAACATCAGCTGTTTCTCCTCCGGTGGACTTAATAGAAACACCAAATGATTCCAAATCAGACAGTAACTCTTCTGTACCATTAATAATTGCTGATAACACATCTCCTGGAATTAAATTTTTATTTCTTCCTATGGTAGATGACAATAATATATTGTCAGTCGCTCCGACACATAATAAATCATCAATATTCATTATTAATGCATCTTGAGCGATCCCTTTCCAAACAGACAAATCACCTGTCTCTTTCCAATACATATAGGCCAATGATGATTTCGTTCCAGCACCATCAGCATGCATCACTATGCAGTGATCTTCCGAACCAGTAAGATAGTCTGGAACAATTTTACAAAATGCTTGAGGAAACAATCCCTTATCCACATTTTTAATTGCAGCATGAACATCTTCTTTCCCTGCTGAAACTCCTCTTTGGTTATACCTTGTTTCGATTGCCATATCTACACTTCTTTTTCAATTTCTAATTTCTAATTGCAAAAATACTTAATGCTACTTATTCTTTACAAAGAAAATTGAATACTAATTAACAATATCTATAAACAAAAAAGCATCCTATCTAATTAAGACAGAATGCTTTTCAATATTTTGAATTAGTTACTCTGATGTACCTTCATCAGAACTCGATGGCTTGTAATCAAAACTCAACACCCTAAATTGAGTACGTCTATTTCTTTGATGAGCTGCCTCTTGTTCCTCTTTAGTCGTCATTTTCTTAATTACATCGCATTCAAGACCAACTGCTCTTGGCTGAATCTTACCATAACCTTTAGCATCCATTCTGTCAGCAGGAATACCTTTTGAAACTAAGTAATCAACACACGATTGCGCTCTTGCCTGCGACAACCTCTGGTTATAAGCTGCACCACCACGACAATCTGTATGTGCCTGAAGCTCTACAATTATTGTAGGATTATCTATTAATGTTTGATATAAATCATTTAATGAATCCTCTGCGTTTGTTTTATCATTTATCAATAATTCAGATTTATCATACGCATATTGCACTTCAGGGAAATCAATTACAGTCTCAACAGTTGCTGGTTGAATAAATATTTCTTCAATAAAGTTCACCCCGTGATCATATCCCATTGTAGATAAGCTCGTTTTCGCTACTAAGTATTCATCCTTACTTGCGTCAAAATTATAATTTGTTTCCTTCTTAATAAATCTCTTACCATTCTCCTCGTCAAATTTAAAAACACCTTCTTCATCTGTCGTTTTAGTAACTTGAGAACCATCAGTACCAACTAATGTAATAGTAACACCAGGTATTGGCTCACCTGTTTCTTTATTCTTAACATACACCTCTAAACTAAATTGAATCTCAGGTAAATTAAAACTATATAAATCATCTTTACCTTTTCCACCATCTCTATTTGAAGTAAAAAAACCTCTAGTTTCTGTCCCTCTTTCAAAAATAATCCCATAATCATGCTCTGCAGAGTTAATTGGATATTTCATATTTTCTATATTCTCCCATTTTTTATCTGCAGTTTTTTCAGCTCTAAAAATATCTAAACCTCCCATACCATGATGACCTGTAGAAGAGAAGAATAAAGTACCGTCTGTTCCTAGATGAGGAAACATTTCATCACCTATAGTGTTAATTGGAGTTCCCGCATTAACCGGTACTCCCCAAGCCTTCTCTCTTTTATTATATTCTATGTACCATAAATCTTTACCTCCTTGTCCTCCAGGTAAATCGGCAGCAAAAATCAATAAATTTCCTGACTTATTTAGCGTTGGGTGACCACAAGAAAGGGAATCTCCACCTTCTGGTTTTAGCACTATCATATTAGCATTTTTCCAGTTACTCCCTTGCTTTTCAGCAAAAAAGATATCACAGCCAATATTCTCCTTTTTCTCTCTAGGACAACGAGTAAAGAAAATCTGAGATCCTTTAGAATTCAAAACGGCTCCACCTTCATTGTCTCCAGTATTAATTGTTTTAGGAAGCAATGTCGGCTCTCCCCACTTCCCCTTATTATCTCTTGTAGAAATCCAAAGATCCATATAACTCTCTCCTGTTCTTAAATCTATCTCATCACCCGTAGAACCTTCTCTAGACGAAGAAAACAATAACTGCGTGTGCTTCTTATCCCCCCAAGCAGGAGCATAATCATAATGGTCTGTGTTCAATTGAATCTCTGCCATTACAACATGTCTAGTTGGATTATCTTTCCATTCCTTGGCTTTTCTACAAGATTCTGCTCCAGACGTAGCTATAACATCACCGGGCTTTACTTCTAAATACTCTTCATATTGAACTTGAGCCTCCTTATAATCACCTTGTTCTTTTAAAACTTCAGCTAAATACAGTATAACTATAGGGTCTGTTCTATCATACTTAAGTTTCATTGCTCTATTATAGTATGTTTGAGCTTGAGCAGGTTCAATCAAATTTCGATAACACTCTCCTATTTGAAAGTTTATCCAGGCTTTTTTGGTTGGCTTAGCTTTTGCTTCAGCTTTCTTATAAAGCTCTTTTGCTGAAAAATAAGATTCATTTTTATATGCATTATTAGCATCTTTTACGAAGTCCTTCTGTGCAAAAGAAGCACTTGAAATCACACAAAAAGCTGTAATACAAGTAATTAATCTAAGAATATTCATAATTGGTCCGTTTTTCCCCTTGACTAATCTTTAAATAGATAGTGATGCGAAAATAATCAAATATTTTTATCCGGCTAAGTTTTACACCTCTTTTTCAGTTAAAATCAATATTAATCTGTAGTTTTTGTCAATAATTAAATACTTCAACGAAATTTCTGAAAACTAATTACTTTGTAAGTAACAACTCTCTCAATTTAGGTAAACGCCAATATTCATCATCAATTATCAACTCTAGTTTATCAGCGTGATACCTAATTTCATCAAAATAAGGTTTAACCTTATCGCAATATGCAATTGACTTATCCTCTGACCCCATTAAATTATTCGCTTTCTTTCTTTCATCAACCATCTTGTCCACGTTCTCTTTAATGAAAATAACGTGATCTGAAATTTCAGAAATTAAACTCACCTGCACTTTCGAAGCTTTCTTTCCATTACTACCCAAAACATCATGTAATCCTCTAACGTTTCGAATCAATTCATTTTGAAATTTAATTGCTGAAGGTATAACGTGTGTTTGACAAATATCCCCAAGGATTCTCGCTTCAATTTGCAATTTCATTATATAATTTTCTAAATCCACTTCGTGCCTAGCCTCAATTTCCCTTTTAGTCAAAATATTCAGCTCTTCAAATAGGGAAACATACCCCTTACTCTTCATTACATCAAGAGCTCTAGGAGTATCTTTGAAATTAGACAAACCTCTCTTTTTTGCTTCTTTCACCCATTCATCACCATACCCATTTCCTTCAAACCGAATAGCCTTAGATTCAGTAATCAGCTTTTGAAGCTCCTTTAAAATAGCCTCGTCTTTTTTGTCTCCTTTTTTAATTCTCGCGTCAACATCTTTCTTAAACTCTATCAATTGCTTAGCTACAATTGCATTTATTGCAACCATTGCCGCCGAGCAATTTGCGGTTGAACCAACTGCTCTAAACTCAAATTTATTACCCGTAAATGCAAAAGGAGAGGTTCTATTTCTATCCGTATTATCTAATAATATTTGGGGTATCTTTCCGATACTTAATTTTAACTCTGTTTTATCTTCTGGCGTCATTTTTCCAGCCTTAATAGACTTTTCTAAATTATCCAACATTTGCGTCAATTGCGACCCAATAAAAACAGAAATTATTGCTGGAGGAGCCTCATTAGCTCCTAACCTATGGTCATTTGACGCTGATGCTATACTTGCTCTTAAAACATCAGCATTCGTATAGATTGCTTTAATTGTATTTACGAAAAATGTCAAAAACTGTAAGTTAGATTTTGGGTTCTTACCTGGCGCTAACAGGTTCACTCCAGTATTTGTACTCAAGGACCAGTTGTTATGCTTTCCGGATCCGTTTAACCCTGCAAATGGTTTTTCATGAAGTAGAACTCTTAAATTATGTTTGCGAGCTATCTTTTCCATTAAATCCATCAACAATAAATTATGATCCACAGCTAAATCTGCTTCCTCATACATGGGAGCACATTCAAATTGATTTGGAGCGACTTCATTATGACGTGTAGTAACAGGTATTCCAAGCTTTAATGCTTCAACTTCATACTCCTGAATAAACATCAAAGCTCTATCTGGGATTGACCCAAAATAATGATCATCTAATTGTTGTCCTTTTGCTGGTGCATGACCAATTAAAGCCCTCCCTGACATCATTATATCTGGTCTTGCATTATACAATGCGCTATCTACCAAAAAATATTCTTGTTCCCAACCTAAACTTGCTTTAACTTTCGTAACATCCTTATCAAAATATTGGCAAACCGCAGTTGCAGCTTCATCGACAGTGTGTAACGCTTTTAACAATGGCATTTTATGATCCAAAGACTCTCCGGTATAAGCAATAAAAACAGTTGGAATACACAATGTAGTACCCATTACGAATGCTGGAGAAGTAGGATCCCAAGCTGTATAACCCCTTGCCTCAAAAGTATTTCTTATCCCTCCGTTTGGAAAAGAAGAAGCATCCGGCTCTTGTTGAACTAATAATTGTCCTTCAAATTGTTCAATTGCCTTGCCCCCTTCAATTGGAGTAAAGAACGAATCATGCTTTTCAGCAGTTGTGCCGGTCAATGGCTGAAACCAATGCGTATAATGCGTAACACCTTTGGTTATTGCCCAATCCTTCATTGCGGTTGCAACTTGGTCGGCTACTGATCGATCTATTCGCACACCTGCCTCCATTGCATTCTTCACACTTTTAAATGCCTTATTGGTTAAACATTCCCTCATTGTAGAAATATTAAACACATTCTCACCGTAATACTCAGAAACTCTTACCTCAGGAAGCGCAACTTCTCTTGGCTTTCTTTCTAACAAAACATCAAGTGCTTTAAATCTTTGATTGGACATTTTCTCTGTTTTAAATTAAATTTTTTGCTAAAATACTTCAAATTCACGCTTTTATGTCTTTTTTGTCACATTTATTTATTAACACCCTTAAAATTTAGGGGGGGGCGGACAAAAACTTGAGTTATTGAAAAAAACGGAACAGAAACTAAGGGGTAAAACAACTAAAACCTAAAAATTAGCTGACACAATAATTGAAATATATACTATATAACTTGTTAACAACACAACTCCTTTCAATCTACCGAATTTTGACCCAAAATAAAGCATCGGCAGCAAAACAATGGCAATGCCAGAAACCCAATACATATCAAAACTTAAAAACTGCCTAGCGTCTGCAGCGTTCAAACCAATTGGGCTCACTATACTTGTCAAACCAATTACTGCCATGATATTAAAAATATTAGAACCTATCAATGTTCCAATTGAAATACCCGGTTGCCTCCTATATGCGGCAACACATGACACAACAAGCTCTGGTGCTGACGTTCCAAAAGCAACAACAGTCACTCCAATCACAGCTTTTGGCACGTCTAGATATTCTGCTATTCCCACTGCCCCTTCAACAAACCACCCCGAACCAAAGTACAGTCCAATGAACCCCAACATTAAATAACCGATAGTCAGCAATGTGGACTCCTTACCTCCTTGTTCTTCTATTTTTAACTTAGACTCTTTTCTAGACCTCCGAATAAGCCAAGTAATAAATATCACGAGAAAACAAAACAAAACAACCCCTTCCCAGCGATCCATAAAACCGTCAAACAAGAAAATATAGAACAAAATCGTAGCCAACATCATCACTGGCCAATCAATTACTTTCGTTTGTCTCTCCACAATTATTGGAAAGATTAGAACCGTCACACCAAGCACCAAGGCTAAATTGGCGATATTTGAACCAATTACATTTCCAACCGCTATCTCAGGACTTCCTTCAGCAGCTGCCTGTAAACTCACCAATAACTCCGGGGCTGAAGTTCCAAATGACACGACTGTCATTCCAATAACTAAAGGAGAAATTTCTAAATTTCTTGCAATTCCAACCGCTCCTTTTACTAAAAATTCACCGCCTAAAACTAAAACTGCAAGACCTAATATGAGTAATAAAAATTCCAATTATTTTTTATTTTCAATTGAGTCTTTGATTTCATTTTCAAAACTCTTTATCTCTTTAACTGAATCCTTAGCTGAATCCCCAATCTCTCTCTGAATATCCTGTGTAGCGTCTTTAAACCGGCGCACAGTTCGCCCCATAGTCCTTGCAATTTTCGGAATACTTTCTGAACCAAAAAACATCAAAACTATCAATAGAACAATGATAATTTCACCTCCGCTAATACTATTTAAAAATAACAATGACATTCGAATTTCAAAAATACAAAAAAAGCCCCTCCAGAATCTGAAAAGGCTTTTTTAATTATTTAATACTAACTCTTACTTCTTATCTGTATTAACAGGCATTATTGATTTTGTTAAATCAACAACTGAAGGTGATGCAATACACAAAGATGAATATGTACCAACTACAACACCAATCATTAGTGCGAATGAGAAGCCTTTAATTGACTCTCCACCAAATAAGAATATAATTAACAACACAAGAAACGTACTTAACGAAGTATTTAAAGTCCTACTCAAAGTACTATTCAAAGCCCTATTAACCACAGACTTGGCATCATCTCTTTTGTGAATCCCAATGTACTCACGAATCCTATCAAACACGACTACTGTATCATTAATCGAATAACCCACAACCGTTAATATTGCAGCAATAAAAGCTTGATCTATTTCCATTGAGAACGGCACAATACCATACAATATAGAGAATAACCCAAGAACGACTAACACATCATGAAACATTGCTAATAATGCACCTAGCCCCCATTGCCATCTTTTGAAACGGAAAGCGATATACAAAAATATTGCAATTAACGAGAATATAATTGCTCTTATTGAACTTGTTATTAATTCACTTGAAATTTGTGCATCAACACTACGTTGATTTGTGATTTCAAATGTTTTACCCCTTGCCCCGGCAATTGTACCTCTTTCAAATTCAAATTGATTAAACGCTAATGTCAACACAGAATCAACACGTCTTGTAGTATTTTGACTCTTATCCTCGTACAAGTATTTAGTGGTAATCTCATAACTGGTAGTTTTATTATTCACCGTTTTTACTAAAGGCGGAACTTCAATTCCTTCATCATTAATTGAATAAGACGCAATTGCAGCTCTTAAATCTTCCTGACCTTGTCCAGGCATTTCAGTAAATTCAACTCTATAAGTTCTACCTCCTGTAAACTCAACTCCACCATCTAACCCCCTTGACACTAAAGAAACAATACCTCCAATAATAACCATAGCAGAGATTACATAGAAAAACTTTCTTTTCTTAATAAACCCTATTGATGTATTGGTAAATAAGCTAGCTGTCAATTTATTTGAAAATGACAGGTTCCATTTCTTATCAAGCATGAAAGTAAAAATCAATCTTGTAACAAATATTGAAGAGAACAAAGACGTAAACACCCCTATAATTAATATAGTTGCAAACCCTTGAATCGGTCCAGAACCAAAATAAGCAAGAATAATCGCAGTAATTAACGATGTAATATTAGCATCTAATATCGCTGAATAAGCATGCTTATAACCATCAGATACGGCTAATTTAATTCCTTTACCAGCTCTCAACTCTTCACGAATTCTTTCATAAATAAGTACGTTAGCATCAACCGCCATACCTATTGTAAGTACTAAACCTGCAATACCAGGAAGCGTTAATGCCGCTCCCATAGAAGCTAATGTTCCTAGAATAAAAAAGATATTGGCAACAAGTGCAACAGAAGCAACAATACCCGCTTTACTATAATAGAAAACCATGTAAAGCAATACCATTATCAAAGCAATCACAAACGACCACATTCCAGAATTAATATTTTCAGCTCCTAATGAAGGACCAACAATTGCCTCATCAACAATTAACGCCGGCGCTGGCAATGACCCTGCTTTTAAAATATTTGCTAAATCTTGAGCTTCCTCTATTGTAAAGTTACCACTAATTATAGTACTTCCATTTGGAATTGCTTCATTGATATATGGGTAAGAAAACACTTGATTATCTAATATAATTGCAATTGCGCTTCCTACTTTAGCTGTTGTCCAATCTTTCCAAACTCCTGCACCGTAAGATTTCATCTGAACAGTAACAGATGGCTTATTTTCTTGGTTATAATCTTGGTAAGCATCTTTTATGTCCTCACCTGTAATTGCATAATCTCCATCTGTTTGAACAGCAATTAATGAATATGCCATAACGTCACCACCTTGACCTTCCTCTTCACTTGTCCAAAGGAAAGATACATTTGAAGGCACCAAACTACTCATAACAGGGTCATTCAACATAAGCGAAACTGCTGCGGTATCTAATCCTTTCGCATACCCCACTTTAGGACCAATGTTTTGTTGTGTAAAAGTAAATTTACTAAACAAAGGCCCAGTCTTAGCCACTAAATCCAAACTATCTGAATCAGCTTTTTCATTAGCAAGTTGCTGAGCTATAATCAACTGATTGCTTGCATTTACCTTACTTAATGAATCATAAACCAACTTATCATTACCCGTTAACAAATCGGCAGCGCTATCCGTTAATACCTCGTATTCTGCAGGAAGGTCAACAACTTCACCCAAAGGCTCTTCACTAACATCCGATACACTTAACTTCTTCAAAGAATTATTTAACTTAATAAACTCACCCCTTAAATTTTTATGATAAGCATTTAAAAACTCCAGACTTGCCGTTGATTGTAATAAATTTCTTACACGATTTATATCTTTAGCTCCTGCTAGCTCAATATGCAAACGACCAGATAACGGTTGTTTTTGAATATTTGGTTGACTTACTCCAAATTTATTAATCCTTGCCTCAATAATTCTTTGCGTCTTATCAATAGCTTCTATCGATAATGCGATTAATTTTTCTTTAATCTCTAAATTTGTCATGTCTGCAGGAAAGTGAGCCTGATTCGCAACATTGAAATACCTGATTGTTTCACCTTTCCATTGACTATCATCATAAGCTAAGAAAAATAGCTCAACAAAATCAGCACTTACTCCTTTGCCATAATTAGTCATTGCTTCCTTAAAAGGCTCTTTAAACGATGCTTTTGGCGAGTTTCCTGCTAGATTTTTCAACAACTCTGGAATAGAAACTTCCAAAGTAACACTCATACCTCCTTGTAAATCTAATCCTAGACCTAGCTCTTGATCTTTACATTTCTGGTAAGAAATTCCGAAAAATGGATAGATTCCATCCCCACTATGATCCGAAATATACTTTCCTTCATAATGGTTCATCACATCTTCCTTTCCACCTTCCACAGTAATTGTATCAACTCCCAACACAACTTCAGTGTCTCCACTTAACTGCACTAAATCCCATTGACTCTTTGCCTCAACTAAGGCCTCATTCTCAACACCCTTCGTAAAAAATGTAAATGATAGTTGGTAAACACAAGCTATAACTAGCAACACTGTAAATACCCCAATCGCGCTTTTATTTCGCATTTTATATAATAATTTAATTAATTCCCATTAAAATTTAGGGCTGCAAATATATAATTTCATAATATGATTAGCAACATTATTTCACTTTCATATAGGTTATGTGTTATATATTTTCCCTGAACCCACCATAAAGTAACGCATAACTCTGAAAAACAACGCGTTAAAGATAAAGTGAATTTACCTTATTACCTCAATTTTTCTTGCGATTTCACAGCACTCCTTTGATTAACCTCTAAATAAAAAGACAGTAATTCACCACTCAACTTGTAACTTATTTATATAATTAAAGGAATTAACCTATTTTTGTATTATTATTAATTCGCTTAATTTCTATTGTATCATGAAATCTACTTTACTCATTTTATCTATATTTATCTATACAGCTTTTGTTTCTAGTTGCAGCAAATACAAAGCAGGAACTGGAGGAAAAGCACAAATCACCGTCAAAGTAATAAACGGCAACGTAAATATTCCAGGTTCAGATGTGCAAGTAATGTATAAAGCAACTTCCTTTCCTGGGACAAACGCAAACTATAGTAACACTGTTACAGCGGACAATACTGGAGATGCAATTTTTGACAACCTAAAAAGAGGTAATTACTATTTCTATTGCACCCTTTTTATTGACAGCACCATAAAAGAAGCAGGAGCATTTATTAACATAGCCAGTAAGTTTGGCGAGCAGCATGTTGTTATTGATTTTAACGAAGAAGATCCATTTTAACAATAACACATATTTATTCTTAACCATTAAAAAAGGGGCTAGCATAAATGTTAACCCCTTTTTAATAAATGTACTTTTCTGTTTTAAGCATTCACCTCTAAAAGACCATTTGTCTTTCTAACACCTTCAGCGCTTTCTATTAATTTTGCTTTTTCAGAATCATTCAATTCTATTTCAACAATCTTCTCAATACCATTTACTCCTAATATACAAGGAACACCTATTGAGATATCGTTTAACCCAAACTCTCCTTCTAACAATGCAGAACAAGGAAACATTTTTTTCTGATCACAGCAAATTGCTTGAACCAATGCAGAAACAGCAGCTCCAGGAGCATACCAAGCACTTGTCCCTAATAAACCTGTTAATGTAGCACCACCCACCTTAGTATCTTCAACTACTTGAGTCATTCTTTCTTCAGATAAGAATTCAGAAACAGGAACACTATTCCTAACAGCTTTTTCAATCAAAGGCAACATTCCTTTATCACTATGACCTCCTATCACCATTCCGTCAACATCTGAAGCTGGGCAACCTAAAGCCTCACTTAATCTATATTTGAAACGTGCACTATCTAAAGCTCCACCCATTCCAATAATTCTGTGCTTAGGCAAATTAGTAGATTTATGGACTAAATATGCCATAGTATCCATTGGATTACTTACAACAATAATAATTACATTAGGAGAATGCTCTATTAAACTTGAAGAAACAGACCTAACAATCCCTGCATTAATACCTATTAACTCTTCTCTAGTCATTCCTGGTTTTCTTGGAATACCACTCGTAATAACTGCTACATCACTTCCTGCAGTCTTTGAATAGTCACTCGTGCTTCCTGTAATCTTTGTGTCAAATCCATTTAACGATGCACATTGCATAAGGTCCATTGCCTTTCCTTCTGCATAACCTTCTTTAATATCAACTAGTACTACTTCGGATGCAAAATCTTTAATTGCAATATATTCAGCACAACTTGCGCCAACTGCTCCTGCCCCTACAACTGTTACTTTCATATTTATTATATTTTGTTTTTATAATTATTTCATCAAAAATATTGAACTTCAAAATTAATAAAAGTAAACCGATTTAACCATTGTTTTTCTGGTTTTCTACATTATTATTGTACCTGCCTTTTTTAATTTAGCATGCCATTATTTTAACAGTTGCATAGCTAAATAAAAAAATCTTATATCACATGGCAACCATGCATAAACAAAATCGTCATAAGGGAGAATTAAAATGAAACTAGAGCAGAGAGAGCTGGCGAGAATCATAGATGGCTGTAAAGCCAAAAACAGATCTTCTCAACAAAAAATATATGAATTGCTTTATAGTAAAATGCTTCCTGTCTGTTACAGATACGCAAGAAGCACAGACGAAGCAAAAGATATGTTGCAGGATGGTTTCATTAAGGTCTTTGAAAAAATTGAACAGTATAATGTCGGAGGGTCCTTCGAAGGTTGGGTAAGACGAATTATCGTCAACACAGCTATTGATGCATATCGTAAAAACAAAAAAGAAGTTTTTATTGATGATGAATCTCGAATCAAGGATGATAACGACTGGGAGGATCTGGAAAGTGAATCTGAATATGCAGGGCTTTCAATAAATGATATTGTTGAAGCTATGCAAAGCTTATCTCCAGCGTATCAAACAGTGTTCAATTTATATGTTATGGAAGGTTATACTCACCAAGAGATAGCTGATGAATTAGAAATTAATATCGGAACTTCTAAATCAAACTTAGCAAAGGCAAAGGCAAATATGAAAACAATGCTAACTGAGAAATTAAATAGATTATGAAAAATAATCAATTAGACAATTTTGAATCACTTATTAAATCCTCTTTGGACAAACAAAGGGCGGTTTATGATTCAAGTGATTGGGATAAATTAAACAAGAAGTTGGGCCAAGCGAATAAACCATTTTATTCTTCACCTTGGTTTATAGCTGCTTCAATAGCTGCTATTTTAGGAACAGTATATCTTATATCCACGTTTAACACTGTAACTGAACCAACTCCGCTTGTAATCACTCCACAAGAAAATGAAACACCCAATTTAATTTTAGAAGAGGAACCTTCTAATGCTATTCCATTGACCGAGGAAGAACACAACGAAATAAAAGAAGTTTTTATTAATGCTGACAAAGAAATCCGTAATAAAGAAGAAAGTACCCCTAAAGAAGAAAATAAAAAGAGTAATAGTGAAACCATAGCATCAGACAACAAAGAGGTTAAATCCAAAAATTCAGAAGATACCACCATTTCTGAAGAAAACGGGTTTACACCTCTTGATGATGAAGCTTCAAAGGAAGACAATATTATTCCTGAGGAAATTGTAATCCTTGAAAAAGCAGCATTTCATATGAACACCATTGATTGCTGTGAAGGTGCTACTATTGATTTCGTAGCAGAGAAGCAAAACAATGTTGATTATCTATGGAGTTTTGATGATGGGAATTACAGTAAAAAAGAAAACCCTTCTCATTTATTTACAAATCCAGGCAGCTACAAGGTTAGCTTAATAGTTAGGTCTAAAATTGATAATTCAATTATGACAAGATCTAATGACCAATTATTAATTGTTCATGCAAAACCAAATGTAGAATTTGAATGGGAAATGAATGAAGAAAATGGAATACCTTACATTTCATTTATAAATCTTACCGACAAAGGAACTTCATGGAGTTGGAATTTAGGTAATGGATCTACCTCAATTGAAAAAGACCCTATTCATACTTACAGAAATAAAGGACAATATTTAGTTACATTAACTGCTACAAGCAGCGAAAAATGTTCTAGTACAATTAATAAAGAAATTCTGATTAACCAAGATTATAACTTATTAGCTCCAAACTCATTCACTCCAAATGGAGACGGAATAAACGATTACTTTTTACCGGCAGCGCTTAATCGCTTAAATGGAAGTTTCACAATGACAATATACAGTCAAACTGAAGGATTAATTTACGACACTAAAAACATTGACCAACCATGGGATGGAACAAACCAGAAAGCTGGAACAAAATGCACAGAAGGAAGTTATGTATGGGTTGTAAAACTTACAAATGAAAAAGGCCAAACTGAACAATACAAAGGAGCAATATTATTATTGAAATAAATAGACAATATATTAAAGTTGAAATTGGAGCACATTGTTGCTCCAATTTTGCGTTAAAGATGTTTGCAAATAACAAACCGTTAATATCTTAACAAGAAAGAAGGTGAAATGAAAAATATCCAACTTACTAAATACTATATTCTTACCCTTGCAATTATTGAGGGGTTTTGTGTAATGGCTAGTGAGTTATTAAGTGCGAAATTTATTGCACCTTATTTCGGAAGCTCTCTTTACGTATGGTCGGCTGTACTGGGAATCACATTATCTGCATTAATGGGTGGTTATTATTTTGGCGGATATCTTTCTGAGAAAACAAAAAATGCAAGATTAGCAGTGTTACTTGTACTCTCCCTAGGAGCAACTCTGTTAATACTCATGCCTTTTCTAGCTTCATCAATAATGAAGATTTGTATTGAAATGTCTGTATTGTCAGGTGTCATTACGTCGTTATTAATATTTCTATTCCCCCCACTTTTTCTCTTCGGTACTTCAAGCCCATTGCTAATTGACATCTTAAACAAAGAATTGAATAAAGCAGGAAAAGCTTCTGGAACGATTTATTCAATCAGTACGCTAGGTGGAATCGTTGCTACTTTCTTACTAGGATTCTATTTGATACCTGAATATGGCCTCACCATCCCAGCAGTTACTGTTGGTTCTTTATTATTAATTACAACGGCATTTGGGTTTTTTAATTTAAAAAAGAAAGTTCTTGCGGGAATTAATGTCATTATTATAGTATTTGGCTTAGTTAATTCTGTAGAAGCGAATAATAACAACACTGGTGAGTACAATTTGCTTTATGCTTCAGAAGGTATATTGGGTCAAATAAAAGTGATTGAACAACCCTTTACAACATACTCAAGAGGAACGCATCAAGGAAGGTTATTATTTGTCAATAATACTGCTCAAACAATTGCCTATGCTGAAAATACAAGCCAGACCCTTTGGGACTGGTCTTTCTTTTATTCTGGTGTTGCTAGCTTAGCAAAAGACAAAGGGGAAGTTTTATTACTTGGTTTAGGTGGAGGAACTTTTTATCACCAGTTAAACAATTTAGGCTATACCGTGGATGCCGTTGAATTAGACCAAAGGATTAAAGACCTTGCTATTGAATACTTTTCTGTACCAGCAAGTGCTAATGTAGTGGTTGATGACGCAAGGCATTTCATCAATATAAATAAAAAGAAATATGACCTTGTTTTAATGGATTTATTTTTAAATGAAACCCCGCCTGCTCATGCATTAACAAAAGAAGCTTTTGAAAAGGTAAAAACAGATCTTAATGAAGAAGGGTTCGTGATGATTAATTTTTATGGTTTTTTAACGGGTGAAAATGGGAAAGCCGCTAGATCAATTATTAAAACTGTGAAAGAGTGTGGGTTTCAAACTTATGTTTTACCAACTCCTGGAGAGGAACATGAACGAAATTTAATAATTATCGGATCTCTAGAAGAATTAGACTTCAATAATATTGACGAGAAAGCTTTAAAGATTGAGGATTTCAATATTGCTGAAAAAATAATTAATTACAATGACACAGTTATAGATGATGCTGTGATACTAACCGACAGTAAACCAGAATTAGAAAAATTATATCTTAACCTTTCTTTGAATTGGAGAAAAGGTATTACTGAATATTTTACCAAAAATTTAATAAAGTACAATTTATGAAAAAGTTAATTTTCGCACTTATTATTACCATTTCCTCAACGGGATTATTTGCTCAGGATAGGTCTTATGTTATTACGGACGAAGCACAAGTTGAAGACATCAACTTATACGTTACCGCTATCGAAAAAGCAACCTGGGATAAATACAGGTTGGTTGACAAAAGAAGAGTTATCACATTTAAAGAAGGAGTGATAATTGAGCTACTTTCTGCTAATGAAATGACAGAACAAGGATTGAAAATCAATCATTCAATGATACTGAAACAGTCACCGAAAGGATCTTATCAACCTCTATTTGTCTTAAGTGAAAATGGGTTTATTATTGAACAACATTCGTACAAAACAAAAAGGAACCAATAGCATCATTTTAGCCTTAGATTTAATTTTATGAAAAATTTAAAAAGAAACTTAACCATTGTATTAGTTACCATTGCAGTACTATCAACCGAATCCATTTATGCTATGCCTGGTGGTGGTGGTGGTGGTGGTGGGTCAACACCTTGTGTCATATCAGGAACAAATAACCTAGGAACTGTTGCAGCAGGAGATGACTGCGCAAGTGCTACACCACTTGGAGCTTTGGATGCTCCCTGTGCTTGTGATGGAAACATTATAACACCTACAACTGTTTCCGGCTCTACAGTTGGAGCCACTGCAGAAAACCCGTACTCTGCTATAATCAATTGCGGAGGAGGGAATGCAGACATGGCGAGTCCTGCCGCTGATGTGTGGTATACTTTTGATGTTTCAGGAAACTCTTTGAACCTAGATATTACCAGTAACATGAATGACATTAGTGTCGGCATTTATGCGGATAATGGTAATGGTTGTGGTAATTTAACTCCTTTGGGTTGTGCTGTTGACAATAGCGGAAGTTTATCCACTATATTTGAGAACATTCAACCTGGCCAGACAGTTTACGTGCAAATTTCTGGCGCTGATGATACTGATTTTGGTGATTTTACGCTTACTCTATCTAATGATGTTTCGTGTAATGCTTGTATTTTAGAGAATAACTTAACGGTTAATCCTCCGCCCATAAATGGAACATATCAGGCAGGGCAAACCGTTGATTTTTGTTATTCAGTTACTGAGTTTTCACAAGAAAATACAAATTGGCTACATGGTATTGTGCCTACTTTTGGAGCTGGATGGGATATGGGAACCCTCGTTGTAACTCCTCCAGGAACATGCGAAAGTACAGGTGCTGGAGTATGGGGCTGGTTTACAAATATTCCAACACCTTCTAGTGGAAATGTAGATGGTTTTTTCTTCGATGGAGATCAATGGGGTGCACCTGACGGCGACCCCACAAATAATTATGGCGATGATTGTGGTGATGGCTCTCCCAATGGAAACTTCAATGTTTCTGGGTGGGATTTTTGTTGGTCTATAAACACATTAGATTGCATTCAAGGTGGCGATTTAGGAATCAATATTACTAACTATGCTGATGGAGAAACTGGAAGCTGGGTTAATCTTGCTTGTGAAGCTGATTTTGATTATGACTTTGCTTCAACTATAACTTGTTGTCCTTTACCAGATACTTCCTCTGTAGCTGTAAGTTGCTTTGGCTATTGTGATGGATCAGCTACAGCTGATGGAAACGGGTTATTAAATGATGGAACTGGACCATGGGATTACACATGGGAAGATGCGAGTGGAACAACTATAGCTACTCAGAATAACGTAAATGGCCCTAATACTCAAACTGGATTATGTGCTGGAACTTACACCGTTACCGTTCAAGATGCCAACAACTGTGTTACTATTATTGACATTACGGTTGGTACTCCTCCTGGAATGACAATAACCGCAAGTGGAGTTGACAGCGATTGTCAAACACCATGTAATGGTACAACTACAGCTTCAGTCACAGGAGGCTCTGGCGGTATTTCTTACTCTTGGACAACGCTGGGTTCTGGTCAGAATCAAACTGGAGTTTGTGCTGGAACTTATACCGTTACAGCTCAGGATGGAAGCGGATGTACAGTTTCTGATGACGTAACAATTTCAGACAATCCGCCACCGGTAATTACTGCTAGTGACATCACTATATGTGAGACTCAAAGTGGCACATTAACAGCTGCTGGCGCAACAACTTACACATGGTCTCCAGCTGCAGGCCTTAGCTCTACATCAGGTGCAAGTGTAACCGCAAGTCCAACATCAACAACTACTTATACTGTAATCGGATTTGATGCAAATGGCTGCGAAAGTTTACCGATTACGGTTGATGTAACCGTGAACCCACTTCCAACTGCTAACTTTACTATTGGTGGAGATTTTTGTCTTGCAACCAATAATGTTGATTTTGACAATACACCTAATAACAGTGGTGATTCTTATAGCTGGATCTTTCCAGGAGCAACTCCTGCAACAAGTACGAATCAAAATCCTTCTAATATTACTTTTCCAAGTGCTGGTGTCTATAATGTAACTTATTCGGTTACAGATAATGGATGTGTTGGCACAATTACATTACCTATTACTATTAACCCTATGCCTGTGGTTACAGCAACTGGAACAGATGCTTTGTGTTTCGGAGATTTAGGAAGCATTATTGCCTCTACGGCTTCTGCTGGTCCTTCATATTCTTGGGATGGAGGTATTGGATCTGGAGCTGGACCCCATGCAGTTGGCGCAGGAACATATACTGTTACAATGTTAGATGGGAATGGATGTGAGGCAACAGCAAGTGCTACAGTTGCCATACCAACGGAAGTTGTTATGACTTCATCATCTACTGATGCTCTTTGTTTTGGAGTATGTAATGGAACTCTAACTGGAGATAATGCAACAGGTGGTACGCCTGGATACACATACTCTTGGGATGGAGGCCCATCTTCAGGATCTCAAAGTCAAACAAATGTTTGTGCTGGGACTTATATAGTAACTGCAACAGATGCAAATGGATGTTCAGCTACTTCTACAGAAACAATAACGGTGCCGACGCAATTAACAGTAACAGCAGCTGCAGTAGATGCAAGTTGTAGTGGTGTTTGTGATGGAGATGTAACTTCTGTTGGAGCAGGTGGAACAGCACCTATAACTTACTCATGGAGCATATTAGGAGTAGGGCAAGATCAACTAGGAACTGTATGTGCTGGAACTTACACTGTAACAGCAACGGATGCAAACGGTTGTACTGCAACAGCAAATGCAACGGTAGCAGAACCAGCATTATTAACTGTTACTGCTTCAGGAACAAATGCTTCATGTAATGGGGTGTGTGATGGAACAACATCTACAACAGTTACAGGTGGAACTACTGCATATACGTACGCATGGACTGGTCCAACCGCAATAGCAGGATCTGCAGGATCTACTTTGTGCGCAGGAGCTTACTCAGTAACGGTAACAGATGCAAACGGTTGTACTGCAACTGATTCTTACACAGTAACAGAACCTGTATTATTAACAGTAACGGTAACAGGAAACGACGCTTCATGTAATGGAGTTTGTGATGGAGACGCAACAGCAGTTGGGGCCGGTGGAACAGGAGCAATAACTTACCAATGGGATGCAGGTGGTGGATTAGGAACAGCAGCAACAACAGCAAGTTCATTATGTGCAGGAACAGCAGGTGTAACAGTAACGGATGCAAATGGATGTACAGAAACAGGATCTGTTGTTATTGCAGAACCTACCTTACTTACAGTAACTACAACAGCAAACGATGCTTCATGTAATGGCGTATGCGATGGAGATGTTACATCAGCAGGAGTCGGTGGAACAGCACCTTATACTTACTCATGGAGTGTATTAGGAGCAGGACAAAACCAAACAGGAACTGTATGTGCAGGAACTTACACAGTAACCGTAACGGATGCAGAAGGATGTACAGCAACAGAGACTGCAACAGTAGCAGAGCCAACAGTATTAACAGTAACAGCAGCTGCAGTAGATGCAAGTTGTAGTGGTGTTTGTGATGGAGATGTAACTTCTGTTGGAGCAGGTGGAACAGCACCTATAACTTACTCATGGAGC
>Ga0209495_1000300_pt1 | contig 40209 bp, 41 predicted proteins | sample EN1Hudsemesocosm_FD_184629 | JGI IMG/M metagenome (GOLD analysis project Ga0209495, IMG submission 184629) | Methane-oxidizing microbial communities from mesocosms in the Hudson Canyon - EN1E Hudson Canyon (SPAdes) (version 2) | ecosystem: Environmental > Aquatic > Marine > Cold seeps | place...
TGACTACATCGAGATGTTTTATAACTCTACACGGGAGCATGGACAAGCTGATAATATGCCACCATTGGTGGATGAAAGGCTCGAAGAATTCAAACGAAAAACTGTCTAGAAAAGACTGGTCGATTCAACCTTGCTTACGTAGTTCGTTGCTTGTTCGGTGTTGTCCATGTGCAGGCTGTTCAACAGCATAAGCAATAACGGCTTGCTCAGTAGCATCATCAACACGATTTTTGATATTCGGAGACCTACGTGTCTTGTTAATCAGGTTATCAATTCCACCATCTTCAACAAGCTCTTGATAGCGATAAAATGTATCGCGAGATACGCCCATGACTTTACATGCTTTAGATACGTTTCCAAGTTCTTCGGCGAGATTAAGCAGACCTGCTTTGTGTTTTATGATTGAGTTGTTAGTATGAAGCATTGAGAGTTACCTTTTGTTTTGATTTTAGATTCGCACCTTTATCAAAACGGGTAACTCTCTTCATTTCAAGATGCAGTGTCAGATTAAATCGGGACTAATACACCTAAAGCTATGAGTAGAACTAGTTCTGCTGCTTCTCAATGGAACAAAGGTATGAAATGAAATCAGTTCTCTCAACTTTTTGAATTTAAAGTTTTGCCAACAATCGCACTCGCAAGTATAACTAAACCTACCACATCTGCCCTGACGATCTGTTGTATGTTGCTATTATAATCTCCCACCACAAGCGCGATTACGATAAATCCAAACATACTGAATCCAGCTAGAGTAAGAGTTGCTGTTTGAATAGTCGTAAAGATCAATGAGCACCAGACAGTTGAACCAATCAAACCGAAAAGAAGGGCTCTATGTTGCATCAAAATCTGCAACTCCGATGATGTGATAGATACTCCGTATGTAGACTCAATTTTTTCCGCAGATAACATGCCTACTACCGGTAAAAAATTAATTAGTCCTACTAAGAATATGCAAACGTTAGTAAAGATTGTCATAGCACTCCCCAATAAAATATCTCCAACTTAGATTTTGGTCTTGTAACTTGCACTGTTTTGAAAAACTGATTGAGCATCCAAATAAGTATGTTTTGTCTTAACCAACCCATTTTCAAACAATATTGTATCAATCATCTCGATATTGTACGTTTTGCCCGTCGGTGTAAACTCCATGTTGCCGAGAACAAATCGCTCAGTTGGCGTTGCAGAGAGTACGAATCTTATTGTGACGTAGTCACTGCCAAAAAGAACCTCTTGAACCTCTCCTTTGTAATCAGGAGCGATGGTAAAAACTTTTTCAAATGCGGCTCTGATTTCATCTTTACCTTGAGCAATCGGTTCATCCAAAAAATGAAGTTGAAAAGAAGACTGGTCCTTGTGTAAATCCAAAATAGCATCCACATTTCCGCTGTTCCACGCCTCGCCATAAGCTTGAGCGCTGCTTCCAACCGACACTTTGTTTAAAAATTCACATCCACTTAGACTCAAAACAAAAAATAAGACGGTCGATAGTTTAGAAAACAAATTCATGATGTAACTCCAATAAAAACAACATGACCCGAACTAATATAGAAAACAGAGCGTTCGAATCAGGTCGGGCAAAATCGCCAATAAAGAATGATATGAAGAACTCGTAGATCCACAAAAAACTCAATTTGTAAAGGCTACGCTTCTCATCTAATCAAACCATTGTGACCAAGATCAATTACTTGAATAGGTAATTGATCTTGGTCTGAAATTGGTATCAATAACTATTGGAAGGTTACTAGCATAGAGTTATGTGTGATGTGAATTTGACCTCCCTTGAAAACCAATGCAGTAAAAAATCATTTAGTTCATAGCTTTTAACTAAAGAAGTTCTTTGTTGCTTCATTTGCCGGAAAATAGCTTTCAATCAGTAGCTCATCAGCCAGTACACTTTGCGGAGCATTGAATTTAGTTGCAGTTGTCACAAAACTTAACTCAAGTTCTCCTTTGGTAATTTCTAATGAGAAGGCAGGGCTAGCTTTTTCACTGAAATTTGGACTTTCCCATTTCGAGGGCATCGCTTCAAATGCTAAGACTCTTTCCAACAAACTATTAAGTTGATTATTGTCTTTGGTCATTAGAATCTCTCGTTGTAATCTTTGAATCATCTTAGCTGCAACATTTTCCCAATTTCGAACAAATGGTTTCATCAGTTTTGGATTCAGCAGCAAGTCATAGAGATTTAAAGACTTTTCGTGGCCTGACTCGTAAGATGGTATGAACAGGCTGAGAATCTTTCTTACTCCTTGATTAACTAGAATAAATTCATAATTTCTATCCATAATCGTCATTGGAAAAGGATCATGATTTTGGAGCATAGATTTAATAGCGTCGCCCACGACGCCATTCAAGAGCTCTTCTGTGGAGGGTGAGTGATAGTAAGTTTCGAAACCTGCGGCTTCTAACATCTCATTTTGATCTCTGAGAGGTATGGATAGTGTTTGCGATAAACGGATGACCATTGATTGACTTGGTGTTGCTTTCCCAGTTTCTAGAAATGAAATGTGTCTGGTAGAGACCTCTGCTTCCACAGCTAGTTCGAGTTGACTGAACCGCCTCATGGTTCGCCAATATTTTAGCAGTGCGGGAAACATTGAGTTTTGTGCATTGTCTACTGCTGCCGTCACGAGTTGACTCCTGAAATATAAAAGATGTTGTATTACCTGCTCAGGTAATTGAAAAATATCTGACGACAAATAACATGCCAGATACAACTTTTTGCTATCGAGAGTATCAATGTTAACCGAAACAAAAATCGAGAAACTAGATTTTTCGAAACCAAAGAACTTGGTGAGCTTGAACAATATTAAATTTGCACACTGGGCTGTGGGTGAAGGACCAAACCTTATATTTATTCACGGATGGCCTCTTCATTCAGCGACCTTTCGCAACATTATTCCACTATTGAGTAAACATTTTACTTGTCATCTTTTTGATTACCCTGGCGCAGGCTTATCTGAAGCACCAGAAGGTTATCCGTATGGGATAGAAAATATAGCTGACGACTTCATAGAACTCTTCGAATATATGGGCATCGATAAATATGGTCTGATTGCTCATGACAGTGGGGGCGCAATTGCTAGAATTATTGCCGCAAAGGATCGAAAAAAGGTTTTTGGAATGGTGTTGGGTAATACGGAAACACCTGCAGAATTTTCATTGCTTTTTGGAGCTCTCGTTATACTTGGTCGTTTTCGAGTGGGGCAGTATATCATCGATGCAGCATACAGATATCCGTTGCTGCGGAATTCAATTATTGGATTGAAAGGCTGTTTTTCTGACTTGAATAAGACCCAAGGGGATTTCGAGAAGTTCTTTATCAAAAACTGGAACGAGAATAGAGATGTAAGAACTAAACACTATGATTACGTAAGAGGCATTTCGTTTGCATCTTTGAGAGCCGTCGGTAGTTTTCACTCATCCATAACAGCTCCAACAATGTTGTTGTGGGGTGACGAAGATCCGTACTTTAAAGTCGAAGATGCGAAAAAAATGCTCAATGAATTTGCCGGGGAGAAGGAATTTCGAACTCTCGAGGGAGGTAAACTATATGCACACGAGGAGTATCCTGAGAGATTCGCGATGGAGGTGTCTAGATTTTTCTTTTCGGTTTGCAAAAAATCTAAACAAAAATCCGTTTGCTTACATAGTTCGATAATGCCGTATTGGTCGGATAACGCGCAAGAGATTCTATGAGGCTAAAGATATGTTGAGTCATCTACCCTTAAAAAAATTCTGTGAAGTTAGTTTTTGGGATGAGGCAATCTCAAGATCACGAGTATCAAGGACTTTATTGGGTGGCGAGTCCTTTGAGGTAGTGGTTGTTGGAGGCGGTATCACGGGCCTTTCGGCGGCAAGAGAGTTAAGTTTAGAAGGGCACAAAGTCGCAGTATTGGAAGCAGGCTATGTTGGAAATGGCGCTAGTGGAAGGGCGTGTGGTCAGATTGCTATTGATTTGGGAACAAATCCTGAGTGGACATTAGGGATGTTTGGTCGAGAAAAAACAGGTGCCTACGCAGAGATACTCAAAAGTGCAATTGCGGATGTAGAAAAAAATATCCAACAATCAGGATATGATTGTGATTTCACTAATATCCCTAACGTGATGGGAGCTGTGCACAGTTCCCATGCAAAAAAACTGGAAAAATTTTGTACCATCTACAACGAATTCGGTTTTGATTGCCAAATGTTGGGCCAATCAGATTTATCTGGAGGGAATCTTCCAAATTCAATAAAATGTGGTTACAAAGAACCAATAGGAGGCTCTTTAGATCCAGCCAAGTACTGTTACGCAATGTCAATTTTGGCAGAAGAGTCTGGCGTCACTATATTCGAGAATTCCAGAGTAGAAAAAGTAATAGAAGGCAAGACAATCCTGATCAAAACAAAAAACGGCGTTGTTTCGGCTGACAAGCTTGTATTGGCTTGCAACGCTTTTGCTGACCCAATGGGCGTTTCTAGATCAAAAATAGTGCCTCTATCCGTTTCATCTCTCGTTTCAGAGCCTTTAACCAAGAAACAGTTGGATGCTGTTGGCTGGTCAAGCCGGCACCCGATACATACATCTCATAGGGTCATAGAGAATCTCCGTTTAACACCCAGAAATCGTATATTAGTTGGGACGAAGAAAGCTAGAGTCGGATTTGGGTCAAGAGCCCCCTCAGATTTTGATCGACAGTGTTTTCGCTTGTTAGAAAATACTTTTCGCGAACGATTTCCCCAAATACCGGAAGTCAAAATTGATAAGGGTTGGACCGGGCGAGTGGCGATGTCTACCGACTTTCTTCCGGTAGTAGGGAATGTATCTCGTCAAGGCAATGTTTATTATGGAGCTGCATATTGCGGACATGGTTTATCTATGTCTGGATATGTCGGTAAAATCATAAAGAAAGTAGTCTGCAATCAAAATCTAGGACACGCTGATTTCTTAGTGAATAGAAAAATGCTACCCGTGCCTCCCGAACCATTCAGGTGGCTAGCTGTAACGGGATTGCTTAGAGGTATGTCCTTTCTTGATCACGGAATAGACAGAAAAGCGAGAAAGTATTTTTAGTGCCTGTTTTCTTCAGAAAACACGTTTCAAATGGGGCCTATCTCTGATCTAAATCGATCAACCTTTTGTAATCTCGAGGTTTGTTGAGATTTTGTAATTCGTTTTTTGTTGATTTTTTGAACTTGATTACCTGATTAGGTAATTGAGAATGGCCTGAATGAACTGATATGTTTCAACATAATCATTGATTCAATTTAAGTGAGTGTATCGAATGCAAATTTCAATATTTTTGGTAGGCCTCGCGTTTCTAGGTATGGGCATGGCTGCGTTTTGGAAGCCGTCATTTATCTTAGGGATTTTTGGTGGGGACGCCAATACTCCGTGTATGAGAAATGAAGTCAGAGGCGTATATGGAGGCTTTGGCGTGACCATGGCTTTCTGCTTGATCTTTATAAATTTCTTCCCTTTGGATGTGCGACAGGGTTTGATTTTAGGAATAGCGTTAGCTCTTTTTGGTATGGCTGCAGGGCGGTTAATTGGATTTATTCTTGAGCGCACAAAAAAGTGGCCGGTGGTTTTTTTGTTAGCTGAGTTAGTTGGTGCTGTCGCATTGATGGGTGCTTTGTAAATCCGATCTACCGGGGACAATTAAAATGCAGTTAATAAGTGCTCTAAAAGCAAGCGAACGAACTTTAGCTTGGGTTTTGAGTTTTGGTTTTACTTTCGCGGGTGTGTTTGCGTTTTTCTTTTCCGAATCTTTCTTTGGATTACTGGGAGATGATTACGGCCAGTTCAACAATCATTTTGTTAAAGATGCAGGGCTGGCATTCTTTTCATCAGGAGTGCTGTTGATCTACTCCAATTTATCAGATCGTTGGCGTTTTCCCCTTACTTTAGCGGGAGGGCTTTTTGTTGTCGTACACGGTGTATTTCATATCCATATGATTTTTTCCGGAATGATTTCTTCCGAGTTTGGGGTTGTTAAAGAAATACTCGTGATTGTACTACCTTCGTTATTGACGGCGTTTCTTATATTTATTAGACGTCCAAAAAACTTCAATTAAGTGAGCGGATAAATATGCTACAAGCCAATAAAAATCTCAAAAAATCTCTGTTGCCGGATACTTCGATTGTAAAGGATGCTATAGATTTGCTTGGGCTCGCGGCAGATAGTCATATATATAATCATTCACTAAGGACTCATTATCTTGCTTCAAAATTTGCCGAAAAAAATAAGATGAATGTTGATAAAGAGCAATTGGCATTGGCCTGTTTGTTTCATGACATTGGTCTATGTGAGCACTACTACAGTCCTCATTCGGCTTTTGTTTTTAATAGTTCTGAGAGTTTAAAAGACTTCCTCATAGAAAAGGACTATCCCAAAAGTCGAATTAGACCAATGATGGAAGCAATTGATTTTCACTTCTCAATTACACCCAAATGGTCTCTCGGAGACGTTGCTGGGCTATTACAAATTGGGGCGTGGATGGACGTTACTGGAATTCGAACTTGGGCATTGCCCGGTGAGCGCAAAAGAGCGAGGGCCTTATTCAACGACGACGGTTTTTTCCTGAAATTCAATGTGTGCTTGATCAAACAACTTTTATCACCAAAACGAGCGGTTGGAATCGTGTCACCTCAAATGGTCCTGCCGCAAGGTCACTACGATCTGACTTCACACTGCGAGCATTAGGCTCAAAGAGAATGAATTTTGGCATGAATTTACTAATGTGAAAACCTAATTTGAGCAAATCAAGTTCATCAATAAAATAGTCGATTACCCTGACTGAGTTATCTTAATCAACTTAGTTGTATTAGTCCCGATTTAATCTGACACTTCATCTTGAAATGAAGAGAGTTACCCGTTTTGATAAAGGTGCGAATCTAAAATCGAAACAAAAGGTAACTCTCAATGCTTCATACTAACAACCCAATCATAAAACACAAAGCAGGTCTGCTTGAATCGACCAGTCTTCTCTAGACACTTAATTCCTTTACAATTAGGTGTACTTAGGAGAACTCATGGCACAACGATTTACCGAAGAATTTAAAATCCAAGCAGTCAAACAGGTTACTGATCACGGTCATTCAGTTTCTAGTGTCGCACAAAGACTCGGAATAACGACGAGCTCGCTTTACAACTTTATGGCTCTGATAGCGAAGAGCACCGTGCCTCACTCGACCAAAACGCAAAGATTAAACAGTTAGAAAAAGAGCTGAAACGCGTCAAGATGGAACGCGATATATTAAAGGAAGCAACCGTATTTTTCGCCGGCGAGTCAAAGAAAAATACGCGTTCGTAAAGGCAAGGCTCAACCGTTACCCAGCGAAAGTTATGTGCCAAACACTGGAAGTTCAGAGAAGCGGGTTTTACGCTTGGTCTAAGCAGCCCAAGTCTCATCGAAAAAGAGAGGACGAGCGCTTACTAGGTCTTATTAAGCATTCCTGGCTTGAGAGCGGCGGCGTATATGGGTACAGGAAAGTGACCAGTGACCTGCGTGACTTAGGCGAAAAATGTAGCAAACATCGCGTTGCACGCTTAATGACGGAGGAAGGCTTACAGGCACAGGTTGGGTACGAGAAGTATCAAGGTAAGCGCGGAGGAAAACCTGCTTTAGTTGCTAGTAACATCTTGGATAGAGACTTTAATGCGCCAGCGCCGAATCATTCTTGGGTGACTGATATTACCTACATTCGTACGCACGAAGGCTGGCTCTACTTAGCCATTGTGTTGGATTTATATTCCAGAGCCGTTGTCGGTTGGTCGATGAGTTCACGTATGGAGGCGGAGCTGGCCACACAAGCTTTATTGTCCGCGGTATGGCGTAGAAAACCAAAAAAAACGGTACTTATCCACTCCGATCAGGGGAGCCAGTTCACCGGCTATGAGTGGAAGGCATTCCTTGCGGAGCACAATCTAAAGGCAAGTATGAGTCGAAGGGGAAACTGCCACGATAATGCTGTGGCTGAAAGCTTCTTTCAGTTGTTAAAACGGGAGCGTATCAAGAAAAGAATTTATACGACGCGTGAATTGGCGAGAGCAGATATTTTTGACTACATCGAGATGTTTTATAACTCTACACGGGAGCATGGACAAGCTGATAATATGCCACCATTGGTGGATGAAAGGCTCGAAGAATTCAAACGAAAAACTGTCTAGAAAAGACTGGTCGATTCATAGAGGCTAGTGGCCTCATTATGGTTACAGCACCAAAACATGCTATGTCTTGAATTATGTGAATATGTATATTATAAAGGATAGATGAATACTAAATCTGTCTTTAGACCTGTTTCAGAAGTTCGCGAAGAATTAGCCAAAAGAGTTTCTAAGATACCGCTTTCTCAAAAAGAAATATGTAATGAAATAAATGAATTATATAGGCCGTTGCGAAAAATTGACCAGCCAAAAATTTCACGGATTCTTAGTGATAGCGGGACAAAAACGTACACAGAGGCATTCAAAATATTATGTAAATATGTAGATATTGAAATCATGAAGCAGACAAATTATGATCCTGCTTTTGATGAAGAATTAATTTTTACACTCAGAGACGTAGTCAAGGGAAACCCAGGGATGGGTCGAAAAATTGAGCGAATGATTCGATCTCTAAAAGGAGTCAGGGTATGAGTGCAAAAAGAAAATTACTGGGTCAATTTTATACCAAGGATGTGCTCAGTGAACTAATGGCGGAGAAAGTTTACAACCTAGCGGACGGTCAGTCCGTCTCAGCCGCTGTTGACTTTGCAGCGGGAGAGGGGGCGCTGCTCGAACCTATCTCTAGGCTTTTCCCTAGTGCAAAAATCCATGCTTTCGATTTGGATAAAGAAAACATTGATCTTCTCCAAAAAAAAATCCCCTTAATTACTGCGGAGCTAGGTGACTCGACCCTCCTTCCCCAGAGTGTTTATCACAACAAGTTTACTATTGCTGTAGGAAATCCGCCTTTTATCAATACTATACTGAACCGCGAAACAGCAGCATACATAAACAAAACGTTTGGTACTAAAAATGCTAGAAAAGGCATGTCTTTCCGTGCGGAAGTTGCTTTTATTGCAATCTACTTGAACTCTGTTAAAGAAGGCGGAATCGTATCACTGATACTTCCTGAATCTATCGTCTCTGGAGGAACATTCAAATATGTACGTAACACTCTATTGCTTTCTCTCTCTGACTTATCGGTTTTGAAGATAGAAAGGAATGCATTCTCTGGAGCCGAGGTCGACACATATCTAGTAACTGGAATAAAAAACCAGAACAACGATGACGTATTCGTAAATGTTGGGTGTACTAAAAATGGAGACATAATCGATCAAGTTGGTATTTCAAAAGTAGCGGCCCTCATACGTATGGACTACAAATATGCCGTCAGCAAAGAATTAATTGATAACCTGAGTAAAAGGTACAAATCTGTTGGTGAAGTTCTGGGCGTTATTACAAGGGGGCAGAGGACAAAACAGCAGCTTGATAGCGCCAATGAAAGCTTTTTCCACTCAACTTGCTTTAAGGAAAATCAACCAAACTCCACTAAGCTTGAGGGCAAGTATTCTGACCTTGAGCATCACCCTAAAAACTGGATTGCTAAAAAAAATGACGTTCTGATTCCTAGAGTTGGAAAAAGATGTCACCTTGATCAATGCGTAGTTTCTAATGGGGCTGCTGTTATTACTGACAGTATTTTGAAAATAAGAGTTAACAGTGAACGACTTTCCTTGATGATTTATGAAACCCTTTTCTCAGATGCCGGGAAAGCTTGGAGGAATGCTCACACGAAAGGGTCATGTACGAAGCTGCTTAGCCAAACCGACATGCTTCAACTTCCTATAATCGGGCTTCCACGATAATCACACAATGTAGTGGTTATGTCGAAAATTTCCAGAGATGAGCTGTATCGGTTCCGCTAGATCGCTTCTGTCGCTTCTCTACAAAATCGTGAACAACGATAACGTCCCTGTGATCTGCTGCGAACCAAGCGGAAGCGATGGACATTGGCTTCGTTCCAATCGGAACCAAGCAGAGTTTCTTATCCTCGTAATTTGAACCTTCATAGACCTCTTTTATCATGGCATGTGTTCGAATAGGGTCGTTTGCTCCTGCAATTTTAACTCTGACATTTGATGATAGCTCGCTAACAATACTTATATTATTTTTAAGTGTTATGTTCTCCCAACCAGCTTTAAACGCAGGCGTGCCTAGGAGGCACGTCAAGCTATTAAGAGGGTATTGTTCTGATTGAAGAACGCTGCCTAGTCTATGGCCTTCAAAGCCAAGATTGGCTACCAGAGATACATCTGTGACGCAGCTTACAAATGGCGGAAGCTGCTGTACCCCTGCACCATCATTTGATAAATCATAACTCTCTTCAGTACCAGATTTGGTATTACCTTGAGCCCCTTTTTTCTTATATTTTTCTGGTTGAACGTATAAAACATCAAACTGAGCCCTAGAGTCTTTTAAAATGCAGAACACATGCAGTAGCTCAGGGACAGAAAGCCTAGTGGCATCGACCAAAACTTTCTTTCCAGGGAAGCCTATAGTTGATAATTTTCTAAGTGGGATATTCTCATTGTTTAAAGAAAGGTATGACCGTTCGTGCACATATGAAACGTTAATAGACTCTTTGGATGCGTGCTCAACGAGTTCACTCATCATATCTTCACGATCATCAATTGCGTGGACATGCGACAAAGCAATATCGTAGTAGCCTTTAGGGATTTCAGAGAAAAGCGATACTGCTTCACAGTAATTCCAATCAGTAATTACCATAACGACCCCTGATTTGCACTGTCAGTTTCTAGCTTCCACTTGCTTCTATACTCTTTAAGAAGTAACTCGTATAAACTATATGGGCCGCCTATTATTTGCTTGAAAGCTTCTGCTGTGAAAACGACATCACGCTTCTTCCTGTATGACACCCCAAATCGCGGTGAGTATATTGGGTTTAGTTGAAACTCTCGAGACCGAATAATATTGTTCTCAGATTTGAGCCTTTTGACACTATCATCGACCAAAACCCGCCAACTTAACGCCGACTCAATAAAGGACTCAAGCTCCACGTCGTCGCCAGAAAAATCATACTCTATAATAAAGATAGTTCTTTCAGGTTCTGTTTGATAAGTAGTCTTCTGAGATACCCTAAATATCTCACCTATCCGATTTACCATTTGTGATAGTTTTTTCCCGTATGGAGGATAGCTTGCTATCTCATCGACCAAGTACCTACTTGTAAGGATCGCTCCAGCATGCATGCACTCATAAGGGAAGATAGGAAGATCCTCTACAGAGTTCAATTCTATATCTGACGCATTTTCATTAAACTGCTTAATAGTATTAAAACAAAGTTCCTTAAAGTGCCGGATATTTGAGCTAGTCATTGCTACAAAGCGCTCAAACCCGGCGTACACGGGAACCTCTAATGACGACCAACGTAAATTTAGGTGAAGTAAGGTGTTGAACTCATAAGTATTAATCTTTTCTTTTACTGCTTTACTAGCATTGTTGGGGTCTGTGTCTTCAATGAAGTCGCTCAGGTTGAATGACTTTTGTTGGTTAATCCCTAGAAGCGTTATCGCAAGAGAAGGGTTATCCATGAGCTGTTGAATTGTGCCCTGTGGAGCATTGTTTTCAGAGAGAATTCTTTTGACTTCGTTAGAAACAGAGCTTTTAGATAAGCAAAGTTCTGAAAGCTGTTTAATAGATGGAGTCGGCAATATTCTTTCAATCAGCCTCAGAATCTCACTTCTATATTCGCTTTTCCTGCGACTATCAATATTCCTCCTTTCTCCCAAGAATTGAGCGTTAAACGTCCCAGGAAGGCAGTCAAGCCCAACGCTTTGAAATGAGAGAATTAGTATCTCGGCGGCAAAAATCTTGAAGTCACCACGAATCATTTCATCTAAATCAATTTCTCTATAATCATCTGGCTTTTGAAGCCATTGATCGCTAATTGTTTCAGGTGTTGGCTTAGCATTTTTTTTGTAAGCGACATTCCAATTGATTAACTTTTTAGATTCTTTCCTGTAAGTGTTAATGACTTTTTGCTGATAATTATTGAGCAGCTCAAACTCATCAACAAATATTTTGAAACTAGTTGATGAAAATAGCTGACAATCTTTTCTTAAAGCTTCGAGAAGAAAGACCATCATTTCCATTGGCTCGATAGATAGCAACCCTTCCGTATTAACTGGATTTAGTCTGGTGGAAACTTCATACTTCCATCTAGACACAATATTTTCTATGTCATCCAGAGACGTCACACTTTCTTTTGTGACAAGCGAGAGGGCTTCATATAGCATGCCCCCTTTTGCTAAATCAGACTGGACCTCTTGATAATGCCTTAAAACATTTTTTATCATTGATGAGAGCTCAGTCAATAGCGAGGTGGCTGCATGTACTTTGAAAAACAGGTCTGCATCATTACCTAACCACTCTCGCTTCAAGCCCTGGCAATATGCAGTGTCAGGTTTCCAATAGAAGACTATGCAGTCAAATTCATCCTCAGGTATATTCTCTTTTCTAGTGTCAAATCTAGTCGCATGACAGAAATATTGAATATACGTGCTCTTTCCTGACCCTCTGCTTCCCACAAGAGCGATGGAGTGAGATTCTTTTCTTATGTCGCATTTATCGATAAAGTATGGGACAACAAATTTATTGTAGACGCTGTTATTCTCTGAACTAAATTCCGCTCTAGCATTTGATAGTTCGTTCAAAATATCGACTATTTTCATAGCTATGCCCTTCTCGAGAATAATTGATACCATGTTTCTAACTTAGATGCTTCTCGCATCCACAATATAGAGGGTGTTTGATTTGGGCACCCCCACTCAAATACGATAGGAAGTCCTACATTATCCCTGCCAAGCCACTCTGGCATTTGGGGAGAATACTTTTCTTTCATTTCTAGATAAAAATCTACTGATGCTTCAATAGTATTAACCCCATCGTTAAAAAATGTTTGTCCACGGTCATCGAATATGCTCTGGTCAAGAGAAAGGGTTTCAACGGGGAAAATCTCGACATATGGAACTGTTTCCCGCAAATAGCTTAGTCCATGTTCACAAGCTATAAGTGGGCAGAAAATTATCGTGTTTTGATCTTTAATCTCTGAGAGATTATTTTCTTTTGAAAATGTTTCAAATTGATTCCCACTACCTAGAATATCATCGACAAAAATTATCACTCCATTATCAATACTGTTTATATCTTTGCCCCAAGCCCCAGTGTTTATCAAAGGTGACAATGTACGATAAAGGCTTCCTCCAGACTCTCCTTTGTCGCCAAGCAGCTGAACCGGCAAAATTGTAATATCTTTTCTCCGGCCTCTACCCAGAAGAATATCTTCCCACTCTGGAATACTGTTATTCTGATCAAGCTTCTTTAAATCGATCAGTCGATTTCGTATATCAGTATTTAAAAGTCGGCTATACCCAGAGCATGCCATAACTTTTGATCTTACAATCAAGTTGTTTAATAACTGTAGAGCAAAATACTCCTCTGCTTCAGTATTGAAGTTGTTCAACCAGCATAAGAATGAATCATAATCAAAGGGCCATATCTTTAATTGGCAGTAGTTCTTGATCCGATCTTTAACAGTGGCTTTGAAATGTGAAAAGTAATCCGGTACGTTCAAGCTTATTCTTCCTTGGTTCTTTGAAGTATTATTCTTTAACAGTCAATCTAGCATGACGTCTAAGAGCAAGTTGGGCGGCTAAACTCAATTCATAAATATTGATGGAATAATTTTAGCTAAAATATCCCCAATGATGATGTTCAACGCGCAGCCACCCATTCCGACGTGGCCTTTTATAAAAAGAGCACTCCCATCAAGGTCCTAGATATAACTTCCTAGGCTAACTAGTGGAGATGCAAAGAAAGGGTAAGCGGCTGTTTACTAGGCATGCCTAGTGGTTATATTATTCATTTGTTTTATAGAGAGATTTAGAGCCGTTTTCCAAGGTGTGTTTGTTTTAAAGCTCACTACAGAACTATTGTCTTATTCTCTGTTGTTACTGATCTACTATTTTGTATATTTCTTTTTTATTGTTTCGCCAAAACTGTTTACTCCAGAAATTGTAATCATCAAATTCTCCATGATTTTGCGGGGTCTTGTCTCGAATACCAAAACGGGTAAGGGCTACACGAGAACGCACATCTTTTGGGAAGATTACTTCAGCACTTCGCATCGTATTGAACCAATAACCTGCTGTTCGGTCCTCAAATGAGTTTACTTCTTCCAAGAAGTCGTCGATCCAGATCAGCAAACTTCCCCTAGGTGTAAAGTCATAGAAAAAATTCTCGTTGATATCGCGATAGGGATTTAATGTTAGATTGTAGAACTTGCTATTTTTATTTTTTTTCAGCCAGGGTACGACTGAGCTTCTAATCGATTTCAGGCTGCACGCAGCTGCCATGTAAACAATGTTATCAAGCTTCAGGTCAGGAAATTTTGTTAAGATATTGTTAGCTATAATCGATCCCATGCTGTGACCAATAAGTGTCTTGTTAATTGAACTATACTCCGTTGAAAGCTTTTCTAAGAGATAATAGGCAGCGGTTTCAGAGCCTACTTCGCCATTTCCGTTAAAAGCTTGTTGCGAGTTTAGAACTAAATCGGTTCTTCTTAGCATTGATCGCCATGCGCCTTTTCCAAAACCGTCAATGAGCGGCGCCGAGACAAATTTTGCTGGATTCCAAATAGAAGCAAAATCCCAAAAGTCATGTCCCCTTGACGCATCAGTGTCTTTATATAGTTTAAATTCTGAGTTGCGCTCCAGCTCGGACTCACTAGTGTTAGAAGCGTCTTCTATATCACTAACAATATTGATTGCTATTTGGTTTTGGCCCGCAAGGATGTTCCAGTAAGATGCCGGGATTCTCGCCGCGGATCGGAGGATGTCTTCAGAGAAAACAAACGGAGACGATAGGACGCCTTTAAGTACATTCCGTTCTCCGTTACGGATAGCAAAAAGGTGGTCAAAATAGTTGGTAAATGGGCCCGATTTCCACGAAATAAATATCGGGAACGATGGTTTATCTTTGTCCCCTAAGATTCTTTTATACGTATTCTCAACCCGTCTCTTTGTTTCACTAAACGTATTCAATCCCCCGTGGATATAAATAGTTAGCTCTAGTTTCGGGTGGTGCAAACGCATTGCATCATAGGTAGCCAGCATCTTGTTGACTTTGCTCTCGTAGTCAAAAACCGATCTATTGTCGACATCCCGCATTATCCCGTTGTTATCAATAAACAGAAAATGGTCTTCCACCTTCGAGTCTTGAAGTGCTAAAGAAAGTTGAGGTCCTTTTATGTATTTGGCGCTGCAGCCACCAAGTATCGTCAAAGATAAGATGAGTATTACTAAACGTGAATACTGGTACATCAGTATGCTCCTTCCTTAGGCCATGTACTTTTGGTAAGGCCTGAAATTGCTCGACACTTGATTATTATTTGTGTGCCGCATGGTGAGATTGTAAAACATCTCGATATAATTAAACACGACTTGCCTAGCTTCAGTTCTAGTCCTGAATACTTTGCGCTTGATGCGTTCCTTCTTCAAGTTCGCGACGATTCATGCTCGGTTTGGACTTTCCAGCTTTTACTAGACATTTTTGAGTGAAGTCTGGAAAGCCCATATATCTTGGTAGCTGGAGATAGGTGCGCAACGCGACGTTAGTAGCCTTGTTTGAAACACTACAAAAATGCTGCCGACAGCTCTTTGTACGTCCGAGTCCTAAACGCAGAAAGAGCTTTCTTTTCGGCCGACAATTTGGCTCTAATTAATGCCCTGAGGAGGCTTTACTATCCGTTTTAACTCGGAAAATATGATAGGGTGATTTGGATAGAATATGATCTTGAGATTTAAAAATCACATGTTGAAGAGAGCTTGAAGTAACGTAAAGCCAGCCATCTGGTCCGAAACTAAAACCGTCGGGCCACCTTAAGATGTCATCTTTTATAAACGTCTCAAGAGTGCCATCAGGCCACAGGCGGTTGATGGCGGAATTCTCGATATCACTTATATAAATGCGTCCACTATTATCGATCGTTATACCATCGCTCATCGTCTTTGCGGCAAAACGCTCAACTTTCTCTTCAAGGACTTTATTTGGTATATCTGCATCGTGTATGTCGCTAACTTTTATTCGGTACATAAATTCATCTGTGACAGGTGCGAAGTATAGCCACAACCCGTCACGACTTAATGCAATCGAATCTACACCCGGTCGGACTGCTAAGATTCCTCCCATAAGCATCTTCTTCCCTTGAACAACCGGTAGGTAGTTGTCTGGAACAACGCTATGGTGGCCTTCAAGTATTCGGCGTGATTTTTTCTCTATAGTGCTATGGACTATTATTGCTGGAGTTTGGGCGAAAATTGATGCGTCAGCTATGTATACATAATTGCCATCTTTGCTTACTTGCAAATCATTTAAGTGAGAGCCGATACCTGCAATTTCACTGGGGAAATCATGTATGTATTCAGTTTTGAGACTATCTAGGTTAAACGCTAGTAGTCTAGGCTGTCCGATGCCATGCTCCGCATTATCTAACACCCACAGCCGATTTTTTAAATCAATTCTAATACCAAGAATATTTTGTAGCGACACATTAGGGGGTGTCTCCAGAGCGAGTTCAACAGCTTGGCCATTAACCATTTCAGCTATCTTTATCGCAGGTTTTGCTTCAGGGTGGTAAGAAAATATGACTCGACCTTTCTCGCTAACAGCTATATTTCCTGGAGGGAGGGAAAGGTTTGCGACTATTTCTAGCTTGTCGCCTGAAAGCGTCGGGGCGGTAGTTAGATCTGGAAATCTGGAGCCACCACCATAACGATTTTCTAAGTATATACACGACACAGCGATAACAAGCGAAAGTGTGCTAATGACGTAAAATAATAATTTTTTCATTTTAGATCTCTTAGTTTTTGTATGGGTAGCCATGTTTGTCTAGGCGTCTAAGAAGGCCTGGCCAAGCAAGAGCTCCGCCCGAAGATTTCAGAACCTTATCGGCAGCCTGTTGTATACCGTTTACAATTGGTGTTGGAATCTTAGACAAACTGTTTCCGGTTGCTTGGGCTTGTAGTTGAATCTCACAGGCTCTTTGAAGCGTATACATGTAGAGGAATGCATCTGGGACGTTGTCGGCACAAGTTAGTAAACCGTGGTTACGTAAGATCATAAAGTTGGCATTACCTAGATCTTGAACAATGCGCTTTCGCTCGTCAGGGTCGAGTGATATTCCCTCGTAGGCATGGTAGCTTAAGCTAGAAATGGGGAATAGAGATTGCTGTGACAGTGGCAATAGTCCCTCGTCTTGTATGGATACTGCGACACCCTCATTGGTATGAAGGTGCATGACTATGTGTGCATCTTCTCTAGCGTTATGAACTGCGCTATGTATGTTGAAGCCTGCTGGATTTACTTCGTACTCGGAATCCATCACGATGTTCGAGTCTAGGTCTATTTTTACTAAATTACTTGCTGTAATTTCATCAAAAAGTAAGCCATAGGGATTTATTAGGAAGTGTTTTTCAGGTCCAGGAACCCTCGCGGAAATATGGGTAAATATCAGGTCGTCCCATCCATACATGGCTGCAAGGTTATAGCAGGCGGCTAAATTGACTCTTAGCCCCCATTCTTCTTCGCTAACTTGGTTGCGAACTGAACTCTTTGTATTCTCGGTAGCTGTCATGTTGACCTTCTTTTGTTTCAATGAGGAGGGTTGTAACAGGCCGCAAACGAACGATGATGCATGCTGAGTGCGGCTCTATATTCTGCAGTTAGAAGAACTTTAGGTACCTTTTTAATTCCCAGTCCGTAACGTGACTGCAGTAGCTTTCCCATTCAGTCGTTTTATAGTCTATGAATGCTTTGAACATTTCTGGCCCAAAGACTTGCTTCGATAGAGTGTCATTCTTGAAGTCTTGGATTGCGTCGCCTAGATCTCTTGGTAGGTAGTTAATATCCAGTTTTTCGAGTTCGGAATCGGTATAGTTGTACATGTTTTCGGTATGCGGCATTCCTGGGTCAAGATTTTCTCGAATACCCTCAAGACCAGCAGCTAGTATCAAAGCTGAACCCAAATAGGGGTTGCAAGATATATCGGCTGCTCGACACTCAACACGCCCGCCGCCAAGTGGGATACGAATCATATTTGTTCGATTGTTATTGCCATAGCACGCAAAAACAGGTGCCCATGTTGAGCCTGACATACTTCCTTGGCGGACCAGCCTTTTATAACTGTTAACTGTTGGTGCGATAACCGCGCATATTGCTGAAGCATGCTTTAGTACACCGGCTATAAACTGGTATCCAAGCTCGCTGATTCCACAGCCTCTTGGGTCGTTATCCGATTCAAAAAGATTTTTACCGGTCTTTTTACAGGCTAAAGACATATTAAAATGTGCTCCGCTTCCTGTTCGGTCAGCAAACGGTTTAGGCATGAAGCTTGCGAAGGCACCGTGTTTCTGAGCGATCTCTTTGGCCATCATTCTAAAAAATATGATGCGGTCCGCCATTGTTAGCGCATCAGCATATTTAAAATCAATCTCAAATTGGCCGTTTGCATCTTCATGATCGAATGAGTAAACATCCCAGCCGGTTTTGTTCATAACCTCAACGAGCTCAGATACGATATCTAGGTTATCCAGCATGCCAGTTGGGTCATAGCAAGGTTTGTCTAACGTGTCACGATTGCTTATCGGTACTGGGTTTCCATTCTCGTCCTCCTTCAGTAGGAAAAACTCGGTTTCTATCCCCATGTTGAAGATAAACCCCATTTCCTCCGCTTCTTCTAACTGACGCTTAAGCAGGCTCCGTGAACAGGCACTAAAAGGAGAACCTTTGTAGTACAAGTCGCTAGAGAACCAGGCTAGCTCTTTTCGCCAGGGAAGCTGCACTGCTGAGTTGGCATCAGGACGAGCTGAAACTTCTTCGTCGTTTATTTCTTGTGGGACGCCATCTAACGCCGCGCCAGTGAACATCTCTGAGCCCGCGAACATCTGACCAAGGTGGTTGACGGGCACAAACTTGGCTTTTGGCATTCCGTGAACATCTACAAAGCTTGCCATCGCATATTTAACGCCATCTGACGTCAACTTCTTTTCAAGTTCCTTTACTTCCGACTGTTTCATGCTCATTTCTCTAGTTTATTTGGTAAACGTGACTGGAGATCTCAAGATATTTGCTTTTCTCTCGACCGATTGATATAACTATACCTATCAATTGATAGTTAAATCAAGTGTCGGAATATTTAACTGGCAAAAATTACATTCAATGAGTGATTGCAGAGGTTAATAGCGAGAGTGGAAGTTCAAGATATAAAGGTTAACTCTTTTGAGCTGGGTGACTTTCAGTTGGCAAGCGGGGAGTGTTTGCGTCAGGCTAAACTGGAGTATGTGACGCTCGGAAGACTCTCTAGCCAGAAAGATAATGTGATTGTCTATCCAACTCATTTTGGGGGGACGCATCAGTCCAATGTTGAGTTTGTGAGGGCTAGTAAGGCGCTAGACGAGACTAAGTATTTCATCGTTATCCCAAATATGTTTGGGAATGGTGTGTCGACCTCTCCCAGCAATGCGCACTTAACTCAAAGAAATGAGTCATTTCCTTTGGTGTCGCTTATAGACAACGTAGTGGCTCAGAAAAAGCTAGTCGAAACATTCTGGGGTATAGGTAGCATTAGAATGGTCTATGGATGGTCTATGGGTGGGATGCAGGCTTACCACTGGTCTACTCAGTTTCCTGAAATGGTTAAATCGTTCGCATGCTGCTGTAGCTCAGCGAAAACATCTCCAATTAATCATCTATTTCTGGATGGCCTTAAAGATATTCTCAATTTGGAGCAAAGCCTGAATGCTAGCTCTGACTATGTTTTGAAAATGTTCGCGAAAAACTATGTGGCTTGGGCATATTCTCCAGCATTTCTTAGTGGAGCTCGTTATCGAAGTCTTGGCTTTTCAACGCTTTCTGATCTCATAGAAAGCTGGGTTGTGGATCACCGGCATTGGAGTACCTATGACCTGCTTGCAATGCTAAGAACGTGGATGCATGGCGATATTTCCAGTGTTTATAATTCGGGAGATAGTGTCTCATCTGTGCTTGCAAAAATCTCAGTACCTTGTCTTTTGATATCCAGCTTTTCTGATAGATATTTTTCCAGCGAGGCCTCCATGGATGAGGCAAGCCACCTCCAAAATTGTCAGCTAGAAATCTTGCAGTCTGATTCCGGTCATATGGCAGGGTCACCTAGCTGGGCAGGGGCGGAGCGCAATCAGATTGACGCAAAGCTATTTGATTTTTTGAACAGCGAGAAAAATTATGAACATCGTTTGTCTTAAGAATACGGAAAGTGAAGGACTCGGCTTGATATCAAACTGGGTTAGAGCAAACGGTCACCATGCTTTAGAGATTGCATGTTACGACTACGCTCCGCTTCCGACGATAGGCAGTTTCGATTTACTAGTTGTTTGCGGCGGCCCTATGGGTGTCAATGATATTGACGAACACCCCTGGCTAGTGAGAGAGAAGGCCTTCATTCGGGAGGGGATAGAGGCAGGAAAAATTATTCTTGGCATTTGTTTAGGTGCGCAGCTGATTGCACACATACTGGGGGCAGAAGTAAAGAAAAGTCCAAATATTGAGATTGGCTGGATGCCTGTTACGCAGCGACCGTCTAACTCACTTGAAGGCCCATTCGTTCACCTACCCATGACATTCGATGTCTTGCATTGGCATGGCGATATGTTCGATCTGCCAAAAGGTGCGAAGTTATTGGCCAGTTCTGAAGGCTGTCATAACCAAGCGTTTATATATGGCTCGCGTATCGTTGGCCTGCAGTTTCATATTGAGTTAACTGAGCAAAGCATTGAAGAGCTATCGAGGTCTTGGCTCCCCGACCCCAATAAATATATTCAATCACGAGAGGATATCTGCGCGTTCGAGGAGCGGCTAGCGGGCATGGAAGATGTGATGAATCGAATTATGGACGAAATAGAGACGATGAGCTCGCGCTCATTGCCATTAAAACGCTAGCACAGCGTTAGGCGCAAGAGGTCGGCGCTGATTTGTATCGGCCTCAGTTTATTTGAACGAGGAATTAAGTATGTCATCTTTAAAGGCAAGTTTAACTGGTGGTGGAATAGCGAAGTGGGGGAAGTTTATTCCATCTGCGGATGGGCTACACACATTCACATATGAGACTGAAGGAACAATGAGGCTTGATCTGGAAGGAAAAGAGCCCTTGTATTTTTACGGCTACTTAACCGGTATGGATGATATTAACGATGAGCATGTTGTCGTTAGTGGAGTAGGGAACTTGATCTTGAAAGATCTAGAGGGCGACGCAATCATGTGCAAGGTAGATTGGTTTGTAAAAGATGGAAAAGATAAAGGTATGTTCCGATTTTGGAGTGGAACTGGCAAGTGGGAAGGAATTGACGGGGAAATCGATGTGACATTAAATCCAGCGCTAACTGAGACTGACGATAAGTTTGGCGCTTTCCTCGAGGGAGAAGGCACGGTCTCTCTCAAATAGGCCTATGCGTTAGAGTATATAGGGGCGTAGTTGTTCATGTTCGCTAGTGAAGCACTTGTGCTATCACTAGCGCTTTTTTGGCTGAGAGGCCTTTGAAACGTCAATACTGTGTATAGTCAAATTCTTCGCTACTGATCTCATATTTGCTAAGTATTCTATCGATTTTCCCTGACTTAATAAGAGACGGATATATTTCGTTAAACCATTCAAGTGCTCTTTGCGCGCTAATGCTTTTCGCAGAAAAAGGGATGTAGATAGGCGTGTGCGGGTCGTTTTCGTGAGACTGATTGACTAGGCCGCTGTACCCAAGCTGGTCTATATAATATCGCATTGCTCTAATGTCGTCATGAACGAAATCTAGACGTCCCAATGTTAATAGGGTGAAAATTCGCTCGTACGCGCCGTCACCAGAGATCGAGAAAATTCGATCTGCCGCAGTCTTTTTGATTTGATCGAATAGTGGCGAGTTATACTCGTATCCATTAACTATTGCGATTTTTGAGGACGTTTTTATGATTCGGGGCTGCGTTAGCGATATGCTGGGGTGAAAGCTAAAAAAAGAACTTACCGAAAAGCCCTGGTTAAGAGTTGGTACTAAGAACGGAGTGCTCTCCTCGCGCGTGGCGCCAGCAATTATATCGATCCGCCCATGTTTTAGTTCCAGTAGTAGTCGTGCATAGGGTTTGTAGGAAAGCTCTACTTTGAATTCGGATTCATTGTACGCGGCCTCAATTATTTCTACTATGTATCCCTTATTGCCATTTGTTTTATCGGGGTTGCAGGTATACGGACACCAGTCATAAAATCCCGCGAATAGCTTTTCCGCATGGCTTGGTTGTGCGTTAAGCAAAATGAAAACGGCGACAATCGTTGAGGTAATTAAATATTGGAGATTCATGTCTGAACACTCTATTACTATCTATTGATAGTAATTTAGCGAGAATACAGAGGTGGCGCCAAGAATAAATAACTATTAAATGAAAGTTATTTATTCTTGAATTAGCAAATTGCGCCTTGGTTGTTGATTTCTATTTCGCTAATTAGATTGCGATCAGTTCAAATTCGTCGATACCAACACCGCAGTCGGGGCATGTCCAATCACTGGGTATGTCTTCTAGTTTTGTGCCAGGAGGTATTCCTTCATCTGGAAGTCCTTCGCTTTCGCTGTACGTCCAGCCGCAAACTATGCAGATCCAATTGTTCATACGTCTTTTCCTAGTCCAATGCGAACCTTTTTCTTGGCAATAAAGAACGGTCCAATCTTTTATTTCGCCACGCGAGAGCGCTCTGTCACCGAGACTTTCCTGCACTGCCCAAAAGCACTATCTAAGTACTTGATTCTCTCTCGATACATGCGTGTCAATGAGTTGAGCTAAATACTATCAAATGATAGTATTTAGCTCAACTCAAGTCCCCTGAAATTTTAGGGTCGGCTTAATTCAGCGCGATGAGCTAATTTTGGAGGAAAAATGGAGAGTTCAATACTTACTCAGGTTGTTGTCCCAGTTTGTTTGTTTTTGGTTATGTTTGGAATGGGGCTCAGTTTAACTCTGGCGGACTTCTCTCGAGTGTTACGCTACCCACGGCCAATTTTCATAGGTTTAGTCGGGCAAATGCTAATTTTGCCTCTGATTGGCTTTGCGGTAGCAATGAGTGTCGCAAACAGCCCAGCCCTGGCGATGGGGATAATGCTGCTGGCTGCTTGTCCTGGAGGCACAACTTCCAACTTAATTTGCTACCTTGCAAAAGGTGATGTTGCTCTTTCCATATCACTTACTGCTGTCAGCAGCGTACTGACAATTATTACCATACCGTTGATTCTGTTTTATTCAATGGATGTATTCCTTGAAAGCTCCCACTTAGTAGAGTTGCCGGTCAGTCGTATAATCGGCGTTCTTTTCGCAATTACGCTATTGCCTGTATTTCTGGGTATGTTAATGCGTTACTTCAAAAAAGAGTGGGCTGAGCGTTTGGAGAAAAAAATAAATATTTTCTCTGGAATCTTTCTATTGGCTCTCGTCACCTCAGTGCTGGTAAATCAAGGAGATGTCATATTCAGCACTCTTTCAAGCGTATGGTTTGCCGTTTCAGTGCTCAATATCACAACGATGATGGTAGCCCTTTGTATGGCGGTGATTACGAGGCTTAGAGCTTCTCAAGCCGTTTCGTTGACTGTGGAGGTGGGTGTCCAGAATTCCGCGTTGGCAATATTGTTGGCGACAACTTTGCTTAATGCGCCGGAGATGGCTCTGCCTGCGGCGGTCTACACGCTAGTTATGTACTTCTCTGGATCACTACTCGTTATATTCCGCCAAGCGCAATATATCGGCAAGCAAAGCTAAAGTAGGTGGGGGATTCTCCGAGAAAACTGCTTACAGGAGCAATGGATGCCTATCAAATTTTTTGGCTTGTTGTTCAGGATATAATTATTACCTATCGCTTGACAGTTTTAAGAAAGGGGTCGATATTACTATCTTTAGATAGTAATTATCAGAGAAGGGGATGAACGTATGATATTTAACAATAAGGGGGCAGGGTACATATCGATACTTGCCTTATGTTCTGCACCATGGTTTGCCGAAGCCAACAGCGATATTCGAATAAACGGATTTGGCTCGATCGCAGCTGGTTATGCAAATGATACAACTACGTTTCGCAATAGTGATTACGAGTCTTTGCTGGAATTTAAGCCCGGCAGTCGCTTTGGGTTGCAAATGACCGCCGATCTAGGCGACGGCTTAGCTGCTACAGCGCAAGTTTTGGCAAAAGGAGAGGACGACTTTAAACCTGAGTTTGAATGGGCATATCTAAGTTACGATGTTGCTGAGAATACTACGGCGCGCGCAGGTCGCTTGCGAATCCCATTCTATAAATACTCTGATTTTCTTGATGTCGGTTACGCTTACACTTTTGTCACGCCGCCTAAAGCAATGTACAGCCTCGAGTTCTCTTCGTTTGATGGTCTTGGGCTGATTCACCGCTTTGAGTTAGGTGATTACGAGCTATCGGCGAATGTAAACTTCGGAACAGTTGACGATACTTTCTTTGAGTCAACTACTCCGACCGACGGGAAGTTAGAAAATTTTGCGGGAATTAATCTGCAAATGAGCCGAGATTTTTTTAGTGCCTATGTTGCATATTTTAGAGCTGAGCTTGAAATTCCTGTTGCGCTGATAGAGACCGCTGCTGCAGACCTTGAAGCGTTTGGTGCTACACCTGAGCAAGCATCAAGTCTAAAAATAGACGGTGACGAGGCTACGTTTATAGGTGCGGGCTTTAGCTTTGATTATGAAGACATCATCGTCAACGCAGAGTATTCTCAAATTGAAGTAAAAAATGCTTTAGACCTTGTATCAGACGAATGGTATTTGATGGCAGGATACCGAATGGGGTTGCTCACTCCCTATATGATATATGAGACGACCGAAAACAAACGAAATACAACAACAGCATCGACGTTTTCTCCGTTGTTAGCGCCAAGTGTACAAGACGCATACGATAGTCTGCGCTTTGGATATGACGGTATGACCTTAGGTGTCCGCTATGATTTTCATCACTCGGCGGCACTAAAAGTTCAGTTTACCAGATTTGATGGCATTTACGATGTGAGTTCCGGGTACGGAAGTCTAGATGATAAAGAAAGCCTGAATTCGTTCCTAACTTCAATTGATTTCGTTTTCTAGGGAGTTCTCACGTGATGAGTTATATAAGAAAGATAGTTAAAACCAGAGTCCTTATTGTCCTTACACTAGTTGCGATGAGTTCATCTGCTTTTGCTGAAATAGCGGTTATTGTTCACCCGTCGGTATCGCAAAGTGCAACCGTAAAGGATATTGCAAAGTTGTTCCTCGGGAAGTCAAAAACCTTACCAGGAGGCATAAAACTGATTCCGATTGCTGTTGAGGGCAGCGGTGAGATAACCACTCGATTTAATAAGGACCTTCTAAGAAAAGAAGATTCACAGTTGAAAGCGTACTGGTCGCGTTTGGTGTTTACAGGAAAGGCGCAACCACCTAAGGATATTGAGTCAGAGTCAAAAGTGCTCGAGCTTGTTGCTGCAAATCCAAACATGATTGGATACATAAGTTCAGATCTTGTGTCGGACTCTGTGCGGGTGTTGCACTCCTTCTAGATACGTTTCCCGTCCTTTAACGCCGGACTGATCGAGTGGTTGTGCTCGGTTCGGCGTCCTGAACAATTAGCGTCTGACGAGGGTTACTTACTCTCAATCGATTACGACTATATGTTAATGCAAATCCAAAACCTTAGCTTAAATGGCTTCTAATACATAGGGTGTATACATGTCCTCAGCAAGCGGAGGAGGGGCCAAGAAAATCCTCTATACGTTAAAAACGGTAAATAAAATGGGCATTGTGCGCTCATCTAAAGCACTGCGATCAAATAATGCATGCAAAGCTTGTGCTCTCGGAATGGGGGGGCAAAAAGGTGGGATGCGTAATGAGCTGGGTGAGTTCCCTTCAGTGTGTAATAAAAGTGTTCAGGCTCAGTCGACGGATATACAGAGTAGAATTCCTTCTCAAATTTTTGAACACTCTATTAATGAGCTACGTGAGTTGACCGGCAAGGAAATGGAGCACCTAGGGCGTCTAGGAAGCCCTATCTACAAGGCGTCTGGCAGCGACCATTACAAAGAAGTTGGTTGGAGTTGGGCTATCAAGAGGGCGGCGCAAAAGCTTAGAGAGTGTGCGCCAGATAGGTCTTTTTTCTATAGTTCCGGTCGAGCATCAAATGAGTCGGGATTTCTCCTGCAACTATTTGCTCGTTTGTACGGCACCAACAATGTAACTAACTGTTCTTTCTACTGTCATCAAGCAACCAGTATCGGTCTGGGAAGTACTATTGGAGCGGGAACATCTACCATTGCACTTGATGATCTAGGTGAATGCGATCTTATTTTTGTAATAGGTGCAAACCCAGCGTCTAATCACCCACGACTGATCTACAAACTGAAAGAGTGTAGGGATCGAGGCGGGCATGTTGTTGTAATCAATCCGACTAAAGAAGTAGGTTTGGAGCGTTTTGCTCTGCCAAAAAGTCCTAGATCGATTATCTCTGGTGGAAGTGATATTGCTTCGGCTTATTTACAGCCAAAAGTTGGAGCTGACCTAGCTGTTATGAAAGGTATAGCGAAAGCAATTGTTCAATGTGGTGCAGAGGATGAGTCTTTCATACGATATTTTACTAAAGGATATGACAGCTTTAAGTCTGATTTGTTATCGGTGACTTGGGGCGAAATTGAGGAGTCTTCTGGGCTGCTACGCAGCGATATTGAGTCTGTTGCCGAGCTTTATGCTGGGTCAAATAGTGCGGTTTTTTGTTGGGGTATGGGAATAACTCAACACCAGTTCGGATCAGACAATATTGAGTATATCGCAAATCTCGCTCTTCTTAGGGGGATGATTGGGCGCCCAGGCGCGGGCCTCCTTCCTTTGCGAGGCCACAGTAACGTTCAGGGGATAGGAACTGTGGGGGTAAAGCCTGAACTAAGCGAGGAGCTTAGCGCGCGAATTGAAAGTGAATTTGGCGTACATCTTCCTAAAGAAAGCGGACTTGATACCCTTGCCTCGCTTAATGCAGCTCATGAGGGAAATATAGATGTGGGTGTTATGGTGGGTGGGAATCTATTTGGAGCATCACCAAATGCCGGCTGGAGTGAAGAGGCGTTAGATCGAATCCCTTTTAAGTTGTTTATGACCACTACCTTAAACAAAGGGCATGTCATTGGTGTCAATGAGGGAGAGTCTATTGTCTTACCTGTACTTGCGCGCGATGAGGAAGCCCAGCCGACAACTCAAGAATCCATGTTTAATTTTGTTAGGCTTAGCGATGGTGGAATATCCCGTTTAGACAACTTACGTTCAGAGGTTTCGATTATTGCAGAGCTTGCTGAGTTGGTTATGACTTCCAGTCCGATTGACTTTAGCGTGTTTTCTGATCACTCCCGGATAAGAAAGTCTATTGCAAGCTGTATCGATGGAATGGAAGGGTTGGAAAATATTGAGGAGACTAAAAAAGAGTTCCATGTTACAGGCAGGGTCAAGCACCGCAGAGAGTTTAATATGCCTGAAGGAAAGGCTGTCTTCAAAGTACGAAAAATACCTGTTGTAAATCCCGACTGTAGTCGCTTTCCATTTTTGCTTTCGACGATTAGAAGCGAAGGGCAATACAATACTATGATCTATGAAGAGCTTGACAGTTATAGGCAAAATGCGCCTCGAGACGCTGTGTTAATGAACGCTGAAGATATGCTTGCGTTAGGATTAGAGCCTGGACAGGGAGTTAAAATTATCTCGACTAATGGTTGTATGGAAAACCTAAAGGCGCAACCTCATAGCATTCCGAGAGGCAGCGTAATGGCATATTACCCCGAAGCAAATGTACTTACTGGAAATACCGTCGATCCACGAAGTAAAACTCCAAACTTCAAGTCTGTTCCTGTGCAGGTTTCGTTCACACGCGCTCTCTAAGCGGCAAATAGGGGTTGCGGCAGCATTCCTTCCTTGCGTTTCCGAGAAAACTTAATCTCTTTGTTTCAAGTTACATCTTGCTAGGAGGTAGCAATTTGTGTTAAAACTATCAACTGATAGTTAATTGCAGGTATTTCCTTTTCTTCGATAGGTAGTAGCGAGACGATGCTGCGGTAGAGTGATTTTGGAGTTGATATGCGAATTTTGTACTTAAAAAATTCACCTTTAGATAATGTCCAGCCGTTTTTTCTTTGGGCACAGCAGTATGGAGTCAGTGTTAATTGTATTGATATTCATGACGCTATCGATTGGCCTGCTCACGACTCTTATAATTTACTGGTAGTTGGTGACGGGCCTATGCACGTTTGTGAAGCGAACATCTACCCATGGATACTTTCGGAAAAAAATTTTATTGCCGAGGCGGTTGCTCAGAACAAAGCGATCCTGGCGATATGTTTTGGTGCGCAACTAGTGGCAGAACAACTCGGATCTCGGGTAACGAAAAAAGACGTGCGTTCACTCGGTTGGAATCAAGCCAAGAAAACACCGGCTCTTCTGACACTGAATCCGTTTTTCCGTTTACCACAGTTTTTTGATGTATATGAGCATAGTAACGCGATTATAGAATTACCAAAAAACGCTGTTCATCTAGCGCAAATAAACGGTAACGAAAATGCCGCTTTTATTGTGAATCAGAAACAAATTTGTATTCAGTTTCATCTTAATAATAAGCCTAGCTGCACTAAAAGTAATTTCGAGAGCGTACCCTCTAAGTTACATAATTCGACGACTTTTTCATCCAGCAATAGCGTTGATATAGAAACTGCATTCTCGCGGTTGATGGAGTCTATTAAACAAATGGTCCGTACTGAGGAAAGCCGTCTATGGAAAAACTATTAATTGTCGGTGGCGGAATGGCTGCAGGAAGTTTAATAAGCAACCTAGTTAAGAATGGATATCAGGGCAAAGTGACTCTGCTGTCAGAAGAGGCGTACTTGCCTTATCAGCGCCCACCGCTATCAAAGTCCTACATAACTGACGAAAAACGGCCTGAAAATATTCTGATCAAAAAGGAGTCATTCTACGAGGATAATAATGTAACGGTACAGCTTGAAACTGTCGTTACGAGTATTGACCCGATCCGGGCCGAGGTTGACACGAACAGAGGGCAAACATTTCAATACGATAAGCTTGTAATTGCGACTGGCTCCACCTTACGAAAACTAAGCGTCGACGGTTGTGATATGCCTGGGGTGTGTTATCTGCGAGGGGCCAGCTGTGCCGATGCAATTAAAGAAAGGCTCTTAAAAGCTCGTGATGTAGTAATCATCGGTGGCGGCTTTATTGGGCTTGAGTTTGCTGGAACTGCTATTAAAAACGGTTCAAACGTTACCGTAATTGATAGCGGGGAGCGTTTACTATCCAGAGTTATCTCGGACGAGATCGCTAGCTATATTCAGAAAGAATTTGAAAGGCAGGGAGTTACGTTCCTGCTTTCGAACACTATAAAATCTTTTGGAGGTCAGAGACGCGTCGAATATATTTCTTGTGAGCCGGGGGGCGAGGTAAAGGCCGACCTTGTGGTCGTTGGCATTGGAGCGGAGCCGGCTGATCAGCTGGCTGCTTCAGCAAAGATTCGCTGTCAGAATGGTATTGTCGTCGATAGTTATTGTGAGACAAGCCAGCCTAACATTTATGCTCTCGGTGATTGCGTTTCCCAGTTCAATATTCCTTCGCAAAAATGGATGCGTTTAGAGTCCGTCCACAATGCGCTCGAGCAAGCAAAGACAGTATCTTCAGTTCTGTGTGGTAAGCCGGCTGCACAGCAGACGAATCCTTGGTTCTGGAGTGACCAACTCGATATGAAAATCAAAATTGTTGGGGCCTCAACTAGTTTTAAACAGTTTTACTTACATGGAGCAGCTGACGGTAGTGGATTTAGCCATGTCTATATCGACGAGGGTAAAATCGTTTCCGTGCACTGCGTTAATGATCAGAAAACTTTCTTGAAGGCTCGTAAATTGCTGGAACTTGGACCGGTATCTGAAGAAAGGCTTAAGGAATTAATTGAAGGTTAGTTATGCTAGGCTGCGCTACGCATTCTAATGACAGTGCTCCGCGATTCTTCTTGTATACTTTGCTAAGCATATCTATAGTCGGCTCAATATTTTATTGAGCGTGACGAAAGGCATGCATCGCTGGCCGTGCCGGCGTTAGTTATTATAACCAGTTTTACTTGGATTAAAGTTTTTATGGGGCAAACTAAGCGAGGGGTCGGGCGGCCAAGGGCTGTTCTCAGTAAGACACATCTTTCGACACGCGAAGATATCCTCATCAAGTCGTCGGCGCTTTTTGCTAAGCATGGCTTTAAGGCCACCACCACTCGCATGATTGCAGAAAGTGTGGGTATTCGGCAGCCTTCTTTATTCAATCATTTCAGAAAGAAAGGCGATATTCTCGAGGCTCTAGTTTCTGAAGCAGGAAAAGAGCTTTTTGAGTATTTGGAAAACCTTGGTCACTCTTTTGATGATGCGGAGAGTGTGCTATTTGATTTGGTAATCTTCGATGTCACTTTTTTAATGGTTGAGCCGTTTCAGATTAATAAAATTATGGGATTGCCTGAGGTTAATAATGGGCCGCTGAGAAAGAAGATAGATGATCGGCAAGGTTTTGCCTTTGGTTGTTACCGAAGGGTTATCCAGGCAGGCGTAGACTCAAAAGTGTTTGATGTGGAGGATGTCGATTTGGCGACGCATACTATCATGGGGATGGAGGAGGCTATTTGGTCTTGGTACGATAGGTCCTCAATGAATATTCAGCCCGAAGTTCAGGCAAAAAAGATAGCACGCATGGTTATTAACTCGCTGAAGTCCCATTGAGCTAAATTAGTTGGATTCAGTAGCGAAGGCCTGTTGAATTATGTTCAAAAGGCCTTCTGCTTGTCACGCTTTGTCGACAAGCTCAGGTGCATTTTTCGACATGGTTTCCAGAATATACTTGTCGAACAACCATACACCTTTTTCTAAGGGGTGAAGGCGTCCTTGCTCGAAATGCTTGCTTGAAACTCCCTTCTGATTCCCAACGCATGCATCCATATCCTCGTTGTGAATCGCTACACCTCCTTCAAGCGTTTGTTTGATACTATCAGGTTCTGCATAACTGCTTTCAGGGAAGAAAAAGTGACCAATCCACATAGACTTCGTCGCTGAGATAGGGACTAGTTGAAGCCAAGCGATTGAGTTATGAAGCGATGTAATAAAAAAGAATGGCATAACAAGCCAAACAGGAAACGTTGCTAGATCTTCTTCTGAAAGGCTCTCTATGGGCGGCAGGCCCCAGTCCAATGCCTTAGCAAAATCAACTTCTATTGGCATATCGAGAACAATCGTTTTGTCTACTAGGTCATGTACCTTTGTGTTTCGACCTGGAGAAACTTGTTCGAACGTTTCTTTGTGGATAGACATGTGGTGATATGCTTCGATATAGTTTTCTGCAACGATCTTCCAGTTAGTGTCCATTTCGAAGATTGTTAAATGCGGGAGTCTAACGAGCCTTTCCAGATGATAATTCTTTAGCCATTTCTCAAGTGTTTTTGCCGAGTTAGCAAATGACTCAGCCGCTCCGTCATAGTTTAGAAATACAAACCCTTTCCAAGTTTCTAATCTAAGGCAGGGAATGCTAACGGATTGTACATCGAAGTCTTCACCTTCTGATGGTGCCATCAGTAGTTGCCCATTGATGTCATAAACCCAGGACTTGTGGCGCAAAACCGTACCTAATACGTCTTCGCAATGACCTTGCGTGAACGAGCTCAAAAACATGTCTTTCCCTGAGTCTAGGCAGAAGCGCTCCATGACTCGTATTTCGCCATCGGTTCCTCTGATAGCGACAAACTTGTGACTAAAAACGTCGATAGTGTAGTAGTCGCCGATATTCACAAGCATTTGCTCATGGCAGATTGGGAACCATTCCGATTTAAACAAATGATCCGACTCAGCATTAAAAAAAGACTCGGACGTATATGCTTCTCCAGGCAGTCCATGCGCTTTTGAGAGTGGGCCGGTCACTTTGTTGTATTGATCTAAATCTATAATTTTCTGCATCTCATATATCTCTTTTTTAAAGTGCGTCAATTTGGCGGACTATATACGTTCCAGAGAAATGAATATTTCGTCATTCATCGTTTGAATTTTGAACTCCGGCAGTGCGATTTCGAACTTATTAAACCCTTCAATCTGGTCCGACATTGGCGCTGCGATCAATCCACCCTCAAGACTGTAGGTCCAGGCATGATAAGGGCATCGTAATCTTTTAACCTGCCCACAACTTCCATGCAGGTCGCCATCTGGAGAGAGGGCTCCTTCCAGAAGGTCAAAGCCTCTGTGCCTGCAAACTCGAGATAGCGCTCTAAGCTTGTTGTCGTTGCCGCGAACGACAACTATTGGTTCGCCCGAAATATCTGTTGTCAGATATTGGCCTGGTTTCTCTACTTCGCTAGATGAGCCGACACGGTGCCATGTCTCACCTGAATTTGAACTTATACTCATTTTGACCTCATTTAACTATCATATGATAGTATTTATGTTACTAGCTTAGATCGCGAAGTCAATAGCTGCAGCTGGAGAGCGCATTTATACGTAAATTCTGGTTGCAGGGAACTCGATCCCAAAACCGTTTGGTTTAACGATTTTAGGTGAGAGATTCCGATAGGTCGGCTTTTTGAAGTGGCTTAGTGCGCGGGTAATTGTGGGTGAACAATAAAGTTGTTAACAAGACAATATAGTTGTTAATAAAACAATAAAGTTGTTAACTTTTTGAATTTGTAGAACCGCCAAAATGGCTGAAAAAAGAGGAAAGGAGACATTAAGTTTGTATGCCTGCAACACTGCTTATCCAATGGAACGGTCTAAATACTAGGTATGCCGCCCCGTCAGCTGTCACACCAAAGCAGACATCGCGTCAGTCGAAAATCTTCATCTGAAATGTGAGATGAACGGACTAAAAACTCGGTTTGTCTCCCCTTCAGCTTCCATCAAATAGCCGACATATTCCCCGCAACAAGATCACAACAGCTGTTGGTGAGAAGCAGACACACCTCCAATAAGGGCTTTGGATCTAAAGCTGATTTTTCTCAGCAGTCTAAGAGTCCTCAACTTTTCCACTTAGTTAATATTCGATGCAAATCAACACAACTACAGTCTCAAGAGCTTATCTGATCGCGATTTAGAACGTCTTACTCGATTAGCGGGTATAGAGAAAGAAGATTTAAACGGGGGGTGATCTACAAAGCCATTTTTGGAGGAGCTATTTACCTTTAAATCACTCTTTAGTGCCAATTCGATTTATATGTTGCTTGGCATATTTTGTTGCGTTGTCATTGCTATCATGCTTTCTATTAGAAAGTGTTATGTGGATATATTCACAAACAAGTCTATCCGAGTTCGCGGAGCGGATATATTTCTGGCCATTACTTGAATGGTTGTACGAGCATTTGTAGTGATTTGAAAATCGGATTTTAATAGGTCCTCTAGTTCACGAATATCGTAATCAAATCGTGAGGGTAAAGGTGAGAAAGAAGTTGTCCTTAGAAGATAAGAAATTTCTGATTCGGCAAACCCGATTAGAAAACTATATGGCAAGTTTAAAGCTTGAGGGTTTTAAAACTTGCTATGACGTGCCGAGGTCTTTAACAAAAGAAGAGTTGATTAAAAAATACAAGCATAAAGCTGGGGAGCTAGATCTTTAGACTTATCCGGATAAAGGGTTTGCCATGAATAGGAACTCAAATTCTTAAGAAGAAATGAAGCAAGACCCTCTTGGCGATGCAAAGAACAAATCATACGCTTCGCTTGTATCCTCGGTTTGCTCTGCGCATACAGCAAATATTTCTCGCATTAGAGCATTATGGTAGCTAATACTATCCGCTATGCTTTTTTCGTCTAGATCGTTGCTTGTCTGCATAAACGGCATGATGTTAGCCTGAAATTCTTCACGGTTAGGAATCTTCGCATGAACTCTGATGCTGCCTGGTTCCAACGCTCTTATTTCCAGTTCATTAGCGCTGATTTGAGCTAGCCTTGGTACAGCTCGACCATTCTCTTCAGCAACGTAAGTAAAATACCAACAGGTTGTGTCGAACCAAAACTTGTCTAGGTGTGCATATTGGATAGTGGTTTGTTTAGCTAGTTCGAGAATTTGATTGCTGTTAATCACTGAGGCTTCTTGCAGGCTGAACTTAAAGTGTTCGAGCATTTCAGCATTCCCAGCGCCAGTAATTACTCCACCATGCCATTCAATTAGTTTATCAATGTCGTCACTAACCACAGTCCTAGTGTTGCCATTTATTTGAACGGCTCGTTTATCGGCAGCAATAAGAATATGCGAATTAAGGTGAAAGGCGACAATAGAGGTCATGAATTCTTTTAGTTTTGGCAAAAGCGAGTGTGTTTGTTATCAAAGAGATTGCACCCAAGCATTTTATTGATCTCAGTGTTTCTCTTTATTAGCACCTTATAACAAAGACTAAGATCGGTCGATTGATATCAGCACCAAAACGTTATTTATGAATCGCCACTGATGGCTGGTAAGTGTCTAGCTAACTAGTGGCGATTCAACCATTGCCGTGTCAGCACCACATGACACTAACGACCTCAGTTTTCTTCAAACAGAATAGAGGCTAGTGGCCACATTATGGTTACAGCACCAGTCTCGGTGACGGTTTGTACGATCGCCCAATATACGCAGCGTTGATTTTATTTGGTCGTGGGGAGGGGGGTTGTTGAGTGGCTTTGATTGTTTTGTGTTGATGGCTGCAACGGCTTTGTGCTTGAAGGTGTGAATACTATAAGCGCTGGTTAAGCAGAGTATCCATGCTAAAAGCTAATATGTCTTAGGGGAAAAAATAGTGTTTCGGGGTTAGGGGTTGCGGATTAGTAACGGTTAGTAATGGTTAGTATTATAATTTACTAATTATTAATGACTATTACTAATAGGTGCTAAGTGGACATTCAAGTCAAAACTCGAGGTCCGCTTTCGAAGTTTAGCCGATGACATGATCACCAATTATTTTGTCCACTCAGACGCCAATTTCTGCCGTTGGTTGATGTAATTTCAAGTGACTCAAAATGCCCCAAAACAGACTCTCAGTGGCTTTGAGAAAAAGTCAAATTTGCGGACAATTCCAGCCTTGCCGGTGCAGGCGTTTCCTCTCAATTAGTACCACTCAATTCAAACGGCCTGAACGCAAAACTCAATGGTATTCTTCTGTCCGCTCCGAATGCTCTCCTGCTCACTCTGATTATTGGCGCGGACTGCCTGCGCTTGTATTCTGTCTTATCTAGTAGTGATAACACCTTTCTCCGATCGGCGGAGGATAATGGGGATGCCTGCTCTTGCAGCGAAGAAATTTCTTTCTCGTCCAGCAGGTTACCTTCAAGCAACAGCTGTAAATAAGCGTCCAGTTGATCGTATGGGGGAAGGGCGTCGCTATCCCTCTGGTCTGGAGCTAACTCAGCGGACGGCTCTTTATCGATGATAGATAAAGGCACGGTTTCAGACCCAAATACGTTTTCATTGAGATGTCTTGCCAGGGCGTAGACCTGTGTCTTAAAAAGGTCACCGATTACGGATAACCCTCCCGCGGAATCTCCGTATAACGTAAAATATCCCACAGCGGTTTCCGTGCGATTTCCACACGAGAGAAGCATTGCGCCCGTTGAGTTGGATAAGGTCATCAAACGCTGACCTCGTATACGAGCCTGCAAGTTTTCCTGAGCCAATGGGCTTGGCTCATTCCCAAACGCACTAGCATATGCACTCAATTCAGTAGTGAATGTATCCTTTATAGACGCTCTGATAAGGGTTACCCCTAGCGCGTCACATAATGTTTGCGAGTCATCGACTGAGCCGCTAGAACTATATTGCGAGGGCATTGTGACGGCAGTGACATTCTCTCTTCCCATCGCCAGTGCTGCGACCGCTGTGCAGACTGCGCTATCAATCCCCCCGCTACACCCTAGAATTACCTTCGTGAAGCCTGTTTTTCCGCAATAATCTTTTAACCCTAGGATTAATTGTTTCGTAATTAGCTCAAGGTCACTCAATGCTGTTAGTTCTGCTGGGCTCAGGCTTGATAGCGATACCTGTAAGGATGCTTCCTCAAATAATGGCGCCTCTAGGCATACTTCTCCCGCGCTGTTGCTAACTAAAGAGCCCCCATCGAAGACTAGCTCATCAATGCCTCCGATCTGATTTACATAGATTACGGGACATTCGCAGCGTCTAGCTAACGAAGAAACGATGTCATGCCTGGCCGCTCTCTTATGGATATTGAAAGGTGAGGCATTGATCGAAATAACGGCATCAAGCGCTTGGTTCTCCATCTGGCTGATCGGGTCACGCATATAGAGAGGGGACTCTTCCGTTTGCCACGCATCCTCGCAGATCAAAAAACCCAGCCTGCTTCCCCTCCACTCAAACAATCCTGGTTGGTTACCCGCTTCAAAATGTCTGGCCTCGTCAAAGACACCGTATGTCGGCAGTAGTTGTTTGTGGTACTGATAGACCGTTTGACCGCCATCGACGAGTTCAAGAGCATTCTGAAATGGCTTGCCGGAAAAGGGATTTCTTTGCAGCGTACCCACAACAACCCCAGCACGCTTTCCAATTGTCGCTTTTCGAACGGCATTTAGACCTTCATCTTGTGCAGCGACAAACCCATCCCTGTCGATGAGATCTTTCGGATAGTATCCTGTGATGCAAAGCTCTGAGAACACAATCAGGTCAGCCTTGTCCCCGAAGGATTCAATGACGGCCAAGATCTTTTTTGTGTTGCCATCAATATCTCCGATCGTATAGTTTAATTGCGAGAAAACTATATCCATTTAGCGAAACTCCTCTGCTCGACCGTAACTGTTTGCCAGCCATTGCATATACTGGGGATCTTCACACATCCCCTTTCCTGGACTGTCTGATAACTTGGCGACCGATCGCCCATTCAGCTCTATCAGCTTCATTACGATATTCAAAGGCTTGTATCCCAGATCATTGGTGAGATTTGTGCCCCATCCAAAGCCCGTTTGAATACGGCCTCTAAAGGTTTGATAGAGTTTTATCATTGTTTCAACATCGAGCCCGTCACTCCAAATTGCACGTTTCGTATGCGTGTCGATACCCAGCTCATCCAAGCGCACAATCAGCTTGTTACCCCAAACGACAGGGTCCCCAGAGTCGTGCCTAAATCCGTCGAACTGCTTAGCAAAATAAAGATCTAGAATTTCGCAGAAGCTGTCCATGCCAATAACGTCGGTTAGTGCGTCGCCGAGCCGACCTCTAAACTCTTCCGCCCATCCATCTAATGCAGCTTTTTGTGCGTCCAAAGGGTGAACCATGCCTTGCCATGCCTGGAGGTATTCGTGAGCCATAGTCCCAATAGGCTTTAGCTTATGTTCTCGTGCAAAGTAATAGTTTGATGTTCCCGTAAGATAGCGTTCGCCTAGCTCTAGTTTTAGGGTTCTAAGCACCTCGTCCTGCCAGTCTTTACTAAACCTTCTTCTAGTTCCGAAGTCAGTGAAGTTGAAACCAGCCAACCCGTCTTCTCCATATGTTTTAATCAGGTCAATCTTGTCCATTAATCGACGGCGACCCTCGTCATAATTGGGCTCCTTAACCGTCTCCTGGAACCAGACCTCATTTAGAATGGCCAGCACGTAGAGTTCCCATCCGCTTGTTTTCAACATTGGGCCTTCTGCCCAAATGTCCAATCCATCAGCGTTAACTGACACGTGAATGTGCCTGTCGTCCAAAGAGAAATCGCTTAAGAAGTCGATATAATCGCCGGTTAAGTGGTCCTCTTTGCTCAAGTATCGCAACTCGCTATCGGCAAAACGTAGTTGAGCTAGCATTCTAAATTGTTCTCGAAGCCGACCGGCAATTGGCCTTAAATCAATTCCCTGATTCCTGCATTTAAAGCGATATTTTGCGATCGCTTTTGGATACTGGTGAAAGTTAATTTGCTGCATGCTGAATTTATATTTGTCTGTATCGAGCAAGCTAGTGATGATTGGGGTTTCTTCGCTCATGACTATTCTTCTCCTTTGTCGTTCAACGATAGCTCGCTGCAATCACTCACAACCAAAACTCCTTTTGCTTTCATTTCCAATATTGCTTGTTCTACATCATCATTATTGATCGCTCGACACGCGGACAAATTTACGATGACTTTGAATCCGGCATCCGCTAACTGAAGCGCGGTGAGTTTCAAGCAGTACTCCGTCGCCAATCCGCCGCACAATACCGTTTCAATGCCTTTTGCCTTGAGGAACTCGATAATGCCGGTCGACATCTTGTCTTTCAGGTCGTGATAGCACGCGCCATATGGGTGCATCGTGGGCTCAACGCCTTTAAATACCATAAAGTCATAATCAGTGACTCGAGGCAGGCCATCGATCAGCTCAAAACCCTTCGTGCCAGGAACACAGTGCATGTTCCAGCGAATATCAACATTGTCGCCCTCAACAGCTGAGAAAGATGGATTTTCATCTGACGCGGCCCAGATTGCATTTGCGGGATGAGCATCCTTTGAGCCGACACGCAAGGACGCATACTTCGACTGTACGTTTAGTGCCGGAACGATAGCGCATCCGTCTTCGACAGGTAGCTCGTCAGGGCAAACTGGAGTAAATCCATTTTGTGCGTCAACGTCAAAACTCGCTGTAGTAGCTTTATTGATATTCATGCTGATTCCTTTACTTGGCAATTTGATGTTGCTAACATAGCAACCAAAGATTGCGAAGTAAAGAGAAAAATATGACCACAGCGAAAAACATTGCAGTATTTGGTTTTGCAGGAAACCCTCCTCACAATGGCCACAGAGATGTCATTATTAGGGCGAGTGAGAGCGTAGATAGCGTAATTGTAGTGCCGAGCTACCGGCACGCATTTGGCAAGCAAATGAGCCGTTACGATGACAGGCTTTCTCTTGCAAAAGCACTTTGTGATTCGTTACCTAACGGCGTAACCGCTAAAGTTAGCAATATTGAAGAGCGAATATCGGAGACAAAGTCTAAGCTTGAGCCAATTTATACTTATGATGTTATGTCAGCGCTCCAGAAAGAAAATCCTAGCGCTAAGTTTGTTTTCGTTGTTGGTCCCGATAATGCTTCCCCAGAAGGTTGGGCTAAGTTTTACCGATCCAGTGATATTGCTATGAGATGGGGTACGCTTGCTATCCCAGAGACAATTCGAGTCCGCAGTACTCAGATCAGGAAGAAAATTGCGATGGGCAAATTGCCAGAACAAAACGAATGCCCGCAAGAAGTAATCACTTTACTTGAGCAAATCTATTTTAAGATGGAGCAAGCTAGTGGACAACATTGATTCAGTATTATTTAGTGTCGACCCCGTTATTTTCAGCTTTCAATATGACGAGTTAAAAGTGCTGCTGGTCAAGAGACGAGCCGATCCTTATAAGGGTTATTGGGGCCTCCCGGGAGGGAGAGTCGATCAAGTAAACTGTATTGATTTAAGTGCAGCGCTCTCGACAAAGCTTGAACAGAAAACAGGACTTAGAGACGTGTTTTTTGAGCAGCTTGCAACCTATGGTGGCAGGGAAATGGACCCTCGCGGATGGTCAGTGACTACTGCTTACTTGGCTTTAGTTCACGCACCTGAGCTGAACTATATCGAAGAGTCAAAGTACATTGAAGAGCGCAGATGGGTCTCGTTAAAACAGCTTGATGAGTATCAATTGGGTTTCTGGCACCGAAGGATTATTGAAGATGCCACGGCGAGGCTGAAGTATAAATCACTTTATACAGACCTTCCGGTCAATCTGCTTCCCGCCGAGTTCACGTACCCTATGCTTAAGCACGTTTATGAAGTGATTCTCGATATCAAAATTAGTCGACAGAGCTTTGCGAAGCGAATGGACTCTGCTGCGATTTTTGAAGCGACCGGCCAAAAACTTGAAGGCAGTAATAGGCCTTCTCCACTGTACACAAAAAAGAGCAGAGGGGGAGCATACATTTTTCCAGGGATGATTAAGGGGAATTGATTACCATGAAATACACTATTCATAATAAGGAAGTTGTCTATCAGAGCTTCTTTCAAATGGTTCGTTACGAGCTTAGCCATGAGTTATTCGGGGGCGGGCAAAGTGACCTATTCGCACGAGAAGTTTTGAATAGAGGAG
>Ga0209495_1000302_pt1 | contig 40164 bp, 37 predicted proteins | sample EN1Hudsemesocosm_FD_184629 | JGI IMG/M metagenome (GOLD analysis project Ga0209495, IMG submission 184629) | Methane-oxidizing microbial communities from mesocosms in the Hudson Canyon - EN1E Hudson Canyon (SPAdes) (version 2) | ecosystem: Environmental > Aquatic > Marine > Cold seeps | place...
GATTATTGATAAATCTTTATATTAGTAGGTTCTCTATTATGTTGCATTTCATTCGTGAACGAGCCCAAGGTTGGGTCGCTTGGTTTATTGTTGGCCTAATCAGTATTCCATTTGCATTGTGGGGAGTTAATTCATATTTAACAGGCCCTTCTGATGTGGTTATTGCCAAAGTGAATGGCGAGCCGGTTCTACAAGCAGAATACCAGCAGGCACTGCAACAATATCGTGATCGAATGAGAACGATGTTAAAAGAAAAGTTTGACCCAACTATATTTGATTCTATCACCGTCAAGAAAAGTGTGGTTGATGGCCTTATAGAACAGAAATTATTGCTTTCTGTTGGTAAAGATCTTGGTCAAAGCGTCAGCAATGCCATGTTAGCTCAAATGATTCGCACAACGCCTGCTTTTCAAAAAAATGGTGAGTTTGATAGCGAAACCTATTCTATGATGTTAGCGCGTGCTGGTTTAAGCCCAGAGCGTTATGAAGCTGAACTCTATACAGATACATTAAGACAAGAGTTAAGCAATAGTGTGCAGCGCTCTACGATTGTTACCGAAGCATCAATGAATAATGTTTTACGCTTAGAAAAGCAAACGCGAGATATTGCTTATGGTGTTGTACCAGCTTACTCACTGTTTGACACTGTCACCGTAAGCGATGAAGAAGTACAAGCGTATTACGAGAAATACCAAGCTAATTACCGAGCACCTGAACGTGTGGCTGTTGATTATATTGAATTATCTGTTGAAGAATTAAGTAAAACCATTGAGTTTGATGAGTCGGAGTTACAGTCATTCTATATTGATAATAAAGATCAATTTGTAGGACCTGAACAGCGTCGTGCAAGTCATATTCTGATTGAAGGTGATACAGAGGCTGCATTAGTAACATTAGAAGCTGTAAAACTGAGATTAGAACAAGGTGAAACATTTGCTGATCTTGCCAAAGAACTATCGCAAGATTCAGGCTCAGCGCAAGACGGTGGTGATTTAGGTTACTTCCAGCGTGAAGTAATGGATGCTAATTTTGAACAAGCCGTGTTTTCAATGTCTACTGAAGGTGATGTCAGTGATGTGGTTGAAACAGAGTTTGGTCATCACTTAATTAAACTAACGGGCATTAAAACACCTGAAGGTAAATCTTTTGCTGATGCTAAAGCTGAAGTAGAAAACCTGTACCGCCATCAACAAGCGGAAGATTTATTTTATGAACAAGCAGAGCAATTGGCCGATTTGAGTTATGAGAATCCAGATAGCTTAGATGTTGCTGCTGAGGCACTTTCACTGGAAATTAAAACAAGCCAAGAGTTTGTCAGAGAAGGTAATAAGTCAGGCATTGCACAACAACAAAAAATTGCGACTGTTGCTTTCAGTGAAGATGTTTTAGTCAATGAGCTTAATAGTGCTGTGATTGAAGTAACTAAGTCACATTTGCTTGTTTTGCACAAAAACAAACATATTGAGGCAAGCCAACTCGCATTTGACTCTGTGGCGCCTGCCATTACGGAGCAAATCCGTTTTGAGCATGCAAGAAATCAAGCTGCCGAACAAGGCGAGGTGATTTTAGAGAAACTGAAATCGGGTCAACAGGCTGCTAGCTTATTTGCTGATAATGAATGGCATACAACACAAACATTAGGTCGGATAGATAAAGAGGTGAGTGAGCAGGTATTACGTCGTGCCTTTTCTATCGCTAAACCTTCTACACAAGCGCAATATACGGGCTTTACCGCTACAAATGGTAACTATGTAGTGATTAAGGTATCTGCGGTGACTGAAGGGGCTCCTGAAACAGCCTTAGCTGAAGAACAAGATGGTTTACGTTCACATCTTAATAGAGCGTATTCTGATAGTGAATTGCAGGCATTCATTGCCAGTATTCGTCAGGATGCAGAGATTGAGTTGTTTGAACAATATCTATAAAGCTTAGTTTAAATAAAAGGTGTTTTTAACGCCATTGATAATAAACCCAGTATTCATGCACAACATGATGCTGGGTTTTATTTTGCCTGACAGAAATGCGCTTACACAATTTGGTCTATCTCAAGCAGATTACATTATTTAAACCTTGTATCATCAAAGTCGCGAACTTCAATTATCTTAGTTGGGAGTGGGTATTAAAAATACTGCTCTTGATGCTATTCCCGATATTGTCTTAACAGACTATCCAGGACAAGCAGCACAGCTTGTTGAAGATCAAATCACCTATCTTTTGTCTATATCATCTTTGAAGGTAATACTGGTATGTATTGGGCTTGTTCAGGTGTGTTCGAATACTTGAAGTATGCCAGTGGTCGACACGATCTGGCACAATAACGATCCATCCAAGATCGGTATTTACGTTATCCACTACAAACTGTAGAGAGCATTGCTGAAACGGAATATATGGTTCGAGGTCTTAGTGATATTCAGTCATTAGCGGATTTAAAATCCATTGCTATCAGTGTTAATGACAATAGCACACCGAATCGTCTGGAAGGTGTTGCCAATATACATTTTGTTCCTGAATTAAGACATAAAAAAGCTCTGGCTCAGTGATGAACCAGAGCTTTAATGCTCACCCGTTATAGACTGGTGTGAATTAAGCGTATATTTTGAGATTATCCAGTGATACCAACGATATTAAAACCGCTATCTACATAGGTTATTTCACCGGTAATACCTGAGGCTAAATCTGAACATAAGAAAGCGGATACATTACCCACTTCTTCAATAGTGACATTGCGACGAAGTGGTGAAGCTGCCGCACCTTGCGCCAGTTTTTTACTAAAATCAGCAATACCTGCTGATGCTAGTGTTTTAATGGGACCAGCAGAAACAGCATTAACACGAGTTCCTTCAGGACCTAATGACAGCGCCATATAACGTACACTTGCTTCTAAGCTTGCTTTAGCAATACCCATCACATTGTAGTTCTCAATTGCACGTTCAGCACCTAAGTAACTTAGTGTGAGTAATGAACCATTACGTCCCGCCATCATCTCTTTACCTGCTTTAGCAAGGGCAGCGAAACTATAAGCGCTAATATCATGAGCGATAGCAAAACCTTCACGAGTGACACTATCTACATAACTGCCTTGTAATTGTTCACGAGGTGCAAAGGCAACGGCATGAATGATGGTATCAAGACCATCCCAATGTTTAGCTAGTTCGGTAAATACATTTTCGATTTGTTCGTCGCTAGCAACATCACAAGGGAATAATAATGCGGGATCAGAACCACATTCTGCCGCGATTTTTTCAACACGTGATTTTAATTTGTCGGTTTGGTAAGTAAATGCAATTTCAGCACCTTCACGAGCCATGGCTAATGCGATACCTGATGCGATTGAACGAGCACTTGCAACACCCACAATTAAAACCCGCTTGCCTTGTAAAAAGCCCATGAGCTGTCTCCTAAAGTTATAGAATAAACATTACAAAATAACCGAAATTGATACTTTCTGAAAGAAGAAATATCAGCAGGATGCCGTTATAATGTTTATTCATCAAAATGAGAACAGGAATTTTATGCGATATTTGTCGTATTTACTTATAGTCATTGTAGGATTTCTCAGCGCGTGTGACTCGACTGTAGTGAATTCACCCTATTCAGAACAAGACAGTGATCTGTCCGTTTTGTATAGCTCATTTTCACTGCGACCAAAGCACTTAGATCCAGCGCGTTCATATAGCAGTAATGAAGCCAATTTCACCGGACAGATATATGAACCCCCTTATCAATATCATTATTTAAAAAGGCCTTATACACTCGAACCTCTGACAGCGACGCAATTACCGACGGTTCGTTATTTTGACCAAAATGATAATGAAATAGAGGCAGGGTTTGAGCAGCAAGATATTGCATATAGTATTTACGAAATAAATATCAAAGCAGGCATATATTACCAACCTCATCCTGCTTTTGTACGCGATGAAAATAATCAGTTTTTATATCACCATATGGCAGCAAGTGATGTTGCTTCAATTTCGACCTTAGCCGATTTTAAACAGCAGACAAGCAGGGAGTTAATTGCTGACGATTATGTGTATCAAATTAAACGACTAGCTCATCCAGAAATACATTCACCTATTTTAGGTTTAATGAGCGAGTACATTATTGGCCTTGCTGATTTTGCACAGCGTTTAAAAGTAAGTGACGATAATAGTGATCTTAGAACAAGTGAAATTGAAGGCGTGAAGCTAATTGATCGATATACCTATCAAATAAAAGTCAGTGGCGATTATCCACAGTTACGTTATTGGCTTGCGATGCCATTTTTTGCCCCCATTCCATGGGAAGCCGATCAGTTTTATGCACAGCCAGCATTGATTAAAAAGAACATCACTTTGGATTGGTATCCGGTTGGCACAGGCCCATATCAATTGACGGTTAACAATCCGAATAGTCGTATGGTATTAGAAAGAAATCCAAACTTTCATGATGAGTATTACCCCCATCATGGCGAAGATACGGATCAGATATTACTTGCTGATCATGGTCAAAAGTTGCCACTGATTGACAAAGTTATTTTTACTTTGGAAAAAGAAAATACCTCGTATTGGAATAAGTTTCTTCAGGGATATTATGATATTAGCGGTATAAGTTCAGACTCTTTCGAGCAGGCGATACAGGTTGGTGGTTCAGGTGATTTTGGCCTGAGTGATGCAATGAAAGACAAAGGGGTCGCATTAAAAACAGCCATTGGTACATCAAGCTATTACATCGGTTTTAATATGCAGGACGCTGTGGTGGGAGGGAATAGTGAACAGGCTAAAAAATTACGCCAAGCACTTTCTATCGCGATTGATTATGAAGAGTTCATCTCTATCTTTTTGAATGGCCGTGGCATTGCGGCACAAGGTCCTATACCTCCGGGTATTTTTGGTTATGAACAAGGTGAGCAGGGCATTAATTCAGCCGTCTACACATGGACAAATAATGGCTATCAACGACGTTCGATCAATGAGGCTAAGCAGTTATTGAAACAGGCCGGTTATCCTGATGGTCGACATCAAAAAACTGGTGAACCTTTAGTATTGTATTTTGATGTGCCAGGCAGTGGACCTGATGCCAAGGCACAATATGATTGGCTACGAAAACAATTTCAGAAGTTGAATATTCAATTGGTGATACGTAGTACAGATTACAATCGCTTTCAAGATAAAATGCGTAGCGGTCAGGCACAAATTTTTCAATGGGGTTGGAATGCTGATTACCCTGATCCTGAAAACTTCTTATTTTTATTATATGGCCCTAATGGAAAAGTACTGACAGGCGGTGAAAATGCAGCCAATTATCATAATGAAGAGTTTGATCGTTTGTTTGAGAAGATGCGCGCCATGTCTGACAATGAACAAAGGCAAAATATTATCAAACAAATGCATGCAATATTGACCGAGGATTCGCCATGGATATGGGGCTATCATCCAAAGCAATTTTCGCTTTATCATGCTTGGAATAAAAATGTAAAACCGAATTTGATGGCCAATAATACGATTAAATACCGCCGAATTGATGCGCAATTAAGACAAAAATTACAGCAACAATGGAATCGGCCGATATTATGGCCACTAGTTGTAATAATAATATTACTTGTATTGCTACTGTTGCCGGCATTCCTGCTGTATCAACGAAAAAAAAATATAAAAATTGCTTAATACTTTTATAGAAGAGCAGATTTTTTGTCTGTGTTTGGTTAGAATTAGAATAATTTTTTGTATGTTTGTAGCACAGAGTAACTAAGGAGAGGGAGTAGTGGATTTAGCTACGTTAATAGGTTTAATAATTGCATGGTTACTGGTTATTGGCACAATAGCCACTGGCTCTGGCGCCTTAGTGTTTATCAACATCCCGTCATTGGTGATTGTTCTTGGTGGTACGATAGCCGTTGTAATGATGCGCTTTACAATGGGGCAAACAATTGGTTCAATCAAAATAGCTTTAAAAGCATTTTTACATAAGGCCGAATCAGCTGAAGAGCTGATTGCTTCTGTAGTGGAATTAGCCGGTATTGCTCGAAAAGAAGGTTTGTTGGCACTTGAGGGCCAAGAAATCACCAACCCTGTGTTGGCAACAGGTATTCGTATGTTAGTGGATGGTCATGAACCAGCCATCGTTAAAAAAGCCTTATCGACGGAAATGAATGAAACCGTGAGCCGCCATAAAATCGGCCAAGACTTATTTAAACAAATGGGTGATGCAGGTCCTGCCATGGGAATGATTGGAACACTCGTTGGTTTGGTGCAAATGTTATCTAATATGTCTGATCCTAAATCTATTGGTCCTGCGATGGCGGTGGCATTACTGACCACATTATATGGCGCCATGTTAGCGAATATGTTTGCCTTACCCGTGTCGGACAAATTGAAACTTCGTAGTGCCGAAGAACAAATGAATAAAAATATTATTATTCAAAGTGTTTTGGGTATTCAAGAAGGGCAAAACCCTAAAGTATTAGAAGAATTATTGAATAATTACTTACCTGCTTCACGACGAAATGGCGCTGATGATGGTGGTGAGTAATACGTTGATTAAACAGGTTAAGGAATTTGTTCTGTGAGTGAAGAAGCAGAAGAACATGACTGTGATTGTCCCCCCGAAGGCTTGCCAGCCTATATGGGGACATTTGCTGACTTAATGTCATTATTAATGTGTTTCTTTGTATTACTATTATCTTTTGCAGAAATGGATGCATTGAAATACAAGATGGTAGTGAAGTCTCTAGATAATGCCTTTGGTGTACAGCGTGATGTTGCGGCCAATGAAATACCGAAAGGTACCAGCATTATTGCGCAAGAATTTAGTCCGGGTGACCCACGGCCTACACCGTTAAAAGAGGTACGCCAAGATACAATTGATGAAACACGTGATGCACTTAAAGTTAAAGTCGATCCCAAAGACGTAGCTGAACAACAGGCAAAAGAAATTGCTGAAGAAGCAGAAAAATTTAAACAAGCATTAGAAGGTGAGATAGAGCAAGGTTTGATTGATGTTGAAACACAATTGAATCGTATTGTGATTCGTATTCGTGAAAAAGGGTCATTCCCTTCAGGTGATGCAAGATTAAATAAAGGCTTTTTACCTATTATCGCAAAGATACAATCAGTATTAATTAAAACCGATGGTCAGATAGCTGTAGCTGGGCATACCGACGATATTCCAATCAATACACCACGATATAGGTCTAACTGGGAATTATCGACATCTCGGGCAACGTCAGTGGTGCATGAGTTATTAAGAAATGGTGAAATGCCTCCTGAACGTTTTGTACTTGAAGGTTACGCTGAGACGCAAGCATTAGCACCAAATGATACAGCCGATAATCGAGCAAAAAATAGACGGGTAGAAATTATTATCCTTAAATCAACTGCAAAAGATGATGTAACAAAATCTATAGAACAGCTTAATACACAGTTTGAGGGTATTGAGAGTAGTGTGACTCCTAATTGATAAAATGGGCGTGGCAATAGAGTGATTCTGGTATTGTTGAATACATGGGGAAAGGTAATGATAGATTCAAAAATGATGCGGTTTATAATCGCTATGGTGTTATTTACGACAGCTACAGTGAGCGCAAATGCAGCTCAATGGCTCATCGATAACAGCCATTCACAAGTCAATTTCATATCGATTAAAAAAGATAAGATTGCCGAAGTACATCAGTTTAAACAGTTGCAAGGGCGCCTTGATTCTCAAGGTCAGTTTGAAGTTAATATTGATCTAAGTAGCGTTGATACTCATATTGCCGTTCGTGATGAAAGGATGACAAAACATTTCTTTAATGTAGATCAGTTTGCCCACGCTAAACTCACGGCAAAGATAGATTTATCAGTATTAGATGCAGTGGCACAAGGTGCGAGCACAGCTTTAACTGTTGATGCTCAACTAAGCCTTCATGGTGAAGTGAAAACGATCACATTAAACATGATGGTCACACGCTTAGTTGGTGCCAAATTATCAGTGGTGAGCACTCAGCCTGTCATTGTTAATGTCGATGATTTTTCATTGACCGCAGGGCTTAATAAACTGATGGAGCTGGCTAAATTACCAAGTATTAGTCATGCTGTCCCGGTTAGTTTTTATCTAACATTAAATTTAAAACCATAATCTAAAGTTAAAGTGAAGAACACGTAATGCAAGTATTTTCTGTAGAACAAGGCACAGTAATTCCATTAGATCGACCTAATGTTGATACCGATGCCATTATTCCAAAACAATTTTTGAAGTCGATTCAACGCAGTGGCTTTGGCCCCAACTTGTTTGATGAATGGCGTTATCTTGATCTAGGTGAGCCTGGACAGAGTTGTCAAGGCCGCCCACTAAATAAAGAGTTTGTATTAAACTTGCCACGTTACCAAGGTGGCACAATATTACTAGCGCGTGAGAATTTCGGTTGTGGTTCTAGCCGAGAGCATGCGGTATGGGCTTTAGATGATTTTGGTATCCGGGTGGTAATCGCCCCTAGCTTTGCAGATATATTCTTTAGCAATACTAGTAAAAATGGGATTTTAGCAATTAAGTTAGATGAACAAGTGGTTGATAATCTATTTGAACAAGTTGTTGCAAATGACGGCTATCAATTAACGGTAAATTTAGCTGAACAAACAATTACATTACCGGATGGTAGTGTCATTAATTTTGAGATCGATGCCTTTAAGAAGCATTGCCTACTCAACGGACTTGATGATATTGGTTTAACGTTACAGCATAAACAAGATATTCAATCTTATGAAGAAAATCGCCAGCAGCAATCGCCTTGGCTATTTTCTTAAACGGCAGACGGTGTACTGTCAGCAACAAAACAAAATAATTTTTAAATTTTTAGCGTAGTGAAATAAGTAATGACAAAAAAAATAGCAGTATTAGCCGGAGATGGAATCGGACCAGAAATTGTTGATGAAGCAATTAAAGTATTACAAGCATTAGCAAAAGACGGCTTAGATATCGAATTAGAATACGGTTTGATTGGTGGTGCCGCCTATGATGAAACCGGCACACCTTTACCTGATGAGACAGTGGCTATTTCAAAAGCAGCTGATGCAATCTTATTAGGTGCCGTAGGTGGATATAAGTGGGAATCACTTGATATTAGTGTGCGCCCTGAAAAAGGCTTATTAGGTATTCGTAGCCAACTTAATTTGTTTGCTAATTTACGTCCTGCAATTCTCTACCCACAATTAGCGGATGCTTCAACCTTGAAGGCTGACGTTGTTGCGGGTCTAGATTTAATGATTGTGCGTGAATTAACTGGCGGCATTTATTTTGGCCAACCTCGAGGCATTCGTACCTTAGAAAATGGCGAAAAAGAAGGCTTTAACACTTTAGTTTATCGTGAAAGTGAAATTGAACGCATCGGTAAAGTTGCTTTTGATATTGCTCAAAAACGTCAAGGTCGCTTGTGTTCAGTAGATAAGGCAAATGTATTAGAATGTACGGAGCTTTGGCGCGAAACAATGACTGAACTGGCTACAAACTACAGTGATGTGGAGTTAAGCCATATGTATGTTGATAATGCAGCCATGCAGTTAGTCAGAGCGCCTAAACAATTTGATGTCATGGTCACAACCAATATGTTTGGTGATATCTTATCTGATTGTGCTTCGATGTTAACCGGTTCAATCGGAATGTTGCCTTCAGCTTCACTAGATGAAAGTGGTAAAGGAATGTATGAACCTATTCATGGTAGTGCACCTGATATTGCTGGACAAAACATTGCTAATCCTTTGGCAACCATTTTATCGGCATCGATGATGTTACGATATACATTAGATCAACCAAAAATGGCTGACCGTATTGAAATGGCTGTCAGCAAAGTACTCGATCAAGGTTTACGTACAGCCGATATTTATTCTGACGGCATGACAAAAGTGGGTACAGCAGAAATGGGCGATGCAGTTGTTGCAGCCCTTTAAGTCTAAACTATAGAAATTGGAAAGATTGTGAGTAAAAAAGTTGATGTTGCTGTAGTAGGCGCAACCGGCGCTGTCGGTGAAACAATGTTGGATATTCTGCATCAGCGGAATTTCCCTGTAGGTAAAGTATATGCCTTGGCGAGCGCACGCTCTGCAGGAAGTACGGTTAGTTTTGGTAATAAAACACTGATTGTTGAAGATCTAGCCACCTTTGATTTTTCAAAAGTTCAAATTGGTTTATTTTCACCGGGTGCAAGTGTTTCTCGAGAATATGCACCTATTGCTGCAGCAGCAGGGTGTGTGGTTATCGATAATACATCAGAATTTCGTTATGTAGACGATATTCCATTGATTGTGCCTGAGGTGAATCCTGAGGCGATCGCTGATTATAAAAATCATGGCATTATCGCCAATCCGAATTGTTCCACAATTCAGATGTTAGTCGCAATGAAACCTATTTATGATGCAGTCGGCATTACACGTGTGAATGTGTGTACCTACCAAGCTGTATCAGGTACGGGTAAACCAGCAATGGATGAACTCGCAAAACAAACGGCTTCACTATTAAATGGTCGTACTGTAGAAAGCACTGTTTATCCAAAACAAATTTCATTTAATGTCTTGCCTCATATTGATGTATTTGAAGAAAATGGCTATACAAAAGAAGAAATGAAAATGGTCTGGGAAACTAAGAAGATCATGGGCGATGAGTCAATTTTAGTGAATCCTACCGCAGTTCGTGTGCCTGTTTTCTATGGTCATTCAGAAGCATTGCATATTGAAACACGAGATAAAATAACAGCTAAAGATGCAAAAAAATTACTGTCTGAAGCAGAAGGTATTGTGGTTATGGATGAGCATGAAGATGGTGGCTATCCAACGGCGGTAACAGATGCCTCGGGTACGGATCCTGTTTATGTCGGCCGTATTCGTGAAGATATTTCACACCCAAATGGCTTGGATTTATGGGTTGTGGCTGATAATGTACGTAAAGGCGCCGCATTAAATAGTGTACAAATTGCTGAAATACTGGTTGAAAAATACTTGTAGGTGTTAGGATTACATTTAATTAGGAATTTATGAGGGAGTTAGGATGAAAGCAAGAACATTTGCCAGCGTAGCTGTGATGAGTGCATTAGGATTATTAGCTCCACTACAAGCTCATGCATTTGGCTTGGGTAAACTCGAGTTATCATCCTCCCTCAACCAACCTTTTCAAGCTGAGATAGTTGTTACCGCTTTAAAGCCGGAAGATGAAGGCAAGTTACAAGTTAAATTGGCCTCGAATGATGAATTTGCTAAGGCAGGGCTTGAACGTAGTTTTCTATTAACTCAGTTACAGTTTGAAGTGGTGGAAAAATCAGGCAGTGCAAGAATCCTTATTAGTTCAACGAAGCCGGTTAAAGAACCTTTCATTGATTTCTTATTAACGGTGACGACAGGTAAAGGTCGTTTAATTCGTGAATATGCTGTATTGCTCGATCCGCCTAAAAATGTGTTTGTAAAACCTCAAGCACAACAAAAAAAGATGGCAGCGCCTGTCAAGAAAACAAGCACAGCGAAAAAAACGACTTATAAATATCCTGATGCTCAACTCGCAGCACCAAGTAGTAATTATTCCTCGGCAAGTTCGTATGGCCCAGTAGGGCGAAGAGATACATTATGGGATATCGCGCGTGATACCAAACCTTCATCTGTAATTTCGCAAGAACAAATGATGTTGGCTATTGTGAATGCTAATAAATCCTCTTTTATCCGTGAAAATATTAATGGCTTAAAAGCAGGGTATACCTTAGATATTCCATCAGTTGATGAAATTCAGGCGATCTCTAAAAGAGACGCTTCTAAACAAGTGTCTGCGCACAATAAAGCATGGAAAAGCCGTAGTAAAGTTGCGACGACTACGGTGTCTACAGTTGATACTGCTGGTGCGGCACAGTCGTCTGATAGTGCAACTGAAGCAGGGGCAAACCTAGATTCAACAACAGCAGTAAATGATGAGCAGACTACGGCTCGCCTACAGCTGGTGACGCCATCTGATGATACGCAGTCAGAGCTTAATGAACAGACACCATTAGGTGATAAAGAATTAGATCAGTTGAGTGAACAATTAACGCTTGCTCAAGAAACAATCGAAAGCCAAGCGCAAGAAAATGTTGATATTCAGTCGCGTATGGACTTAATGGAAGAGCAGATCCTAACATTACGTAGCCTGATTTCTCTAAAAGATGCTGATTTGGCAAAAATGCAGAGTAGTTTAGAAGCCAAAACTATTGAAACAGAAGAGTTATTAGTTGATCAGCTTGATACTGATCTTGTTACAGAGAGTCTTGACCAAGCTGAGCCAGAAGCATCTGAGATTGAGCCGGCTATAACGGCGCAAATTGAAGAGATCAATGATGCTACTGATTCTGAATTGTCAGAAGTAGACGCCTATTTTGCTCAAATTGGTACCGAGCCGACTATTGAGCCGGTTACTGAGGAAGGTGATGACTTTGTCTTAGAAACACCTGCAGACTCGACAGTGAATACAAGTAATGAAGGTGATAGTACGCTGTTACCCCTTCAAGTGGCGACAAACTTCCTTAATAGCTCGGTTGCTAAAGCTAAAGCCTTTTATGCGGAGAATAAGCGTGAGAGTTTAATCGGTGGTATGGCCGCAGTGTTATTAGCATTAATTATGCTTTTATTTAGAGCTCGTGGTCGCAAGCAGGAAGCAGAAGAAGAAGCTGAATGGGCTGATAAAACAACCGTTGGCTCTGCCGTAACAGTAGCTGGTGATGCAAGCGTTACACAGACCAAACCCGTAGCCGTTCAAGCTGTTGAAGACGAAGAGCTTATCAATGCGGCTTATGCCTCTTTAGATGATATCGATGTTAGCGCATCTGCTGATGACAGTGAGAGCATAGAAACATCTGAGCCTGAATTAACCCACTCAGAAGAACTTGTTGAGACAGAAAATGACTCACTTGAAGATGCGACTGTTGAGCTTGAAGAATCAATAGCTGAGCCAGAGTTGGCGTTTAATCACGATGACGATAGCACTAATAGCGAGCTTGATATTGACGTTACGGATGCTGAGCTAAGTGATGAGCAAGATGGCACGGCAGATGATTTATTAGATTTTCATGTGGAAACTATTGATACGCCAGCAGTGGAAGATGATATCGCCTCCGTTGACGTGGAGGAGGTGAGTAGCAATTCACTCGACTTCGATGCGCCATTAGACCTTAATACTGCTGCAACAAACAATGAAGAAGAGAGTGATACTCTTGAGTTTCATGAGCCACTATCTCAGGATACTGATGATTTAGCGAGTGATTCAGTAAGTGATACTCTTGACTTTGCTAGTCCATCGCTAACTGAACTAGATGATAGTTCAGAGTTAAGTTTAGATGACCAACCACTGTCGTTAGATGGTGACAATGACTTTAATGAAATGTCATTAGATGATTCTCCTGTCGACTTAGAGCTTCCCGCTGTAGAAAACGATGAGGCGGAATTAACATTAGATCTCGATAATGAGACTGTCATTGAAGACGTTGTTCAGCCTATCGATGTTAATCTAGATGATGTTGTTGCAACGACACCAGAAGACAGTGACGTTGCATTTGATTTAGGTAACTTCGATGAGATTGATGAAGCAGAAACTAAATTAGATTTAGCCGGTGCTTATATGGATATGGGTGATCCTGAAGGTGCCCGCAATATTCTTGAAGAAGTCGTGACTGATGGTAATGACGAACAAAAATCGAGAGCTCAGGCATTATTAAATGATTTATCGTAAGGGCTGTGAGTGAAAATAGCCTTAGGCGTAGAGTACGATGGCACTCATTTTTGTGGCTGGCAAATACAACCAAATCAGAGGACTGTTCAAGGCTGTTTATATGATGCCTTAGCCTCTATATCTGATCATTCAACAAAAATTGTAGCTGCTGGTCGTACAGATTCAGGTGTTCACGCCTTGCAACAGGTTGCCCATTTTGAGATCAATGCTGAGCGCAGTGAAAGAAATTGGATCTTAGGTCTCAATAGTAATCTTCCGAAAGATATGAATGTCACTTGGGCTAGACCCGTGGATGATGACTTCAGCGCACGCTTTTCCGCGCTTAACCGAAGTTACCGCTACCTTATTTTAAATCGAGTCAGTCGCTCATCAATACATGCTAATAAAATGTGGTGGGTTTTCAGTCCACTAGATGTTGAACGTATGCAAGCTGCCGCGGATCTTTTAGTCGGACATCATGATTTTTCAGCTTTTCGAGCCAAACTTTGTCAGGCTCATAGCCCAATGAAAACTGTTGAAAAGATAAAAGTAAGTCGTCAAGGCGATTGTATTGCTATTGATGTCAAAGCACAGTCTTTTTTACATCATATGGTGAGGAATCTTGTCGGGGTGTTAGTCCCGATTGGTGAAGGCCGACAACCCGTAGAGTGGGCGACCGAAGTATTACAAAGCCGAGATCGTGGCCAAGGTGGAATTACCTCACCACCTGACGGTTTATACTTTGTAAATGTTGAATATCCTGAGCAATATGATCTACCAACAGTGTCACCATTTCCCGTGGTCTGGTAAAGTATTACATTAACTTCTTTTCTCAGACTGAATTCATGAGAACACGTGTAAAGATTTGTGGTATCACCCGTCGCCAAGATGCTGAATTTTCAGTTGAAATGGGAGCGGATGCATTGGGATTGGTATTTTATCCACCTAGCCCTCGGGCGGTAACGATTGCGCAAGCGCAAGAGATTATTAGCGGATTACCTCCTTTTATTAGTATCGTCGCATTATTTGTTGATGCTAAGCCTGAAGAAGTGAAGGCATGTTTAACGGCATTACCCATTGGTGTTTTACAGTTTCACGGGGATGAATCAGCAGACTATTGTGAACAATTTAATCACCCTTATATGAAGGCATTAAGAATGCGTGAAGGGCTTGATTTGAAGGCTGAAGTTAGTCGTTACGCATCAGCTGCTGCAATTTTAGTTGATAGTTATCAGCCGGGTGTTCCAGGCGGCACAGGACAGGTATTTGACTGGTCGTTGATTACAGATATAAATATGCCTTTAGTGCTCGCAGGTGGCTTAGATGCGCACAATGTGGCACAGGCAATAGAACAAGTGCAGCCTTATGCGGTTGATGTCAGTGGTGGCGTTGAACAGGCAAAAGGAATAAAAGACAATATGAAGATAAGCGATTTTATGCAAGAGGTAGTAAATGGCTGAACAGTTGGATAATTATTACGATACATACCCAGATGAAGACGGGCACTTTGGTATATACGGTGGCCGCTTTGTAGGTGAGACGTTGATGGAAGCGATTTATGCACTGGAAGAAGCATATAACCGCTATAAAGATGATCCTGAGTTTCAAGCTGAAATGGACAAAGATTTAGCTGACTTTGTTGGCCGTCCATCGCCGCTATATCATGCGGAAAACTGGAGTAAAAAGCTCGGTGGAGCACAGATTTATCTTAAACGAGAAGATTTAAATCATACCGGTGCTCACAAGGTCAATAATACTATTGGTCAGGCTCTATTAGCTAAACGTATGGGCAAAACACGTATTATCGCTGAAACCGGTGCAGGTCAACATGGTGTGGCAACAGCCACCGTTGCTGCACGTTTAGGCATCGAATGTGTTGTTTATATGGGCGCTGAAGATGTACAACGTCAAGCACAAAATGTGTATCGAATGAAGTTATTAGGTGCCACAGTGGTGCCTGTTGAATCAGGTTCACGTACCTTAAAAGATGCATTGAATGAAGCGCTCCGTGATTGGGTTACAAACGTAGATGATACCTTCTACATTATTGGTACAGTCGCTGGACCACATCCTTATCCAGAAATGGTTAGAGATTTTCAAACCATCATCGGCCGTGAAGCACGTGAGCAGGTGTTAAGATCGGCTGGGAAATTACCCGATGCCTTAATTGCCTGTATCGGTGGCGGCTCAAATGCGATTGGTTTATTCCATCCATTTATTGCTGATGAAGAGGTTGCAATCTATGGTGTTGAGGGTGCAGGTCATGGTATCGAAACTGGGCAACATTCAGCACCATTATGTGCCGGTTCTCCTGGTGTATTACATGGTAACCGTACTTACTTAATGCAAGATGAAAATGGTCAAATTATTGAGACACATTCAATCTCTGCCGGCTTAGATTACCCTGGTGTAGGTCCTGAGCATGCACTATTGAAAGATCTTGGCCGAGCTCAATATGTCTCTGTAACTGATGATGAAGCATTACAGGCATTTCATGATTTGACACGCATTGAGGGGATTATCCCTGCATTAGAGTCAAGTCATGCATTAGCTTATGCAACGAAGTTAGCGCCGACCATGTCAAAAGATCAAATTTTATTGGTAAACTTATCGGGTCGTGGCGACAAAGATATGCATACCGTAGCAGCCTTGGCTGGTTTAAGTTTCTAAGGAATTGAGTGTGAGTCGAATTAAAGCGTGTTTTGAACAATTAAAGGCTGATGGTCAAACTGCCCTAATCCCATATATCACTGGTGGTGATCCAGAGCCTTGGGTAACCGTACCAATGCTTCATGCCTTGGTTGATGCGGGAGCCAATATTCTAGAACTAGGCATTCCTTTTTCTGACCCGATGTCAGATGGCCCTGTTATTCAAAAAGCATGTGAGCGTGCTTTGAAAAATGATGTGACGCTGAATAACGTCATAGATATGGTGGCACTTTTTCGTGAAAAAGATACACAAACACCTATTGTATTGATGGGCTACGCTAATCCTCTCGAAGCGATGGGCTATCAAGCCTTTGCAGAAAAAGCGCAGCTGGCGGGTGTGGATGGTGTATTAACGGTTGATATGCCTCCAGAAGAGTCAGATGAGTTTCTAGCTATCATGGATGCACATGATATTGATACTATCTTCCTCGTTGCACCAACAACATCGCCTGAGCGCATGGCTAAAATTGCACAATATGCGCGTGGTTTCATCTATTATGTATCAATAAAAGGTGTCACTGGAACGGCAACATTAGATGTCTCTGAAGTTGCTGAAAAAATGGCATTGTTAAAACAACGTACCGATTTACCATTAGGCGTTGGTTTTGGTATTCGTGATGGAAAATCAGCAGCGGCTGTATCTGAAGTGGCGGATGCTGTTGTAGTTGGTAGTACATTGGTAAGCTGTATTGAAGAACATGCCGAAAGGCCGGAAGATTTACCTGCTGCATTAGCTGCATTATTAGCAGAAATGCGTCATGCAATAAACGCCCAAGACATGGCAAAATAAACATAGGTGACGAATATGAGCTGGTTTGAAAAATTAATTCCTTCTAAGATTAGAACAACAGTCCGTAACCGCAGTGTGCCAGAAGGGGTTTGGTGTAAATGTCCCGCTTGTGACAATGTGTTATATCGTGCTGAGCTAGAGCGTAATTTACATGTGTGTCCTAAATGTGACCATCATCAGCGCATTAATGCACGAACACGTTTAGAAAGCTTCTTAGATGAAGGCGAGCGAACTGAAATAGCTGCTGATGTAAAGCCGCTTGATACTTTAAAATTTAAAGACAGCAAAAAATACAAAGATCGTATTCAACAAGCACAAAAGAAAACAGGTGAGAACGATGCCTTATTGGCGATGGAAGGCACAATCAATGATTTAGCAGTGATAGCTGTTTCTTTTGATTTTAGCTTTATGGGCGGCTCTATGGGCGCTGTCGTTGGCGAAAAATTTGTTCGTGCTGCACAAGTGGCTTTAGATAAAAAAATCCCACTCATTTGCTTCTCTGCAAGTGGTGGTGCTCGTATGCAAGAAGGCTTGTTTTCATTAATGCAAATGGCTAAGACCAGCACTGTTTTGGCACAGCTTAGTAAGGCCGGTGTACCCTTTATTTCTGTATTAACTGATCCTACCATGGGTGGTGTTTCGGCTAGTCTGGCCATGCTGGGTGATATTAATGCAGCTGAACCTAAAGCCTTGATTGGTTTTGCTGGTCCACGAGTTATTGAGCAGACCGTACGTGAAACATTACCAGAAGGTTTTCAACGCAGTGAGTTTTTAGTTGAGCATGGTGCCGTTGATATGATTATCGACCGACGTGATATGCGTGACCGTTTAGCTAGCTTATTAATGATGTTACAAAACCGTCCTGCGGCATAATAGAAGACGTTTAAACCATGCGTTTTGAATCCCTGCCTGAGTGGCTACATTGGCAGGAAAGACTTCATTTTACCGAAGTTGATCCAGGTCTTGATAGAATAGGTCATGTTTGGCATGCACTAGAGGGTAGTTCCAAGCTTCCTTTCACTGTAATTACGGTGGCAGGGACGAATGGCAAAGGCTCATCTGTGGCCATGCTGGAGTCTATCTTGCGTACGGCGGGTTATAAAACGGGCACCTACACCTCTCCGCATATACTACGTTACAATGAGCGCATTTGTATTGATGGTCAAGCCTGCAATGACGACGAAATTATTCGTGCCTTTGATAAAATAGATCATGCACGTCAAAGCACATCACTTACTTACTTTGAATTTTCCACCTTGGCAGCAGTTGAACTATTTTGTGAAAAAAAGATTGATATTGCTATCCTTGAAGTAGGTATGGGCGGGCGTTTAGATGCGGTTAATGTATTTGATACTGATATCGCCTTAATCACACCTATTAGCCTTGACCATATTAATTGGCTGGGCGATAACCGAGAAAAAATAGGCAGAGAGAAAGCGGGCATAATCCGGGCAGAAAAACCAGTGGTTTGTGCTGAAACCACGCCACCTGAAAGTGTCTTGCACTATGCTGAAACACTAGCTTCCCCCCTGTATCAAGCTGAACAAGAATTTAATGTCATTAGGCAGAAAGAGTCATGGCAATGGTCAAACACAACACATAGTTGGCATGATTTACCTGCGCCTGCACTTGAAGGTCATTATCAGTTTCAAAATGCAGCGGCTGTATTACAGGTGATAAGTTTATTAATACAACAAGGTTATAGTGTTTCTGAGCAACAGATTAAAACGGGACTGACTAGCGTTCAATTAGCAGGTAGGTTTCAGCGTATACTTGGTGAAATAGAGCTGATATTGGATGTTACCCATAATGAGCAAGGGGCAAAAAATTTAGCCCAGTTATTACAGGAAATACCAACGGCAGGTCAAACATTGGCCGTCGTTGCTATGTTAAAAGACAAAGATGTGGCGATGGTTGCAACCATACTGAACAGTTCAATTGATAGTTGGTTCGCTGCGGGTTTAGATGGCAGTAGAGGCATGACAGCTGATCAATTAAGTGAGCAATTGTGTCTGGCTATTGATAACACAAAGATCCAACAGTCTGATACGGTAGAAACTGCTTATAAGCAAGCACTATCTTATGCTAACAAGGGTGATCGGATACTTGTTTTTGGCTCATTTCATACTGTTGAAGCAGTATTAAGATTAAATTAACAGCACTTATTTAGCTAGTGTTTAATAAGTTGAATAACATTTCATTGAGAACCATTTATGTCTGAACAAATACATCAAGTTGCTATCGTCGGTGGAGGCGTATGTGGTACGGCATTATTATATCTATTAGCAGAATATTCTGATCTCAGTGATATTGTCTTAATTGAAAAGTATGCTGGTGTAGCCACGGTAAACTCCCACGGTCGAAATAATAGTCAGACATTGCACTGTGGTGATATCGAAACAAACTATACCTTGGAAAAAGCAAGCAAAGTGAAGTCTGCGGCTGAAATGATCGTTAACTACACTGAGAAACTGGCTAATCGCGAACAGGTTATTTTTAAATATCCTAAAATGGTTATTGCTGTTGGTGAAACTGAATGCCAACGCTTACGAGAGCGTTATACCGTTTTTAAACAACGTTTTACCACCATGCAATTATTGGAAAAAGAACAGATTGCTGAGATTGAACCCAATGTGGTGATGGTGGATGGCCAATTACGGCCAGAGCCATGTATTGCGCTTGCTGTATTAGATGAATATAGTGCCGTCGATTTTAATCAGTTATCAGAATCATTTGTTAGCCAAGCCATACAAACTGACAAGGCATTGGAACTTAGTTTTAATACTCATGTTGAGGAAATCATCCACCAAGATGGGTTATTCCATATCAATACAGACGATCGCAGTATCAAGGCACGATCAGTCGTTGTCTCGGCGGGTGGTCATAGTTTGTTATTGGCCCAACAAATGGGCCATGGCTTAGAGTTTTCATGTTTACCTGTTGCTGGTAGTTTTTACTTTACACCAAAGGTATTAAACGGCAAGGTCTATACTGTTCAAAATGATAATTTACCGTTTGCTGCCGTCCATGGCGATCCAGATGTATTGGTAGAAGGCAAAACGCGTTTTGGGCCTACAGCCTTATTAATACCTTTATTAGAGCGTTACAATATCAGTACGTTTGTTGAATTTCTGCGGGTATTAAGATTAGATAAAAATGTATTAAATGTATTTTGGGATTTATTCAAAGTCAGTGATATTCGTAACTATATATTGAAAAACTTTCTCTTTGAGGTACCAGGTTTACGCTGTTGGTTATTTTTAAAGGATGCCAGAAAAATTGTCCCTTCATTACAATTGAAAGATGTGCAATTTGCTAAAGGTTTTGGTGGCGTACGTCCTCAGTTAATTGATAAAAAACAATCTAAATTAATGATGGGTGAAGCAAAAATAAATCCCGGTAATGGCATTATTTTCAATATGACCCCATCACCTGGTGCAAGTAGTTGCTTGGCAAATGCTGAGTTAGATATGCGTCTAATCGTCGGGCATTTGGGCGGCAAAATTGATGAACAAAAATTACAGAAGCAGTTACATAAATAATCTGGCTTAGATATTGCTTTTTAAAGATTTAAGAACACTGATATTTAAAGTCAAAACAAGCCTAATAGCTTGCTTAGAATAACTTAATAGAGGATTGCAATATGGCTCTCAACCATTTGGCGAGTAATGGCAATAGCGGCAAAATGGATCAAGAACGGCAAATATTTACATTTTTTGTCGAAGATATGATGTTTGGCTTAGATGTTGAACATGTCTTGATGCTAGGTCAAGATGTTAATGATATTCAACGTATTCCAATTGAAGAACGTGGCTTTTGTGGGGTGACAAAATTTCAAGGCGCCATTGTGCCCGTTCTTGATTTTGCTCACCGACTAGGTATTCCATCAGGTATGGATAGTAAAACTGAATTACTCAATACTTTGACCATGCGAGAACAAGATCATGTTGAATGGCTTAATGAGTTAGAAAAGTCTATTAAAACGGGTGATGCTTTTACTAAAGCAACTAATCCAAAAGAGTGTGCCTTTGGTAAGTGGTATAGTAAATTTGAAACGCGTGATGAGACATTAAAAGAATTATTGAGCAGCTTTGAAGATCCTCATAATGCTATTCATGCTTTGGGTGAAGAACTGATCGCTTTGCGTGATGTAGATAAACAAGCAGAGGCATTAGAAAAATTAGCACATGCAAGAGCAACGACTTTGCGTCGACTTCGAGCGCTGTTTACACGTGCTAAAGACCAAATTAGTGGCAGCATGAGACAAGTGCTACTGTTTGTTACTTTAGACGGTAAAACACCGCGCTATGCACTGATGATTGATGAAATCAATGATGTGATGAACTTTACACCCGCTGATTTTCAATCAAGTAAAAGTGGTGGTTTAGCCCTTATTGATAAGATTGAGTATGTGATTGATGGTATATACTCGCGTAAAGGGCGAGCAGATTGTTTATATTTTGATATCAATAAAATGACGGATATTGATGAAATAATGAAAAAAGTCAGTTAGACAGCATTTTACTTATAATAGAAGGCCACCTTAAACGGTGGTTTTTTTATTGCTGAACTGGAACAACAAAGAATGGCATCATCACCCTATATTACTGCTCATGGCATGTCTCGTTTAAACGACGAGCTACAACAGATATGGATCCGTCGTAGAGATGTGGTTAGGGCCTTGACAGCGGCGGCGGCCGAAGGTGATCGTTCTGAAAATGCTGAATATATCTATCGCAAGAAAGAGTTAAGAGGCCTAGATCGACGCATTCGCTACTTGCAAAAGCGTATGCCTGACTTACGTGTTATTGCGGAGCAACCAAATGACATCGATAAGATTTTTTTTGCAGCATGGGTGAAATTAGAAAATGAGCAGGCCGAAGAAGTTGAGTATCGGATTGTAGGGCCGGATGAGATAGACCATCACAAAGAAAATATCAGTCTTGACTCACCTTTAGCACAAGCGGTATTAGGCAAAGAAGTTGATGATGAAGTGACTATTTTTGTGCAAGATGGCAAAAAGAAATACTTTATTGTTGCCATTAGGTATGAATAAAAAGTTTGGGTCTATACCCGTACTACTTGAAGCAGATCTCAGCTAAAAATATGCTCTAAAAATGACATCCTTTCTATGAGGCGTACATCGCATCAATATCACTCTGATGATGAATGATAACTTTAGGCCGTTTGACTTTCATAGTGGGCGTCATTAAATCGTTCTCAACAGTCCATGCATCTAAAGTTAAAGTGACTCTGCGTATACGTGCATAGGCAGGGAAGTCATGTAAAAGAGTACGCAAACGTTGAATTATATGATTATGAAGTGCTTTATTATTTAAACTATCATGATCAAATCCATCCAAACCATGTTCTTTAGCGAGCGCAAACCAAAGATCAGAATTTAATACTAATAGGGCTGATAAAAATGATTCGCCTTCACCCAAGACAAGCGCTTGTTCAAAAATAGCATCCATAATAATGGCTGATTCGATATCACCTGGAGGTACTTTTTCACCATTACTGAGCACGAGAATATCTTTTATTCGGCCGGTAATATGGATATGGCCATCATCATCAATTCGGGCCTGATCACCCGTATGTAACCAGCCTTGAGCATCAATTGTTTGTGCGGTTGCTTTGTGATTATTCCAATAACCCAACATATTGCCGGGGCCTCGGGCTAATAATTCATCATTGTTACCAATCATCACGGCAACACCTGGAATGGCCCGGCCAACGCTACTTGGTATATTGCTATCCGGTGAGTTCACGCTAATGACGGGACTTGTTTCAGTGAGACCATAGCCTTGTAGCAAACACATGTCCAGACCAATAAATAATTTGGCAACTTGTTCAGGTAATGCAGCACCGCCACTGACGATAAGACGCATATTGCCACCAAAACGTTGTTTTACTTTAGAGGCAACCAATTTATTTAATAATGGCCATAACAAAAAGCTAGGCCGCCACCAACCACGTTGTTGTTGACGGAGAAAACGTGCCCAGCCCAGCGCTGACGTCATCTTGAATAAACCTTTAGCAATAACAGATTTATCGGCTAATTGGGCGTGTAAACGTGTATAGATTCGTTCAAATATACGCGGTACAGCAATCATAATCGTTGGTTTGACTTGTACCATATCGTCAGCAAGTTGGGGTATGCCGCGTGCATAAGCGACTTTAGCCCCTGCCATCATTGGCAAATAGTAGCCTGCGGTACGTTCTAAGGTATGAGATAAAGGTAGGAACGAGAGGAATATATCCGTCGGCAGTACATCAAAAAACTGTAATGCACCAGAAGCAACAGAGAGCATATTGTGATGGCTAAGCATGACACCTTTAGGGCGACCTGTGGTACCTGAGGTGTAAATAATACTCGCTAGTTGATGAGGTTCAGTATCCCAATCTTTAATGACGCCCCAATTCTCAGGTAACCAATCTTGAGCGTAAGCCGCTGGTGCTGTGAGTGGCTCATCATCACTATTATTGATAATGACACGCTTCAAAGCATGTTCTTCGGTGATAGAGGGCTCTAAACGCTTCCATTGTCCCGCATTTTGAAGAAATAAGAACTTAACATCAGCATCTTGTAAAATATAGGCAACATTATCGGGACGATCATCTGGGTAGAGGGGCACAACAACCAGTCCTAAACCCATCGCCGCTTGATCAAAAAACACCCATTCTTTACAGTTTTTTAGGTTGATAGCAACACGATCGCCAGGCTCCAGCCCTTCTTTTGCTATCGCCTCTTGCCAGCGTGCAACCTGTGTTGATACTTCTTGCCATGTAATGTCATACCAAGCTTTATTTTGACTATCAAAGCTATGGTAAGCGGCATGATGAGGGCTGCGTTTTAGCCGCTCACGGAATAAACCATATAATGTACCGGCTTGTTCTAAAGGGATAACATCGGTAGTGACTTCAGCCATAACTCTAACCCCTTATTACATGAATACCCAACGTGCTTGAATACTCAAAATATCAACACTGGCATCATAGTCGCCTGATAAAGTATAGCCATTATCATCTATTTCATTTATTTTAGGATCACTTAAAAATATATGTGTATAGCCGGCATCAATTGTCATGTTTTCTGAATATTTATAGCTTGCACCTACTGCGACCCATGTGCGATCTTCGCCTGGAATACGAGCTGTTCTATAATTATCTGAGATAGGGGTTTCATCGAAAGCAATACCACTACGGAATGTCCATTTTTCATCATATGCATAGGTTAAACCTAGACCGTAACGCATCGAGTTATCCCATTTTTCTTCTTTTATACTTGTTGTGCCATTAGGTAAGCTTATAGCTAGTTCTTGAAAACGATCCCAGCGTGTCCAGCTAGCATCAGCCATTACAGCCCATTGATCATTAATTTGATGATGAATCGCTAGAGATGCACTTTCTGGTAAGTCAACATCTGCAGTATTTCTTCCGTTAATGATATTACCTGCTGCAGCTACACCTTGTGCAACAGGGTTATTTGGAATGCCAAATTTTGCTTTTCCTGTTAAGTGGTGTGAAATTTTTGATCTATAAGCTAAGCCAATACGTGTCGCATCCGTTGCTTGGAATGTTAGGCCTAAGTTATATCCCCAACTCCAGTCATCCGCTTTTAATTTCGCAATACCATCATTATTCTGAGTAAGCCCAGCCGCCGCTGCAGCCGATGCGACATCGGGTAATAGTGACGCCGTATAGGCACCACCTAAATCAATAGCATTGCTTAATTCAACTTCAATATATTGTAAGTTGATACCAAAACCTAGAGAAAGTCTGTCAGTTGCTTTGAATGCAATAGAGGGATTAAAGTTAATCGTTAACATGTCTGATTTGATCGCATGGTAGCGGCCAACCCAATCATCATCATATTCTGTTACTAAGCCAAATGGCGCACTCACACCAAAACCAGCAACAACAGTGTCATTAAAAGGCAGTGCAACATAAAAATTTGGCACAGGTGCAACAGAGCCTGCATTGCCACCATCACCACCTGATAAGTGTCCACCACCTAATGTATCTGGAAGAGGGTGGCTAGACCCATTATTATTAAATTCACTTTGTGGTGCGATAAGGTGAAGTCCCATATCGACTTCCATATGTTTAAGTTGAGTCAGTCCCGCCGGATTAAAGAAAATAGTACTAGCATCTTCAGCAACGGCTGCACTACCAGCAAAAGCTCGACCTAAACCTGTAACACTTTGTTCGATGATTGCAAAACCTGACGCATAGCTCATCGAGCTTAATGTAGAGGCCACTAGAAAGGCCGTTAGTTTCATTGTTTTATGCTGAGCCATTACGCTTTAATCCTTATGTAACGAAAATGTAATAAAAACAGAAAACTAGCTTATAAATACACTTGTTGCAAGTTTTCTAGGTGAATTATTTTCGTGTAAATAATAAATCCCACACACCATGGCCAAGTCTTTGACCGCGTTGCTCAAATTTTGTTAATGGTCGGTAATCTGGGCGAGGAATATAAGTGGCGTCCTCTGCACAATTAATAAAGTCACTATTTTGTGATAAATCATCTAACATCTGTTCTGCATAATGTTGCCAATCGGTTGCCATATGCAGGTGACCGCTAGGTTTGATTTTTTGTGCCAGTAGCTCTACAAAAGCGGGTTGAATAATGCGACGTTTATGATGGCGTTTTTTATGCCATGGATCAGGAAAATAGAGTTGCAGACGATCTAAACTGCTATCAGGGATCCGATGTTTTAATAATTCGACGGCATCGGTACAGGCAACACGCAAGTTGGTTATTTCTTGCTCGTCGATAAGTTTCAGCAGATGTCCAACACCAGGGCGATGCACTTCAACGCCGATGAAATTTGTGTCAGGCTGATTAGCAGCCATTTCAGCAAGTGAACTACCATTGCCAAAACCGATTTCAAACACGATAGGAGCGGTGCGGCCAAACAGTTGTTGTAAATCAATAAGGCCATCGGCTTCATCAATTCCATAGTGTGGCCATAAGTCTTCAAGGGCACGTTCTTGTCCCGGCGTTAATCTACCTTCACGGCGTACAAAACTACGCACTGTCCGAAGTGTTCTTTCTTCACTCATGATTTTTATTGCCTTAAAACTGGAATCTTGTTTGGGTTGATATTGTCTATTGAAAGTAGGATCATACCCTAACGTAAAGAGGATGTTTATATGTCATCGTGTTGTGAACCACCAGAAGCAGAAAATGAGCCAAGTTGTTGTGGTGACGAACCCGCTAAAAAATCACGTCCAGACCTACTTTTATGGTCAACATTAATACTTGTTTCTATAGGCTATCTATTAAATCTATTTGCTGCCGATGTTATCAGCCCGTGGGCATCATTAGCGAGTATGAGTGAAGCTACACGTCATTTGATGGACAGCATGTGGATTGGTTTAGCATTAGGCATGTTTTTTGTTGGTGTACTTGGCCGCGTTCCTCGCGAATTTGTCACTTCATTATTGGGCAAAGGGGATACCTTTGTTGGTATTTTACGAGCAACTTTTGCCGGTGTATTTCTCGACTTGTGTAGTCATGGCATTTTACTAGTCGCTATGCGTTTATATCAGCGTGGCGCTAGTCTTGGCCAAGTAATGGCATTTCTTATTGCTAGTCCATGGAATTCACTATCTTTAACTGTCATTCTTATTGCATTGATAGGATTTAAATGGACAGCACTGTTTATTGTTTGTTCAATGATGATAGGCATTATCAGTGGTTTGATTTTTAATGGCTTAGTAAGTAATGGGGCTTTACCAACGAATCCCAATACGATTGAAGTAACTAATTTCAAAGCATGGCCTGAGGCAAAAAAACGCTTAGCAAATACACAATTTAGTATTCAGTGGTGGACATCAATGTGCTGGGAAGGCCTGAAAGACTCACGGATGATTGTTCGTTGGTTATTATTAGGTGTTTTATTAGCCGCGGCAATTCGAACCTTTGTACCCATAGACAGTTTTCAAACCTATTTTGGCGCAACACTTGCGGGATTAGGCATGACCTTAGTGATTGCGACGATATTAGAAATCTGTTCGGAAGGGTCTACACCTATTGCTGCAGATTTAGTCACACGTGCTCAAGCTCCCGGTAATGGTTTTGCATTTTTAATGACTGGGGTTGCGACGGATTACACGGAGATTATGTCCCTGCGTGAAACAACCGGTTCATGGAAAATTGCGCTATTTCTGCCCTTAATCACTGTTCCACAAGTAGTTTTACTTTCGTGGCTGATGAATCTAGCGGGCGGCTGACAGGCTTGCCGTGCAAAAATTGCCGATTCGAGCTAGAATACACGGTCAAAATAAATAGTCTGTTCAAAGATTAAATTACACATAACATGAACTTTGCATGTGCATGACGCATTCAGCAGAGCATTATAAGAGAAGGTATTTATGGTTCATCCAGTATTAGAAGCTGTAACTAACGATATTATTGATCGAAGTAAAACAAGCCGTGCAACCTATTTAGCACGTGTTGATGCCGCTGTAGAAGAAGGTCCTCATCGTGCTCAATTAGCCTGTGGTAATTTGGTTCATGGTTTTGCAGCCTGTGCTGCTGGCGAAAAAGCAGATTTATCTGCTAGCGTTAAGGCTAATATAGGTATTATTTCAGCTTATAACGATATGTTATCAGCACATCAACCCTATAAAGACTACCCTGATATTATTAAAAGTGCGGCCAATAAAGCAGGTGGTGTGGCACAGTTTGCTGGTGGTGTGCCGGCAATGTGTGATGGTGTTACTCAAGGCCAAGCTGGCATGGAGTTATCATTATTCAGCCGTGATGTTATTGCGATGTCAGCAGCGATTGGCCTAAGCCATAATATGTTTGATGGCGCTTTATTTTTAGGTATTTGTGACAAGATCGTTCCGGGCTTATTAATTTCAGCATTAAGTTTTGGTCACTTGCCAGCAGTATTCGTACCTGGCGGTCCAATGCCAAGCGGTTTACCAAATAAAGAAAAAGTACGTATTCGCCAATTGTATGCTGAAGGTAAAGTTGGTCGTGATGCATTGCTTAAAGCAGAATCAGATTCTTATCATAGTGCGGGTACATGTACATTCTACGGTACTGCAAATAGTAACCAAATGATGGTTGAAATGATGGGCCTACATTTACCAGGTAGCTCGTTTATTAACCCTGGTACGCCATTACGTGAAGCGCTAACGGAAAGTGCGACAGAGCAAGTATTAAAATACACAGCAATGGGTGATGATTTCCGTCCTCTTGGTTATATGATTGATGAAAAAGCAATCGTTAATGCGATTGTTGGTTTAATGGCAACAGGTGGTTCAACGAACCACACAATGCATTTAATCGCTATTGCTCGTGCAGCCGGTATTATCATTAATTGGGACGATTTCGATAAGATTACTAAGATTATTCCATTACTGACACGTATATACCCTAATGGTGATGCTGATATTAATCATTTCCAAGCTGCTGGTGGCATGGGTGTCTTGATTGGCGAGTTATTAAAACATGGCTTAATACATGAAGATATTGTGACTGTTGCTTCGACCAAAGGTATGAACAGTTATACACAAGAACCTAAGCTAGTTGATGATGAATTAATCTGGGAAGAAGGTCCTGGTAAGTCATTAGATGAGCAAGTTATTGGAACAATCAAACAACCATTCTCAACAACAGGTGGTTTGCACTTAATTCACGGTAATTTAGGCCGTGGTATGTCGAAGATTTCTGCAGTAGCAGAAGAGCATCAAGTAGTTGAAGCACCTGCTATGGTATTTGATGACCAAGATGATGTAGTTGCGGCATTTAAACGTGGTGAGATGGAAAAAGATCTTATTGTAGTATTACGCTTCCAAGGCCCTAAAGCGAATGGTATGCCTGAGTTACACAAACTCACACCATTATTAGGTTCACTACAAGATAAAGGCTTTAAGGTAGCGATTGTGACCGATGGTCGTATGTCTGGTGCATCAGGTAAAGTACCGTCAGCGATTCATATGTGTCCAGAATGTGAAGAAGGTGGTCCACTAACACGTGTTCGTAGTGGTGATATGATTTACCTTAATACACAAACGGGTCGCTTAAATATCCAAGTAGATAATGATACGTTTGAACAACGTACATCATGCATTAAAGGATCGACAGACCATCATTATGGTATGGGTAGAGAGTTATTTGATAGTTTCCGTCGCGGTGTTTCATCTGCAGAAACAGGTGCTATCAATATGTTCAACAATGATCCAATCAACTAATAGAACATTGCTCGAGTCGTCTTTTCCGCCATGCCGGCGTTAAAAATACTTTATCGTGGCAAAGCCCTATAACTAATAATTAAATTTAGATTTTGGAATAAAAAATAATGAGCAAAACAATTAAAGAAATCATGAATTCATCACCTATCGTTCCAGTAATGGTGATTAATAATGTTGAGCATGCAGTTCCATTAGCAAAAGCATTGGTTAAAGGTGGTATCACTACGTTAGAAATCACTTTACGTACTGAAGCGGCTTTAGAATCAATTACACGCATTAAAGCTGAAGTACCTGAAGCCACTGTTGGTGCAGGTACAATCATCAACATTGAAACATTAAACAAAGCCATTGCAGCGGGTGCAGAGTTCATCGTTAGCCCTGGTACAACAGATGCAATGATTGATGCTGCTATTGCAACAGGTGTTCCATTATTACCTGGTGTTGCAAACCCAAGTGAAGCAATGCGTTTATTAGAAAAAGGCATTACGGAAATGAAATTCTTCCCTGCTGAAGCTGCGGGTGGTATTCCAATGTTGAAATCAATTGGTGCGCCAATTCCACAGATTACATTCTGCCCAACAGGTGGCGTTAATCAGAAGAATGTTAAAGACTACTACAATCTAGCTAATGTGGCGTGTGTTGGTGGTTCTTGGATGTGTGCAGCTAATTTAGTTGAAGCTGAAAACTGGGATGAAATTACTCGTTTATCTGCTGAAGCAATTGAAATTGCAACTGCATAAACTTAGATTTTAACTGAGATAATAAAAAAGGCCGAAGATAGTGATATCTTCGGCCTTTTTTATTGTAGTTGTATGGCAAGCGACAGAAACTATTCACTCACATTGTAGGAGTGCGCTTTAGCCACGAAGGTGGGGAAAGTAAAAAAACCTGTAACTATTTTAAGGTCCATTCACGGCTGAAGCCGTTCCTACAAAACTATTAAATTAATATCTCTCGCTGTAGCCAATCAGAGATAAGTGAACGAGCTCCATCCATAACAACTTCAGCACTTGGGTGTTGTAATTCTTGGGCAATCTGCTCAGCAGCTTTTTGTCCTGTTAGACCCTCATTAAGAAGATCGATTAACCGTGTACTAACAGGGTTTAATTCAAGAAACGTCACGCTATCATCTGTATTTCTATAAACAAGTAAATAAGTGGTCGCATGACTGGCTTGTTGAGGTTGAAAGTCTGGTCCAATTTGGTGAACAGGGAAATGATAAGCCAAAGGCCAAGCTAATGGCGATGTAGTGAACTTCTCTAATAGGATATCTTGTTCAGGCGCTATCGTTCTCGATTCAACAACGGCATCCGAGACACTTAATGCTAATTCAACCCACTCATAATGAGCGAGCTCTTTCATGAAGAGTGGATCGTTGGCACTGTCACGTTCATTATCTAAATAGGCTAAAAACTCACGTGAAATTTCATGAAATAGGGGCGTTTTGCAACGATGTTTAACCATGAAGTCACGAATCATGCTGTGCCATTTTTCATCAGATGTGATTTCTCTTAATACTGGGAAACCATTAGCAATAAAACCTTCAATATTATTGTAAAAAAGCTCGCGATAGATTGTCATACGACGCTGTTCAATATTGTCAGGGCTCGCATTGTTGTCAGGATCGCGAATAGCATTGGCAAATTGAAACTGGGTATCAATAAAACTAGGCTGTTGCGACATTGCGTTGTTCCTGTTCTGATTGATAATGACGAATTTGGTCAACTTCACTAATTAATGAGTCAAGTGATGGAATATTAAAGTCACGTTCTAATAAGGTTGGCATCACACCATGATGCTGATAGGTAGTTTGTAATAACTGCCATACGGGATCAATTACATCTGCACCATGGGTATCCACCTTGAGGTCATCTGCTTCATCATAATGGCCGGCAATATGTAAATAGGCAATACGCTCACTAGCTACTGACTTAATATAGCTTTCAGCATCATAGCCATGGTTAATACTATTAACATAGATATTATTAACATCGAGTAATAAATCACAGTCTGCCTGTTCAAGAACACCATTGAGAAAGTCTATTTCAGTCATTTCTTGGCCTGGTGCAGCATAATAAGACACATTTTCCATCACGATTCGACGTTCTAAAATGTCTTGTACACGTTGAATACGTTTAGCTGTATGCGTAACAGCTTCCTCGGTGAACGGTATGGGCATTAAATCGTATAAATGACCATCATCACTGCAATAGCTTAAATGTTCGCTGTAACAGGCTATATTATGTTTATCGAGGAATTTTTTGAGACGCATTAAGAAATGTTCGTCTAGCGGTGCGGGACTACCGATTGATAATGAAAGGCCATGACAAATCATTGGATAACGCTCGGCAAAGTGAGCAAATTTTTTACCGAGGATGCCACCCATTTCCATCCAGTTCTCAGGCGCAACTTCGAGGAAGTCGGCAGGATTATGATCGAGTGCATCGAGATCGTCCATAAAACTACGGCGAAGCCCAAGTCCAGCGCCCGAAACAGGGCAAGAGGGTGTATTCATCATCAATTTCCTGATTATAAGTTCTAGTCATTATGACAAGCAACCAGGCTAAATGTTACAAATTGTTGAATTTGTCGTCAGTAAAAGTCGACTATTTTGAAAAAAGTCATGCTTCGACAGGCTCACCACCGACGGAAAAACTCACCACCGACGGAAAAATTCACCTTCGACGGAAACCCCTCGACAAGTTCTGAGCCTGAGACCGTTCGTCCTGAGCTTGTCGAAGGATGAGGTCTAAACCCCATGGTTCGACAGGCTCACCATGAACGGAAAACAATCAGCAGGCTCACCATGAACGGAAAACAATCAGAAAACCCACCCCCGACGGAAACCTCTCGACAAGTTTTGAGCCTGATGCCGTTCGTCCTGAGCTTGTCGAAGGATGAGGTATAAACCTCAGTGAACCTTATGTCTCTGCGGCCAATTATTATCGAAAGTAATTACTGATCGTTAATCTCAAACATGGTGCGATCAACACCGACATTACCTGTTGTTTTATCAAAAAGGTAAACAATGGCTTTGTAATGACCATTTTGTTTCAGTGTTGTTTTAGCGGAGAACAATCCAACTGGACCAGTGAAGTCTAGCTTCACTTCAGCTACTTTGGCTTCATTTTGCATTAGGATTGCGGTTGCTTCGTAGTTTTTAGGATCCCATGGGCCATCAGGATAAATAGGGCAGCCACATAATAACGATGCTTTGGTGTAAATTTCTAGCTTGCCACCTTCTAATACACGTGTCCATGCATCTACAATAAAGCCTGGCATATTAAGTGTAATACCATCGCCCACTATATCTTTACCTGGAATCACCCAGCTGGTCACCGTTGCTTCTTGTAATGCTTGGCGATAACCATAGGGGCCAACTAATTTAAAGCGCAGTAGGCGAGGGCTATTGATATCAACTTTGGCTAGAAAACCGGCTGTTTTATCATCTGTTAACACTTGGCCACGGCTGATAGGTTCTTTAATAATAGATTTCGTACTGCCGGTATCACCATTGATCCAACCGCTGTCGAGAATTTCACCTGTTTCAGCATCTTCAACAACTACTTTGACGCCACCAACACTGGTACCAATATATTTAGCATCAACCGCTTTTGCACGGATCATGATGTTTGTTTCAGTAGCGAAGCTAGCACTGCTGAACAAAAGTCCAGCTGTTGCTGCTACCAATAATTTGGATAATTTCATCTGCTAAGGTCCTCTAATTAATTATGACTGTCTTATTATGCTTGTGTCTCAGGTGGAATGTCACTTCCTTCACTCCAAAGGTCAAAACCACCAAGCATTGAATGAACATTGTTAAACCCTAATTGCTGCATTGTAGCCGTGGCTAATGCTGAGCGGCCACCACTTTTACAATAGACCACGATGGAGCGTGATTTATCCTGAAAGTCAGGATGATTAGCAATCATAAACTCAAGCATTCCGCGTGAAATATGTCGAGCATTAGGTATATGACCTGTTTCAAATTCTAGTAATTCACGCACATCCATCGCGATACTACCTTTTTCAAGCATATCATTTGCTTGTTTTATATTAATTTCAGTAATGATTGCTTTTGCCGCTTGAACCAAATCCATTGTTGTTTGAGCCATTGTTATCCCCGAATTGTGTTTTAAATCTTGAGTAACGGTATATTAGCATTAACTGATATATAAAAACAGTTTTAGTCGGGATGTCATTGAGCTTACAAACATTCATTCGTCATTGATCCTTCGGTTACTTCGTTGCCGTGAAAACGGGAAGGACAGTGGAGATAAACAGTATCCTTAGATCCCCGATAAAAGATCTCGGGGTTGACGGAGTTTGAAACCTGCAAGTTCAATGGTAACGGGTATATACTATGTGAAATTAACTAATTATGTGATTTATGTTTGCTTATATTATAAGACGAATTCTGTATGCCTTTCCTATACTCATCGGCGTTAATGCGCTGACCTTTGCTTTGTTCTTCATGGTCAATACCCCTGATGATATGGCACGTATGCATTTGGGTGTTAAACATGTGACGCAAGACTCTATGGATGCTTGGAAGCAGGAGCGTGGTTACGATAAAGCGCTATTATGGAATAATGAAACAACTGGGTTAGCGAAAGCAACAGAAACGATCTTCTTTGATAAGTCATTGAGCTTATTTGCCTTTAAATTTGGCCAAGCTGACGATGGTCGAGATATTGGTCAAGATATCAAAACAAGAATGTGGCCGAGCTTAGCCATAGCCGTACCTATATTTACTGTAGGTTTATTAGTCAATATTACCTTTGCATTGTTGATGGTATTTTTCCGCGCGACCTATGTTGATTTAGGTGGTGTGGTGATCTGTGTAGTTATCATGTCTATTTCGAGTCTGTTTTATATTATTGGTGGTCAATTTCTAGTAGGTAAGCTAATGCAATTGGTGCCTATCTCGGGATATGGCGAAGGGTTTAGTGCGATTAAATTTCTAATCCTGCCTGTTTTAATCGGTATCGTGTCTGGCATTGGTGCGGGATCACGCTGGTATAGAACCTTGTTTTTGGAAGAAGTATCGAAAGACTATGTGCGCACCGCACGGGCAAAAGGTTTATCCGAGGTGCAGGTGTTATTTCGCCATGTATTAAAAAATGCGATGATCCCAATTTTAACGGGCGCCGTGGTGGTTTTACCTACCTTGTTTATGGGTAGTCTGATTTTAGAATCATTTTTTGGTATCCCAGGGCTAGGCAGTTACACCATTGATGCAATTCAAGCACAAGACTTTGCGATTGTGCGAGCCATGGTATTTCTTGGTTCGGTACTCTATATCTTTGGTCTGGTATTAACCGACTTATCTTATACTTTAGTTGACCCACGAGTGCGTTTAGATGGCTGATGATTTACGTGTATGTGCCCTGCAATGTTTATTAATTGCAGATCCATTAGAAAAAGTACAACAAACCCAGCTGTTATATCAACGCTGGCTAGCAGGCGAGTTGACGATTTCAGAAGATGAAATCAGTGTGCCTGATGAGCCAGGCCGTCCAGATAAACCCGACTTAGTGGCACCGCGAGATTTACCTAGAAGACGTAACTCTAAAGGTAGCGGTAATGCGAGTTTACTGCATGCCATTACTCATATTGAGTTTAATGCCATTAATCTTGGTTGGGATGCGGTGGCCCGTTTCCCTGGCTTACCACGTCAGTTTTATGATGATTGGGCAAGGGTGGCTTATGAAGAATCACAACATTTCACCTTATTACGTGATCATTTATTGTCATTAGGTTTCGATTATGGCGATTTTCCAGCTCATAGTGGCATGTGGGATATGGCTAGAAAAACCCATCATGATCCCTTAATTCGTATGGCACTTGTACCTCGTGTTCTAGAAGCAAGGGGCTTAGATGTAACTCCTAAAATGATGAATAAACTTAGGGGCAATGGGGAACATCGCGCTGTAGAGATATTAGATATTATTTTAGCAGAAGAAATTGGCCATGTGAAAATAGGTACACGCTGGTTTAATTACTTATGCGAGCTACGTGATGTTGATCCATTAGTGACGTTTAAAGATATTCTGGATAACTATTTTTCGGGTGAATTACGTGGACCATTTAATACTGAAGCACGTAAATTAGCTGATTTTACTGATGCTGAAATGGCCTTACTTGAAGGCAGATAAAGGACACGTCAAAATTTGCGTGCTAGCCACTTAAATAACATCATTAACACGCTAAAATTAACTATAAAGAACAGTAAGCCAATGACATGGGCAGATGTGGCAGAAACGGCAAAAAGAGACGCGCTAGGGGCTATCACTACGATTTCACCATGGCCAGGTATAAGGGCGGGCAGGGCTAGTGCGCCGACAAAACATTTAGCAATGAGTGCAAGCAGTCTTGATTGGCAGTAGCCGCGAACAAACCAGAAGGTCAGGAAAAAGGCTCCTAAGCACATGAATAATAAATTACTATCTAACTCAAGGCGCATAATGCTCTCCTTACTGTTGCTTCTCTGTAATAGTTTTTTTACGTTCCATCTCCGCTTTTTGGCGGCGAGACTCTTTAGGATCTGCAATCAATTTACGATAAATCTCAATACGGTCTTTATGACGTAATGATGCATTTAGTTTACACATTTTGCCGAAAATACCAACTTTATCGGTACTTAGATCAATTTGTGCATAACTATCTAAAATTCCTGAACGACTTATTGCTTCTTCAACAGTACAATTTTCAGCCACTTCTAATGACAAAATAACTTGTTCGTCAGCTAAGGCATAAGCAACTTCAACAGTGATGGGCTTAGTGAGTTCCATAAATGTCCTGAGCACGTTTACAAAAGGCATCGACTAAAGAGCCTGATATTTGGGTGAAAATAGGGCCAAGCGCCATACTGATAAGTCGGTTAGAAAACTCAAAGTCCATATCCAGTCGAATACGGCAGCCTTGATTATCGCCAATCATAGCAAATTGCCAATGACCTTCTAAATGCTGAAAAGGACCATCGATAAGTTCAATGGCAATAGATTGACCTTGAACAAGTTTGTTGCGGGTGGAAAAAACATGATGAATTCCACCTTTAGCGAGATCGAGTTCGGCTGAAATAACATCATCTGTTTTACTTATTATTTTACTGTTACGACACCAGGGTAAAAAGCTTGGATATGCTTCTACATCATTGACCAAATCGAACATTTGGTCAGGTGTAAATAAAACGAGAGAGCTACGTGTAATAGTGGTCATTTATCAGAGAGTGAACCTAGATTATGTTAATAACATTTAGAAAGACAATTATAACCGCGGCAGGGCTTACGTAGCGGATAAGGAATCGCCAGATATAATAGCTAATCGCAGGCTTAATGGCCAATTCTTCTTCGGTACTTTTTTGCGACATAATCCAGCCAGCAAAAATAGCAATGAATAAGCCACCTAGCGGCAACATGATATTGGATGTTAAATAATCAAGTAATTCAAACATGGTCTTACCAAATAAGATCCAATGTTGACCAATATTAAATGAAAATACAGTGAGTAAACCTAATAACCAGGCAGCAAATCCAGCTGTGACACTGGCTCTTCTACGGCTAATTTGTTTGTTTTCTACTAACCAAGCAATGGCTGGTTCAATTAATGAAATAGCTGAACTCCATGCAGCAAACACTAATAATAAGAAAAACAGTCCGCCAAATAATGAGCCGCCCGCCATATGGCCAAAGGCAATGGGCAGTGTTTCAAAAATAAGACCTGGGCCCGCAGCAGTTGACAGGCCATTGGCAAAAACTAACGGGAAAATAGCCATACCAGCAAGCAAGGCAATTGCCGTATCAGCAATAGCGATGGCAATAGACACTTTTAAAATGGATGTCTTTTTAGGTAAATAAGAGCCGTAAACCATAATAGCCCCCATACCCAAACTTAAAGTAAAAAAGGCATGGCCCATGGCGCTCAAAACGCCCTGACTATCTATCTTTGAAAAATCGGGTGTAAACAAAAAGGTCAAGCCCTGGCTAAAATACTCACCAGTATTGGCTGCAAAACCAACTAATATTAATAGAATAGCGACCAAAGCAGGCATGATAAATTTAACAAGTTTTTCTAAGCCACCTTTTACGCCACGAGCAACCACCGTCATCGTACATACAATAAAAACAGTATGCCAAGCGAGTAAACGTTCAGGGTCGCCAGTTAGAGTAGTGTAAATATTATGCGCGCCATCAGCGGTGACACCTTCAAATACACCGGCAAAAGAGCGAAAGATATAAGCAATGGCTTGACCTGCAATGACACTATAATAAGATAAGATGATAAAGCCGGCAGTCAGTCCCATCCAACCAAGATATCGCCATGCGGGATGTCTATTTTCCTCTTTGGCAATCGATTTAAGCGTGTTGACAGGGTTTTGTCTGCCGCGACGGCCAATCATGACCTCGGCCATCATCAATGGCAGGCCTATACACAGGATACAAAGTAAATAAACGAGTACAAATGCGCCACCACCATTTTCACCGGTAATATAGGGAAATTTCCAAATATTTCCTAAGCCAACAGCGGAACCTGTTGCGGCAAGAATAAATGCCCAGCGTGAAGACCACTGACCATGGATTGATTCACTCGGTGTGCTCATAATGTTCTCGGTTTATTCGACATAAAAAAGAATTTTGTTGGAATTTATCCAAATGCTTAAGCGAAAAGAAAGCATAGCATTATATAATAAGCGAATGGCAACCAAAAAAAATAATAAAAAGACAAACACTAGCAGCACGATTGCACAAAATCGACGTGCTCGGCATGATTACTTTCTAGAAGACAAATTTGAGGCAGGTATTGTCTTAGAAGGCTGGGAAGTTAAAAGTATGCGGGACGGGCGTTTGCAATTAAACGAAAGTCATGTCTCTCTAGATAAAGGCGAGGCATGGCTGCATGGTGCGCATATATCGCCTTTGCTTTCTGCATCGACACATATTCACCCTGAAAATGTTCGTCGCAGAAAACTCTTATTAAATCGACTAGAGTTAAATAGGCTAATTAGCGCAGTTGATAGAAAAGGCTACACCATTGTGCCTGTTGCTATGTATTGGAAAAAGGGGCGAGTAAAACTAGAAATTGCCCTAGCCAAAGGTAAACAGCATCATGACAAACGTGCAGCTTCTAAAGATCAAGATTGGGCACGCGAAAAAGCACGTATATTTAAACATAAATAAATTAGAAGTGGTCGCGGGTTCACAAATTTGTCAGGAACAAATTTGAATGTCTATAAAGACAGTCCCGTAGGGGTGAGATTCATGGATGAATTGAATAATTGCCGCCATCACGTTAGCTGTAAAACAGTCACTTAGTCTGCATTATCAATAGCAAAAAGTTATCCATCCTTGTGCGGTTACAAAGCTGAATGCTAACGCCACAGCTAAACCAAAAAGTCTGAAATTATTCATATTAGATTCGGGAGTACAGCGCGGCAGAAATTTTCTTCAGCGTAGTGGGTGTTTCATTGTTATAATGATTGTGCAATTTGGGGCTGACATGGATTCGACGTGGTTTCGGAGGCTCTTGTTGCGGGCCGAGAATGTTAGTTCTTCTCGTAAAACAGACTAACAAAAATTTAGTTGCTAACGATAACAACTACGCACTCGCTGCTTAATAACCAGTAGATGCCGTCCAGCCGGAGTATGTGCTTGTGCACCCGGTACTGGGCGTCGACTCTCACAAGACCGCGCGGATACTTTTTCTGGAGTTGAAACGTTAAATTAAATCAGAATCGCTGAGTAATAGCCTGTCGGTCGGCAGTTTCACAGTTAAATTAAAGATTTGACTACGCTCGTAGATATGAGATGTTAATGGATTGCGGACGCGGGTTCGATCCCCGCCAGCTCCACCAAACAACAAGGCCACCCAAGAGGGTGGCTTTTTTGTTTGTGGATTTGGTGTGTATCAAAGACGCTCACGGGTTCACAAAATTGTCAGGAACAATTTTGAACGCCCGCCAGGGCGGCCCCGAAGGGGTGAGGCACAGGAAGTGCCGAATAATCCCCGCCAGCTCCACCAAACAACAAGGCCACCCAATAGGGTGGCTTTTTTGTATCTGTCATATTGTGACAATGAACCAAGTCTAGACAAGTTGAGTTGATGATAAAAATATAGAGAATGTGTGGCAGAAAGCTAGTGACGCTCCCGTACGTATCATCCACTATCAATAAATGAGTTGATGGCAGTGACAGTGAAGAAGCATTCAGACGCCGTTATTCAAGACTTCATTGCTGACATTAATGAGCTCGTACATTGCTTTTCTGACTGAGTATCATTAGCTGAACTAGTAGGCCAAAAAAGCCGTAGTGAACTGAATCACTATGACTCAATGCTGTCTGGTTAAACGTGTCTTATTGAGTTTTTAGCCTACGACGCAAGCCCATAAATCCTAAAAGTGCAGGAGCAAATAGAATCGCTGCTGCTGGAAATGGTTGTAAGGCAACAATAATATCATCGTAGTTAGAACGCCTGTTCCTTGGTGATCATCATTAAAGCCGACTATAAATCTAGCTTAAGGAGTTGAAATAGCGCTTAATTCATCTACTCGAAAATAAGCATGGTTAGCTGATGAGAATGGAGTTAATTCACATTTTTCTCTTGGGGTGTAAAAAAAGCAAGCTATTAACGCTGAGTAATTGGCTAGATAAAGTAAAGAGTATGTTTTTAATATTAGCAATATTTTGAAACATCATGGCGTGAGGATTAATATGACTGTTACTATGATATTTGTTGCTACTATTGCATCCGTCATAGTCATTAATTTGAGCTAATCATAGGAT
>Ga0209495_1000304_pt1 | contig 39783 bp, 37 predicted proteins | sample EN1Hudsemesocosm_FD_184629 | JGI IMG/M metagenome (GOLD analysis project Ga0209495, IMG submission 184629) | Methane-oxidizing microbial communities from mesocosms in the Hudson Canyon - EN1E Hudson Canyon (SPAdes) (version 2) | ecosystem: Environmental > Aquatic > Marine > Cold seeps | place...
TTCTGGAGTTGTAAATCCTTCCATTCCGCGCTCTATTACTAAACCGTGAATTCTTCCTTCTTCATTTTTTGCCCATACTACGGCAATATCAGCAAAAGGAGCGTTCGAAATCCACATTTTAGCACCGGTTAAAAGATAGTGGTCACCCATATCTTTAAAGTTCGTTTCCATCCCACCAGGGTTAGATCCGTGGTTAGGTTCAGTTAAACCAAAACAGCCAAGGTGTTCTCCACTCGCTAATTTTGGAAGGTATTTTTTTCGCTGTTCCTCATTCCCATATTTGTAAATAGGGTACATAACTAATGAAGATTGAACTGAGGCTGTAGAGCGAACTCCAGAGTCACCTCTTTCCAATTCCTGCATAATTAAACCGTACGAAATTTGGTCGAGCCCCGCACCACCATATTCCTCTGGAATATAAGGTCCGAAAGCTCCAATTTCCCCTAGTCCTGGAACGATTTGTTTTGGGAATTCTGCCTTTTGGCAAGCCTCCTCAATGATTGGTGATATTGCACGCTTAACCCAATCGCGGGCAGCGTCGCGTACCATTATATGTTCTTCGCTCAGTAAGTCGTCTAGATTGTAGTAATCTGGCGCTTCAAATTGATCTGTAGCCATAAATTCTCTTTAATTTCGAAAACAAATGTATTGAATTATTTTTATTATGAATTCCATACCAATACATTATTTATGAGCCCTTGTTAATACATACTCAGGCTAATAAATTGTATATTAGGTAGCTGGAATGATATTTGTTGATAATTCCGAAAATGAATAGTATAAAAATTAAAAATTATGAACTCCAACAGAAGAGATTTTTTGAAAAAAGGAACCTTAGGTGTCTTTGCAGCATCTTTAATCCCATTTCAGCTTAAGGCTAACAATAGTTCAGTTTGTGACCCCACTACTACTGATATTTTAGGACCATTCTTCTCTGAAGGCGCACCTCAAACCAGCTCTATCGTACCAGAAGATTATGATGGTGAGCGACTTTTTTTAACTGGACATTTAAGTGCTATAGATTGTGATACGAATATTGTGGCTGCAGTTTTGGATTTTTGGCAAGCAGATGCAAGTGGAGCATATGATAATGATGGCTTCAAATTTAGAGGCAAAATTATTACCGATGAAAATGGTAATTATAATTTGGAAACGATTATTCCTGGAAAATACCTCAATGGGTCCCAATACCGGCCGTCACATATACACCTTAAAGTTCAAGCAGAAGGTTATGATGATTTAGTAACCCAAATTTATTTTGAAGGTGATGTTGATATTCCATCTGATCCGTGGGCGAGTTCTGCATCAGCAATTAACAGAATAATACCAGTTAATTCTGGTTTTGCTGGAGACTGGTTTGGAACTTTTGATATAGTTTTGTCTGGAACAGCGCCGGTGGGGATTAATGAACTCCAAATAGAATATGGCGATTTAAGTCAGAATTATCCAAATCCATTTAATCGCTCTACACGTATTTTTTTAGTGTTGAATAAAAATGCTCAAACACTCATAGAGATATATGATCAAAAAGGGAGTTTAATAAAAGTCCTGATGAATCAAGATTTAGCGAAAGGGAGATATGAGTTAAATTGGACAGATGCATCTTTAGCAAATGGAATTTATACTACAGTCTGGACCTCTGATAATAAATTGGTGAAGACAATTAAAATGATTCATCAAACGAACTAAATACTCAATTATGAAACAACTAGTTACAATTTTAGCGATTGCCCTTGCGGCCTTTTTAGTAACCGACAATAGCGCACACACCTACCAAGCTGGTGCCCCTGCAGGAAGAACTGCTTCTCCTGGAGATGGAGGTGCAACTTGTAATAATAGCTATTGTCATACGGGACCTTCTGTCACCGATCAATTCATTACGATTTCGATGATAGAAAATTATCCTAGAGAGTATACCATTATGATAGAAGCCCAAAGTGAAACCCCATTTGAATACACTAAAGCTGGTTTTCAAGCCTGTATAGAAGATGCATCTGGCTCTAAAATTGGAATCTTGTCTACCCTATCGAATACCTTAACTAAAATCGTAAATCAGCATTATATAACACATAAAACTGCTGGTACCACAACTTCATCAGAATTTTTTGGCTCTCATCATGCATGGTCTTTTAATTGGTCTGCTCCAGATGACTTCGTTGGAGAAGCGACTGTTTACTCTGCTGTAATGTTAACAAATAGTAATGGGACTAATTCTGGTGATGTACACTTAGCGTCTAATTATACATTTAATGTTGGAGTGGGATTAAACGAAGTGAATGAATTTGATTTTTCTGTCTATCCGAATCCAGTATCCGAGCAAATTAATTTGGTGTTTGAAACTCCTTTAGAAGAAAATACTCGTATTTCTTTAATGGATATGAAAGGGGCTGAGATTGTTTTGTTTCAAGGATATTTGAATCAAATAGAATGTAATTTGGTGCTGCCTTCAGTACTAGTTCCAGGGCTTTATGCCCTTAGGATCGAAGGAGATTCAGGAAGATCAGCTAAAAGTATTATTGTGAACTAATCGCTTAAGTAAAAACCTATAAAAGGAGCCCTCTAAGGCTCCTTTTTTATTAGTTTTGTCAAAAGAGCCATAATGATAGAAATTCTTAGAGAGCCCCCTCAATCCACTTGGGTATTAATACTTTTTTTAGGGATTGTTATGATCTATGCTTTCTTATATCATAACGACTCAAGGCGTTTGGTTTACTTTTTTCGATCTGCTTTTAATAAACAACATCAAGTAAACTATGGTCGGCAAAGTGTTATTTCACAGCATTTTATGGTGCTCTTGTCTGTGCAGTCTATTCTCGTAGCTTCACTGTTGCTTTATAAATACCTGACTTATTGCTCTGAAAGCCAGAGTCAGAAATACCTCTTTGTCTGTTCTCTTGTGTTTATTCTTGTCTTTTTAGGTGTGAAATGGCTTGCCTTATTCCTAGTATCTACACTATTTAAACAACGAAAATTGTTTAAAGAATTCCTCTCCGTGTCTACCCAATACGCTAATTTATTCTTTAGCCCCCTCTTGTTGCTCACCCTGTTTATGTATCTCACAACTGATTTTTCTCTAAATCAGCTAAGTCTTTTATTCTCAGTTTCTTTACTAGCCCTCATGTGTGGGAAGATGAGGGTTTTCACTCATATGAGAAAAGAAACATCATTAGATGTTTATTATATTATTTTGTACCTTTGCACTTTCGAAGCAGCACCATTTTTATGGTTCTTAATCGGTTTAGATTGTTGAGTGATAGAGGTATAGTTTAGCCTCTGTTGTATTTGAAGAGTGGAACCCCTAAACGCTAGAAAATTTGAAAGTAAAAACTATTCTTGTATCACAACCAGAGCCTAAGAGCGATGCTTCTCCATATCACGAGTTAGCTAGGAAGCAAAAGGTGAGTGTAGATTTCCGTCCTTTTATTCATGTAGAAGGGGTAGACGGTGCTGAAGTGCGCCAACAAAAGGTCTCTTTAACAGATCATACTGCTGTAATTTTAACGAGTAGAAATGCAGTAGATCATTATTTCAGAGTGTGTGAGGAAATGCGATTTGAAGTGCCTACCGCAATGAAATACTTTTGTATGTCAGAAGCTATTGCCTTCTACCTACAGAAATACATTACTTATAGAAAAAGAAAAATTTACTTCGGTAAACAACGCTTTGCAGACCTGATCGATACCATAAAAAAGCATAAAACTGAAAAGTTTTTACTTCCTTCATCAGATCTACTAAAGCCCGTAATACCTCTATTATTAGAGGATAATAAAATTAACTACTCTAGAGCTATACTCTATAAAACTGTTTGTAGTGATCTATCTGATTTAGAAGATGTGTATTATGATATTTTGGTTTTCTTTAGCCCTTCAGGGATAAAATCACTATTCCAAAATTTCCCTAATTTTAAACAAAAGGATACTCGCATAGCTGCATTTGGACAAACTACCGTAAAGGCAGTTACCGATGCTGGATTGAAAGTAAATATTGAAGCACCTTCTGTAAAAGCTCCATCTATGACGATGGCACTTGAGCAGTATATAAAAGATGCCAACAAAAAATAAGTTTAGGCTTATTTAACTTTAAAGGGCGATATATATCGCCCTTTTTTTATTGATTTTTTTTACATTTACAGAACTATGAGTCAAACCTTCCAGAAAACGGAACGATTAAAAAGTAAAATGGTTTTTAGCGATTTAATTAGCGCCGGACATTCTGCTAAAAAATATCCTTTCGTACTTATTTGGAAGAAAGTTGACACTGAACAGGATTGCCCTATTCGCATTGCTTTTTCAGTTTCTAAAAAACGTTTCCCACTAGCAGTAGATAGAAATGAACTGAAACGAAAAATTAGTGAGCTTTTTAGGTTGAATAAAGCCAAATGGCACAGCCAGTTGAACGATAACTATGCTGCACTCTTGATTTTTACTTCAAAAGAAAAAATGAATAGTGCAGAATTAGAAACTAAACTAATACAGGTTTTTGAACATTTTATTTCAGAAGTTGAGTCATCTAATTAAAGAGCTGTTCATTTTTTTGATAAAAATATATCAAAAAGGGATTTCTCCATGGACCCCAGCTTCCTGTAGATATACTCCAACTTGTTCTTCTTATTCGATTGAAGCCTTTCAAAAACATGGCTTATTGAAAGGATTTGTATTAGCTATAAAACGTATTAGTAACTGCCATCCCTGGGGTGGTGATGGTTACGACCCAGTACCTTAAAATTTTGATGATGAATAAAATACTTAAAAAATTAGCCTTTTGGACTGCTGTAGGGGTAGTCTCTATCTCTTCATTTGCCTTTGTTTCTGGTTATTTTGAGGTGAGTAAAAACCTCGACATCTTTACTACCCTTTTTCGTGAAGTGAACATCTATTATGTTGACGAAACGAAGCCTGGTGAAATGATTGAAAAGGCTATCGATTCTATGCTAGAGGACTTAGACCCCTATACCAACTATATACCTGAGTCTGATATAGAGGATTTTAGATTCCAAACCACTGGACAGTATGGGGGTATTGGAGCTATGATTCGTAAAAAAGGGGACTATGTTGTTATTGCTGAACCCTATGAAGGTTTTCCTGCCGATAAAGCAGGTTTAAAAGCCGGAGATAAATTATTGGAAATCGATGGTAAATCTGTAAAAGGAAAAACGACCCAAGAAGTGAGCTCTGTCCTCAAAGGACAACCCGGAGTAGAAGTGAAATTATTGATCGAAAGACCCGGAGTGAAAGAAAGTATCCTTAAAGAATTTACTCGGGAAGAAGTGAAAGTAAAGGCTATTCCCTACATGGGTATGGTTGATGACGGTATAGCCTATGTCCGCTTAAGAAGTTTTACAAGAAATTGTGCAAATGAAGTGAAGCAAGCAATTGAAAAACTTAAAGATGAAAATGATGTTCAAGGCTTGGTTCTAGATTTAAGAGGAAATCCAGGCGGACTCCTTAATGAATCAGTTGATCTCTGTAACTTATTTATTGATAAAAATCAAGAAGTTGTGTCTACCAAAGGGAAGATTAAAGAATGGGAGAAGTCTTATAAAACACATCACAATCCCTTAGACACCGAATTGCCTTTAGTCATTCTTATTAATCAAAGTTCTGCTTCTGCATCAGAAATTGTTTCTGGAACAATGCAAGATGTTGATAGAGGTGTGATTATTGGGAAAAAGAGTTTTGGTAAAGGTTTAGTCCAACAAACGCGTAAGCTTAGCTATAATTCTCAACTTAAGGTAACTGTTGCCAAATATTATACGCCTAGCGGTCGCTGTATTCAAGCCCTCGATTATGGTAATAGAAACGATGATGGTAGTGTAGGGAAAGTTGCGGATTCACTAAAAACTGCATTCCACACAAAAAATGGGAGAGTTGTCTATGATGGGGGTGGAGTAGATCCCGATATTAAAGTAAATCAAGATATGTATGCTGAAATTGTTGGTAGCCTACTCTCAAAACAACTCATCTTTGATTTTGCGACTCAGTTTGTTATAAATAACGATAGTATTGATGTCCCTGGTGAATTTAACGTTTCAGACGATTTATATGATGACTTTGTTAAATTCTTAACAGATAAGGATTATGAATATGAAACGAATACTGAAAAACAATTGGCTGAGTTAATTGAGCTAGCAGAGGATGAATATGTGGAATTTAAAGTGGATTTAGTTGAATTGCAAAATAAACTCCTGTCCTATAAAGAAGACGATCTTCATAAATACCAGTCACAAATATCAAAATTGATACGAAGTGAGTTAATGGCACGTTACTATTATCAAGAAGGTAGAATTATTGCCTCTTTAGCAGACGACATTGTATTGGATGAAGCAATTGATTTACTTCATGATAACAAGCGTTATAAAGGGGTTCTTTCAGGTAAAATAGATGCAAAATAATCAAATCAAGAGTTCAAAATTTTATTTGCTTGCATGTACTAGCATTGTAGTTGGCTTGTTCATGCAAGATTTTTTTAAAGTCCCTCTGACAGGTGGAGTTATTCTCATTGGCTTATCTTGGATTTTCACATTTCGCTTTAAAGACAAAATCCAAAACCTAATTACTCAGCCAGTTGCAATAGGATTTTTTCTTTTTTATCTCACTCATCTTCTAAGTATCATTTACACCCAGAATTTAGACGCTGGATGGAGTGATTTGCAATTAAAAATCACCCTTCTTTTATTACCCCTATTTATGATGAGTACACATCTATTTTCTTCACAGAAAAAGATGACTTTATTGCAGCTCTTCGCAGTTTTGATGATTATCATGTCTGTTGCCGATATTGCTATGTCTCTTTCAGATTATATCATAACTGAAAATTCAAACGTATTTTATTATAAACAACTTCCCCACATCTTGTCGTCAAAACCTCATTATGTTGCATGGTATTATTCCTTTGCAATGTTTATTGTCATGTATCAAATAATTGCTGAGAAGAAACATAGGGCTTTATGGTTTGTTGGCTTTGGACTTTTAGTGGGTTCATTAATTCTATTGTCTAGTAGAGCCTATGTATTAGCATTTTTTATTGTCTTTATTGTTAGTTTCCTTGCTTGGGTTATGACCAATAAAGTGACTAAATCTTTGTGGATGAAGTTGCTTATAGGTCTTGTATGCCTTGTAACGATTTTGTTTTTTAACCCTAAAACAAATTCTAGAATTAATGATACGATCGTTGAAATACAGAAGTTTATGGGAGCAGATACTCATAGGCAAACGAATCCACGCGTGTATCTGTGGGATTACGCAGTAGATTTAATCGCTGAAAGACCCCTGTTAGGATATGGTGTTGGGGATGCTAAAGACGAATTAAATAATGCTTTAAAAAACTGTGATGCTAAGTTTTGGGATGGCGAAAAGAATGTCCCAATCCATGCTAAGAACTTAAATTTTCACAATCAGTTTTTGCAAACTTGGGCAGAGGTAGGAATACTCGGTTTTCTGCTTTTAGCCTTTCTTATGATTCAGCCTTTCTTTTTAAAGAATCAACATCCACTATTTCTGATTTTTGTGGGCTTAACCTTAATTGGTTTCCTAACGGAGAGTATGTTAGAACGTCAAGCTGGGGTAGTCTTATTTGCTTTTATGTATCCTTTATTAGCAGGCTTGAAAAGGACTTCATAAGTTTAAGCTCACCAATGCTTGATGTCATCCTGAGCCCGTCGAAGGATTCTTAGATATAAGCCCTCTACATTAGTGAACTACTGTTTTCTATTCTTGAACGAATACTCTTTTTACTCTTTGCGATACATTGGTGAGAACTTCATAAGCGATAGTGTTAAGACTGTCAGCTATATCAAGAATGTGTTTTTGAGTATCCCAGACAATCACTTCATCGCCTTCTTGAGCATCAATTATACTGATGTCAACCATACACATATCCATACAGATATTTCCAATAATACTCGCTCGTTTGCCATTGATAATAACTTGAGCTTTACGATTGCTTAAGGCCCTGTTTAAACCATCGGCATAACCAATAGGAATAATGGCAATACGTATTTTCTCATCAGAAACATAAGCGCGATTGTAACCCACACTTTCTCCTGCAGGAACTTCTTTGATTTGCGAAATCACCGATTTTAAAGAACTGCAGTTTTGCAGATTTTCATCTCCAATCCCATACAATCCAATTCCTAAACGAACCATATCGAATTGAGCCTCTGGGAAGTTGATGATTCCTGAAGAGTTGAGTATATGCTTTAAAAATGGCGTTTTAATAGTAGAAGCTATCTCTTTACAAATGGATGTAAATTCATCTATTTGAATCTGAGTAAAGTCTTTGTCTTCTACATTTTCGCTGCTAGCCAAATGACTAAACACCGAAGCCAAACGTATTTCTTGATGTTTAGCAATCCACGAAATTACCTCATCAATTTCATTGCTTTCAAAACCTAATCTTCGCATTCCAGTATCCACTTTTAAGTGAATAGGATAATTGCTTAGACTGGATTTACTCAACTCATGTTGAAGGGCTTTTAATTGTCTGAAACTATAGATCTCCGGTTCTAAAAAATGATCTATCAGTTGTTTAAACTGCGCGCCATCAGGGTTGAGAACCATAATAGAAGTGCGAATTCCTTTTTTGCGAAGCGAAATTCCTTCATCTACGTAGGCAACCGCTAAATAATCGGCATTGTGGTATTCGAGATGGTGTGCAATTTCATAAGAACCATTCCCATAAGAGAAAGCTTTAACCATAACCATCACTTTGGTCTCTTTGTTTAGCAGACTTTTGTAGTAGTGGAAGTTATCAGAAATAGCGTTTAAGTTAACCTCTAATACAGTTTCGTGAATCTTTTGTTCTAGTATTTTATCGATTTTCTCAAACTGAAATCTTCGCGCTCCCTTGAGTAAGATAGCCGAATTGCTAAAGTCGAAATCTTGACTGTTTGCTATAAATTCATCGGTGCTTTTAAAGCAAGTACAATTAGAGAATAAGACCTGAAAATCAGTAAAGTTTTTTCCAATACCAATAATTTGTTCCACCTCATAACTATCCAATAAGCTCATCAGTTTAGGAAAGAGCTCAGCTTTGGGAATCCCCGTTTCGTCTAGGTCCGAAAGGATGGCTACTTTTTTAGCATTTCCACTTTGTTGATGTAGAAAATCGAGTGCTATTTTAAGGGAATCGATGTCTGAACTATAAGCATCATTTATCAATAAACTATTGTCTTTTGCTTCCTTCAATTCTAAACGCATTGCCAGCGATTGCAATTGATTTAGACCCTTTTGAATTTCGCTTTCACCAATATTTAACGAGGCTAAAGTGCATATTACTTGTAGGCAGTTTTCAATGGAAGCCTCATCTGCAAAAGGAATAGAAAATTGTTTTTCAACCTCTTTGTGAATAAGTGTCAAAATTGATTTTTCAGCTGCTGGTTTGATACTTTTCACATAAATAAAAGCAGAAGAATCTTGCTTTGACCAAGAGACTAATTCAGCTTTTATTTCTTGCGAAACGAGCGTGTGAATTTCTGTATGGTCTTTGCAGTAAATGAGTTTTTCTACTGAAGAAAAGAGCTTAATTTTCTCCTTTACTTTTTCTTCTAAAGAATTGAAATTCTTAGAATGCGCCTGACCGATATTTGTGAATACCCCAATATTCGGTTGAATGATGTTTTGAAGATTTTCCATTTCATCATTCTGAGAAATTCCCGCTTCAAAAAGGGCTATTTCATCCCTCGAATTCAATCCTAAAACAGAAAGGGGAACACCCACTTGTGAATTATAACTTTTTGGGCTTTTACAAACTTTATATTGGTTTTGTAAGCATATGTTCAACCATTCTTTAACAATGGTTTTACCATTACTCCCAGTAATTCCAATAATGGGAATCTCAAATTGTAAACGATGGCCTTGCGCTATTTTTTGAAAAGCCTTTAAGCTATCATCAACTAATAAGAATTTGGCTTGAGGGTAATTTGAAACTTCAAATTTAGTATCGCTGATTAAGAAATTCCGAAAGCCTTTTTTATAAAGCTCATCAATAAAGAGGTGTCCATCGTGGCGAATGCCTTTAATGGCTATAAAAAGATGATGGCTAAAATGTTTTGCCTTCCGACTATCAATAAGTATCTGATGTATCACTTCATCAGAAGAAATGCCTATAAATTTGGCATTGCAAAAAGTTGCTAATTGTTCGATCGTACAGGAAAAGCTTCTCATCTATTATGAATTCTTCTTTAGAAAACATGCGCGGCACAGGGCTTCATATTCGTCTTGCTCACCTAAATGTACTAAATCTTTTGAAGCTACTATTCTATTGGAGTGGATTGCTAAGTCACCACAGGTCACACAAATGGCGTGCACTTTAGAAACAAACTCCGCCGTAGCCATTAAATTGGGGATAGGCCCAAAAGGGGTTCCCAAATAATCCATGTCTAATCCAGCAACAATCACTCGTATACCTCTGTTGGCAAGTGCTCCACAAACTGCAGGTAATTCATCGTCAAAAAATTGAGCCTCATCAATTCCGATAACATCTACATCGTTAGCTAAAAGAAGGATGTTTGCCGAAGAAGGCACAGACGTTGAACTCACTTCGTTAGAATCGTGTGAAACCACCTTTTCTTCGTCATAACGAACATCGATAGCCGGTTTAAAGATCTCCACTTTCTGTTTGGCATATTGTGCTCTTTTAAGACGTCGAATTAATTCTTCGGTCTTTCCAGAAAACATTGAGCCACAGATGACTTCAATCCAACCTTTGGTTCTTTTATTACTATCGGGTGTTTCTAAAAACATTCAATTCGTTTTATCTAAACAAATCTAATAAAATCGGTCTGTTCAACGCTATTTTTACTTAATTTGTTTGTGCAAAGAAAAGACTATGTCGAAACTGTTTTTGGTGCCTACACCTATAGGTAATTTAGAAGATATCACCCTGCGTGCCATACGTATTCTCAAGGAATCTGACCTTATTTTGGCAGAGGATACGCGTACCTCAGGAAAGCTGTTAAAGCACTTGGATGTGAATACGCATATGCAGTCTTTTCATATGCATAATGAGCATAAAATGCTCGATAGAATTATCGAGAAATTGAAAATGGGAAGCCAAATAGCCATGATTTCCGATGCGGGAACTCCTGGTATTTCCGATCCTGGATTTCTTCTCGTTAGAGCATGTGTAGAAAATGGAATTCCTTCAGAATGTTTACCTGGAGCAACGGCTTTAATTCCTGCTTTAGTACAATCGGGATTCCCTACTGATCGTTTTATTTTCGAAGGTTTTTTACCTCCTAAAAAAGGAAGACAAACGCGTTTATTGTCTTGGGCTGAAGAAACCAAAACCATTGTATTCTACGAGTCTCCACATAAAATTGGAAAGACCTTATTGCAGCTTCAAGAGTTTGTAGGAGGCGATAGAAAGCTATCTGTAAGTAGAGAGATTTCTAAGAAGTTTGAAGAAACGGTAAGAGGTACAGTAGATGAATTGATCGTTCATTTTCAGGAGAAAGCTCCCAAAGGAGAATTTGTTGTTATCTTAGAAGGAAAGAAATAAATTGAGTCCAGCAGAATTACATATCGAAGCAACAGGTTTGTTGAAGCAAAAAGAGCAGAAAGCCTTTTTAATTGCAGGCCCTTGTTCCGCCGAGAGTAGAAGTCAAGTTTTAGAAACCGGAAGAGCTATAGCTAAAAGTGGTGATGCTTCTATTTTTAGAGCCGGCGTATGGAAACCTCGCACTCGACCCGGTTCTTTTGAAGGAATAGGTGAGATAGCCCTTTCGTGGTTGCAAGAGATGAAAGCAGAAACGGGAATGCCTGTTGCTACTGAGGTCGCTAATGCATATCATGTTGAAGCTTGCTTGAAACACGGTATTGATTATTTATGGATTGGTGCTCGAACAACGGTAAACCCTTTTTATGTACAGGAAATTGCTGAAGCCCTTAGAGGTGTAGATATTCCTGTGATGGTTAAAAACCCTTTGCACCCTGATATTGGTTTGTGGATTGGAGCGCTAGAGCGTTTTAACCAATGTGGAATTAAGCAGTTGATGGCCATTCATAGAGGCTTTTATTCTTATGAAGCTGCACCCTATAGAAATGAACCCAAATGGGATTTAGCGATTAAGCTGAAGCGTTGGATGCCCGAATTACCAATTATTTGCGATCCGAGTCATATTGCGGGAACAACAGAGTTAATTTCGGAAGTAAGTCAGACTGCTTTAGATTTGGGCATGGATGGATTGATGATCGAAACCCATCAAAATCCGAGTTTAGCATTGAGTGATGCAAAGCAACAAATAACGCCAGCAGCAATTTCGGCTTTGATGAATAATTTGGTACTTAGAAAGAGTGATTTCGACGATACAGTACACCTAGAAAAGCTTAGAATAATTAGAAAACATATTGATGGACTAGATGAGAAATTGTTGAGTTTGTTAGCCGATAGATTGGCATTAGTTTCTGAAATAGGAGCTATTAAAAAAGAAAATAACGTAATGATATTCCAGCTCAAACGCTTCTTCGAAATTTTGAAGACTCGTAAAGGAATGGGAGACGATTTAGACCTACCTAAAGACTTAGTCCACGAACTATTTGAATTGATACACAAGCATTCAATAAATATTCAGAATAAAATATAATGAGGTTGATAGTTGTTGGTTATTCGTTATTGGAGACTTTCAACTTTCAATATTTAACCTTTAACTAATAGAATATGAATCAAAAAATATGGAAACTCAAAGCCAAGCCAAACGAGCAAAAAGTATTTAAGCTCAGTAAGGAATTAGGCGTTTCAAAAGCTATTTGTGCACTGTTGGTCAGTAGAGAAATAGACACCTTTGAAAAGGCTAAAACTTTTTTCCGTCCTCAATTGTCGATGTTACACAATCCATTCTTAATGAAAGATATGGACAAAGCTACCAATAGAGTAATCGCTGCTGTAGCCTCTAAAGAACGTATTCGTGTATTTGGGGATTACGATGTGGATGGAATAACTTCGGTGAGTTTGATGTATAGTTTCCTAAAAAGTCAGAATGCCGATTGCGACTATTATATTCCCGATCGCTATAACGAAGGTTACGGGATTTCTTATGCTGGGATTGATGGTGCAATTGATAAAGGGATCACCTTAATGATAACACTCGACTGTGGAGTGAAAGCAGTTGAGAAAATAGCTTATGCTCAATCTAAAGGATTGGATGTAATTATTTGCGACCATCACCGACCCGGAGATGTACTGCCTAATGCCTATGCAGTTTTAGATCCTAAACGATCAGATTGTGATTACCCTTTCAAGGAGTTGTGTGGTTGTGGTGTTGGTTTTAAACTCATCCAGGCCTATTTGAAAAAACAAGGCTTAGACGAAGCTATTGCCTTTGAATACCTCGATTTAGTGGCTGTTGCCATAGGTGCAGATATCGTTCCTATTGTCGGAGAAAATAGAGTTATGGCTTTTTATGGTTTAAAACGCTTAAATGAAAAGCCTCGTACCGGAATGCTAGCTTTAATGAAAGAGCATAAGCGTGTGGGCGAAATGACGATTACCGATGTGGTCTTTACCATTGCGCCTCGTATAAATGCCGCTGGAAGAATGAAACATGCGCATAACGCAGTGAGTTTGTTGATTGAGGAAAATGACGCTCAGGCAGTGAAAACGGCTAATGAGATTGAAGAGTACAATACCGATAGAAGAGCACATGATCAACGTATAGCTAAAGAAGCTCTACTTCAAATTAAAGAGAACAAAGAAGAGGAACGTGTTTCAACCGTCGTTTATGATCCTACATGGCATAAAGGGGTGATTGGAATTGTGGCTTCTCGCCTTATTGAGACCTATTATAGACCAACTGTTGTGTTTACCAAAAGTAAGGACTGTTTAGCCGCTTCAGTGCGGTCTGTACAAGGATTTGATGTGTATGAAGCTTTAGAGGCTTGCAAAGAACATATCGATCAATTTGGTGGGCATATGTATGCTGCAGGACTTACACTTAAAGAAGAAAACTACGAGGCTTTTAAAGAAGCTTTTGAAAAAGTAGTTTCGGAAACCATTACCGAGGAGCAGAAAGTAGAGGTATTAGATTTGGATGCCGAACTGGACTTTGCAGATATTACTTCTGGCTTTAATAATATATTAAAACAATTTGAACCATTTGGACCTCAAAATATGGCGCCTTTATTCTTTACGAAAAATGTAATGGATAGAGGTTATAGTAGAGCCGTTGGAGCCGAAAATGAGCATTTGAAATTACATATGTGTACCGAAAAGGAAAGGCTTTCAGAAATGAATGGCATCGCCTTTAAGTTGGGATGCCATTCGGGATATGTATCTAAGGGCTTAGCCTTCGATATATGTTATGCGATTCAAGAAAACGCCTGGAAAGGTAAAGTTACCCTCCAGTTGGGTGTAAAGGATATTAAGACTTCTTAACCTTTGCTTTAAGTCGTTCGCTAAACGGACTGCATAGCATATCGAAATCCATTTTTGCTTCGATAATTTCTAAACTCATCAAACGCTCTTGAACTTTATCAATGGTTTCTGCTTCAATCGTACCATTGTAGGTCCATTCGGTTTCCTTAAACCAAATTGCTACATCTTCTTTTTTCAGGTGGTAACGCTCAGCAATTTCTTCAATAGACTTTTCGCTGGCTTTTACTTCTGTACAAGATTCGTTTACAATCTTTAAGATTTGTTCAATCTCATTATAATGGGTTAGCAATAGATCTTCTCTTACAGCCACCACAAAGCTAGACCAAGGAGTAGGGCATTCCCCTACAATTCTAAACTCGCCATTATCCACGAATGGTTTTGTGGTAAACTTTTCCCAAAGGAAATAATCGGCATCTCCTTTCGTTAGAAATTCTCTACCTCCATCTAAGTTTTTCACCATTTCAAATTTCTGCTCTGCTAAATCCCAATTGTGATTGTCGGCGTTTACATAAGCCATTAAATGAGATCCAGAACCAAACCGAGAAATAGCAGCACGCGTATTTTCTAAATCGTCAACCGATTTAAACGTTGATTGCGCACCTACGTGGATTCCCCAACGTAGCGGTGATTTTACATAAAATTGTACAATCTTACTCGGATTACCTCTATGGATGTCGGCAATGATACCTTCGGTAAGTATAATAGCGATGTCTAATTTGCCTTCGCGGAGCGCTTTTGTCATGGCACCCGTACCACCGTGATAATCCTGCCAAGAAATGTCTATCGAATGTGCCGAAAAGCGTTTTTCTTCTATGGCTTTCTTCCAGGGAAAGTTGAAGTGTTCAGGAACTCCACCTACTTGAAATTGAGTGTGTTTAGACATCATTAATCCTTTTGATTCACTGCAAAGTTACGGCAAAATTTGAGTATGATAACAATAAAAATCAGGCTTTTGTATTAAGCAAATAGCGTAAAGATCAGTATTAACATTCTCTACCTAACTCTTTGTCGATATGCATTGAAAGCTGACTGAGTTGTTGAAAATTATTCAAGAAAGTTAATCTATCGGCTTCAGGTATGTCATTGTTTTTCATCTGCTTAAGCATTTCTTCAATCTTAAGCTTTACCTGTTTCGATTTTAAACGGATCACAGCTTCAGTGACTAACTCTTTAAGTTTGTCGGCTTCTGTAGGAACAATGATTTCTTTTTTTGACCAATCGCTTAATTGGTGCTTGTCGCTTAGTAGTTCAGAAACAGCTTGAGATATTTCTGGGTCTTGATGACGTATAAAGAATTTGTCATCCAGAATAGTTTCTTGTTCTTGAATGTGATGTATAAACTCCGAATATATTTTATGAAAGGCAGGATGTGTAAATTGTATATCATCTTCGCTCAATTCAGAAATAGTGAATTCTGCCACTGAGATACGTGTCTGTTCTTCTTCGCCTTCTTCATTTTCGTAAATAAATTCTAGCGCAGAGGTTCCGTAAATAACCATTAGTCTGATTAGGGTAGACTCTTCTAGCGCTGTGCTGAGCGCTTTTAGTTTAGTACTTTGCTTAGGGCTACTAAACACCACTTGCATGGGTTCGGGGTTACTGCTTGAAGCTTTTCCAGAACGCGACTGCTCAATACTCGTAAAGATCAGTTGTTCGTCAACACCCAAAATCCTTGAAGAACTTTGCGCGTATACAGTTCTCGATATAGTATCTGGAATTAAGGCAACAGTAGCGGCAATATCCTTAATGAGTTCCGCACGCTTTATTGGATCTTCTTTGGCTTCTTCTAAAAATAAAGAGCATTTAAACTCTATAAAGTCTTTGGCCTGAGCATCGATATAATTTTCCAATTCTTCAGAGCTGACTTTCTTAGCATAAGAATCAGGGTCTTCTCCGTCGGGGAAGGTAAGAACCTTCACATTCATCCCTTCCTGAAGAATAAGGTTTACACCTCTTAAGGCGGCTTTCAATCCCGCTGCATCCCCATCAAAGAGAAGGGTGATGTTATTGGTAAACCTTTTTACAAGCTTTATTTGTTCTAACGTAAGTGATGTACCCGAAGAAGCCACCACATTTTCCATACCCGATTGGTGCATAGAAATAACGTCAGTATAGCCTTCAACCAATAAACAGCGGTCTTTTTTAACAATGCTGTTTTTAGACTGATACATACCATAGAGTACCTTACTCTTGGAGTATATTTCACTTTCTGGTGAGTTTAGATATTTAGCCGCTTTTACATTGCTCTTTAATATCCTTCCTCCAAAACCTAAAACTCTACCCGATAAGGAGTGGATTGGGAACATAACTCTTCCTCGGAATCGATCGTAATTTCTCGATTCTTTCGCAATGGTAAGCCCAGTTTTTTCTAGGAATTCTATTTTATAACCCTCTTTAAGTGCGTGTGCAGAAAAAGCATCGCTCTTTTCGGGACTGTAACCTAATTGGAATTTTTTTAGGGTATCTTCTCTAAAGCCTCTTTCTTTAAAATAGCTGAGGCCTATAGCACGTCCTTCATTGTCGTTGAAAAGTTGATCTTGAAAATATTCGTTAGCAATATTACTAACGATATACATACTTTCTCTATCGTTGTCAGCTTCCTCTTGTTCTGGAGTACGTACCTCTTCTTCGATGAAGATATTGTACTTGCTAGCAAGATATTTTAAGGCTTCGGGATAAGAGAAATGCTCGTGATCCATCACGAAGTTTACCGAGTTACCACCTTTACCACATCCAAAACATTTATAGATTCCTTTGGCAGGAGATACAGTAAACGAAGGCGTCTTTTCGTCGTGAAAAGGGCAGTTCCCTAACATATTCACCCCGCGTTTTTTGAGGTGTACAAAGTCGCCAACAACTTCGTCTATACGTGCTGTTTCGAAAATGAGATCTATTGTTTCCTTAGGGATCAATTGCGCTAATTTAGAAAGCTAAAATACTAAAATTTGTTGGTGGAGTATTGTTGTTGGTTCCTGGAAATAATAAAACCTAACAACCAACAACTGTGAACTATCAACAACTTTACTTTTTCCGATCAATCACATATTTTATCAAAGCCTGTAGTGAGGTCTTCGCTTCAGAATCAGGCATAGTAGAAAGCATTTCTATAGCTTTCGCTTGATAGTCGTACATCTTTTGTTCGGCATATTCCAAGCCACCACTTTCGCGTACAAAGACAATCACTTCTTTCACTTTTTTCGGATTGTTGTGATGTCTTTTGATGGTGTTGATGACCGACTTACGAGTGCTTCTATCGCAATGTTGTAATGCGTAAATTAAAGGCAAAGTCATTTTTTGCTCTTTAATATCTATCCCTACAGGTTTTCCAATCAAACCTTGCTTTTGATAATCGAAGAGGTCGTCTTTAATTTGAAATGCAATTCCAATAGCTTCCCCAAAGTCCCACATCTTTTCGATGAGTTCTTCATCTTTAGAAACGGAAGAACATCCAACGGCACAACAAGCAGCAATTAATGAAGCGGTTTTCTTACGGATGATTTCGTAGTACACATCTTCAACAATATCTAAACGACGAGTTTTTTCAATTTGTAATAATTCACCTTCGCTCATCTCTTCAACAGCGCGCGAAGTGAGTTTTAAAAGATGAAAGTCTTCGTTTTTCACGGCCAGTAAAAGACCTTTTGAAAGCAGGAAATCACCAACTAAAACGGCAATTTTATTTTTCCACAATGCATTAATCGAAAAGAAACCACGGCGCAAATTGGCGTCGTCAACCACATCGTCGTGCACTAAGGTTGCGGTGTGTAAAAGTTCAATCATCGAAGCTCCACGAAAAGTACTTTCGTTGAGTTCGCCACATAGCTTGGCAGAAAGAAAAACAAACATCGGGCGCATTTGTTTTCCCTTACGCTTTACAATATAGTGTGTGATTTTGTCCAGTAAAGGCACCTTACTCGCCATCGAAGTTTTGAACTTAGACTCAAAAGAGTCCATTTCATTTTTTATGGGAGCTTTTATTTGATCGATTAGCGACATAGAAGGCCAAATGTAATAATTATTGAAATCTAAATACTAGATACTAACGACTTTGTACTAGATTCTCTTCTACTTCTTATTCGCCAACTGCCCGCAAGCAGCATCTATGTCTTTCCCTCTACTACGACGAATGTTTACCACCACACCACGCTCTTCTAAATAGTCTTTAAAAGCATCTACTTTATGAGCTTCGGCTTGTTTGTGAACACCGTTTTCAATAGGATTGTATTCGATGATATTTACCTTACAAGGAATGTGCTTACAGAATTCGTAAAGCTCGTGAGCATCTTGCAATTCATCGTTAAACTTATCGAAGATGATGTATTCGTAGGTAACACGGGTTTGTGTTTTGGCGTAGAAATATTTCAAGGAATTGGCTAAAACCTCCAGATTGTTGGTTTCGTTGATCCCCATAATTTTATTTCGCTTCTCGTCGTTTGCAGCGTGCAGCGAAAGAGCCAAATTAAATTTCACATTATCATCAGCGAGTTTTTCTATCATCTTAGCAACACCAGCAGTAGAAACGGTGATACGCTTTGGAGACATCCCCAAGCCTTCTTCGGACGTGATTTTCTCTATGGACTCCAAAACATTTTTGTAGTTCAATAAAGGCTCGCCCATTCCCATATAAACAATGTTCGATAGGCTTTGGTTATGGTGCTCCTTCGCTTGATCACGAATGATACGTACTTGATCGTATATCTCGTCGGCGTTAATATTACGCATACGCTTTAATCGACCCGTAGCACAAAAGTCGCAAGCCAAACTACAACCAACTTGCGACGAAATACAAGCGGTCATTCTGTTTTCTACAGGGATAAGGACCCCTTCACAAATTTGATCATCGAAAAGTTTGAAGGCATTTTTTATAGTACCATCCTTACTAAATTGACACTCGTCAACTTGTACTGCATTGATATCAAAGTTCTCCTTCAATAGCTCACGTGTAGACAAAGAGAGGTTCGTCATTTGGTCGAAATCGGTAGCCGATTTTTTCCAGATCCACTCATAAACTTGTTTTGCACGAAAGGCTTTTTCGCCTTTTGCTACAAAATAGTCTTTCAGCTTATCCTTAGATAAAGCTCTGATGTCTTGTTTCTTCTGCTTTTCCATCGCTGCAAAGATAGGGATTCTTACCTTTGAAAAAATTTACATGATGCGTATAATTCAAGCTTCCTATATTATTCCTTTAAACGCCGCTCCAATTGAGAATGGCTATCTTTTTATTGAAGACGATGGAACGATAATTCACCTAACCGATATCCCTCCAATTTCTACTGATTTTGAAGTGGAAGTATACGAAGGAATCCTTTGTCCTGGCTTTGTAAATACACACTGTCATTTGGAGCTTTCGAATATGAAAGAGCTGATGCCAGAGGGGACAGGGCTTCCAGAGTTTGTGAGTCAGATTCCTACACGCAGAAATGAATGTGTTCTTGATCCAGTAGCTTCTATAAAAGCTGGAAATCAAGAAATGATAAATGCTGGGATTGTCGCAGTAGGTGATATTTCGAATACTGCCGACACACTCGAAGTAAAGAAAGCGAGTACTATTAAGTACCACTCCTTTGTTGAAATTTTCGGATTAGATAAAAGTCAGGCTGAACAATTATTAGCCGATGGACTGAAAGTGGTAGCGGATTATCAAGCAGCTGAACTTTCGGCTTCTTTGGTTCCTCATTCACCCTATTCATTATCTCCCGCTTTATTAGAAGGAATTTATTCTAATTCTAAAGATAAAATTTTGAGTATTCACCACCAAGAAACGCCTTCTGAAAATGAAATGTTTTTGGAGTCAAAAGGTGACTTAGCTGATTTGTTTGGAGGAAAAGGATTGGATATTTCTTCGCAAATGGGCTTTGGAAGGAATTCTTCTCAGTACAGTTTGTTGCAGTATTTACCGGATGAACAGAAGGTTTTATTGGTGCATAATACCTGTTCGGACGCTTCTGATATCGATCAAATAGAAGTGCATTTCACCAATGCCTATTGGTGTACTTGCCCAAAGGCAAACTGGTATATAGAGCGTTCTCTACCGAATTACGATTTATGGCGCGAAAAGAATTTGAAGATAACTGTAGGAACAGATTCTTTAGCCTCAAACGATACCTTGAGTATTCTGGAAGAACTGAAATTGATTCAAAAACAATGCCCTCATATTCCAACTCATGAGCTACTTAGCTGGGCTTGTAAAAATGGAGCAGAATTTTTTGACTATGATGCTTTAGGGTCATTTTCAACTGGAAATAAACCCGGCCTTATTTTGATTGAAAATGTTGATGGTATGATGTTCACAGAGAATTCTAAAGTAAAGGTGATAGTTTAATTATTCTTATTCGATCCAAAATTAATAAGCCACGAATGCACGAATAAGACTGTGTAGTAATGCTTGAAATATCCAATGTAAATTATCTCCTTGAGGGGATTATAGGGGTGTTATGAATGGTGGAGTGCTATTGATTCAAAATCGCCTCAGCCAATAGTAAATCCTTAGGATTCGTAATTTTTATATTGTCTGATTTCCCTTCAAAAAGATGAACTTTTTCACCTAAGTATTCCACTACAGAAGCATCATCAGTATAAGTAGTTTGTTCTTCTTGCTGATAGGCTTTATGTAGTAATTCTGAAGTGAAACACTGTGGAGTTTGTACTGACAAATAATCCGTTCTATCTAGTGAAATACTATCGTCCCCCTCAATTTTACGAATAGAATCTACTACAGGAATTACAGGAATAACTGCTTTTTTCGATTCTGTTTCTTTATACAAATTCAGAATAAAATCGGGAGATATCAGAGGTCTAACGCCATCGTGTACGGCAATAATAGATTCTTTTGTACAAAGTACAAGTCCATTTTTCACCGATTGAAAACGACTTGTGCCACCTTCACAAATTCGATGTGGAATCGTAAATTGATGCTTGTCACAAAGTGTATTCCAAGTGTTATGATGCGATTTTGGTAGCACAAGGATTATCTTAATCGAAGATTTGGCACAATAAAACTTTTCAAGCGTATGCATCAATATGGGTTTCCCATTCAATTCGATGAATTGTTTCGGAATGGAGTTATTCATTCTTTGTCCAGATCCTCCGGCTACTATGATGGCGTAATATTTCATTTTGAGTGCAAGGTGTTTGTATAAAGTGTTTTGTTAATTTTTGACTTTTAATCTTTAACCTGCAATTTATTTAAAACAAAAAAAGCTAAAAGATGTCACATCTTTTAGCTTTTTGAGTAAAAATATGTTTTATTGGATTACAAAATCAACATTGCATCACCATAAGTAAAGAAGTTATACTTCTCTTTAATAGCTTCAGCGTATGCTACTTTAAGTAGTTCAAAACCACAGAATGCAGCCGTGTGCATCATTAAAGTAGACTTAGGCGTGTGTAAATTCGTAATCATACAATTCGGAATCTTAAACTCATAAGGAGGGAAGATGAACTTGTTCGTCCAACCAACAAATGGGTTAAGTGTATTGTGCGTAGAAACAGAACTTTCAATGGCTCTTAAGGTTGTAGTACCCACAGCACAAATTCTTCTGTTTTCTTTTAAAGCCGTATTAACAATATCACATGCTTCTTGTTTCACATGAATTTGTTCCGACTCCATCTTGTGCTTCGATAAATCTTCTACTTCAACCGGACGGAAAGTACCTAATCCAACATGTAGTGTAACCTCCGCAAAGTTGATGCCTTTAATCTCCAAACGCTTTAATAAGTGCTTACTAAAGTGCATCCCTGCAGTAGGAGCAGCAACCGCCCCTTGTTCTTTAGCATATACCGTTTGGTAGCGTTCATCATCTTCATCATCTGGCGATCTGTCGATGTATTTTGGCAATGGCGTTTCACCAAGCTCATTTAATTTCTTTCTGAACTCCTCGTAAGGACCGTCGAATAAAAACCTTAAAGTTCTACCTCTAGAAGTAGTATTGTCAATAACCTCAGCTACCAACGATTCGTCTTCACCAAAATATAATTTGTTTCCGATACGGATTTTACGTGCAGGATCAACTAACACATCCCAAAGACGGTTCTCTTGATTCAATTCACGCAATAAGAATACCTCGATTCTAGCACCTGTTTTTTCCTTGTTCCCATACATACGTGCAGGAAAAACCTTTGTATTATTCATTATCATAACATCCTGGTCGTCAAAGTAGTCGGTAAGATCTTTGAACATTTTGTGTTCAATTTTACCAGTTTTGCGATGTACCACCATCAATCTAGATTCGTCGCGGTTTTTTGCTGGTCTTTTAGCCAACAACTCATCCGGCAATTCATAGCTGAAGTGGGAAAGTTTCATTTTGGTGATCATAGAACGTCTATTTTTTTAGGCTTGCAAATATAAGAAATAAAATAAAGTTATAAGAAATTATGACGACTTCATCATCTTTTCAAAGTCTTGTATGTCAATGGCATTTTCAACCGAGTACTCTCCAATTTTTGTTCTCTGTAATTTATAGAGCCAAGCCCCGCTGTTTAAAGCTTCACCGATGTCAAAAGCAAGAGAACGAATATAAGTGCCTTTACTGCATGCCACTCGAAACTGAACATAGGGCATGTCAATATTGAGAATTTCCAATTCTTTTATACTGATGCTCCTTGCTTTGATTTCAACTTCAACACCTTTTCGGGCACTCTCATACAGTTTTTTACCACTTACTTTAATTGCAGAAAAAATGGGTGGATATTGCTGTATATCGCCAAGAAAGGTAAGGATTGTTTTTTGAATTAAGTCCTCATTGATGTGCTGAGTTCCGTAGAAATAGTTTTCAACGGTCTCACCATCATAGCTTGGCGTCGTTGCCCCAAGTTTTATCGTAGCGATATATTCTTTTTCTGCCGCTTGATATTGGTCGATTTCTTTGGTCTTTTTTCCAGTGCAAAGAATCATCAAGCCGTTTGCTAAAGGGTCTAAAGTTCCTGCATGACCTACCTTAATCTTTTTTACCTGTAGCTCTCTTTTAATCAACCAGCGTACCTTATTGACCAATTGAAAACTTGTCCAATAGAGTGGTTTGTTGAAGAGTAAAACTTCACCTTCCTGAAATTGAAAATCTTTTTTCATTAGATATATGAGGCTAGTTCAGTACAAATTTGTTCAAGAAGATGTTGATCTTCATTCGTAAAAGCAGTAGGTGTATTCGAGTCAATATCAATCTGCCCTACCATAATACCGTCCTTTATAATAGGTACTACAATTTCTGATTTTACATGAATGCTACACTCGATATAATTGCTCTCGGCACTAACGTCGTCTATAAGAAAAGTTTTTTCGGTTTCTGCTGCCTGTCCACAAATGCCCTTTCCATAAGGGATAGTCGTGTGATCTGAAGTTTCTCCGGTGTAAGGACCTAGATGTAAGACTCTATTTTCAATATCAGCCCTATAAAACCCCGTCCAGTCGTAGTTTTCCAATTTGTTATTTAACAAATCGCAAATCGACTGCATTTTATCCTCTATCGAATTCTCTGAGTGGATAATCGCTTGACTTAATTTTAGTATGTCTTGGTACAAGTTCATCCTTCAATTTCCTGAATCGATTCGTCGAGCGCTTGAATAGTTCTATCGAGTAATTCTTTACTGTGTGTTCGTGCAATAAATAAAGTTTCGAAAGCAGAAGGAGCCAAGTAGATTCCTCTTTTTAGCATTCCGTGGAATACTTTCTTGAAATAATCTGCATCTGCATTACAAGCATCGTCAAAGTTGGCTACCTCATCAATATTAAAGTGGAAGCTGATCATAGAACCTAAACGGTTGATGCAAACTTTCAAATTATACTTATCAAAAACCCGACGCATACCTTTTTCGAGGTAAATGGTCTTTTCTTCGAGCTCTTCAAAAATGACTGGATTATCGTTCAGTTCTTTCAGCAGTGTATATCCACAAGACATGGCTAATGGATTTCCAGACAATGTCCCCGCTTGATAAACAGGACCTAAAGGAGCCACCATATTCATGATTTCTTCTTTACCACCAAAAGCTCCAACAGGCAGTCCACCACCGATAATTTTACCCATACAAACCATGTCTGGCTGGATGTTATAGCACTTATGAGCACCACCAGCTGATAGTCGGAAACCTGTCATTACCTCATCGAAGATTAATACTGCTCCGTGTTGGTCACATAGTTTGCGTAAGCCTTCTAAGAATCCTTCGTTTGGAGGAATACAACCCATATTCCCTGCAACAGGTTCAATGATGATGGCGGCAACTTCACCGTTATTATTATTTAGTACTTCTTCTACTTGAGCTAAATCGTTAAAGCGAGCAAGTAATGTGTCTTTTGCTGTTCCGCTAGTTACTCCAGGAGAATTTGGGACTCCTAAAGTGATGGCTCCAGAACCTGCTTTAATCAAAAAAGCATCTGAGTGTCCGTGGTAACAACCTTCGAACTTGATGAATTTCTCACGATTGGTATAAGCTCTGGCAACACGAATAGCACTCATACAAGCTTCGGTACCCGAGTTTACCATGCGTACCTTGTCAACAGCAGGCATCATATTACAAATCAATTCTGCAATATCTGTTTCTAATTCTGTTGGCGCACCAAAAGAAGTCGATTTGTCGGCAGCATTTTTTAAAGCATCTAAAACGGGTTGGTGGCTATGACCTAAAATCATAGGACCCCAAGAACCGATATAATCGATGTATTCTTTTCCTTCTACATCAACCATAATAGAACCCTTTGCTTCTCTAAAGAAAACAGGCGTTCCACCTACGGATTTAAATGCACGAACTGGCGAGTTTACTCCACCAGGAATATATAATTGAGCTCTTTCGAAGAGGTCTTGACTTGTCATAATTCGACTTATTTTTTTAACAATTTAGCGATGTCTTTAGCGAAGTAGCTAGCGATTAAATCTGCGCCTGCACGTTTAAATCCAATAATAGATTCAAACATTGCTTTTTCAAGATTCAACCATCCTTTTTCTGCTGCAGCATGCATCATAGAGAATTCTCCCGATACTTGGTAAGCTGCTACTGGGACATCAAACTTATCTTTTACCAATCGTACCATATCTAAATAGGGCATTCCTGGTTTTACCATTACAATATCGGCGCCTTCCTGAATGTCTAATGCACATTCTCTTAAACCTTCCTCAGCATTTGCTGGATCCATCTGGTAGGTTTTCTTATCTCCAAATCCAGGAGCAGAGTCCAATGCATCGCGGAATGGACCATAGAAACATGAAGCGTATTTTACCGAGTAAGCCATAATTCCCACATTCGGAAATTCATTTTCTTCTAAGATTTCGCGGATAAAACCAATTCTACCGTCCATCATATCCGAAGGGGCAACCATGTCGGCACCCGCTTGAGCATGTGTAAGTGCCATTTCGCCTAAAAGCTCAACGCTTGGGTCATTCACGATTTCACCATCTTCTACAATGCCATCGTGTCCGTTAGATGAATAGGGATCTAAAGCCACATCTGTCATCACGTACATTTCTGGGTGTAATTTTTTAATCGCACGAATTGCTCTTTGCATCAATCCATCAGGATTTAATGCTTCAGTACCCGTATTGTCTTTCAATTCGTCTGGAACTTTAGCGAAAAGTAAAACACTGCGAAGACCTAAATCGTAACATTCTTTTACTTCTTGTAGTAGTAAATCGAGCGTGAAACGGAAATATCCAGGCATAGAAGCAATTTCTTCTTTAGAGTCTTCACCTTCCATAAAAAATAGAGGGACAATAAAGTCAGTTGCTTGAATATGATTTTCCTGCACTAATGAGCGAATAGCCGCCGATTTGCGCAATCTACGTGGACGTGTATATGGATGTACAATCATTAGAATGAATTTGCTTGCAAAAATACGTTGATTTCCTGAATGTCTAGGCTTTATATGAACTGATTTCGCTCAGAGCCATTGCTTTTTGTTTGAGTTTTTCCTTTTCTAAAAGGTCGACGACTTCAAAGCAGGCTTTATGGAAATCTTCTACCAAATCTTCAATCACAAAAAGGCGTTGCCCTTCAATCAAATCTAAATGCTCGCCGACCTTTTCTGATCGGGTGCGTAAAATGATAAAACCTCCTGTACTACACATATGACTGATATTACACCTTAGCTGTTTGTAAAGCCAGTTATCGTTGCTGAGTTGCTTATAGTCTGTAGAGAAAAGTTGTTGAATTGCTAGATTGAACCTTTTTTTGGATTGTGCTTTTGCTGCCAAGGGTTTCTTGTCTATAAAGGCTCCAAGGGTTTCAATTCCTTGACTCACTAAAAAGAAGGCAGGAAAAAAGAAGCCAGCCTCTAATAACTTTTTACTTTCCTCAACTAGGCGAATACGTATAAAATCCTCATTTCTCATAAAAGAAAAAAAGCCTGTAAAAATACAGGCTCTTGTGCTAAATAGATGAATTTAATGGGGTAACACTAAATTAAATCTATGAACGGATGTTGTTAGAACAACAACAAGTTTTAAATTTAAGAATAAATATCCTGATTAACAAATCTTTAGCCGTTTATTGCAACAACCTCACTAACGAGTGTAGGTAGCATTTTTTTCAAGATACTTTCTATTCCTTGCTTAAGTGTTACTGTTGATGAAGGGCAGCCACTACAAGCCCCTTGAAGTAAAACCGATACTTTTCCTTCTTCATAAGAGATGAATCGAATATTTCCTCCATCAGATTCTACTGCCGGAGTAACATACTCTTCCAGAATATCTACAATACGTGTTTCAATTTCGCCTAATTCTTCAGGCTTTACTTCTTCAAGTTCTGGTGAGGCCTCAGTAGATGTTTCAGTAGGAGAAACTGTTTCTAAAACTTCTTCAACTACTACACCGCCGTCGGCAAGGTACTCACGAATAAATTCGCGGAGTTCCATCACGATATCTTCCCATTCCATCATCTCATATTTCGTTAACGAAACGAAGTTTCTAGCGATAAAAACTTCTTTAACGAATGGAAAGTGAAATAATTTAATGGCTAATGGAGAGTTTTTTGCCTCATCAAGATTCATAAACTCTACACTGTCTCCCTGAATGATAGCACGGTTGGCTACAAATTTCATCACCTTTGGATTAGGTGTAGATTCGGCATAAACCGTAGTTGCTACTTTATTCTCGCTCATCTTCCTTAATTTTATGCAAAATTACAAATAAGAACAGATATGGCATTGGTGAAATCAATAAAAGGTAAAAGTCCGGTTTGGGGCGAGAATTGTACGATTGTAGAAAACGCAACTATTATTGGTGATGTAAGGATAGGGAAGGACTGCTCCGTGTGGTTTAACGCTGTTGTTCGAGGCGATGTACATTATATAAAAATTGGCGATAAAGTGAATATTCAAGATGGTGCGGTAATCCATTGTACCTATAAAAAGCATGCTACAGTTATCGGAAATTATGTATCGATTGGGCACAACGCCTTAGTACATGGTTGTACCATTCACGATAATGTGCTTATAGGAATGGGTTCGATCGTAATGGATAACTGTGTGGTACATTCCAATAGTATTATCGCTGCTGGAGCCGTACTCTTAGAAAATACGGTTGTAGAATCAGGCTGTATTTATGCGGGAGTACCAGCGAAAAAAGTAAAGGAACTCAACGAAGAGCAGAGTGCTCGATTGATAGAAGGAATTGCCAACAACTATGTAGAGTATAAAAGTTGGTTGGAAGAATAATTGGAAATCTGACATAAACTAAGACCAAGACTTAAAAGTCTTCGTCTTAGTTTTATTCTTTGTTTCTAAAGAGGAAACTCCTTCTTGATCTGCTCTACCCAAGAGTCAACTCTTTCGTCGGTTTGGTCAAACTGATTGTCTTCGTCTATGGCTAAACCTAAAAAAGTACCTTTTTCTAATTCGGCTTTTGATTCTGTGTGTTCATAGCCTTCTGTAGACCACTTACCTACAATCTTACCTCCATTTTGGATGACTACTTCGCCGATGATTCCAACGCCATCAATAAAGTAATCGCAGTAAACATACTGATCACCTAGCCCAAAAAGAGCCACGGTTTTACCTGTGAAGTCTACTTCTTTAAATTCTTCAAAAAACGTGTCCCAGTCACTTTGTAATTGTCCATCGTGCCAAGTAGAAAGCCCAAGGATGATTTTATCGTATTTCGCGAACTCCTCAATGGTAGCATCATACATATCAATAATATATACGTTCTCCTTGCTGATTTTCTCGCGAATTTTAAGAGCTATATTTTCGGTATTTCCGGTGTCTGAACCGTAGAATAAACCTATTTTTTCCATGGTGAATTTTCTTAGCTGCAAAAATACATTTTGAAATTGATAAATCACTATAATGTTTTAGAATTGGAGCTGGTAAAATTCATCTGATTTTTACCGACTAAGCAATGATTTTTCTTAATTTTGTAGTCTGATAAAGAACACAAAAACAAATAAATATGTATCCAGAACAGATGGTGGCGCCAATGCGTCAGGATTTATCACAAGAGGGTTTTACTGAATTGCGTACTGCAGAAGAGGTTCAGAACTTATTAGGAACTGAAAAAGGGACTGTTTTAGTGGTTGTAAACTCTGTATGTGGTTGTGCTGCAGGAAATGCTAGGCCAGGAGCAAAGGCTGCTGTGAAAAATGCAAAGAAACCAGATCATATCACCACAGTTTTTGCTGGTGTAGATAAAGATGCGGTTGCAAAGGCAAGAGAATTTATGATTCCTTTCCCTCCATCTTCTCCTTGTATCGCCTTATTTAAAGACGGTGAAGTTGTGCACATGCTAGAAAGACACCATATTGAAGGTAGAGCTGCTAGTGCGATTGCCGAAAACTTAATGGCTGCTTTTGACGAGTTCTGTTAATGCAACGTAAATCGTGAAACGTTAGACGTGAAAACGTTTAATGAACGATGAAATATTTTGAAGCCCTGTCCTTTTGGATGGGGTTTTATTCTTTAACGTAAGATGTAAATCGTGAAACGTAAGACAGGAAATGTAAATAGCGAATTTATAATTTTGTTCTTAAGTGTCGGATGTTTCCCAGTAAGAGCATTTTCACTCTATTTAGTCTGTCCCTATTTTCTCCATTAGTGAATCCTAATCTGTTTACAATAATTAATTGTGTATCTAATTCAGATAGAGAGCCCAGAGAGATATGTAGAAATCTAATACATTCTTTAGTTGTATTCCTTGCCATTCCTTCAGCAATATTTGAAGGAATAGAAATAGCTACTCTTTTCATTTGTTGAGCTAATGTGTAAGTCTCTTCTTTTGGGAATTTCTTTGTTAGTTTAAAAACATCTTCAACAAGGTCTATTGATAATTGCCATACTTTCATTTCAGAATGAATCATACTATTGTCATTTAAATTATTAGATAATTCTAATTTACAAATTCCATCGTCTAATTTCCGTTTTCCGACTTACGTTTACTATTTCCACTTCACCATTTATGACTCACCTCCTAATAACTTATCGGCATTCGTTTTCCGTTTTACCTCTCACGTTTTCCGTCCAAAAACCCTATCTTTGCAAATCTCAAAAAACGACCCTTTAAGGTCTTGTAAATCTGTAGATTAGCGATGGAGTATAATTTTAGAAGTATAGAACAGAAGTGGCGTAAGCGTTGGGCTGAGCAAAAAACGTTCAAAGCAGAAGCTAATTCAACTAAGCCTAAGTACTATGTGTTGGATATGTTTCCTTACCCTTCTGGGGCTGGATTACACGTTGGACATCCACTCGGATATATCGCTTCGGATATTTACTCTCGTTATAAGCGTTTGAAAGGTTTCAATGTATTGCATCCAATGGGATACGATGCTTTTGGATTGCCTGCTGAGCAGTATGCTATTCAAACCGGACAACACCCTGCAATTACTACCGAAGAGAATATTTCTCGCTACAGAGATCAGTTAGATAAAATTGGGTTTTCATTTGATTGGGATAGAGAAGTTCGCACCTGTGAGCCCATCTATTACAAATGGACACAATGGATATTTAAGCAAATTTTTAATGCTTGGTACTGTACAGAAGAAGATAAAGCTAAATCGATTGACTCTTTAGTGGTGTGTTTTAAAGCTGAAGGAAATACAAGCGTAAAGGCTGTTTGTGAAGAGGTAGCCACTTTTACTGCAGAAGAGTGGAATGCAAAATCGGCAAGAGAACAAGAAGAAACTTTATTAGGATATCGTTTAGCTTTCCGTTCGGAAACTATGGTAAACTGGTGCCCTGCATTGGGGACTGTTTTAGCCAACGACGAAATAAAAGATGGTCTTTCTGAGCGTGGTGGACATCCAGTAGTTCAGAAGAAGATGATGCAGTGGTCGATGAGAATTACGGCTTATGCTCAGCGTATGATTGACGGTTTAGATACGGTTGATTGGACTGAGGCCATTAAAGAACAACAGAGAAATTGGATTGGTCGTTCGGAAGGAGCTTCGGTTTGTTTTGAATTGGAAAGTGATGCTTTAGCTTTCGATGAAAATCTAGAAGTAGAGGTATTTACTACGCGTCCGGATACGATTTTTGGAGTGTCGTATATGACCTTAGCCCCAGAGCACGAATATGTGTCTCAAATTACTACCGACGAATATAAAGATGCCGTTGCAGCCTATATCGACAAAACGAAAAAGCGTTCTGAACGCGATCGTATGTCGGATGTGAAAACGGTTTCTGGACAATTTACGGGGTCTTATGTAAAGCATCCATTTACAGGAGCAAAAATTCCAGTATGGATTGGCGATTACGTATTAGCGTCTTATGGAACAGGCGCTGTAATGGCCGTTCCTGCACACGATAGCCGTGATTTTGCTTTTGCAAATCATTTCGACCTACCAATTATGCAAGTTATTTCTGGTGGTAATCTTCCAGAAGAATCGCACGATGGGAAAGAAGGAACGCTTTTAAATTCTGATTTCTTAAACGGATTAGAAGTGAAGGATGCTACTGCCACTATCATTGCTAAAATTGAAGATAAAGGAATTGGTAAAGGAAAGATTCAGTACCGCTTACGTGATGCCATCTTCTCGCGCCAAAGATACTGGGGAGAGCCATTTCCAATTTATTTTGAGGATGGTTTGCCAAAAGCGATGGACGATAAAGATCTGCCATTGACTTTACCCGAAGTAGAAAAATATTTACCTACCGAAGACGGTGAGCCACCATTGGCGAGAGCTGAACACTGGGAAACTGCCGATGGAAATGCTATCGAAACGAATACGATGCCAGGATGGGCAGGTTCTTCCTGGTATTTCTTACGATATATGGATGCTACTAACGATGGGGAGTTTGTTTCTAAAGAAGCACAAGAGTATTGGAGAAACGTAGATTTATATATCGGTGGTTCGGAACATGCAACAGGACACTTATTGTATTCGCGTTTCTGGATGAAATTCTTATTTGATATGGGCTTTGTATCTGAGCAAGAGCCTTTCAAAAAGATGATTAACCAAGGAATGATTTTAGGTCGTTCTAACTTTGCTTACCGTATAAAAGACACCAACACTTTTGTTTCTTACGGAATTAAAGACCAGCACGATACTACGCCAATTCACGTAGATGTGAATATGGTGGAGAACGATGTTTTAGATGTGGAAGCCTTTAAAGCGTGGCGACCGGATTTTGCCAATGCAGAATTCATTCTTGAAGATGGAGTCTACAAATGTGGTGCAGAAGTAGAGAAGATGTCTAAGTCTAAGTTTAATGTAGTTAGCCCAGACTTGATTGTTGAGAAATACGGTGCCGATACATTGCGTATGTACGAAATGTTCTTGGGTCCTTTAGAGCAATTTAAGCCTTGGAATACCAACGGTATTTCGGGTGTAAACAACTTCTTGCGTAAGCTGTGGCGTTTGTTCCACGATGCCGAAAATAACTTTTTGGTTGGTGATGAAAACCCTACAAAGGAAGAATTGAAAACATTACACCGAACGATTAAGAAAGTACAGGAAGATGTGGAAGCATTCTCTTTCAATACTTCGGTAAGTACGTTTATGGTTTGTGTAAATGAGCTTACTGCACAGAAATGTAATAAGCGTTCTATTCTCGAACCATTGGTGATTTTGATGTGTTCTTATGCACCTCATATTTCTGAAGAGCTCTGGGAGTTATTAGGACATTCTGATGGAGTTACTTACCAAAACTTCCCAAAATTCGAGGCTTCTCATTTAGTGGAGAGCTCACATACCTATCCAGTTTCCTTCAATGGGAAAATGCGTTTTAAAGTGGAATATGCTTTAGATATGGATAGATCAGAGATTGAAAAACAAATCTTAGCCCACGAAAAGTCAATTCACTACTTAGATGGAAAGTCACCTAAAAAGGTGATTATCGTTCCTAAGAAGATTATCAATATTGTAGTCTAAAAATCTATCCTTCGATAAAACAGGATTAATTTATTCTACGAATGCAGGGTCCTCCGTTAACACGGGGGACTTTTTTTTGTTTGATGAAGATAGTACGCTTACTACAGGCTAAATAATAGCCACGAATGCACGAATAAAAACGACAATGTCTTTATAACTATTCGTGAATTCCTGGCAATTTACATCATAAAAAAAAGCTTGCTACCCTTTAAGAGTAACAAGCTTTATATGTTTTCACCCCATCGACTAACGTCTACAGACAAACGACCAATTTAAACCCAATCCTTAGGATTCATCAGTACTTCAATCAACTTTGCTTCTTCACTTCCTTTTTCCGTTTGGAAATCGTAATCCCAACGTACCGTAGAAGGAAGACTCATCAGAATAGATTCTGTTCTACCTTTGGTTTTAATACCAAAATGCGTTCCTCTGTCGTGAAGTAGATTAAACTCTACATAGCGTCCACGGCGGATTTCTTGCCAGTATTTTTGTTCTTCGGTATAGGTCTCTTCTTTGTGTTTTTCAACTATAGGAACATAAGCTTCCACAAAGCAGTTTCCAGCATCTATTTGGAAGGCTAGAAGCTCTTCCCAAGTCATGCTTTCATCTTCTTGCTTATAATCGTAGAAGATACCGCCAATACCACGAGTTTCATCTCTGTGAGAATTAAAGAAGTATTCGTCGCAGGCTTTTTTAAATTCCGGATAGTAAGTATTATTATGTGCATCGCACATATCTTTCATCGCTTGGTGGAAATGTTTTGCATCTTCTTCTACCAAATAATAAGGAGTAAGATCGGAACCACCGCCAAACCATCTTTTAATTACTTCGCCTTCGCCATCGTACATTTCAAAATAGCGCCAGTTGGCGTGTACGGTAGGGATTTTAGGACTCATAGGATGAATCACCAAGGAGAGTCCACAGGCATAAAAGCTGGCTTCGCTCACGCCAAATTTCTCCTTAAAAACATCGGGTAAATCCCCGTGAACTATAGAGGTATTAACTCCTCCTTTTTCGAAGACATCTCCATTGACGATTACACGCGTTTTACCACCGCCACCACCAGGACGTTCCCAAGCATCCTCAATAAACTTCGCCTTGCCATCTACTTCTTCCAAAGCAGCGCAAATACGATTTTGTAAATCGAAGAGATGTTCTGTAAATGTCTCCTTAATTTTCATTTAGCTATAGCTTTTTACGGCGTTTATAAATGCTCGAGCATGATCAACAGGAACATCTGGTAAAATACCGTGACCTAAGTTTACGATATAATGATCTTTTCCAAAACGGTCGATCATTTCCTTAACCCATTGTTCAATCTTAGGAATTGGAGCGTATAATCTTGAAGGATCGAAGTTACCTTGAATGGTTACATCGTGACCTAAAACTTTACGTGCCATTTCTGGTGTAACTGCCCAGTCGATACCAATACCATTGGCACCTGTAGCTTTCAATTCTTCTAAAGCATACCACGAACCTTTAGCGAATAAGATATTCGGCACGGTACATTCGGCAACAATTTGCTTTAAGTAAGGGTAAGAGAATTCCATAAAGTCATCTGGACTCAATAAACCAGCCCACGAATCGAATAATTGGAACGCTTGCGCACCCGCCTTAATCTGCGCCTTCATATAAGCAATGGTAGTGTCGGTGATTTTCTGCATTAATACTCTTGCAGCTTCAGGTTGTTCAAAACAGAATTTCTTTGCTTCAGAAAAATCTTTCGATCCTCTACCTTGAACCATATAACAAAGTAAAGTCCATGGAGCACCTGCAAAACCGATTAAAGGAACTTCACCTTTTAAGTCCATACGTGTTTGTTTGATTCCTTCCATCACATAACCTAATGCAATCTCTACATCAGGAACAACAATCGCTTCAGCATCAGCCAAAGTTTTTACGGTTCTCGGAAGACGAGGGCCTACACCAGGAACCATATCAACATGGTAACCCATTGCCATAGGAACAACTAAAATGTCAGAGAATAAGATAGCGGCATCGGTACCTACTTGCCATATCGGCATGGTGGTAATTTCCGAAACTAAATGGGGGGTTTCACAGCGTTCGAAGAAAGTGTATTTCTCTCTTAAAACCATATAGTCAGGTAAGAAACGTCCGGCTTGACGCATCATCCATACAGGTGGTCTTTCAACAGTTTCACCTTTTAAAGCTCTTAGTAAGAGGTCGTTTTTTAATTTTGGAAACTCCATTTTCTATTTGTTTTCTGTTGTGTATTGTTTGAGCATGGCTTCAAGCGAAGCTTCTGCTGCGATATAACTTTTTTGTATGCCTTTCTTTCGAAGTGCATTTGAGGTAGTTTCTCCGATGCTGTAATAATCGAGTTCTGTACTGAAGTCGTTTATCATGGCATAAGCTACTACTGCCGAAGGACTCATAAAAAAGAGCGCATCTCCTTTTTGAGCATGTATCATTTTAGGTTCTAAAAGGGTGTGGTAAACAACTTCTTCTTTTAGTTGAATCCCTTTTTTTGCAAGATATTCTGGTAACTCGTTTCTGCGCATATTTCCGCAAAAGAATAGGGCAGATTTAATGCCATCTTCTACAATCGTTTCGGCTAAACTAAGCGCTGTTTCATCAGCAGCAGATTTAGTTGCAAAACCTTTTTCTTGAAGCGCTTTTGCAGTTTGTTTGCCAGAAGCATAAACAGTTCCTGGAAAATCCCCCTTGTAATACTGAGCCTGTCGAAGTATGTTTTTTACTGCATTTTGACTAGTAAAAATCCAAGCTTCAGCTTCAGGAATTTCTTTCTGGAAATCTATGTGATGAATCTTTGTTAGGGCTACTTCTTTAATCTGAAGACCTAAATTTTGAGCATAGGTTCTTTGTCGCTCGTTAAGCGATTTAGTAATCCATATGCGCCCTTTCTGATTCATTTAGTGTAAACGCTTTTCTTTAGGTAGTTTATCGATGATGTCTTTAGCACCTCTTTCCAAAGCGTATTCTGCTGCCTTTAAACCTAAGTCGTGAGCTAGCATGGCATCCTTTTCTAATTTCACCTCAATCTTAATTTCGGCATTAGGATCCATAACGATCGTGTGGAGTTTAAGAATACCGTCTTCCACTTTGGCATAAGCACCAATAGGAGCAGAGCAACCACCGTTTAATCGGTTCAAGTAGTCTCTTTCTATACGTGTACACAAAGCGGTTTCTTCGTGGTGGAATCCACTACAGATATCTGCAGTGGCAGTATCACCTTCTCTACAAACTACGGCAACGGCTCCTTGTGCAGGTGCAGGAACCATCCAGTCTAAAACCATAGCTATTTCGTGATCGAGCTCTAAGCGTTGCAATCCTGCGGCAGCGAAAATAGCACCATCCCAGTTGCTTTCTCTTAGCTTCTTGATACGCGTTTGCACATTCCCACGGATGTCACAAGTACTGTGTTTTTCGTAGCGATCTAGCCACTGCGATTTTCTTCTGTTTGAACTCGTAGCGATTAAAGCAGCGTAGTCCTCGTCATTTAAAAAACCGGTATTTTTACGAACTACCAAGACATCAAAGGGGTTGGCTCTTTCCATAACAGTACAAAGCTCAATTCCTTCTGGTAAGTCGGTAGGGATATCTTTATGAGAGTGAACTGCAATATCGATTTCTCCAGCAACCAAAGCATCATCTAAAGCTTTAGTAAATACACCTTTCCCACCCATAAGCGGTAGTGGTGTATCGAGAACTTTATCGCCTTCTGATTCTATTAAAACCAATTCGGAAGCCTGCCCTAGAGCTTTAAGTTCGGCTTGTACTTTATAAGCTTGCCATAAAGCCAGCTTGCTTTTTCGGGTTCCTATACGAATCATTGGTTCAGTTTAAACATTTCTTCTACCATCTTTACCATTTCGTCGGATTGGCGGTATTTCGATTTGATGTATTCTGTAGCTTGATTGGCAATTTTATTGACCACACTAGTCGCCAATTTATCTGCTTTTTGAAGCTCGTCTTTACTCAAACGGAATTTCTGTTGTTCGAGTTCGTCGGTTCTATACGAGTGTAATTTTTCGCGTAAAGCCTGAATTGTAGGCGATAGATTACGCATTAATACCCAGTCGTAGAACTCGTTTTTATGTAAGTTGATGATGGTGCGCGCTTTGGGAATATTCTTTCGGCGCATAGCCAAAGTTTCATCTTGTATATTATTCAGCTGATCCATATCGATGAGCTCTAAGCCCTCCAATTTATCAACTGCAGTATCTATATTTCTTGGAACCGACAAATCGAGTAGAAGCATTTCTCGGTCAACACCTTCAAAATGTTCAGGATAAACAGTAGGCTCAAAAGCGCCGGTCGCAACAATTAAAATGTCGGTATCGCTCAATTCCTCTTTCAGCTTTTCAATATCGGCAACGCGTATTCCTAAAGGTTTAGCGATAGCCTCTGCTTTAGAACGGGTTCTGTTAACAAGAACCATTTCTTTATAGGAATGCTTTTGGAGATTTTTAACCGTCGTCTCGCCAATTTCACCTGTTCCAAAAAGTAAAATCTTTTTGTTGGTAAACTGCTTAAAGCGTTTTTTCATGAACAATACAGCACCATGAGCTACCGACGCAGGGCCTTCGTTAATGGAGGTATCGGTACGTACATCTTTATAAGCTTGTAAGACAAACTGCATCAATCGATGGGTGTAACCATCTAACATTCCTTTTTTATTGGAATGTTTAGCAGCATCTTTTACCTGACTCACAATTTGTAAGTCGCCTAGCATCATAGAATCTAATCCGCAGCACAACTCAAACAATTGATGTACCGCCTCATCTTCTGTTAATAGAAAATGATATTGCTCGAACTGTTCTTTTGTAGCCTTTGTATGCTTGGCAAAAAGTTCTTTTAAACTATAGGAGTTGTGGTGATGTCCAAAAAACTGGGCACGGTTACAAGTAGTAACAACAAATAGACTTTGAATCCCTATTTGCTTGGCATCCTTCAAAATAGCATCTACGGCCTCTTGTGAAAAACAGAAGTCCCCACGAATATCGATAGGGGTTTTCCAGTGGGAAATACCTAAGCTTATAAATTTGGCTTTTGTCTCGTTCAAATCTTTAGAATTGATTTGTGCAAAAATACGAGGCTTTTCTCAATTAGAAAACTGATTAGACAAGACTTTTAGCATATTAAAGTGTTGAGGTTCAGCTTGAGGTTTAGATTTAATTCACATTTAAGATAAAATGATACATTTGTCAATTATTGTATGGATTTGGTAAGCAAAGTTATCTAGTAATGAGACTAGCATTTATATTTTTAGTGTTTTTGAGTAGTATAAGTCTCGCCCAGACTCAAGACCTAAACAGGCTCCAAAATAAAAAAGGTGACTTTTTTATGTACTGGGGATGGAATAGAGGTTATTACAGCGCTTCCGACATTCATTTTTCTGGAGAAGATTATGATTTCACCATTCAAGACGCTGTGGCTCACGATAGACAAACACCTTTTAATACTTACGATTATTTCCATCCACTAAGGATTACAATCCCTCAGTTTAATGCACGTATAGGGTATTTTATAAGTGAGACCTACACTATTTCTATTGGTGCTGATCATATGAAATATATAGTTGATTCCAATCAGGTTGTAACTATCAATGGCTACATACAAAATAGTGGAACTGACTATGATGGTGTTTATGAGGATGAGACAGTAATTTTAGCTTCTGACCTCCTCCTACTAGAGCATACCGATGGCTTAAACTATATCAATATTGAGTGCCGCAGGGTAGATGAGTTAAGAGTATTTAATAAAGTATCGTTTAACCTTACCGAAGGTCTCGGAATGGGAATGATGATCCCGAAAACCAATGTTACATTATTAAATAACCCACGCCATGATGAATTTCATATTGCAGGCTACGGTTTAAATGCTGTTATAGGTCTTCAAATGAATTTGGGTAAATACTTCTTTGTGTTGTCAGAACTAAAAGGAGGATTTATACATATGCCCGATATTAGAACTACACTTATCCCTATCGATAAAGCGAGTCAACATTTCTTCTTTTCTCAAGCGAATATTGTCTTTGGAGTACGGATGAGTTTATTGTAAACCTTAAGTCACAAAAAAAGCCTCTCGTTTATGCGAGAGGCTTTTTTTTATATAGAGCTTAATGTATGTTTATCGTTCTGCTAATTTCCTTGGCTCCTATTTTGGTGCTTATAAAATAGGTTCCTGGATTTAGTTTTTCTATACTTATGTTCCTTGTGTGTTTCCCAGCCATGAAAAGATCTTTTTCGATGGTTTTTATTTTTGCCCCTAAAAGAGAATACAGAGTAATTTCAACTTCTTCATTATGCTCTAAAGTAAATTCAATATGAGTGAATTCTGTAGCAGGATTTGGATAGATATTATAGTTTATTCGCTCTGCGAGGACTTCGTTTAAGTCTACAGATTGAGCTAAGTAGGTAACTGTTGTTTGTGTGGAAGCATCAGATTCCAGAAAAGTAATGTTCAGTAAAGGAATTAAAGATGATTCTTCTGTATACCAAGCATAAGTAGTTTGAGTAAATTGGTTTTGGTGTGGCATACCACTAATTTCATAATCCTCAGACCCTGTGGTTTCGTATTTTAAACGCATTACATTTTCTATTGTTCCGTAGGGAAGAATTAAATCTCCATAGGCATCTGCAGTAACGACCATATTTCCATGATTTATAATGTCCATTCCTTGATATTGAAAGTTACCTACAAAAGAATCTGTAAAGCTCTGTAGGTAAGAAAAAGGATATTCAAATACTGTTTGAGGATTATCGTAATCGATTAATATCGATTCAACTAACAGACCAACCTTTTCAGTTTTTTGTTCGTTGTGGTTATAAAACTCACCCAGATCATCATTTGAAAGGGCGTAATTAGACGAGGTGAAAATTTCACTTAAGCCAGTTGCATTCGTTTCTTGATAAGTTAATTCTACCTGATCAATTCCTATAAACCAGTTGTAGTCCCACATAACATTTTCTCCTTCTTCGCCAGCATCCTGAACGAAGACTCCATTTGCTATAATTAGTGTGATATTTTCTCCAACATTGATTGTTGGCGATTGAATTGTAAACTGTGCTAGCAGGGTATAGTTACATAGGATTCCTAGCGTGCATAAAATGTTAAACTTCTTCATTAATCTAATTTTTATATGAT
>Ga0209495_1000305_pt1 | contig 39759 bp, 23 predicted proteins | sample EN1Hudsemesocosm_FD_184629 | JGI IMG/M metagenome (GOLD analysis project Ga0209495, IMG submission 184629) | Methane-oxidizing microbial communities from mesocosms in the Hudson Canyon - EN1E Hudson Canyon (SPAdes) (version 2) | ecosystem: Environmental > Aquatic > Marine > Cold seeps | place...
TGTTACAGAGCAACATAATGTTTCAACAGCTAAATTAATGGCTCGTGCGGGTAGTGCAGCCTTAACATCTATTAAGAATCATTGGCCTCAAGCAGAACGATTACTTATCATCAGTGGTACAGGCAATAATGGTGGTGATGGTTTCGAACTTGCGCGCCAAGCAATTGAAGCAGGCTATCGTGTTGTTGTCTATCAAGTAGGCGATGATGAAATGAGCGCTGAAACAACCGCTGCTCGAGATGCATTAGTCGCTGCGGGCAGCAAAATCCAAAAATTCGAAGACACACTTCCTTCTACCGATGTAATGATTGATGCGCTATTAGGTACCGGCTTAAACCGTACAATAGAAGGCGAATATAAAACAGCCATTGAAGCGATCAATGACAATACACGTGCACCTGTTTTATCTTTAGATATCCCTTCAGGGCTTCACGCGGATACCGGTAGTGCGATGGATGTTGCGGTTAAATCGACTGTTTGCCTCAGTTTTATAGGTCTAAACAAAGGTTTATTTATTGGTGAGGGTCCCAACTACAGTGGCTCAGTCTGTTTTGATTCATTAGACATCCCATCAGCACTGTATAAACAATTCCCGCCTATTGCGCGTCGTGTTAGTTTAGAAAATGATGGCGCTCTGCTTGCTCCTAGAGAGCGTACCGGACATAAAGGGATCTATGGTCATCTGCTCATTATTGGTGGCGACCACGGCATGCCAGGGGCTGCTCGTGTAGCAGCTGAAGCGGGCGCGCGTGTTGGCTCAGGTTTAGTCAGTATTGCCACCCGAGAAGTCCATAGTCCTATTTTAAATCAGGCTCGTCCTGAACTCATGTGTTATGGCGTTGAAGATACCAATGATGTTGATCCACTTATTGAACGAGCAAATTCATTAACCGTTGGCCCAGGTTTGGGGCAATGTGATTGGGGAGAAGAGCTATTCAATAAAGCCATTGCCAGTAACTTACCAATGGTAGTAGATGCTGATGCCCTCAATATGTTGAGCAAAAAAAATCAACGATATGATAACTGGATCATCACACCACATCCCGGTGAAGCGGCACGTTTATTAGGCTGTACTTCAGCTGAGATCCAAGCAGATCGCTTCAAAGCGGTACAAGAATTACAAAAACGTTATGGTGGTGTTGCTGTTCTGAAAGGTTCTGGCACACTGATCTACAACGGTACAACACCAACACGTCTGTCTACATGGGGTAACCCAGGCATGGGTAGTGGCGGTATGGGAGATGTACTCGCCGGTGTTATTGGCGGCTTATTAGCACAAGGCTTTCCACTAATGGATGCCGCATGTGTCGGTGTCACATTACACGGTATGGCTGCAGATAAAGCAGCAGAAAAAGATGGTGAGCGTGGCATGTTAGCAATGGATCTTATTCCTCATCTAAGACATTTAGCCAACCTTATCTACTAGTCCAACCCGTTTGTGCTATGAAACTGTATCTGGAAAATGAATCCGACACATTAAAGCTGGGCGAACACATTGCCCAGCAATGCCCTGCCCAGCAATTTACTATTCACCTTGAGGGAGATCTAGGTGCAGGGAAAACAACCTTAACCCGTGGTTTACTGAAAAAACTAGGCCATAAAGGCAATGTTAAAAGCCCGACCTACACCCTTGTTGAACAATACACTCTCGCCAGTCGATCTGTTTTCCATTTTGACTTATACCGACTGACCGATCCTGAAGAGTTAGATTATCTTGGCTTAGATGACTATTTGAGCAATCAGTCATTGTGCATTATCGAATGGGCTAGTCAGGGCGGTAATTTTTTACCTAAGCCTGATCTCATCATCACGCTTAGCTACCACAATCATTCTCGCTATGCTGAACTCAGCGCCTTATCTCCACCAGCAAAAATAATTTGTGATTCTATTCAGCACTCGTTCAGCACTCGTAAGTAAGACTTGCATTTTAGCGACGGGAATAACACACTACCCCCTGCATTTTGATAGGATCAAAAACATGCTCCGACTTTTTCTGAGCTTATTATTACTCACTGCCTCGCTCACCTCTTGGGCAGCAGCTATTGAAGGATTGCGTTTATCGCAATCTGAGGATAATACGCGTCTCGTCTTTGACCTCAATAAGGCCATCGAATACAAGACCTTCACCTTAAGTAATCCAGAGCGAATCGTCCTTGACCTTCTCCATACTTCGCAGCCGCAGAAATTAACCATCCCCAATCTAAGCGCCTCTCCAATTCGTAATATCCGCCATGCTCTATGGGATAAAAACACACTGCGTATCGTCTTAGATCTCAAACAGGCAGTAAAATATGAGAGTCAAACATTAGCCCCAAATCAAATCTATCCACACCGCTTAGTTATTGATCTAACAAGTCCAAAATCCGCTGTCAAAGCAAAACCTAAACCCGCGACACCTAAGCCGGTAAAACCAGCGGCGCCTGTTAAAGTCGAAACCCCAGTTCAAATAAGCCCCAAACCTGCTGAAATAGTGATCAGCAAAGTTGAACCTGCTCCAGTGGTGAATAAATCAACAAAAACCATGGTCAAACGTGACATCATTATTGCTATCGATGCCGGTCATGGTGGCCAAGATTCCGGTGCCCTTGGTAGTAAAGGCACGATGGAAAAAACCGTCGTTCTTGCTATTGCTAAACGCTTAGCGAAACTGGTTAATAAAGAACCAGGAATGCGTGCATATTTAACCCGTGATAAAGATATATTTATTACCTTGCGCCAACGAATCAAACGCGCCCGAAATAATAACGCCGATATGTTTATCTCGGTCCATGCCGATGCCTTCAAAAATACTCGGGCCAGAGGCGCATCGGTATTTGTACTCTCAGAACGTGGCGCCAGTAGTGAAGCAGCACAATTATTAGCTGATAAAGAAAATGCTGCCGATTTAGCAGGTGGTATTAGCCTAGAAGACAAAGATGATCTGCTGGCTTCGGTATTATTAGACTTATCCCAAACCGCCAGCCTTGAAGCGAGTTTAGAAGTTGCTAACACGGTATTATCCGGCTTAAAACGTGTTGGTAATGTACATAAAAAACATGTCGAATCAGCTTCTTTTGTGGTGTTAAAGTCACCTGATATTCCATCAATTTTAGTTGAAACAGCCTTTATCTCTAATCCAGAAGAAGAACGCAAACTGAAAAGTACCAGTCACCAAAATAAATTAGCCCGAGCTATGTTGTCTGGTATTAAAAATTATTTTAAACGGAATCCGCTGCCAAACCGCAATGGTGCCCAACAACATACCGTTAGCCGTGGTGACTCACTAAGCATTATTGCCCGTCGCTATCAGGTCAGCATGAGCCAATTAAAAAACAAAAATAATTTACGTAGTTCTGAAATTAAGATTGGCGATGTATTGCTCATTCCTTAATATTTTCTAGCTGCAAATTTAGGTAACCTGAGTCAATGTCAGACAATAACCGTATTCATGCCCTGCCGCTTCATCTAGCTAACCAAATTGCAGCAGGTGAAGTGATTGAGCGACCGGCATCGGTTGTCAAAGAATTGGTCGAGAATAGTATTGATGCCGGTGCTAACTTGATTGAAATCGATATCGAAGCGGCGGGTAATCAACTCATTCGTGTACGTGATAATGGCCGAGGTATCCACCCTGACGACTTAAGCCTAGCACTCAGTCGCCATGCCACTAGTAAACTGCATTCAAGTGAGCAACTAAGTCATATCGCCAGCCTAGGCTTTCGTGGTGAGGCCCTACCCAGTATCACCTCAATCTCTCGCCTCACCATCACCTCTCGTCAGGCTGACAGTGACTGTGCTTGGCAAATTATTGGTGATGATAACGAGCCGACGCCAGCAGCACACCCTCTGGGTACATCACTTGAAATTCGTGACTTATTCTTTAACCTGCCAGCACGACGTCATTTCCTGCGTAGTAATAAAACAGAACAGCATCATATTTTAACGACACTACAACGTCTGGCTTTGAGTCAATTTGGTGTAGGCTTCCAATGTAATATATCCGCCAATAGTCAGCTCAAACTGCCTATTGCCAACACCCCTGAACAACAGCAGCAACGTATTGGTAAAATATGTGGGAAACGTTTTATCGAAAATAGCCTTTACCTACAGCAAGACTACAATGACATCAAACTAAGCGGTTGGATTGCCAAGGCAGAAGCACATCGAGCTCAGACAGATGCACAACATTTTTTTATTAATGGCCGGGTGATCCGTGATCGTGTTATCAATCATGCCATACGACAAGCTTATGGCAGTCAAATTCCAGCGGGTCGTCAGTCAGCCTATGTCTTATATTTAACCATCCCGCTCGATCGTGTCGATATCAATGTTCACCCAACTAAACATGAAGTTCGCTTTCGTGATGCTCGCTTAATTCATGGTCTAATTACAACGGCACTTGAAGAAGCTTTAGCAAACGGTAATAGTGAGCAAGAAGAGCTTAGTCAGTCAATTGAAGCATCTGTCGATCAATCTCATATTGCTGACCCCTCCAGCGCCTATCAAGCTCCCTCGAGCACCACTAAAAAACAGCCGCGTACAGACGTCACCGATGCGCCTTTTGGTAAAGCTGTCACCTTATTACATCAGCGTTATGTGATTACTGAAACAGCCGAAATGCTACTATTGTTAGATTTGCAGCAAGCAGAACGCCAGCTACGAGGGCAACAATTACAAGCCGCACTAAAGACCAATACACTTCGTTCTCGGCCAATTCTTGTGCCTATAAAACTCACAGTTGATGCAGAGTTGATCATTGTAATCAAACAGCATGCAACGCTATTAGAGTCACTCGGAATCAATTTGGCCTTGCAAGCAGATAGCCTGATGATCAAAAGCATTCCTAGCTTATTAGCACAAGCAGATATAAAACCGCTTATCATCGATCTTATCCACACACTCGCCCAAGATCATCCTAGTATCGAAGAACTTAGCACCATTTTGCAGCAACATCTGCCACTCATAACAATAAATCATCTGGAGCAAGCACAACAGATAATCGAACAGTTATATGGCTTGTCTACAGATGAAGTCTGGTGCAAACAACTTGATCAACAAACACTAGTTAGCTTATTCTGAGGCTAACCACTAATTATTAGGCATTCATTATGGCAACAGCATCTGCAAAACCTTCTCTTGTTCCCGCCTTTTTTGCTTTGTTTGTCCTTATTTTCCTTGCTTATTTACTCTATGCAGATCTTAATCCTTCACGGGTAGAACACACCATTAATCCACCCATTGAGATTATCGAAACGCCACTCACGGTAATTACTGCTGCACCTGAAATAGCTGACAGTGAACAAATCATTGAGCAAGAAGCCACTGTCTTTGTTGAACATTTAAGTCCTAAAACAAACAGCCCCATTATTATTAATGTCGATAAGGATCAATTTGTCCGCTCAGATAGTGTCATCTCTTTACCTAATTTAGAACACCGCTTAACCACAATTAAAGCGCTTATGGCAGATAATTCTCTTGCTGATGATACTGCCATTATTCTTAATTTCACTGATGAGGAGCGTATTCAAACAACACTTGCTGAACTCAGCAACAATATCGAAGATCATACCGAATCCATAACCATTATTACTGCTGATGACTCGCAACACGCCGCACCATTAGCTGATTTACTTATGCAAAGTGATCTTGATCAAAATGCTTTGGTCACACTCGTTTTGAACCAACAGCACAGTATTGAAACAGCTTTTTCTGAACTCGCTAATATTGATATTTCACCAACACAGTCCCTTATCGCTACTATCTATCATGGTATGCAAGAGCTTGCAGTGAGTGACATACTGCCAGCAGACTCACAATCAGTGAATGCTCTCTACTATATTCATCGGGTCACAAAACGTGATATCCAAGGTCTATGGGGCATTATTCAAACAGGCTTGATTGATAAATTTAGACAAGGATTACAGCTTGAGGGTGTCAGTCTAAATAAAGATCTCATTCAAGCCGTTATCCCATCTGATGCCGATGAAAAACTATCATCGGGCTTCAGTTCTTTTTTAGGAAAAATTCTCACTACTAAAGTCGACACAAGTTATATCTACAATCTTAAAACTAAATCAATTGGCTATGATGCCAATATGATTCATCCCGGACAGCAATTGGTATTGATTCACTTCTCTCCGAATGAATTACAAACTATCTACCAATTCTTCTCCGAGAAACGCAATCAGGGCACAGAAACCTTTGCGATTACCGATTAAACGACATGTTAGATCTTTTATTTTTAGTCATTGTCGGGCTGATTATTGTCGCGGCCTTTATCGTCGCTAAACGTGATTAATCACACTTTTTCGAACTTACCATAACGCAACATAATACTAGGTAGTACTAATAAATTAAGTATTGTCGACGAAATCAAACCACCAATGATGATGCTCGCCATCGGTCCCATGACTTCACGGCCAGGACTATCTGAGTTCATTGCAATTGGCAGCATCGCTAATGCTGTTACCAAAGCAGTAATCAAAATAGAAGGTAATCTTTCCTGAGCACCACGAATAGCGGTTGCTGAATTCCAAGGTGCACCTTCTTCGACCACTAGATACTGAAAATGTGACACCAGCATAATGGAGTTACGCAAGGTAATACCAAACAAGGTAACAAAACCAACTAAAGAACCAATCGACAATACGCCATTAGTAAATAACACCGCGATCACACCGCCCACCAGCGAAAAGGGTAAATTGATTAATACTAAAGACATATTACGTAGACTTTGCAAGGCCACATAAAGCAATAACAAAACAGCTATGCCCGCTAAAGTAGAATGCACAATAAGGTCTTCTTTTGACTGGGCTTGAGCTACTGCTGCACCGGTAAATTCAGGATAAATATCAGCAGAAAATTCAACTTCATCATGCACACGTTGTTTTAACTCTGCAAAAAAGGATACCAAATCACGGTCAACCACATTACAGGTCACCGTTTGCAATCGCTGAGCACCAGAATGAAGAATCATATAACGCCCCGACACTTGCTGTATCTCTGCTACATCTTGGAGACGAAGCATCACTCCCGATGGGGTTTGAATTGGTAGTTGAAGCACATCTTCAGGTTGCTGACGTTGCTCAGCTGGCAATACCACCACCACATCAAAGACACGGTTTCCTTCTTGCACCTGGCCGACCACAGCGCCTTCAAATCCTGTCTGTACCGTATGCATCACATCTACAGGTTTTAGGCCCCAGTAAGCGAGCTCATCCAGTAATAAACGGACTTCTAACTGTGGTTCACCAGGGGGGGCACGAAGTTGCACATCGGTTGCCCCTTCAATATCTCGCATCACGGCAGCAATTTCTTGTGCCTTTTGATCTAAGTCGACCAGATTTTTACCATAAACATTCACTACAACAGGTGAGGTATAACCTGAAATAGTTTCATCAATTCGCTCGGTTAAGAAGGTATTAACCTCTGAGTTAATACCCGGAAAGGCTTCCAGAACCTCACGAATTTCATCCAATACGTCCTGCTGCTGTGGCCCATCCATTGGCACTAAATCAATTTCATATTCACTGTAATGGGTGCCAAAGGTATCAGCACCACGTTCAGCTCGTCCCGCCCATTGTGAAGTAGATCGCACGCCATCAATTTCAGCGACACGTTTCTCTATTTGACCACCAATACGTAATGATTCTTCAATCGATGTGCCCGGTACACTCGCCGTATGAATAATGTAATGACCTTCACGTAATTCAGGTAAAAAGCTACCACCTAATAAGGGCAAGATGGCCAAACCTGCCAAACAAAACACCACCACACCAGTAAAGGTAATTTTAGGGAAACGGCTAACCAGTCCTAATACCCAACCATAAAGTGGATTTAATAAACGCACTAAGGGTGGTTCTTTGTCGCTTAACTTACCCCAGCGCGTCAGTAAGATATGACATAAGGCAGGCGTCACGGTCAGCGCAACCGCTAATGAGGCAAAAATAGCTAAAATATAAGCCTCACCCAAGGGTTGGAACATTCGTCCCGCCACGCCGCTTAGCGTCAACAATGGCACAAATACTAACATCACGATAAAACTGGCATACACAACTGAACTTCGTACTTCCATCGACGCATTAAATACCACATCCATGGTTGATTTAGGCGTCGCTAAAGCCGAGTTTTCTCGTAATCGTCTAAAGATATTCTCGGTATCAATAATCGCGTCATCAATCACCTCACCCAAGGCAATAGCCAAACCACCGAGCACCATAATATTGATGTTCACTCCCATTTCTAACAATACAATCAGAGCCGCAAATAAAGACAATGGAATAGCCGTTATTGAAATCAATGCCGTACGTAAATTAAACAAAAATAAAATCAGTACCAGCATCACCAGACCACCACCAACCATTAAATGTTCGCGGATATTATTCAGTGAGGACTCGATATAGTTAGCGGGTCGGAAGAGATCATCATGCAAAGTAATGCCATCAGCCTCAAAGCCGCTTTTAAACTCGGCTAATGCGGCTTCGACACCATGGGTAACTGCCAGTGTATTCGCCTTATATTGGCCTATCACCATTAAAACAACACCCGGTTTACCCGCTATCGCCGCACCACCAATAGCAGGTGCTGGAGCAGCAATGACTGTGGCCACATCGCCTAATAAAATAGTGCCAGTGTCTGTGTGTCTCAATACCACTTTGGCAAGGTCATCAGCTGACACCGGCTGACCGGTTAATTTCAACATCATGCGTTGATTGCTATTTTCGATGAAACCGCTGGCCATAATGCCTGTAGCACTCTTTGCAGCCTCAGTAAGCTCATTAATAGATATGCCATAACGAACTAATTTATCGCTATCAATTTGGATTTGTAATTGCTTCTCTTCACCACCAAAGACATTAATATCAGCGACACCCTCAACACTTAGCAAACGAGGAGATAAAGTCCAATCAACGAGTCCTCGTAATTCCATTAAATCATGACTATCTGAGCTCAGACCAATAGTCATAATCGTGCCCGATGAAGACTCTAACGGCACCATCAACGGTGGCCCCATATTTTCTGGCAAGGCATCTGTCAGGCCTAATAAACGCTCAGATACGAGCTGACGATCGAGGTAAATATCGGTGCTATCGTAAAAGGTCAAAATAACCACTGATAGACTTGGGATCGATTGCGAACGAATCGATTCTGTTCCCACCAAACCACCCAAGGCATTTTCTAATGGCTGGGTAATCAACACCTCAACTTGCTCAGCAGTAAGGCCTTGTGCCTCTGTTTGAATAATGACTTGTTTCGGAGCAAACTCAGGGAAAATATCTAAACTTGAATTAGATAATTTATAAATCCCATAGCCCATGAGTAGTATTGCTAAGGCAACCACTACGCCACGAAAACGAACAGAAAAGGCAACAACATGTGACAGCATGATTAATCTCTATTTAGGCAATATTAAGGTGATGAAAACAGTCCAGCAAAAGCTCTCTAGTCATCATCTTCATCCAAGATTTGCCATCTAAATTCTTCCGACAACAACATTTGTGCACCTCGCATCACCAATTGTTCACCGACCGCCATGCCTTGTTGCATAAACAAACCTCCGGCAGCAGATACGCCTGTTGATACCGCTCGACGCTGATATAGATCATCTTCAAGTTGAACATAAACCCATGGCAGACCTGAATTCCACACCATTGCCTGCTCAGGTATAAATACACCTTTTAACGCCTGCTCCCCCTGTGGTAACCATGCATCTAAACGCATACCCACACGTAATTTTCCTGTCGCACTTTTAAAAAAATACGTTTCACCTTGGCTATCTTGATCCGTAATCAATGCTGATGAAACGAAATAAGCCTTACGTGCCTTGTTTCGTTGTCCATCACGTGCCAGTCGAATAAAACCATCTTCAGAAGGCAGTGACACATCTGCCGGCAAAGTCACTAGTAATAAACTATCTTGGTGATTTAATAATCGCTGCCAAGATTTTGATCCTGAGCCTAACACCCAAGTAGAAACCTCTTTTCCCCATGACTGTACCGTCTCATCCCGCACAGACTGAATATCAAAACTCAAACCCTGTAATTTTGCCTTGGCTTCGTTATAAGAAGCTTGTGCATAATTCACTTTTTTGGTGGCCACACTACCGGCACCTTTAACAAGGTTTTTTAAACGTGTCAGTTCCTGCGCTGCAGAACGTTCTGCCACCTTGGCAACATTGAAAGCCGCCAGCGCTTGATTATGTCGTGCGTGTAATGCCAATAGCGGTCGAATATCCACCACTTTTGCTAGCGCCTTAATTTCTGGAAAGAACTCTGAGCCTTCTAAAACGATGGTTTCAACGCCCGCATATTCACCGATCTCATCATTAATTCTTACCTGCATACTCTCTACAAGCTCAGATTCAAGATCGCTATCATCATCATCATCGTCATCGTCATCGTCTTTCTGAGCAGCCTCAACTGCTTCAGAATATTGCTTAAACCAGCCATCCACCAATGTCGACTTCATCGCCATAGGCACAATAAAAATGGCCACCAAGACAATAACAACAAACCCTAAACTAAATTTTCCACGTGACGTCATTACACTTCCACATCAATAAAACCATAAAACAAGCCAGCCATTACACCACGCGAACACAATGTGAACAAGGCTCTATTACAAAATAAACAATATTTTTACTTGACAGTATCGCCGCCACGGGGTTTAATGCTCGACCTTGATTGGCCCGATAGCTCAGTCGGTAGAGCAAGGGATTGAAAATCCCTGTGTCCCTGGTTCGATTCCAGGTCGGGCCACCATCAAATTCAAAGCCTCAGCAGTTTATTCTGCTGGGGCTTTTTTGTTTGGGACTACCTATCAGGTCACCCCATTGACGTGACCCCTACTATGTTTATTGTTCTATAGGTATTCCAATCAACTAAAAATAGAGTAAACAGTGTAATGGTCTAGCAAACCTGTAGGGATTTATAGCCTATAATTTTATGAGCTAATTGTTTACAGATTCCACAAAACAAAATTATAATTAAACACTCTAAAGATGCTTGATATTTTGGCAACCCAGCTCGATAGTATTTCACCCACAAAAAAACCACTTCCATTATAGATGGTGAGGCTTAATTTTTATTGCAACTCTCGGAATATGAGCAGAGAAAAGCCTCATACAGAGGCGAGTTGGTCTACTATTTACAGTATAAGCGGCAATAATAGCCATCAATATTAAAGAGTGGTCATGATGAATAAGAAAACAGTTTTTACCTTTCTAAGTATAATATTAGTTTCTAGCAATATGGCTTTAGCGGGCGATATAGCAAGTGGCAAGGGATTATCAATAAAGTGTATGGGCTGTCATGGTGCTAATGGAATAAGTACTAATCCCACTGCTCCACATTTAGCTGGTAAGGATATTGCTTATCTTGCAGATAAACTGAATGCATATCGAGATGGCAGATTACCTAATCCACTAATGAAAAGTATGGTTAGTGGCTTGTCTGATGCTGATGTCGACAACCTTGCCAGTTACTATAATTCATTAGTTGGCGAATAAAGCTGGAGAAGTACCGTGTTTGAAGGTCTAAAAGATACATCTATTAAGTTTAGAGTGCTATTAACCATGGCAGTTATTTATTTAATTGCATTGTCAGTTTCAACTATTTTCACTACGAGTCAGCAAAAAGATCAGATACTCAATATTGCTGAAGAGCAAGCTCGAAGTACGGCCTTCAATTATCTTGATAACCTCAACACCATGATGATGACGGGGACTATTGCAAATCGCGATATTATTCGCGATAAAATGTTATTAGACCCTGCTATCACATCATTACGATTAATGAGGACAGCTGCTGTTTCAGATATCTTTGGTTCAGGTTTGGAGCGAGATACGCCTGTTGATGAGCAAGATCAGAAAGGCATGGCAGGTGAGCAACAGTTTTGGGTTGAAGATACGAGTAATGGACGTGTTTTAAGTGTTATTGAGCCAATTCTAGCGACATCCAATACACGTGGGTCGAACTGTTTACAATGTCATATGGTGCCTGAAAATACCGTATTGGGTGCTGTTAGAGTAGATTATTCACTCGAGCATATGGATAGTGAAATAGGTAATGCCATGTGGGGAAGCATTGCCATTAACAGCATTATTTTTATTTTGGGTTTATTTTTAATGGCTTTGGTTGTCAAGCATGTTGTCATTGCTCCTATTGATTATTTGCGAGGAATGATCGAAGGTATCAGCAAAGATGCCAATTTAACACGCCGCTTAGAAGTTAAATCAGATGATGAAATTGGCCGAATGAGCAAAGCCTTTAACGCCATGTTGAACACATTCCAAAGCACGGTAAGCCAAATCTCAGTTGTCAGTCAGCAACTTGCAGATACGGCAGAGCGTACATCAAATATTGCAGAGCAAACAAAGAGTGGCGTAGAGCAACAACAACAAGGCGCAGAGCATGTTAGCTCTGTTATGTTGGAATTAACGTCATTAGTTAATGATGTGGCTAGTCATACCGTTTCGGCAACAGAAAAATCCAAACATGTCACCGAGCAGACAGTTGATAGTAGTAATTTGATGCAAGAAACTGTTGACTCTTTGAATGTGCTTGATGGAGAAATTAACAGTGCTGCAAAAACCATTGCAGACTTAGAAAAGGCAAGTGAAAATATTAACTCAATCGTTGAAGTGATTAGAGGAATATCAGAACAAACAAATTTACTAGCATTAAATGCAGCGATTGAAGCGGCACGAGCAGGAGAACAAGGACGAGGCTTTGCCGTTGTTGCAGATGAAGTGCGTACTTTAGCGGGTCGTACAGATCAAGCAACAACAGAAATCAGTGCAATGATTGATATTTTCAAAACAGATTCACGCAAATCTGTTGAAGTAATGGAGAGTGGTCGTAAACAAGCAGTTGACAGTATAGACAAGGCTACAATGACAAGTGACCGCTTACGAATTATCCATTCAGCAGTTGAAGAAATAAGTGATATGAGTGCAAGTATTTCACAGTTAGCTGAGCGTCAACGTGGCGTTGCAGATGAAAGCAATAACAATATCTCTACGATTCAAGATGTCTCTGCCCAAGTGTCACAAGGAGCAATGGACACGGCTAGTGCTAGTGAGCAATTAACATCGCTATCTCATCAACTACGACAACTAGTGAACAAATTTGAGATCTAAATTCTTCTTTAGATGTTTATGCCTTTATAAAAGCCACTCACGGTGTAATGGTGAGGGGAAAAATATTCTTGAAGGAAATCTAGGCTATTTTTCCAAACCCTGACCAGATATAGACCATAAAAAGTCCAAGACAGAACCACCTATACACCCCCAAGCCGATTCGAGAAACACCATGGCCAAACCAACAGAAGCAACTAAGCTCATCATCAAAACGGGGATACTGTCGAAAATGTTGTGTGAACTCAAACATCAGCAGTTCCCATCCCTGCAGCAGCCTTCCTATTTGGCCCAGCACTATTAGGCTTCATGGGTTTACGTCGTAAGGCTAAAAACTCTGTAGCTTAATACTCAAGCTCAAGTGGATAAATATGAAGCCGTAGTGATTAAGTTCACTACGGCTTTTGTGATTACTCATATTTTCAAAAATATTCCTTTGGCAGTATGAAATAAAAATAGGGCAAGCGGCCCTGCAGTTGTCATCCTGTAAAGATTTAATTCCTCTTTGTGTTCACTCCAAGTTTAATATGAGGTTACTTTGCACCTGTTGATTTACCTCCATATAATTTGCACGGCCCACTTCTCTCTGCAAACCTTTTCTAGCGGTCTTCTGTACTTCTGCTATAATTCCACTTTTTTTAGGTGGGTATTAGAAAAGTAATTTCTATCGAGACACTCCCCCAACGTTTAACCGTCAAACTTACAGTTGGACATCGTCCATATAAATAGTTGGTCTAGAGGAAAATATGAAAATATTAGTCGCTGATGATTCACATGTAAATCAAATGCTCATTAAGGCTTATGCTGAAGAAGCTGGCCACCACGTTGTGACAGTATCTGATGGTCAACAAGCAGTTGAGGCATTTAAAGTAGAACGGCCTGATTTAGTCATTATGGATATCATCATGCCCGTTATGAATGGTCTCGAGGCTACTAAACAAATTCGCAAACTACCTGAAAGTGAAAACGATTGGGTTCCTATTATCTTCTTGTCCTCCTTGGCAGAACCTGAGGATATTGCCAAAGGGATTGATGCCGGCGGTGATGATTATTTGACTAAGCCAATTGATGCAACAATACTCAATGCAAAGTTACGGGCTATGCAAAGAATTTCAAATATGAAGAAAACTCTAGATCAACTCTGAGATCCCCTCTTATGCAATAAGTAAACATTGGCTTGCATTAATATGTCAGAATGAAGCTACGTTGCAATTTAGCAACATTAGCTGCGTTTAGGAATTTCATGTCGTTGAGTAACAATCGCATTTTATTGTTATTTTTAGCACTGTTTAGCAGTGTTGTCATAGCTCAGCCATCATCAGGCTCTTTAGATCTCAATGACCGTGAACGCGCCTTTCTTGCAACAACTAATTCTATCAATATTTGCACAGATCCAGACTGGCTACCTTATGAGTCAATTAACACAAAAGGCGTACATGAAGGAATTATGGCGGACTTTCATTCATTATGGGCTGAAAGAATAGGTATAAAACTTCGTTTAGTGAAGACAACAAGCTGGCAGCAATCTCTAGATTATCTTCAACAAGGAAAGTGTGACCTTTTATCAAGTGCTCAAGATGTTCCTGAACGACGGAGCTATCTTAGCGTAACTAAGAGTGTCATCAATTACCCCTTTGCTATTGCAACAAATAAAGATAATGAATTTATTGTTAACTTGAGACAAGTGATAGAGCAGCGTTTTGTTATGGTAAAAGGATATGCTGCCATTGATATATTGCAATCAAAATATCCTAAACTCACAATCATCACTGTAGATAGCGTTAAAACAGGTTTAAAAATGGTTGAGCGTGGTGAAGTATTTGGTTTCATCGACACTGTACCCAGTATTGCTTATCAAGCTCAAAAACATGGCATTTCATATATCAATATTTCAGGTGTTCTTGAAACTGGCTACGATATGTCGGTCGGCGTGCATAATGACCTTCCGGAGCTACTCTCCATCTATAACAAAGTCATTGCGATGACAACTGAAATTGAACGCCAAGACATCCTTAATAAATGGCTATCAGTCCACTATGCACCTCTTAATTCCTTTAAATATTTTTGGCAATTATTTTTAGCCTTAGCGATACTGCTTTTATTTCTACTTTATCGCTATATGCTTCAAAGTAAATATAACCATCAACTTCAATCGTTGAATTTCAAACTCAACACGCTGTCACATTATGATCAGCTGACAAAAATTGCCAACCGCTATTTATTAACATCAACATTTCAGTCCGAAATGACGAGAGCGACTCGTTACAACACCCCATTCTCACTCCTGCTGATTGATATTGATTTCTTTAAATCAATTAATGATGAGTATGGTCATAATGCTGGTGATTCTGTTTTAGTTGACTTGGCAAAGCTATTAACTCATGAGAGTCGTGATAGCGATATTGTTGGTCGATGGGGCGGAGAAGAGTTTTTAATTATATGTCCTGAAACAAAAAAATTAGGTGCTCAACAACTTGCAGAACATATTCGGCAACGCACTAATAACTTCAGTTTCACTATTAAAGAGTCAATACATATCAGTATTGGTGTAACTGAATATCAACACAATGAAACGATGGAGATGTGTATTAAACAAGCAGATGATGCGCTTTATCGAGCAAAACACTCTGGTAGAAACCGTGTCGAAGTATCAAAATAGCACTGACGCTACTGATGTCACCATAAATTCAGGCTTATTTTGAGTTAATAATTTTCAGGCTAAAACAGTTGAGCAATTAACGTCAGCACGCTAAAAAATTAGCGTTTAAAAATGCGGTTTTACAAATAGTCTCTATTATTACGCCACCGTTCTGAGTTACTATCCAAGAAGAAACAAAGCGGGTACTCAATCGTGGATCATCAAAATGTAGGCCAACCCAAACCATTTATTATGTGGATCATTGCATTATTTGCAGTGACGATGGCCGTTGTTATGTATACATCCTCTGATACTGAGGGATGGACAGGTCAAAACATCATCAGTCAAATGGCAATATCAAGCCTAGCATTTGGTTTACTTGTTACTGCACTGGCACCTCAACGTGGCTGGTGGGGTATTCGCTTAGCTGCATTTGTTATTTTTGCCAGCTATTTTTGGTACATTATTGATCAGTTCCTTATCCAAGGTTCAGCGGTGGATCTCACCGTTGAAAGATCGACTAAAAGTCCTTTTAATGCATTACTTGGTTTGCTGATATTTGGTATCCCATGCCTGATGTTTTCTCTATGGGGTGATATCAAGGGGAAAATAGCCCCAAACACGGAACAAACAACAGAAGCTAAACCAATTTCACATAAGGTAGCAATCATTTCTCAATGGCTTTTTCTGGCCTTAAGTGCTGCTGCAGCGTTATTGATAGCGTGGCAGTGGTTATAACTTTTCTTTTAGCTCGGCGCCTTCGGCACTTTTGATTCCCGGCTTACTGATATTTAGTTTCCGTGAATACGGTGAATGTATACTGCTAATCTCATCGTATAAAGGACTCCAGCTAACATGTAATCGCCAACGTTTGCCTCGCAAATAAACTTGGCTGTTATCACTGTTTACGGCAGCTTCGAGCTCTATCCACTCTGGCGGTGACCATGATGAAATCAGTTGGCTCACGATTGATTTTGGTAACTCAGTTATATCTCTCATGTCCTTTAATGTACGTTTTGCCCTGATAACACCTTGTGAAATCATCGCCTGCTCATAGCGATAACTATAACCATTACTAAAAGTGACTTTTACATCGATTGATTCTGCACCTTCCTTGTTTCCAGAGCTTTGAATGAAGTTAGGATCATAGCTATCGACAGGTAGCTGATTATTGGCAAGGCTATTAACCTTGTTTTTCATCCGTTTAATTTCTTTGTCGCCGTTCTCATCTACTAGTGCTTCACCGAGATAATCAAAACGTTCATCCAGACGTTTAAATTTAGTCTGCTTAATGCGCTCACCAGTATTGATATTCTCCCAGATGTAGTGTTTTTGATTCTCCATGTCTTTGATTTTCTGCTTTAGCTGGAGGATCTCTTTATTTGAGTCCACAACAGTGTTGTTATATTCAATCGTGGCATCGGTACCGGTGATTTCCCATACGGTTCCATCATCTTCTTGCCATTTGCCTTTGATGTTTATCTTTTTTAATTCCTGGCGTTCTTTGTCGCTTAAAATATCAAAGGTCATAGCTTGCTTATCTATGGATAAAAAACTATCGTCTCCTTCTGTTGCCAACGATGAAATTACTTTGCTATTTAATCGTAGATCGAAGCCATCATTTTTACCTTTAACCGTTTCATGACCGATCACTTGTAACTCGAACTCATTATTGGTCGAATCCCAATTAAAGTTTAATAAGCCACTCTCCTCAATCGCCATACTATGGCTGTGCGGCAATTGTTCAGGCGAGATATTTCTGGCCTTATCAAAATTCGCTAACATAAGCTTGAAACTGTCATCATCCACACTCTTGCCAGTGTCTCGTAACCACTTTTCAAGTTTTGTCACTTGAAGCTCTCGCTTACTTTCAGCTAAAAGGTCATTTAATCTCGCCCAATGTTCAGGCTTGTTTAGATCAGCACCAATCACGGTAGCGGTATTATTGACAATACCTTGTTGACGTACAGGCTCGGCTTTCCAGTAACGGACGCCAGCTTTTTTTAATATCTTTTGAGTGCGTTTTAGGATCTCATCTTGTTCAGGATCGCCAGTAGCTTGAGTTAGCTTGCTTACATTCTGGAGGTATAAATCCTTGGCCATCGCAGTCAGATTTGGCGGCACAAGTTCAGCGTAGGCACTGATACTTATTAACAGCAGAGTCAGTAAAATTGAAGCTTTAAATTCAACAAATCTCATCGATAATCTCACTCTATTATTGGTGGTGACATCACCTTATTTCCACAAGTCCATGGGCTGGAGAGTAGTGACAAAAATGTATCATTTATATCGATTTTCTAGTACGGTACCAGTATATTGCAGTGCTCATACAATTTCAACGCAACACTAGTTCGAAAAGGGGAACGACTATGATTTCATACAATCGTCTTTATTCTGTTGTAACCATTATGTTTGTCATGCTCCTGTCAGGGCAAATACCCGCAAAAGCTGTAGAACAAGAACTTGCCGACGGTGAGGCCACAAGTGAAGCAATAAAAATCCCTGAGCCACCAAAATACATCACTTACTTTGAAGATAATTTCGAAGGTGACGATCTTGCAGAGCACTGGGAAATAATCAATCCTGATCCTGAATATTTCATCGTTGAAAATGGTGTTCTTACCGTTTTATCTTCATCTAAAATAACGATTGACAGCCAAGATAATTTACCCAATATTTTCCGTTTGACCAAAGAATTACCATCTGGTGATTGGAAAGCGACTATTCGTTTTACCCCTGAATTAAGCACCTTGCGCGAAAATTATAGTCTGGGTTTATATTCTGATAATGAGAATATGTTAATGGGCTTTTTAGGTAATCGTTTGGCTAATGGCAATATTGCCTTGAATTTAACGGGTATAAAAATTAGTAAAGGGAAAAAAACCAGTTTTAATACGCTAGCCTTAGCGGGCTCAGTCCATGGTTTTGGTGGATTACATGCCAACTTCAGCAATTATGCAAATTGGGTTCAGAACAATGAACGTAGTGTCGAATTCAAAATTGAAAAAACAGGTCGATCATATGTTTTTTCGACACGAGTTGAAGGCGATTTTACTGCAGCCAATGGAACAGAAAATGAATGGGTTAAGCTACAAAAACTAACCTCACTCCGTTCACCGGGCAAGTCTTTGGTACTGGCATTTAACCAAAGTGGTGGTCACCCCTCCTACACGATTCAAGGCGGCGAATCCCTGACTAATATTGAATGGGTAAAAATCGAAATAAAAGACAATACACCCGCTGTAGAGACTGCAATTGAAGCGACTACAGAGTCAGCGACTGTAGAGTGAAAGTGACTTTCTGTTATGGAAGCCAAGCGTACAATCATGCTCACCCAGCATTCAATAATTAAAATACTGTCATGGGTATTTATATTATTTGTTAGTAGCGGCCTATTTTTTCCATCAGACAGCTATGCCATCACCCAAGGTGATGTCGACGCTCTATTAAGTGATGCCAAAGCAGATCGCCGTTTTGCTGCAGACCGGCATGAGAAGTCGCAGCAATATAAAGACCTTGCTGAGAAAACGAGCACTGAAGCCAAACAGGCTAGTCAAACCAACCGAAATAGTCTTAATAAGCGTGTCTTCGAGTATCAACAAAAGGCTGATGCGTTTGAAATAGACGCCACGCAGCTGATAAAAAAGGCCGAGATGAAAGAAGCGCGTGCCAACAGCATGCAACAACAACTTGATGCGACCGATCAACAACAGGCACGCCGCAGTGCATTGCTGAAACTAAAGGGCTTAGATCCTCAACAGCAGAAAAAGGACATCAAAGCCTTAGCCAAACATTCACTTAATGATTTCCTTGGTCTTTGGCAGTCTGAGAGTGGGCATGATCCGATGGTGATATTGCCACAAAGCCCTGAACAAGAAGCCTATAAATACCGTCTTGAAGCCCATACCAATGATCGTGTTTGGCAAGGGACTTATACGCCTTTTCAGGAAAATGATCTGCGTCGCGAACATGAAGGTAAAATCGAGCTGAAATATACGCCAACGGCAGAGGAGATCAATCCAGCCATTCCTGAGTGGGCAAGAAAGCAAATAGTGGGCAAGTTAGAGTGGAAGATCCAACTTAGTAAAAATCAGCAATGTGGACAGCAATCATTACTGGCCAAATGGTATCCCGGCGAAGTGCAGTGGCTTGATAGTGACAATGCATCGGAAAGGCGTGCTTGGGTAGCAGGCGATGGTAAAGCGCGTGAACAAAACATTGTCAAGGTTGAGATAGCGCTACCAGAAGCACTTGCCAGTAGCGTGCTGTTATTACGATTACCTCATCAAACAGATGTATTACAACGATCCATCGAAGGTCTGCTTGAAGGACAACTGTTCCATATTGATGTGTATCTGCCTTATGACATCGCCAAACAAAAAGGTGAGCATATTACCGTCAATGTTAAAGGGCTCGATGGCGGGAATTCGGGGTCAATTAAAATGCGCTCCGGTGCTATTCGAGAGGGACGGCCGGTACGCTATACACAATATGAGCCTATCGTTCTTGGTGACAAGCCAATGTATGGCTCACAATCATATATTGCTGAAGTTGGCAGTCATTGGCAACGGCTTGACCTAAATCTTGTCAGCGGTGAAATTGTCGAATTCAGTTTTGATAAAGCCAAAGAGCAGGTACGTGTCTATCAATCACCCATCCAGCGAAAATTGGCAAGACATATGGAATCAATCCCCCGACTTCGCGGCATATTTTCTCAGGATATGCTTAGTTCGGTAACGCCTCCTACTCTTAAAGAGTCAGCACATCTCAAACTGCAAATGTTGAAGAATATGGAGCTTCTCTTGCACAAGAAGGACATGCCAGAATATCTCCGACTTGAAGTGGCAGAGCTCTACCAAAATACATTATTAAGCCATGATTATTCAGCCGCTGATTATTTTGAATACTATATCCATGGCAATTTTTACCGCGAAGACGGCAGCATCATTAGTAATGATTACGATCGTCTGGGGAAAAATGCACGTAGTCCCTACTATGATGGTGTTGTGTGGAACACGCGCTATGAAAAAAACACCATTATTAGCAATATTGTTTGGAAGGAAAAACAAAAGGTCCGTGATGCATTACACCAGTTCCATAAAGATATTAGCTATGCGCTTTATGATTGGACCCTAGAAAGTGCTGGCCTCACTATACCCATAGTCAATATTAGTATTGGTAATGTCGGCGAGCTCTTCAGTGTCTTTACTGGCAAGGATCCCTATGGAAAAAAACTGAAATCCTCTGAACGACAAAATATTGCTGCTAGCATATTCTTTTCTTCTCTTCTTGATTGGTCGCAGGGGAAATATATGGACCGACTAAGCGAGAAAAGCGATCCGAAGCGTGATCTGCAGCACAAACGACAAATTGAAAGCCATGCAGTCAATCATCAGAAAAATAAAATTAAGCAGCAAAAAAGTCTGGCAGTAAAGATCCCTAAATCGGTTTCTGAGGCCAAGCTAGCCTTTGCTGAACCCGCATTATCAAGCAAAGCAATAGACAATGATGCACTTCCTCCCGTTCGTTGTGCTGTTCCTGAGCGACCAGATTCTCTTAATCTAGGCCAGCACGATACCTCTGATCTGCTCAGCGTAAAGGCGGCATGGGGTGAAAATGCGACTTATGACACCTCGGCTACACCGGAGTGGGCACAGCAACAGTTCCAGACATGTAATCAGGGAGCAGTAGCCATTGGTCATGCCGAACAAACAGGTACACATTTTAATGAAATTGCAGCACTTAAAATAGCAGTAGATGCTGGGGTAATAGCTTTTGATAGTGTCACCCCCTCTCATGCCAGCCATCCCTTTGTTAACGGCTGGAAAGAAGATCATTCAATAGGCTTGATACATGCTTTAGGTGGCGAGACGATTCAAATCCCTCATGGCCACTTGGTAGATAATAATGGCCTTGCTGCGTGGAGGAAAAAGGGCTGGCGGATTAAACAGGCCGTTAATGTAAAAAATAATAGTGAGTTTTTACATTCTGTTGATGTACAAAAATTTAATCTCGATACTGATGGCTGCCTTAGCGAAGTGGTATTTGGAGATAGTGCCCATGGCAGACGCATTACAATGCCTGCAGATGAATACAATAACTTGAAGGCTGATTATCCGCTTCTACTTTATCGTTTTAGAGACCAAGACGGAAACTTAGTCAACCGTAATACTGCTGACGCTAAAGCTAAGTCAGTACGAGATGCGAGTACTCAGATTAATAACAAGGAGCCTGCAGCAAAAACATCCGATCAAGGTGTTGATCATTCTGAAGCTAAAACTCAACGCATAAATGACAATTCTGACACCAAAACACGGCGTATGGATGACAATGATTCTGCCCAGCCTCCTGCCAATACCCTCCCCAGCAATACGGGCTTCGATGATCATAATGAGTTAATGGCTTATTTAGATTGGCTACAAGAAACCGTGGCAGATCAGGCTAAATTAGCTAACATCACATACCGCCAGCATGCTCGCAATAATTTTGCTCTGACGGATCAACAAACAGAGAAAGCCCGTCGTTCAGTAATCAATAATCCAGACAATAAATCAAAATCAGCCACTGATATTGACATATTAATAGCCAAAGCTGAGATAAAAATCCAAGACAGCATTCGTCAGTCAATATATGATCGTATTACCATGGAAAAACAAATAGTACCTGGGCTATTAGATGCTGTTAATGAAGCAACGGAATCTGGCGTCCCTTTTAACACGATTGCTGCCAATGTTGACCGTTTCCGTCATGCCAAATTCTCCGATAGCCAAATCAAAGCTATCCGTGAGATCGAGCGCGCTCACTTGCAAGCTAAAGGCCTCGTTGTACTGGATGTGAACTCAGCTGATCATACAAGGACAAATAAGCTAAATACCATGCTTACCAATGCGCTTTCCGGCAATATGTCAGAAAATGATATTCGCTTACTCCATAAGTCTGTCAATGACTCCAATGCCAAGGGGCGCGATTTTTTCGACGAGATAAAAAACGTGGGTAGCATGGGCCAAGAGGAACCATTTGAACTACTTGCTTCACCCGATGAGATCGAAAGACTACGTACGATCTACCAACGTAATCTAACGGAAGCAGGCCAGCAAAACACGTCAATTTATAGACCCGGTGATAGCTTTTCAGCTGAGACCAAAACTCACGATTCGCTTAAAATAAAATCACCCGTAAATAATGAAGACCTAGGGCCTACAGGTACCGAGCGTATAGCGCCATAAGCGAACAATAACAAATGAAAGGTTGCCGATATACAGCAGTGTAATTGTTCTGCTCAATCACGCTCATCATCTTAGGTCTTATTGTTTTGGATGGGGTCATTCTGCTTTCCACCTAAATGTCATCAGCCCATCCTCATAAAATAATAATAACGACTACAATTTAATGTTATATAGTGCATGTTTTATATATACTAATTCAACATCATTTTGCCTGAATTAATAGCAAGGATATTCCCTTAGACAAATAGACTATGCTTAAAACCTTACTTTCTCTTTTATTGCTATTATCTATCACTGCCTATGCTGAAGAAGAACAACATCTTCAGCCTGTTTCGCTACAGTTAAAATGGACCCATAGTTTTCAGTTTGCCGGTTATTACGCAGCAAAAGAATTGGGCTATTACGAACAAGAAGGGCTTGATGTTGAAATTCGCCCTTATGACTTTTCAACACGGGTTATTGATCAAGTTGTCACTGAACAAGCTGACTACGGCGTAGGTGATTCTGCAATCCTCGCTGAATATGTCAATGGTTATCCCGTAGTAGCACTGGCCGCTATTTTCCAAAATAATCCCTTAGCCTTTTTCACCAAAAAATCATCCGGCATTTACACAGTTTCTCATTTAAAGAATAAGCGGTTAATGTTCGATGAAGCTGGCGTAGGTGGCGCGGCTATTCGTGCGATGTTAGTTAAAAACAAACTGAATTCAAGCGACTATAGCTTAGTAAAACATTCCTATGACATTCAAGATTTAATCGATGATAAGGTGGAGGCGATCACCGGCTATAGCACCGACCAACCCTTTCAATTTAAACAACAACATATTCCCATTAATATTATTAAACCGAGTAATTACGGCATTAATTTTTATGGTGATATTTTATTCACCTCTAAAGCCAAGCTAAATAACAACGCTAAAGAAGTTGATAAATTTGTTCGCGCCTCAGTGAAAGGCTGGCGTTATGCCATTACCCATCATGAGCAACTGATTAAAATTATTCAAGCTAAATATAATGCCGATAAAAGCGATGCTGAGCTTGCTTTTGAAGCGAAAAAAATGGTCAAATTAATGGAATATCCTCTCATCGAGGTGGGTTACATGAATGAAGACCATTGGCAAAATATTGCCGATACCTTTGAGCTGCTGGGCCTCACCGATAAGCCATTTAATGCTCAGGACTTTATTTATCAGCCAATAGTAAAGTCGTATTCATACGTGCTTCTTCCTTTAGCCATATTAAGCCTTTTACTTGCCGTTTGGCTTGTTTATAAATACAGGCAGAACCGACAATTATTACAAAAACTGCAACGTGAAATTAAAAAAAGCCAAGAAAATCAGCAGGCATTAAAGTTGTTTCATGAGAAAGAGCTGCTGGTAACGGCAGAGCTTGAGGCTAAATCACAGCTATTGCTATTCCAACAATCGGCACTGGATAGCCATGCCATTGTCAGTATTACTGATGTGGAAGGGACCATCACCTATACCAATCACAAATTCCAAGAAATTAGCCTGTATTCAAAAGAAGAGTTGATAGGGGCAAATCATCGCCTATTAAAATCTGATTTTCACCCCGATTCTTTTTTCAAAGCAATGTGGCAGACCATTGCTAGTGGCAAAACATGGCATGGTGAGATTAGGAATAGAGCAAAAGATGGTAGCCATTATTGGGTATCATCGACAATTGTGCCAAGGTTAAATGAACAAGGCAAGCCGGTTCAATACATCGCTATTCGTACCGATATCACTCAAATTAAAGCATTGGAAATTCAACGCAAACAAGTCAATAAACAACTTGTTGCCGAGCAAGAAATGACGGTGCAAGAAGCCAACCGCTTAGATACCATTATTGATACAGCTATGGATGCCTCCATTCAAATAAATGGTCAAGGCATCATTATTGGCTGGAATAGAAAAGCAGAGCAAGTATTTGGCTGGTCCAATCAACAAGCGATGGGGCAGGAAATAGTACTATTAATTATCCCTGAGCAATATCGTGAGCAACACCTAACAGGAGTGCAACGTTGCTTAAGCTCGGGCGAGTCCACTTTATTTGATTCGCCAATTGAAATTACTGCACTAAACAAAGCCGGTATCGAGTTCCCTATTGAGATTTCAGTATCGCTTATAAAATACAATAAACGCTATCAATTTTCTGCTTTCATTCGCGATCTAACCCAGCAGAAGAAATATGAACACACTATTCTCGCGTCACAGCAAGAAGCCAATCAAGCTAATAAAGCCAAGTCTGAATTTCTGTCTTCGATGAGTCATGAGCTACGCACTCCCCTCAATGCCATTTTGGGTTTTAGTCAATTATTAGAAAGTGATATTAATAGCCCTTTAAATGACGATCAAAAAGAAAATGTCGATTATATACTGTCAAGTGGTCGTCATTTACTACAACTAGTAAATGACGTACTGGAATTATCTGCAATTGAAGCCGGCGGAGTGATTTTATCTATTGAAAGGATCTCACTCATCGATGTATTAGACGATGCATTATCCATGATAAAACCAATTGCAAATAAAGCTAATATTCAAGTTCATTTCACTTCAGATAGTGCATTGGCAGAAATAACAGCGGATTATACCAAGCTCAAACAAGTGCTTATTAATTTGGTGACCAATGCAATTAAATATAACCGTCCTGAAGGTAGTGTGACAATTGATTGGCATCATCTAGAAAACCAGCGTGTTAGAATAAGTGTTGCCGATACGGGTATCGGTATTGCTGAAAATAAACAAAATGCGGTATTTAGTGCATTTAATCGTTTAGGCCAGGAAAACTCATCGATTGAAGGTACCGGCATAGGCTTGGTAGTGACAAAAGAAATCGTTGAAACCATGGGCGGCACAATTGGCTTTAGCAGTACGCAAGGTGTAGGTTCAACCTTCTGGATAGAATTACCGTCATCCGAGCCAACAGAAATAGAAGTAGAAGTAGAAGTAGAAGTAGAAGTAGAAGTAGAAACAGAAACAGAAACAGAAACAGAAACAGAAACAGAAGCAGAAGCAGAAGCAGAAGCAGAAGCAGAAGCAGAAGCAGAAGCAGTAAAGTTTATTCTTTATATTGAAGACAACCCCGCTAATATACGATTAATGCAGTCTTTCTTTAAACGGCACAAGCACAGTACATTACACCTGGCTGAAACAGCGGAGTTAGGTTGGGAAATGGCTCATGAGCAAGATTATGATTTAGTGCTGATGGATATTAATTTACCAGTAATGGACGGTAGAGAACTTACTCAACAGCTAAGAACAATAGAACACTATAAAAACACACCTATTTTTGCAGTGACTGCAGCGGCTATGGTGCAAGATATCCAAGCATCAGAAGGTTTATTCGATGAATACATCACCAAGCCAATTGATATAAGTCATTTAGTAATGATGCTTAAAAAACATTTATAAAAGAGTTGACGACCTTATGGCAGAATTACTTATACTCACCGTTATTATGTTACTCGCATTTTGGCTTTTCTCTAGTAAGTCAAAAAGTCGAAAAAGCAGTCTCCAAAGAAAAATGCCAGCAAAGACGCCGAAAAAATCATCTCCTTACCAAGCCGTCTCTATCAAGCCCTGCGCGAGTGCATGCCAACAAAGTCGAAAAGTTAAGGGTATCAAGTTTCTAGCAAGCAAAGTCAGTCCATTACCTTTAAGCGATTGCACGATGAACTGTACATGTTCATATATTCATTATGATGATCGTAGAGATGGTGATGATAGACGATTCCCCACAAATTCCCTGCAAAGTGCCTTAGCTGAAAATGATCAGCGCACCAAAAAAACTGGGCGTAGACAGTCTGACTGAAGTCTGCGAAGCACATAATTATAAAAATCTTTTTTAGATTTATATCAGCCCTTATTCAGCAATCATAGCTGTCGCTATTTTATAGCCAATACATAGCACGCTAATACTATAAATTATAAACCTGACTATAACTCTAGATTATAAACATATCTCTAGTGATAAAAACCTTGATCGACCTATGAAAACAAGGGTATAGTTGTATTCACGCAGTTATATTATGGATTTATCATGGTCGTCACGACAAAGAACATGGAACGTTACTCTCACGCTATTTTTGAGAATCTTATTAATGGCGTGGTCACCATAAATAAACACGGCATCATTCAAGTCGCTAATCCTAAAGCGCTAAAGATGTTTGGCTATAAAGCTGATGAAATACTCGGTAAATCAGTCACTCTTTTAATGCCTGAGCCCCATGCATCAAATCATGACAGTTATCTACAACGCTTTTTTCACACCGGTGTTGCCAGCATTGTTGGTTTTACCCGTGAAGTTCAGGGCAAACATAAATCAGGCAAACTATTCCCAATTAATTTGGGTGTCACACAAATAAAAGGAGACGAGCCTCTTTTTATAGGAAGTATTCAAGATCTCAGCACATTAAGTGAAATTAATACCTCACTAGAAAAAAGCCGTCAGCAACTTGAATTAAGTCAACAATACGCCAACGTAGGTCATTGGCATTTTGATCTCACTCGTAAACGTATTGAGGTCTCCTCGCTGATTGAAGCCTTATGTGGACTTCAATCACAGGATGGTTCTTTTTCTATTAGGCAAGCACGTAAAGTCCTAGTTGCAGAAGATGCAACTCCCCTAGACCAAGCGGTTACTGACTGTATAACAACTGGCAAGTTATTGGATTTGCAATACCGTATCATCACACCAGATAATGAGTTCCGTTGGTTACATATCAAAGGAAACTATGAAAAGAAACACAATTATTTACATGGCATCATCCAAGATATTACTGACAAAAAGCGAACGGAAAATCGCGAAGGTAGTTTAGGTAAGATCCTTGATAATTCGCTACATGAGATCTATGTATTCGATATCCACAACTTTATGTTTATCGAAACCAATATTAAGGCCGAGGAAAATCTGGGTTATGGTAGTGCTGAATTAAAACTGATGACCCCTCTCGATCTGAAAAAAGAAATGTCGATAGAGCAATTCAGTCAACAAGTTCAGCCTCTGCTAGATGATGCAGACTGTACCGTTGCATTTGAATCAGTCCATTACAGAAAGGATAATACGCATTATCCTGTTGAAATTAAGCTACAACGAATTCCTTTTGGCAATATTGATACCGTGGTTGCCTTTGTTGAAGATATCACTGAGCGACTTAACGTCATCAATGATTTAAAACAAGCCAAAGCTGACGCTGAAAAAGCCAATAATGCTAAGTCAGAATTTTTATCTCGAATGAGCCATGAACTACGTACGCCAATGAATGCTATTCTTGGTTTCACTCAATTACTTGCAACAGATGACGACAAGCCGCTGGATGATGATCAGTTAGATAGTTTAAATGAAGTCTCAAAAGCCGGTAACCATCTATTAGAACTAATTAATGAAGTGCTAGATTTATCCCGTATTGACGCTGGAAAAGTCAAACTGTCTATAGAGTCTGTAGACTTACTTGAACTGTTTTCAGATATCAGTGCATTGTCAAACCCCATTGCACAACAATACGGTATTCAACTTGCCAATGAATTATCTGAATCCATAGTTGTTCCTGCAGATAAGATGAGGTTAAAACAAGTATTATTAAACCTTATATCTAACGCTATCAAATATAACTCAAGCAATGGCAGTGTCACCTTATCCGCCTCAGTAATATCAGATCAAAAAGTACGTATTGAGGTTAGAGATACAGGACAAGGCTTAAATGAAGAACAACAAACATCATTATTTTCCCCTTTTGAACGACTCGGCGCAGAGTCGACATCAATAGAAGGCACCGGCATAGGGCTGACCATCAGTAAAAAGTTTGTCGACATGATGGGAGGTATCATTGGCATTGATAGTCAACTAGATGTAGGCAGTTGTTTTTGGATAGAGCTGCCCCTTTTACAAGCAAAAAGTCATATAGTGACCGAGCAATCATCATCAATACAGTCACAACAAGGTATTATCACTCAAGATAATCGCTATTCCATACTGTATATCGAAGATAATCTGTCCAATTTAAAAGTTGTCGAAACCATCGTTACAAAAAGGATGAAACAACGCTTTATATGTGCCAGTTCAGGTGGCTTAGGCATTGAAATGGCTTTAGCGCATCAGCCAGACCTGATTTTACTTGATTTAAGATTACCGGGGCTCGATGGCTTTGCCGTAAAATCAATCCTCAGCAAAGAACCCACGCTTAAAGACATTCCCATCATTGCTGTCAGCGCCAATGCAATGCCCGATGAAATTCAACAGACTATAGAGTGTGGTTTTAATCACTTTATCTCCAAACCCATTGATATGCCCTCATTTATTGCCACTATTGAGCAGGTTTTAACGTCTATTGATAAGCATTAACAACCGCTTTTATAACTTATCATTGCATCGCTTTTGCCCTTAATAGACAACTAAACTGCTGCTCTTTACGTCAACACGCTATTCTTAGACCAAAGAATTGAACCCTCATGACAATAAGGTCCATCTACGGCAAGACATAGCTCATTGCTTTTGCTACTATCAAAGCTCCCTATTACTGAATTAGAATCAGTGAGGTCTATGTCCTCAATGCCAAAAATTATTCAAGCCTTTGTCACACTCTTGTTGATCTGTTTATCTATGCAGGTCTCGGCTGTGGATCATAATTTAACGCCTATATCACTACAATTAAAATACTCACATCAATTCCAATTTGCAGGTTATTATGCCGCGAAGCAACAAGGATATTACGCCGATGAAGGTTTGCACGTTGAGTTTCGAGAATGGTCTCCACAACAAAGAGTAATTGATCAAGTAGTGAATGGCGTAGCAGACTTTGGCATCGGCGATCCCACCCTGTTATTTGAATTTGTAAATGGTCAACCTATTGTCGCTTTGGCGGCTATTTTTCAAGAAAGCCCTTTAGCTTTATTTGCCAAAACATCATCCGGCATTCAAACTCCACACGATCTTATCGCTAAAACAGTGATGTATAATAGCAATGGTGTTGGTGGTGCTGACATTGCAGCCATGTTAGCAAAACAAGGAGTTGCCTCTAGCCAATTTAACTACCTTGAACATAATCATAATTATCAAGGGCTGATTAACGGCGACGTCGATGTCATTTCAGGCTATTTAACCGACAGCCCCTACTTTTATGCCCAACAGCAAACACCCGTCACGATTATTCAGCCTAAAAGCTATGGCATTAACTTTTATGGTGATATTTTATTCACCTCGCAACAAAAACGTAGAAATAACCCTGAAAACGTCGAGAAATTTACCCGTGCATCATTAAAGGGCTGGCAATATGCAGTGACTCATATAGATGAGATGGTGACGCTGATCACAACTCAATACAAGCCTGCATTAAATCGCGAACAATTGATTTTTGAAGCACAAGAAACCGTTAAATTAATGAACTACCCCATTGTTGAAGTGGGCCATATGCATCAACAGCGCTGGACTCATATTGCCGATGTGTTTCAGCAACAAGGGCTAATAAACAAAGAAGTCGATTTTGAGCGTTTTATATATAAAGCTGCTAGCACAAGCTACCTCTACCCAGTCCTACTACTATCCATTTTGACCATACTGCTGTTAATGTGGAGTTTGCGAAACCACCTCCGCCATAAACAATTAATAAAAAACCTCGATCGACTTAATTTTGCCTTTGGCACCGCTGATCAAGGCTGGTTCGACTTGAATGTGCAAACAGGAGCGATATCTGTCAGTGATGAGTACCCACGATTATTAGGTTTTGATCCGGCAGAATTTCACACCGACATGCAAGAGTGGCAACAAAACCTCCACCCTGATGATCGTGATTATGTATTGATGACGCTACAACAGAATCTGGCCAGTGGTGATGTCTGTGAAATGGAATACCGCCGTAAAACAAAAGCTGGCGACTGGTTATGGTTACATACCGTCGGCCAAGTTATTGAATGGGATAAAAAAGGCCAGCCACTGAGAGGTGTTGGTGTGCATACCGATATCACAGGCCGAAAACAGGCTGAATTAAAGTTGCTTGAGAGTGAATCTCGTCTACAAGAAGCACAACGTTATGCCCATATTGGCTATTGGGATTTATTACGAGACAGCACCATAGCAACATGGTCTGAGCAAATGTACATCATTTTTGGTCTTGCTGCCGATGTGGAATCTGGCCCTGAAACCCTCTGTGATATTTTGAATGAAAGTGATTGTTCAAGCTTTATGGCCTCTTTGCAGCACAGCTTTGCAACAGGTGAAGAGCACCATATTGAGTACCAAATAAATCGCCGCAATGATGGTGAACTACGTTGGATCGAATGTCGTGGCTATCCCATTATTGATGCTCATGGTGAGGTTGAACGAATTTCAGGTTTTATTCAAGATATCACCGAGCGAAAAAATGCAGAACAATTACTGATTGCCAGTGAAGAGCGCCTACGCCTAAGCCAATCCTCTGGTGGCATTGGCACTTGGGAGTATAATTTTCTCACCAATAAAAGTGTCTGTTCTGTGGTTGTTTTACAACAATTAGGCTTTCCATTAACTGAAAATGAGTCCACATGGGAGGATGTATTTAAGGCAATCTATGCAGAAGACGCGGCCCATGTTAACGAGGTTATTGATCAACATATTAAACAAGGCAGCCCCTTAGATGTTGAATATAGAATCACCGATAGTCAAGGAAACTGCCGCTGGATGCGAACCATAGGCAAAGCTGAATGTGATGCCTCGGGCAACGCCGTCACGTTGCGGGGAACAGTTCAAGAAATTACTGCCAAAAAAGCGGCAGATGAAAAACTACAACTTTCGGCTCGCGTATTTAATGAAACTAGGGAAGGCATCACCATCACCAATGCCCAAAAAGAAATTGTTGATGTAAACCCTGCTTTTTGTCAAATAACGGGCTATCGCCGTGAAGATGTGCTGGGTAAGAACCCTCGCATCCTTAGTTCTGGCAAACAACCTCCTCAATTTTATGAGGATATGTGGCAAAATATTAATGAATATGGCCATTGGCAAGGGGAAGTTTGGAACCGCACCAAAACGGGGGAACTCTATGCCGAGCTACTGAATATATCTACTGTCACAGACGACAAGGGCAATATAAGCAATTATGTCGGGGTGTTCACTGATATCACCCGCAGTAAACATCAACAAGAAGAACTCAGTCGCATGGCACACTATGATCTGTTGACTCAATTACCTAATCGTAGTTTATTTGCCGATCGCTTCCAGCAAGCGACGGCTCATAGTAAACGCAGTGGTCATCAACTTGCTGTGTGTTTTCTTGATTTAGATGAGTTCAAACCGGTGAATGATAATTATGGTCATAAAGTGGGCGACCAATTACTTAAAGATGTTGCCGCTCGTATTAAAGACACTATCCGCGAAGAAGATACCGTGTCTCGCCAAGGTGGCGATGAGTTTGCTCTTTTATTGGGTGAGATTGAATCATTTACCCACTGTGAGCAGTTCATCGATAGGATCCTCGAAACGATTGCCCAGCCCTATATCATTGATGGTATCTCTCACCGAATTAGTGCCTCATGTGGTATCACGCTCTACCCCTTTGATAATGCTGATTTGGATACGCTATTACGTCATGCTGATCATGCCATGTATCAAGCCAAACAAGCAGGTAGAAATCGTCACCGTTTATTTAGTGTTAGCGATGATGAACTGCTCACGGAAAAACAGCAGCGGCTAGCGGAAGTTGAACAGGCCTTAATCAACAATGAATTGTGTTTATATTACCAACCCAAAGTACATATGCTCACTGGAGAAGTATTTGGCGTTGAGGCATTAATTCGCTGGCGTCATCCGACTAAGGGTTTGATTCCACCACTCGATTTTTTACCTATTATTGAGGATACCGAATTAGAGCTGAAAGTAGGTGAATGGGTGATCAATCAGGCCTTAATACAAATTGATCACTGGCAGGAGCAAGGAATTAAGCTTGAAGTAAGCGTCAATATCTCATCTCGTCACCTGCAATCGATAAGTTTTTATAATCAGCTTGATCAGGCTTTAGCCAAACACCCCATTGTAGATTCTAATTGTCTACAGTTAGAAATTCTCGAAAGTAGTGCCCTAGGTGACCTCAATGCCATTAGTCGTATTATCAAAACCTGCCAAGATACTTTAGGTGTCAATATCGCCCTAGATGATTTTGGTACTGGCTATTCATCACTAACACACCTACGTAATCTCTCAGCAAATACCATCAAGATTGACCAAAGTTTTGTCCGCGACATGCTGGATGACCCAAGTGATTATGCCATTATTGATGGTGTCATTGGTTTGGCTGATGCCTTTAACCGTAATATTATCGCTGAGGGTGTTGAAACCACCGAGCATGGTTTAATCTTACTGACGATGGGCTGTGATGCTGCTCAAGGTTACGCTATTGCTAAACCGATGCCTGCTAATGATTTTCCAGCGTGGTTAAAAAACTACATACCAACCCCAGAATGGCTACAGTATGCTAATAAACTCAATAGCATAAAAGAAAATAAACGGCAGTTATTCAAACTGGTTTCTGAACAATGGCTGAAACGATTTAAGCAAAGCCTAATGTCTCCAGCTGACAGTGCTAAGCAATGGCCGACTATTAATGCCAAACACGATCACTGCGGCCAATGGATTAAGCGAGAAAAAAAAGCTCTCCATTTTGACCAGCCAAGTTTATTAAAACTTGAACAAGCACATGATGACTTCCACGCTGTTGCCCACTCACTACAATTTGACAGTCAACAGGGCCATATCAAACCTGCTCAGAAAGAATGTGATCAATTACAAGCTGCTTTTGATAAAATGGCTGCAGCGCTCGACTAAAAAACATCATGCCTTCCGCTATTATTTACCCCATCGGTAACCCAGTATGATTAATTTGATGTGTCAATAAACAACAGCAAGCTTCACACTATTTCGGAGAACACCGTGGCTAATACGCAAGCACTTTCAACTGAACAACTTAGTAATATCGATGCCTACTGGCGCGCCTGTAATTATCTGGCTGCTGGCATGATCTACTTGCAAGATAACCCTTTATTAAAACAGCCTCTACAAGCAGAACATATTAAAAATCGCTTATTAGGTCACTGGGGGGCGAGCCCTGGTTTAAGTTTTACTTATGTGCATATGAACCGCTTGATTAATGCCTATGACATCAATGCGATTTTCATGGCTGGACCAGGCCATGGTGCTCCGGGTGTGTTGGCCCCCGTTTACCTTGAAGGTGCTTATTCAGAAATTTATCCCAATAAAAGTGAAGATACACAAGGGTTACATCAGTTTTTCAAAGAGTTTTCTTTTCCTGGTGGAATCGGCAGTCATTGCACGCCAGAGACACCGGGCTCCATTCATGAAGGTGGCGAGCTAGGTTATAGCATTTCTCATGCCTTTGGTGCTGCATTTGATAATCCTGACTTAGTTGTCACAGTGATGGTTGGTGATGGTGAAGCAGAAACTGGTCCACTGGCCACGTCTTGGCATTCTAATAAGTTTTTAAACCCTATTCGTGATGGTGCGGTATTACCTGTATTGCATCTGAATGGTTATAAAATTAATAACCCCACATTATTGTCACGTATCTCACATCAAGAGCTTGAAGACTTATTTAAAGGTTACGGTTGGAAGCCTTATTTTGTTGAAGGCTCAGAGCCAATGGACATGCATCAAAAAATGGCCGAGGCAATGGAACAATGTATTGTTGAAATTCGTCAGATCCAGCAACACGCTCGTGATAATAATGATCCAACAAGGCCTCGCTGGCCGATGATAGTATTACGTAGTCCGAAAGGTTGGACGGGACCTAAAACGGTTGATGGGCATAAGGTTGAAGGTTTCTGGCGTGCTCATCAAGTACCCTTAGCAGGCGTTAAAGAAGATCCGCAACATTTACAGCAATTAGAAGCCTGGTTACGAAGCTATAAACCTGAACAGTTATTTGATAGTGAAGGCAGTTTAATCCCAGAACTAAAGGCTTTAGCTCCCAAAGGTGCTAGACGAATGGGCGCTAATCCTCATGCTAATGGCGGTCTATTACGCAAAGCATTACGCATGCCCGACTTCAAAGACTATGCCGTTAATGTGATACAACCCGGCTATCAACTTGTTGAAAATACCCGTCCATTAGGTCAATTTTTACGCGATATTATGAAATTTAATGACCAAAGCTTTCGTGTCTTTGGTCCTGATGAAAATAGTTCCAATAAGCTAGATGCCATCTATGAAGTGAGTAAGAAATTATGGCTTGCCGACTATTTACCAGAAGATGCCGATGGTGGAGAGCTTTCTACTGATGGTCGCGTAATGGAAATGTTATCTGAACATACACTCGAAGGCTGGTTAGAAGGTTATTTACTGTCCGGTCGACATGGTTTCTTTTCAACCTATGAAGCTTTTGTCCATGTGATTGATTCTATGTTTAATCAGCATGCAAAATGGTTAGACATTAGTAAAGATATTCCATGGCGTGCTCCTATTTCATCACTCAATTTATTAATCACTTCAACAGTGTGGCGACAAGATCACAACGGCTTTACCCACCAAGATCCTGGTTTCTTAGATATTGTGGTTAATAAAAACCCCAACGTCTGCCGTATTTACTTACCACCTGATGTGAATACTCTGCTGTCGGTGTCTGATCATTGCTTACGTAGTACCGATAATATCAATGTCATTGTCGCCGATAAACAAAAGCACTTTCAATTCTTAGATATGGATGCAGCGATTAAACATTGCACCAAAGGTCTGGGTATTTGGGATTGGGCGAGTAATGATCAAGGTGCCGAACCCGATGTTGTTATGGTCGGCTGTGGTGATGTGCCGACACAAGAATCATTAGCCGCCATTGCCCTATTACGTGATCAATTCTCTGATATCAAAATTCGCTTTATCAATGTGGTTGATCTCTACAAACTCAGTCCATCTACAGAACACCCGCACGGCTTATCTGATTATGATTTTGATAGCTTGTTTACAAAAGACAAACCGATAATCTTTAACTTCCACGGCTACCCGTGGTTGATTCACCGCCTGACTTATCGCCGCACTAACCATAACAACCTGCATGTGCGAGGTTATAAAGAAAAAGGGAATATCAATACGCCACTTGAACTGGCTATTCGTAATGAAATCGATCGCTTTAGCCTAGCCATTGACGTGATCAACCGTGTACCACGCCTTCAGCTTGCCGGTGCTCATGCTAAAGAAGCCTTCCGAGATATGCAGACTGAGTGCAGTCAATATGCCTATACTCATGGTACGGATAAACCCGAAGTCGCCAACTGGACTTGGTCTGAAGGCTAAAAATGACACAGCCTAATGCAACGGTAAACGCTCCTAGTGTCTTAGTCATTAATAGTGGTAGCTCGACCATAAAATACCAACTATTTGCACTAGCATCAGACACCGTATTGCTTAAAGGTCTAATAGACGGCGTGGGCCACGAACAAGGCTCACACCACTATCAATGGCTCGACGGACTAGGTCAGAGGCATGAAAATGAGGTAATCCTTGGCCAACTAGACTTTGACCGGGGGTTTACGGCGCTTACCAAGGTGCTTAGCGATATTCAAGCTACACCTACGGCTATTGGTCATCGTGTAGTCCATGGTGGTGAACAGTTTAGCCAAGCAACGCTTATTGATGAGACTGTGGTGACTGCCATCGAACAGCTCGCCATATTAGCGCCATTGCATAATCCAGCTAATGCACAAGGCATTCGCATCTGTTTAGCTTTATTTCCAGCATTGCCTCAAGTAGCGGTGTTTGATACCGCTTTCCACCTGACCATGCCCGATTATGCCTATCGTTATCCGGTACCAGAATCGTGGTATCAAGACTATGGTGTTCGTCGTTATGGTTTTCATGGCACCTCCCATTATTATGTCGCCCAGCAAGCCGCCACGTATTTAGATAAGCCGCTATCAGAGCTAAACCTTATCAGTCTCCACCTTGGTAACGGTGCCAGTGCAGCAGCTATCCAGCAAGGACAATGTATTGATACCTCAATGGGGTTTACACCATTGGAAGGGTTGATGATGGGCACTCGCAGTGGCGATATTGATCCAGCCCTTACCTTATATATAGAACAGTCAGCGAATATGACGACAGATGAAGTGAATGAAACTCTCAATCATCACTCTGGTTTAAAAGGTATTAGTGGTGAATCAGATATGCGAAAAATACTACAAGCCAAAGCATCTGGTGACAAAAAAAGTAACTTAGCGGTCCAGATGTATTGTTATCGCATTAAAAAATACATTGGTGCTTATATCGCAGTATTAGGTAGCATCGATGCCATACTCTTTACTGGTGGCATTGGTGAAAACTCAGCACTTATTCGCCAACAGAGCTGTGACAAAATGGACACATTGGGTATAAAAATAGATACTAAATTGAATTCAAAGCCAGTGTCTGTAGACGTTTCAGCCATTCATTCAGCCTCAGATTCTCTCCCTCTATTAGTAATTAAAACAGATGAAGAAAGACAAATAGCCCATCAGGTCGGTGCTGAAAGCAATATTGTGTGGTAAAAAAAGCACAAAAATTATAAGCCAGCTAAAAAACAGCCTTATTTGTTGCAGAATAGTTGCAAAAGTTGCCCAGATCAGGAGAATACGTAGTCAACCGAGAACTACTCCGGTTACAAAAGAAATATGAAGTAATCTCTATTTATTTATTAAGGTATATAAAAATGACACTTAACAAAAAAGTATTAGCTGGTCTAGTTGCATTAGCAGCAGCATCAAGCTCTGCTCAAGCTGTAACAGTTGCAGCTAACGACGGTTGGGAATTAGGCGTAAGCGGTCTAGTAAACCAATTCATTACATACACAGACGATGACAACGCAGACGATGAAGTTGGTGTTCAAGACGGTCTTTTACCAGCATTCATTAACTTTGATATGAAAGCACCAACTATCAACGGTCTTGATATTGCTGCACATATCTCTTTCAGCCCTGCTACAAACGTAAACAGCTACGCTGGTTTTGAGCAACGTGAAGTTTACTTCACAGTTGACGGTTCATTCGGTCAAATCTTAGCTGGTAAAGCATTAGGTCTTTACGCTTCACACAACATCTTAACTGACCAAACTTTATTTGGTGTGGGTTACGGTACTGGTGCTGCTGAAGGTACTACTACTCTAGGTGGTATCGGTCTTGGTTACGATTACGCTTCATGGCGTTCACAAGTAAAATGGACTTCTGCTGACATGAGCGGTTTCAAAGTTGCTTTAGCAATTATGGATCCAGCTACAGGTTCACTTTCACTAAACACTAGACCTACAGGTTCTATCACAACTGGTGGTACTTCATCTGATAACTTACGTTATGAAGCTGATTTGTCTTATGCTGGTGCATTTGACGGTGGTTCTTTCACTGCATGGTTAAGCGCTATGACTCAAGGTGAAGACAACGCAAACAACAATGACACTCAAGCATGGACTGTTGGTGGTACATTAGCAGTTGCTGGTTTTGAAGCTATGGCTCAATACTCTGATGCTGAAGACGAAGATGCTGCTTCTGAAACAGAATGGTCTCAATACCTAGTTCAAGCTGGTTACCGTTTTGCTGGAACTACTTTAGTTTCTGCTCAATATGCTGAACTTACAGATGATTCTAAAGGTGTTGGTTCTGATGATTCAATCGAAAAATGGACTGTTGGTATCTACCACGATGTAAACTCTAACCTTAAATTGGTTGCAGAATACACAGCAGTTGAAGATGACAACAGCGATTTAGTTGACCAACAAATCTACTCACTTGGTGGTTTCGTATTCTTCTAAACCGAATACAAACAATCAAAAGTCTCAAATCGTTTGATTTGATTCTTGTTTAAGATTTAAAAAAGCCTCAACCTCACGGTTGGGGCTTTTTTTTTGCTTATTGTCAGCAGATAATTACAGCATCAGCTTTTTGATTAAGGATGAAATCAACTTTCTTGTCCTGTATATTACAGCTTTAGACTGTTGACCTAATGCCCCTTTATCAATTTACAGCCAACTTGGAATAAATATGAGCAGCTCCCCTATCCTATTAGCAAGCCTCATCACGGCCCTGCAAAAAACCATTCATGACAATGTAGAAGAAGTCACTGAACTTGACCGTGCCATAGGTGATGGCGATCATGTAATTAACTTACAACGAGGCTTAGATGCTTTAGAAAAAATTAGTGATGAACTTTCGGCAATGGACTGGTCACCCGCCTTAATGAAAATAGGCATGACATTGATGTCGACGATGGGAGGCGCCTCAGGTTCGCTATTTGGCACCCTATTTATCAGTATGGCTAAAGCAGCTAAAGATAAACAATTTGATAGCTCGACCGTGGCAGACATTTTTTATCAAGGCGTTGAATCGGTCAAGCAACGTGGCAAGGCAGATATTGGTGAAAAAACCATGCTGGACACACTGATCCCCGTCGCCAACAGTTTACAAGCAGATCTTGCCAGTCAACTGGCTTTTGAACAACTATTAGACAATGTCGTAACTGAAGCCATCAAAGGTATGGAATCAACCAAAGACCTTATTGCTACTAAAGGTAGGGCCTCATTCCTAGGTGAGCGTTCCAAAGGCCATATTGATGCTGGAGCACGAACAAGCCAGCTAATGATTTGTGCAATTGTTGATGTGTTTCGTCAGCAGTAAATTCTCACCACAGAGGCACAGAGGACTTCCGGTCAATAATTTTGTTTAGCTAAGCCCCTGTGTTAATCTCGACATTTATACAAATTTATAGCTTTTCTCTGCACTCTCTGTGTCTCTGCTGTAAAAATCAACAGCCCCAACGCAAATTTGCCGTATGAACCGGCGCAT
>Ga0209495_1000308_pt1 | contig 39503 bp, 32 predicted proteins | sample EN1Hudsemesocosm_FD_184629 | JGI IMG/M metagenome (GOLD analysis project Ga0209495, IMG submission 184629) | Methane-oxidizing microbial communities from mesocosms in the Hudson Canyon - EN1E Hudson Canyon (SPAdes) (version 2) | ecosystem: Environmental > Aquatic > Marine > Cold seeps | place...
TTGCATTGTTAACAGCCGCCAAGTCCTGGGCTTATATGGATGGACGACAAGCAGTCTTACCCGATGATGTGCAACTTGTTTTACCTGCAGTGGCTGGGCATAGGTTGCGTTCGGGCAGTACCGACTCCAATGCAATTGTTGCTCCATTACTAGAACATGTTGCGGTTTATTAAGTGGCTTTAGCATTAAAACAACGGTTTAAATTAAGTCGTTTTATCTCGGGAGAGAAGGCAAGCGATAAAAGTATTGAGCTAGGGCATAGACGTATTTTTATCTTACCCACATTACGCGGTTTAGGGTTTGTGGCTTTAATTTTTTTGTTATTACTCATTGCTTTTGTTTATAACAATAACCTGGCCTACTTATTAGCTTTTTTACTGGCCAGTATTTTCTTTATTACCATTTTGCATAGCTATAAAGCTTTAGCTGGATTAGTTATCAATCCGGGGCATTGCCAGCCGGCTTTTGCAGGTGAAGCGGTGGGCTTTGAAATAGTGATTAGTAATCCTGGGCAAGTTAAACGCTTTAATTTACAGGCTAAATTAGAGTCAGTCTTTCAACTTTCCTTAGAGGTAGAAGAAAATAAACGTATTATGCTTTATTCCGCCTCTCATAAAAGAGGCTGGCATAAGATAGCGACAGTGACGCTATCCAGCACCTATCCCCTAGGGCTATTCAGAGCCTGGTCTCCTCTACGTTTTTCGGCGAAAGCCTTAGTTTACCCAAAACCGAGTTCATTAGAACTCCCTTTCCCAGAAGCAGAAGGAAAACAGTCTCAGGCCCAGAATAATCAGCAAACAAGGAAAGGTAATGAGGATTTTTATGCTTTAAAAGAGTATCAGCGAGGCGACCCCGTTAGACATATACATTGGAAAGCGTTCGCTAAAGGTCAGGGGCTATTCAGCAAACAGTATGCAGGCGATAATTTATCTGAATTATGGCTTGATTATGATCAGACACCGGGGCATTCGACCGAAGAACGCTTAAGTCAACTTTGTCGCTGGGTTATTGATGCTGAAAAAATGGGTGTTAAATATGGATTTGCAGTTGCGGGTGTAAAACTAGAACCAGGTCATGGCCTGCTTCATTATCAAAAATGTCTGCAAGCACTGGCTTTATTTTAAATAAATTTGTAACGACTCAGAAAAATTTACGCTGAGTCGTTATATAAATTCTTTCAATGCAATTTTTCACCTGATTAGCTATGAGTTTCCGACGAATTCTATGGAAAAAGAATAAATCCAGAGACCACGCGTCATCCCCGAGGTCTTTTATCGGGGATCCATTCTCAGTAAACGAGATTCCTGCTAAAAGAATGCAGGAATGACGGGGTTGTAATGTTGGCTTTTTTAAAATGGTAGAAGCTCATGGCTAATTAGGGTTTTTTATTAATTCCGCTGTTACTAATTGTGATTAACTTTAGTTGAAAGATATTTAAGCTGTAGACTATAGTAAATATATCCAAACAGGATAGGCTTTCAAAATAGTCACAATGGAATCAGTCATTCATCAGCGTGTACTTGTGTTTTTATTGCTTGCAATTGGCTTAATAACGCTACCGCATATAAACCACATTCCTCTCCCTTTGTTTGCAGCTTTTAGCGTCTTGCTAGTCTGGCGATTTGTCTGTATCTGGAAGATAAAATACCTGCCTAATAGGCTCATTTTGTTGCTGTTGACTATAGGAGCCGTTTATTTACTTTATATTCAACATCAAGGTATTTTAGGGCGAGATGCTGGCACGAGTCTCTTCGTCATTGCTTTAGGATTAAAGTTACTGGAGATTAAAACAGAGCGAGATCTCTATTTAGTCAATTACCTGGCCTTTATTGTTGCTACTTCTCAATTCCTTTATCAACAAAGTATTTTAATGGCCGCGTATATTTTGTTTGTCTGCTGTGTATTACTGGCAACCCTGGTCTCAATCAATAGCCAAAAACCAGAAACCTTATCGGCATTAATCACTGCAACCAAGATTGTTTTTCAGGCACTGCCTATTAGCATCGTTTTATTCGTGCTATTTCCTCGGATTGAAGCACCTAGGTGGATGCTATTTGATCAGCAACATTCTGCAAAAACAGGGTTAAGCGATAGCTTGGAGCCAGGAGCAATCAGTCAGTTAGGCTTATCTGATGAATTGGTCTTTAGAGCTAAATTTACAAGTCAATTGCCTCCACCCAATCAACGATATTGGCGAGGACCTGTTTATTCGCATACGGATGGTCTACGCTGGACAGAGATTAATCGCTCAAGAAAGAAGAAATCTAAGCAAATAGTTTATAGCGGTAGGAAGTATCAATATACCCTGATGATTGAAGCCCAGGATAAAGACTGGGTGTTTGGACTTGATATGGCAGAATCTTTTCCACCATCATTAAGGAAAAACCAGCAATATCAATTGATCAACCTTGAAAATAAACATCAACGGGCAGAATATAAATTCACTTCTTATACCCAATATAATACTGGGGAAATTTCTCAGAAAGAACGTAAAGATAATCTTCAGCTGCCAGCGGAAGCATCGGATAATATTAAGCAGTTAGTGAGGCAACTACAGGGTTTCGATTCTGCTCCTGAGGTTTTTATTCAATCATTATTATCACACTTTAAAAATGAAAATTTTCATTACACCTTAAGGCCACCATTAATGGGTGATAAGCCTATTGATACTTTTTTGTTTGATAGGCGATATGGTTTTTGTAGTCATTATGCCACGGCATTTGTGTATTTAATGCGAGTTGCAGGTCTGCCTGCCAGAGTGGTTGGAGGTTATCAGGGAGGCGAGTTTAATCCGCTTGGTGGCTTTTTAGAAATAAAACAGGCAAATGCCCATGCCTGGGCTGAAGTCTGGTTAGAAGGAAAAGGCTGGGTGCGATTTGACCCTACAGCCGCCATAGCCCCAGAACGGATAGAGCAAGATGTGAATATTGATTTACAAATTGCTACCGGTATCGTTAGCTTTTCACCGATGTTTACTGATGCAAGTAAAGCACTGTCATGGATGAAGCAAGCAAGACAGCTATGGAGTAATATTGATTACAGCTGGCAACGCTGGGTAATTAATTATGATACTAAAAATCAGTCTAAATTTTTGTCCTCATGGGGGATTGATGATATTAAGGCCATATTTTATTGGCTACTTTCTAGTATTGCTTTTATTACTGCTATTTTAGCCTGGATTATTTTAAGAAAAAAACAGCGAAAAATTGAAAAAGAACAGATGTTATACCAGTTGTTTTGTAAAAAAATGGCTAAAGCAGGGGTTAATAAACAAGCCGGTGAAACTGTACAAAACTTTTGCCTGCGAGTTCAGAAGCAACGCCCAGAATTAGCAGAAAAAGTGCTTAAAATAACTAAAATTTATACCCGCTTACGGTATGAAAAAATTGCGATGGCAGATGATATGTCGTTGTTAAAAACAGAGATTGTCGCGCTTAAAGTGACTAAATAGTTTTTATCTATTTAGCTGGGTAAATTTAAGGTATCGACTTGAACTTGGTTGGGTTTGTTTATTTGTTGTTTTGATACATCCTGACAAAATGATCAATATTAAAACTAATTATAGTTTTAAGTTAGTAGACTCAATACAGCCATAAAATATTATTTTATGGCTTCTTCATTAAGTAAATAATAATGTAACTACTCAGCGAGTTTAGGGCTGAAGGCATAGGGAATTGATTTATAAGGACGCGTAAATACATCCATGTAAGCTCTGCTGCAACGTCCTGTTGCAGAAGCCTGATAAATCAACACCCTATACCCTCAGAAAATATACGCTGAGTAGTTACATAATAATTTGAATTTTGACCCATTTGGGTCATGCTTTTTTTTAACAGCTAGAGTAAGCTGAAAGCATAATTTTAGTAATGAATATAGTGGCGGGGTTGAGTTAATTCTGGCAAAGCTGGGGATCAAAGTGCTGTCACAATAACGAATTAATTATTGAGGGTGCACTAATGGGAAAGCGAACAACAAGTGGGTATACCATCGTAGTACATGAAGTTACTACAACCTCAGTGAAGCTTTGGATTGGCGCTTTGTCACCTTCGATGGGCAAACCGAAAAATTGGCAATTAGTTATCAGAAAAGCCGATACGATTAAGAAGAGAAAGGAAGAAGCGGGTGATGTTATAACGACGCAGAATTATGGTGATGAGTGGGAGCGGCCGTTTGATAAATTAAATAAACGATTTTATACGATCAAGACCATTCAGAACCTTGAACCTGATACTCACTATATCATTGAGTTTAAAGTACGTTCAGAGCTGAAATGGAAAATGCTCGAAAAGATTTTTTTTACGACATTTCCTGAACAATTACCCGATAAAAACAAAAAACCATTCACTGTAGGTATTGGTTCTTGTTTTTATACAGAGCATGATGGAGGCGATGCAGGGCAAGCTTATGAGGCATTGTTTAATAATGAGAAATTACGTCCTGATATCAAATTTTTAATGGGGGATCAGGTGTACGCTGATATAGGTCTTGGTTGGTATCCGTTAGATGAGAGCGATTGCCAGGATCGTATAGCAGACCATTACGCGGATAGCTGGAAATATCTCCGTAGTATCTTTAGACGTGGTGGTACCTGGATGATTTCAGATGATCACGAATATTGGAATAACTTTCCTTTCTATGAGGGGTTCAACCCTTATCTAATTACGCTGAAGTTAAATGATTCGTTTCGAAAAAGGTGGCACAATGCTGCTCAGATTGGTGTTTCAGTAGTTCAGCAGGTACAGCCTATCCGTACTTTTGATATAGGTAATGACATATCTTTTTGTGTGGCGGATCTTAGGATGGAACGATCAAAAGCGGGTTTTCTTTTGGAAAAATCACAAGATCAGCTTATAGATTGGATTGATAATCTCTCAACCCCAGGTGTACTTGTTATACCTCAACCTTTGATCGCAGGATACGGTGATGAGAAAGATAAAAATTTGCCCGACTGGGATCAGTACAAGGATATATTGTTATCAATAGAAAAGGGTAAGCACGATATTGTGGTGCTTACTGGTGATGTCCATTATGGACGTGTTTCTCAGGTCCTGGTTGGTAATAGTGAAAACAAATTAACCGAGATTATCACTTCTCCGATGTCTAACTTATCTGAGATCAATGGAATTGCTGCGAGCAAACCGGATCTATCAGCCGAAAATTTTCCGCTCGTCCCAGTAAATGGCATGGTAAAGAATAATATTGATCATATTGCGAAAGTAACGACCGAAAGTAAATGGTGGGATCTGAGATATCCGGTTGAACGTACGCATGAACACTTTATGACGGTTGAATTTAACCGTGTTGATAACAAAGTGAATATGAAGGTGAATGCCTGGCATGCAAGAGAAATGGATAAAAGATCAGGATTGCCAAAGAAGATCAAAGGCTTCAAACTAGCCCCTATAGTATTAACTTGATTGCTCAGATACTTGAACACTTTAATAGTTATTGGATATTAGGGAATAAGGGGAACAAATAGTTCAGGCTGCCGAGTGGGTTAACTTAGTGTTATTAAGAGCCTTCTAAGTGAAAAATAAATCTGTTGCTGAAAGAGCCGGAGCCGTGTGCTGAAACGGAGAGTGTAGACCATCTGCCACGGAATTTAATGAAGAGAAGAAGAGCAATAAATCTGAAGTAACAGAACTTTACTTTTTTTTGTTATAAAAAGAAAAATCAACTTTCCTCGTACTTCTAATGCATGGTTTATTACGATGCAAAAATACCATAATGAATATGATCAGCCCGCATTTTTACCATATCAAAAAACATGTTGGCTACGTAATGGCTGTTAATGAGGAGAGTAGGTTTTATCGGTGATTAAAGGATATAATTAATGCTTGTCTTTAAAATCTTTACGCCATTAAATGAAACCACTTAACATCTCATTAAAACATCTAATTTTTGTTGCAGCCATAATTGTTCTTAATGGTTGCAATAGTAGTCATAATCACCAATGGAGTTATGAAGGTATAGAGTCACCTGATCATTGGGCTGATCTCAACAAGGAATTCAAAACTTGTCGAAAAGGTGATCATCAGTCACCAATAGACATACATAACAAAGATGCATTGCCATCTACTCAGGAATTAATGATCGCTTATTTGCCGACTCATACCCATATTGTTAATAATGGACATTCTATTGAATTTGATATGGAGGAAGATAATTTTATTGCTGTCGATAACAAGCGTTATAAATTAAAACAATTGCACTTTCATGCTGATAGTGAACATAAGGTAAATGGAACACAATTTCCTGCAGAAATGCATCTGGTTCATGAAGCCGCAGATGGTCAACTGGCAGTTATTGCATTATTAATCGAAATTGGAGATTCACCGGTTTATGATCATATTTTTGATAAAATTCCACAATTAGGGAAAGAGATTAAGGTTGATCTGCACTTAGAAAGTTTTATTCCAGAAAATAAAGCGCGTTATAGCTATAACGGCTCTTTGACTACTCCGCCTTGTTCGGAAAATGTACTTTGGTTGGTATTCGAGCAACATTTGTTTGTTCCGCTAAAGCAATTGCAGAAATTTAAGGCTTATTATTCGCATAATTATCGACCAACCCAAACAAATCATGAACGACATATTTATTTCACTGATCATTAATTACAAATTATGTGAGACTTGTGTGGATAGAGGAAGCCAGCATAGAATGATTTTGATTAACACTTCATTTTAAAAGCTAGGCTTCCTTACGCAAAGTCTGATCAGGCATTAGATATATTCCTTCACTCAGCAGAGATATGCCCAACAATACGGGATCAGTTCGCACGCCGTTACCGGCAATCAATCTAGCGGGTTAAAGTCCCCAAGGGGATCACTTATTCACCCCAGTCGTACTGCGTGAGCAACGATGTACTGTAAGTTCCGCGAAGTCAAAGCTACAGGCTGCAACGTAAGTGAATCTGTATTAGCTTCGTTAACTTATCAAGAATATTGACCCTCTGATTTGAAGGGGAAAACTGCTATTACCTGTCTGATACCAATGATTGAAACAGGTAAATGCTTCGGGGTTATAAGCGTGGTATGTAGCGGAAGATTGATTGTGCAGGACGGGTGATCTAATACGGTGGTGTTTTCAGCACTTTAATACTTGAGTATGACTGGTTAGCGATATAAATATCTAATTTATCTAATCAGGAGTATAGTGATGGTTAAACCATGATCGGGCTAGCTCGCAAAGAGCAGCTGAAATAGCGCACGGCTCGTAAAGACTTTAATCTAGAAATTTTCTTTACCCTCCCCCCTCATTGAATTTTGTCATTAGATAGGCTTGCTATAAGTTGATCTGTAACAAATGACATCCTCCTTATCGATTTTGCCAGCAGTGGTATTTGTTTGGTATGCAACGATTACAAATTGGAATGACTCATGAGCAGAAAGAAACCATCAAAGAATATTTTAGTAGGATTGTGGATTCTGTTGATATTTACAAGCAGTGTTCCCTGTATTGTCTTTGCTGAAGTCAATAAGGAAATAATGCCTAACAATGCTCGCCCCAAAAGCTATGGAAGCGGATGGGAGTGTAAGCCCGGATATCAAGAAAATGGCAAAGTTTGTGTGGCTATTAAAGTCCCTGAAAATGCATACTTAAAAATTTCATCTTTTGGCAATGGCTGGAAATGTAACTGGGGGTATCGTAAGTCAGGTGATAGTTGTGTTGCTATTATGGTACCTGCCAATGCCTATCTGGATTCCTATGGCTATGAGTGGCAATGTGATCGTGGGTTTAAAACGGACAATAACAGTTGTGTTGCAATAAAGATTCCGGAGAACGCGTATTTCATTAATTCTACCTATGGCAAAGGCTGGGAATGCGAACGCGGATTTGTAGTTAAACATAATGCCTGTGTTACTTTGAATGTTCCAGTGAATGCCCACATCGATTATTCTGGACATGGTTGGGACTGCAACCCGCCTTATACTCAGCAAAAGAACAAGTGCGAGTTTTCGTCTAGTACGAATTATTAGCCCCCTGTGTTAAAAAGGAAATAAGTAATATCTTTGTTGCGGTTTCGTTATCAAACTTTTGAGTTTGATTGTTTCCAGTACTGTAGACACAACAACTTAAGAAGGCAGTGTAAAAATCTAACACTCATTCCGCATAGTTTTTTTATCAGTAGAGAAGTCGTATGTGGACAATATAAAAAACCGGTAAATGTAACAATAAACCAGCAATCTGTTGTTACATTTTATAACCTGCCAGAGGGCCCCATAATTAAAAACCTTGAAACGCATTCAGAAACACAAAATTTAGCTTGGTCTTATGATCATGTAGATAAGGCTACTCAAAAAACAGACCTTATATCTAAATCCGCTGAACCTAAACCCCCCCGTGTTAGCTTTAAAAAAGCTCAATCTTCTTCAGAACTTATTAAGCTGAATCAAAATCATCATCTCGCAACCAAACCCGCTATAAAGCGTGAACGACTTTCTTTAAAATGTAAGCAAAGCGACGCTCAATTTAATGAAGATTCAACAGCTATAAAGAAAGCGCCCTATAGACATCCAGCGAAGGATCTTTATGTTATTGGCATTACCGGAACTAACGGAAAAACATCGGTTTCTCACTTAATTGGAGAGGTCTTAAAATCAGCAGGCTATAAACCTTTTGTTTTGGGTACATTGAACTCCGAAAATAAAGACCTTTCTACGCTAGACTCCGCTGATATTGAAAAATTTATGCGTGACCACTTAGATCTGGGCGGGACGCATTTTATAATGGAAGTGACCTCTGAAGGAATCGATCAAGTCAGGGTTTTAGGTGTTGATTTTAATATAAAACTCCTTACCAGCATCACTGAAGATCACCTAGATTACCATAAAGCGTTTGAAAAAAATCAACAGACGAAGTTAAGTTTTATGCGTGAAGGAAATGCACATAAAATTCATCCGCAAGACTTTAAAAATGAAGCAATAAATTTCACCACTAAATTTTTAGGGGATTTTAATCTTTTAAATATTAAGGCAGCAGCCAGCATACTTCGACATATTAAAATTTCTGAAACGATTATTCAGAAAACCTTATCTTCCTGTTTCTCGGCCAAAGGTCGATTAGAAACTGTCGAAGCAGGACAGCAATTCACGGTGTTAATTGATTATTCTCATACGCCTGATGGCTTCGAAAATGTACTCAATACACTGAAAGATATTGCCATAACAAAACAAGGACGGCTTTTAGTGCTCTTTGGTTGTGGTGGAAATAGAGACCCTGGCAGACGGGTAAAAATGGGTAAAATTGCCAGTGATATTGTTGATTTTTTAGTGATTACAGAAGATAACCCAGGCATGGAAGATAGCCAGGCTATTAGCACTGAAATTATGACAGGCCTAGGGTCAGGTTTTCAAGACTATAAGTTGATTCAAAACAGAAGCCAGGCAATAGAGTTTATTGTTAATCAAGCCCAAGAAAATGATGTTGTACTTCTGACTGGAAAAGGGCATGAAACCGATCAATTTTTTAACACAGAAACGATTCATTTTGATGAGCGAGACGAAGTCGTTCAAGCTATTTCAAATAAACTGAAACCTAATTTAGAAGGATTTCTGCCTGATCTCAGTATTTCACTACCAGGCATTATTAATGTTTAATCTAATTAAGTCCGAGATAATTCCCTTTCATCATGCAATACCTGAAGATGTGCCGACCTATCGGCGGGTTAAGGTTCATCAATTCGAACAGCTGGAAGCTGCTTTGACCGCTTGTGAGATGTTTAACGACAAATCGGGGCCACGCCATTACGTTATTAATGGATCAGGTAAGGAGTATTACGAGGGTATTTGGATTGACTGTGTAGAGCCCTATACATCTATCATTAGAGAGAATACAAATGATAAATAAAAGCATCAGATATAGAAAAATGAGTAAATTGATTGCATTACAGGCATGTTTGCTTGAGGTAAAACCATGATTGTATTCCCTAGGCTTGAGAGTTGGAATAGTACTGCTAAAATGGCTACCATTGCTGCGACAGTAGATAAAAAGCGAGTGCTCTGTCGAATATCTCTGGATATATTGAGAGACAATTTTGGCGCGTCAGAACAAGAGCCCATGCGCTCAATTGATGAATATCGAAACAATATACAAGCAGTGGCAATGAAGCTTATAGAGAATGAGAGTTATGAAGAAGATGGTTCCATACTCATTCGGGCACGCGACCTTTAGCCGTAGAGTGACAAAGTCTAGTTCAAAACAAAACAGAATATAGTTTCAGCATTAATATCCAACAGATTTAATGATAAAGCGCTAAAAAATAGCTTAGCTCTTTAAGCTATTGGCATATTTTTCTTGTGCACTAAAAAAACTAACCCATATAAAGTAAAGATGAAATCAAACATTACACCTGAATTATTCCAGTTCACAGCACAACCAGCCTGGTATGGCATTCGAGGAAATGCAATGCGCTATATTGGTGGAGCAATTGCAGTTTTAAGCATGGTCGCACCCAATGTATACATGATGGGAGGGGACGTTTCGTGGATTCCTGTCATTGGTATCATTGTTCTTTTGGTTGGGGTTTTTCGTTGTATCGATGGTTTAGCTTCAGAAACACCACAAGGCTTTATGTATAATATTCAAGGAGGGATATTGGATATTGTGGTTGGTTTTCTTGTTGTTTTTAGTCCCAATAGTGAAGTTAACTATCTGAATCTTTTGATCGTTGGTTACATGCTCACTCAAGGTATCTACCGAAATATTCTATTATTAGTTGCAGAAATCCCCAATCCACTACCCAGTAGAATTACCGGACTGATATCGATTGTACTTGGGTTAATGATATGGATAGACTGGCCAGCATCTATGTGGTTTATTGCATTTTCAATGAGTGTTGATATCAGTTTTCGGGGGTGGGCAATGATAGCAATGGCATCATCACTCGAGAAAGAAACAATCAGCACTGAAAATTAAGGATAACGGGGGCTTTGATTTAGGCTATGTCACCGTTAAGTGTTGAAAAGTTGAAGCCGCTCTTAAAAGCCCTCTCCAGCAGGAGAGGGCTTAAGAACTAACAAAATCCACACTTAACGGTGACATAACCTTGATTTATGATTGCGCGCGATTAAATCCTGAATACAGGGACACTGATAAATAGCCTGATCAACGCTGAAATTTTAAAATATGTCCCTTAAAGGCATGGTCTAAATAAACAGTTTGGAGTGGTTTTTGCTGTGAGGAAGAATAACCATATGCAGCCATACATTTACTTAGTTTGTTTTTTCGCCCCCGACCAGGGTCAACAAGAATAACTTCACATGTTGGATTAGCATGTATATTGATGAAATTGGCAAGTAAATCTATATGTTGATCTTCATACAAGAGATCGCTTCCAATGATTAAGTCAAATAAGCCGAGAGAATCATGTTTGTCAGCCCAGTCAACACGCTCAAAAGCAATAGATTTTCCTTCATTCAGCAAAGTATTTCTGAGTAAAAATTTTTCTACTTCAGGATGATGATCTGTCGCTGATATATCTGCATTGCGATCGTTTAAAAGTAGACTTGATAATGCCATGCCACATCCAACTTCTAATATTCGCTTCTTTCCTGTGTCGTAATCGTTAATAAAATGAGCTAGAACAAGGCCTGAAGGCCAAATAACCCCAAAGATAGGCCACAATGCAGAAGATATTCCTAGGCTTTCTGCGATACCTTTTGGGTCGTCAAATTGTTGTTTATCGCGCAGAGTGCAAAGATGGATATCCGTATTGTCGAATTCGACAGTTTGGTATCGTATGCGGATGGGTGTCATATATATCCTTGAAGATTAATGAGGCTAAGCCAGCCATTGAGGATAAATGACACTGTCTAGAATAGACTTATTCATGAAAAACACAAGATGTTTAATAAGTTTCTACACTTGGTCTCCGTAAAAAGATAACACAGGGTCGGGTTTTGGCTCTTGCATAGAAGAAAATGAATAAAATGAAAGAGTCATAGCTGAGTGTTGAAACAGGGGGCGCGGAGGTGGACCTCAGTGCATAAGATAGCCCCGTGCGTAAAATAAAATTCCTGACAGAAATACTCAGTTGAATCACTAGGTAAATTAAGTTGTTGTTTTAATAACGAAAAGCTAAACCTACTGTGAGGTAGGGGCAGAAAGTCACGCATCCAGTCAATTGGAAAGCCGAACTACCGAAAGTTGCCTGCATCAAGGCGAGTTAAGGTTGTTCGGCTTTTTTTGTTTTTCTAATAAAACAACTAGCTGTTTAATATTGTAAAAACTAATGTCAGCGGAAAAATGAAATGAAGAGAATAGTAAAAAAGGGGATGTGTATTACCATTCTTCTGCTCTTGCCTGGGTGCATAAACTATCTGTGTGACGCAAATGTTAAATGATAGTAACTACTCAGCGAGTTTAGGGCTGAAGGCATAGGGAATTGATTTATAAGGACGCGTAAATACATCCATGTAAGCTCTGCTGCAACGTCCTGTTGCAGAAGCCTGATAAATCAACACCCTATACCCTCAGAAAATATACGCTGAGTAGTTACAAATGATAAAGATATCATTCGTTATCTTGAGAGTTCCCCGCAGGATGCTGTCGATAACTTTGATGATGGGGAGTATGAATATTTTTCTCCTCAAGATCCAAAAAAAGCATTAGAGCATGATCTGTTAGAAACTAAGTAAAACCTAAGCAAATAATAAGACACACAGTATCCATATCGAGAGAAAGCATTTGAATTTGGGTTTGTCGTTTTCAACGCTAACTGAACTAAAAAAATTATATAGCGGGTATCGTCATTTTAAAGAGTGGCAAACATCAGTTATAAAATATAAAAAAGGGGTTTACTATGAATTTAAATTTAACCAAAAGATTTTTATTGGCTACGTTTTTTTTAACCTTTTTGATAAGCGGTTGTTCTTCCTTAAAAGTCGTTGACCTTAATCCCCAGCCCTTAGTTAGCAATAATGTGCAGCATGATACAGATATAATAGTGAGTATCGACCCAATAGAAATTGTTGCAGGTGGATATAAAGATGCTGAAAAGTGGCAACAAGGCTTAGCTGATGTCTTACGAAATGAAAGAATATTTCATATTATTTCTCCTTCGATCAAAGATAAATATACTGATTTGTTAATTCGCGGAAAAGTAAGTGGTATTTTTCGACATAATGGAACCAAGAATTTTTTCACTTGGTGGCCAGGGCCTTTAATTTTTGCTCAGGGCTGGAGAGGTACCCGCTATATCTATGATGCAATATCCGATATAGAGGTTGTTGATGCTAAATCTGCTAAGGTCTTGGGGAGTTACCATGCGGAAAGTACTTATGAATTGATTCATAAATCTTATAACCCATGGCATTTTTTTGGTACTTTATTTATTATCCCAGGAACAATAAAGGCTGCAGTATCCACTACACCTAGAGTACTTTATCGTCAAAAAATTTATGAAGCTGTTTATCCGGCTTTGTGGAAAAAAATGGCGCTTCTTATCAACGAAGGTCAATCGAAAATATTTTCCGAAAGGATTGCCAATCAGAAAGATAAATGTGGCGTGAAATTTAATGAAGATATTAAGGTCGGTATGATTTGGACTGAATTTGCCTCTTGTCAAACATCTAACTTTGATTTTTTAGGACAGCAAACTATGGAATCAGGCGTGGTTTCAATCTATGTGAAAAAAGATAAGTCCTTACGTGTACATGTAGGCAGTGATGGTCGTATTATTCGCTGGTATATTGCAAAGCACCCTGAAGACAAAGGTCTGCAAGCAACTTAATAATAAGTTATTAAACTAATGGTGAGAGAAGAGCTGAAATAGACAATAAAGCAGAATCTGATAATTGCCAGGTTTCAACTCTCTAAGCAATTAACTTGCTTTTATTCTTTTAACTGTGAATCGAGGAATAAAAACAAACAGAAAAACAAAATGGATGGAAAGCGTAAGGCCTGACGCCTCCCATCAAAAAGTGTTTCAGAAAACAGATTGATTTATTCCAATAGGGGTTAGATACATTCCCTCTACCTTCTTGTTTCGCAATTATTAACACAACGCGTTTCGGAGCCTACTGATCCGCCACAAGTTGAATAGCAGCTATTGTATTTGTTGTCACATGATCGAGTGTTATTATTACATTGATCCATACTACACCAATCTTTGTAGCAATTCTGAGCACCGGATAAAACGCAATTATCATAAGCTGCTTGCGATCGATATTCACAGTTGTCATATTTAATTTGAGCACGATTCTGGCAGTTATCGAGGCGCATTTGGACTAACTGTTCACACTGTGATCTAGTGAGTTCACATTGAAAAATACAAGCCCTACCTTCCGCTGTTTTAGGAGGGGCATAGTTGTAAAAGGTCTCATATTCGGGAGTAGTGGCACAACCCTGAATGAATATTGTTAAGAATATAGCTATTGTGCAAAAGATCGTTGATTTTTTCATTGCTTCTTATTCCTAAGGTCAACTTGATTTTATGTTAAAGCTAAGGGCGAGGTACTGGCAATTTATTTGTCTGCACGAGTAACCTAAACTTCAAATTCATACTAGCACCAATAAGTGATGCAGGCAAACTGACCTGGCCCGAGCAATAAAGATCAACTATTCCGTCTCATGCGACATCCACTGAACAACTTATAAATGGATCTTCCCTAAGAGCTATGTTTGGATTGTCTAATCGCTCATGAACACTGCTAAATTTAGTTCGCTTTTGGTCAACAACTGTCTATTTGAAGTGCTAATTTTTTTAAAGCTGTCAGGTTAAATTTAAGGGGCTACGATTCAACATAAAATTGCGACTAAAATACTGATTGGTCTATAGTCATTTAGTATGGAAATACAGCTATCAAATCTTCTACTGCTCGGCTTAGGGAGATGGAAAAAAATAATCATCCAATCCTGCCCAATATCGGACACTTATTTCTTTCCAGCTCCCTGAGTATCTATTTTTACAGAAAATTTTCTATTTGATGGCTATTATAATGAAGGTGTTTATTTTAATACCCCAACGCATTAGTTGCCGGATTTTCAATGCTCATAGTGGTCGATATCGGCGCGAAATGGCTTATAGTTTTCTGATTACGTATCACTTTCCGCGACTGTGTAGCGTTTTAATTTTAATGTGAAACAGGTAGGAGCGCCCGCCCTCGACGCGATTTTAAATAGAGCTCTTGATCTAAAGAAAGAGCCTGTCATATTCGCGCCGAGGGCGGACGCTCCTACATCAATAATTATAATCGAACACATTCCAGTATTGTTGGTTACCGGCAAACAATACTATCTCTGGAAATTGGCTGAAGCTGATGGGTAATCAGGTATAGTTTTGAGTAGAGTTTAGGTTTGTTAGGCGTTTACTCTGAACAAAAAGAGGTTGAAAATGGAGAGGTAAGAAAAGGGTGGCAGAGGGGAGGAGCAGCAGGTATAAATTCCCGTCATTATTGCTTATCCTGGTAGAGGGCTATGCAAAGGCTCTACTGTGGGAGAGGCTAAGCAACAATGACAGAAGGTTTTATTTCAGTTGTTGCTCAATCTCTTCTACACGTTTTTCTAAGGCTTCCAGTTTAGAGCGTGTTTTAGCTAAAACGGCTTTTTGAACTTCAAACTCTTCGCGTGTAACTAAGTCTAACTTTCCTAAAGCACCTTGTAAAATGGCATGGAAATTTTTTTCCATATCTTCTTTTATGTTACTTAGGCCTGGAGGAATAGCATCTGCTAAACGGTTGGCAATATCATCAATTGATTTTGAATCAAACATCGGTGTTTCTCTCGTTAGGGATTAATTGTTCTGCTGACACAGTATGTTCTTTACATATTTTTTCAGTATCAGCGTGTTCTAATGGCAGATCAGTTAATCGACAATGGTAATGATTATCCTGTTCAGCAAAATGGTCACAAGTATTACATAAACCAAATGATTTTGAGCGATTGGCTTGTTGTAGTGCAATCAGGGTTTTAGTTAAGCCCTCAGTCAGAGTAGTAAAATTCTCAGAACTTATCTGTTGTTCGGCTTGCTGGAAAATTTCCAGGGGTTTTATTTTATCAACAAGCGCCTGGCCTGCAGGTAAAAGTTTTAAGTGAACAACTCGACGATCTATTTTATCCTGATATTTTTCTATATAGCCTTTTCGTTCCAGTACTTGTATGCTCTGAGACATCGTACCTCTGGTTAAGCCCAGGTATTCTGTGACTGAGGCGGGTGTATTACTGTGGTGATTACATTGTGAAATATACTCCAAAACCTGGCCATGAACAGGCTGTAAAGCAAGAGCAGTATATATTCTTCTTTCTTCAGAGCGTACTAAAGTGCTAATGCGCTCTATCAATTTGAAAGTATTTAATTCGACCATAAGGTCATTTTATCATAGAAGACTTATGTTATTGATAGTATAGGCAAGGTAAGATGACATTATGAGGCAAAAACTTTAGAGGCAAGAACATGAAAGTAGGTTTTATTGGCTTAGGTGCAATGGGCTTAGGAATGGCGAATAACATAGCTCAGGAAGGGATGTTAACCGCTGTTTATAATCGTACCGAAAATAAGGCGCTAAATTTTGCAGCGCGGTCAAATATAATTTCCTGTAGCTCTCCCCAGCAATTAGCGGCACAAGTCGATATGGTTTTGCTCTGTGTCTCAGCTGATGAGGATGTTCTGGAAATAGTTGAGGCAATTGCTGAAACATTAGCAGCAAATTCGTGTGTGGTGGATATGTCCACTGTCAGTAATGAGACCGCTCAAAAAGCGGCTGCTATTTTGGCGGAAAAACAGGTGACGTTTCTAGATGCGCCTGTTTCAGGTGGTGTTGAAGGGGCTAGAAAAGGTACTTTAGCGATGATGGTAGGTGGGGATACCAAGGCCCTGGATAAGGTTCGACCTATCTTGGAGTGTATGAGTTCCCGTATTTTGCATATGGGAGAAACGGGAGCAGGCCAGAGTACTAAAGCGGTCAATCAGATAATGGCTGCTGGTATTAATCAGGCTGTCACAGAAGCTTTGGCATTTGGACAGGCGCAGGGATTGAATCTGGAAAAAGTGATCGAAGTGGTTTCTGCTGGTGCGGCAGCTAACTGGTTTTTGCAACATCGTGGCCCCAGTATGACTCAAGGAACATTTGAACCTGGTTTTAAATTGGCTTTGCATCATAAGGACTTGAAAATATGTCAGAAAATGGCAGAGCAGACAGATACTTCTGTCAGTTTAGTGGATAAAACTGTACTGGATTATGAAGAATTAATGGGGCAAGGCTTTGGAGAGGAAGATATTTCTGCCTTGTATCGATTAAAAACATAAATTAGTCATTTCAAGCGCAGCTTATAGACTGCCGGAGGTTTGACGATGAGAAAATCTACTTAAATGCTAGCCTTCGACAATTCGGTCGATAAATTTCTTAATAGATTGCTGGCTCTGTTCATCCAGTGAGGTAAACTCTATACCACAACCATAGCCATTTTCCTGTTTTCTGATGCTCATTATCTTGGCATAAATGTCTCTGCTCTCGCCACCGATTAAGGACAAGGAAAGAGATAGCTTTATATCTGTTAATTCAGCTAGTGGTTGTTGGATGATAGCAAAAAGTCCTTGATAGCTTAAGTCTTTCATTTGTCCTGTGTGAGTTTCATCCAATACGTCTTTGCCATTGATCACATGAAAGGGAAAACTGGCATCAATTTCCACCCGGATACTATTACGAATTTCACGTCTGGGTACATGAATAGGATTCTGCCAGTGGCTGGAGATAACTTCGTAAAGCTTTACAGGTTCACTTTTCCCTTTCACATGAACTTTATTAATAGAGCCAATTTCCACATAGTCTGTTACCTTTTTATGGGTGTATTCACTGATCAGGATTTGACCACGAAGACTATGAGACTCAATTCTCGAAGTAAGGTTTACTTCATCACCAATCACCGTATATTCATTATGCAGATCAGAGCCCATATAGCCAGATGATACAGTGCCCGTATTGAGCCCTATTCCCATAAAAAGATCAGGTAAGCCCTGAGCTTTATTTAATTTATTCACTTTATCCATTGCAATTTGCATTTCAACCGCACAAACGATGGCGCGATTAACATTTTCTGGGGCCTCTTCTGTTATGCCAAATAACACCATGATGGCATCCCCCATATATTTGTCGATAACACCTCCGTGACGGAAGATTATTTTATTCATCTCAGAAAAATAATTATTCAGCATGGTAACGATTTTTATCGCTTCATAGCGTTCTGACAGAGCGGTAAATCCTCTGATATCAGACAGTAAAATGGTGATTTCACGGTTCTGAGAAGGTGAGTTTAAAGTAAGAAAATCATCCAGCAGGGTTGAGATGGTTGATTTTAAAGAAGGGTCTATCGTGGGCTGAGTTTTGCTTATTTCGAAAAATATCTTATTTACAAGTTCAGCCTGTCTTTGTTTTGAATAAGGTTTCATCTGGGTATGGAAGGTTGTGAGTGAACCCTTTTAGTTTAGTTGTTATTGATCAAATCAGCAGGGGATTGAATGGAAAAAAAGTATTTTTACACTTAGCTTTTTTTAAAATCGCGTCGAGGGTTGAACTCGTACAAAAGGGTGTCTTAAATAATGTCGGCCTCCACCATACAAAGCAAGCACTTAATAATTGCTTACTCAGGGGCCAATCTGTATTTGTATGTGCTTATATATTAATTTTGTTTCAACTAGAAAGCTGATATATATTTACAAGCTTTGCCATTTAACATATTATCCGCGGATGAATTTATTCTTCCGTCAATCTATTATTGTTCTGCTACTGTTACTACAAGGCTTGTCGCCCTTGGTGCATGCGCATGTGCAAGAAGATACGGGCGAATATGGTCTGCATGTTGATGGTTTTCGGGGATTGACTGAAAACAATCCGCAGATTTCTGCTTTTGATAGCATTGCTCATGCCGATGTTGCTATTGGTATGCGTTCTGCAATTCAGCACAAGAATTTATTGAACAACTTGTCGAATACTGGGCTTGATACCTCAGGGCCACATTATAGACAAGCTGATTTTGTGGAAAAGCAGTTAACGTTTTGCTTGCCTGAATTAGCCAATAAACGACCGATAAATTTATCTAATATTGCGCCTCGCGCCCCCCCTTTTACTACCTCTCTTTAATCTGATAACTCAACAACATAACGCTTGTGTGTTGTTTTAGTTTCGTTACTTAGCTTGTAATCTATTCACAGTGGAATATTTTTATACTGTGTTTTTATAAGCAATGTGATTTTGTCTCTTTTTTTATACATCAAAGTGTCTTTTTTGCTGAATAGGTGCTTACTTTGATTTTATTTAGGAATGAAAATGTCCATAAAAGCTTTTATCTATGTGCTGATCTTGAGTTGGGGGAATAGTCTCGCGACTGCTCAAGCTGAAGAGGCGCATATTGTTGATCATGTTGATTTAATAACCGTTGATAGTCAGTTAAGTTTAGCTGACTTGGTTGACAGAACCGTAGAAAAATATCCTGACTATGCCTTAATTGCGGCGATGAAACAGGAAAGTGAGGCTTTGACTCAGCGCGGTAGTCGCTGGATAGCAGGTGCGCCGACGATTTCGGTTAATTATAGAGATGATTTTATCGGCTCTGATACCGGGGCGTATGAGTTGGGTGGTGCTGTAGCAGTCGCTATCTGGAATTGGGGCCAACGCGATAAAGGCTTGCGTCTGGCAGAACAGGCTGGTCTGAGTGCCGTTAATAAGGCTAAGGCAATTAAATTACAGGTGGCTGGATTAGTCCGTCAGGCACTATGGGGACTGGCTCTGGAAAATTCGCGTCATGAAATGGCTGGCAAGAGATTGCAATTAACGGAAAAATTATTGAACACGATTCAACTAAGAGTGGATCTGGGTGATTTACCTAGATCAGACTTTTTGTTGGCAGAAAGTGAGTTATTGCAAAAGAAGACTGAACTTATTCAGGCAGAAGCAAAATTAATGCATGCCCGGAAACGGTTTAATTTTCTAACTCAGGATACAAAAATACCAGCTGAAATAACGGAGCAGCAAAGTACGCTTTTAGCACTTGATGACACGCATCCTGGATTAGCGGCAATGAGTGCAGTTGTGGCACAAAGAAAGGCGAATGTTGAATGGATTAAAGCAAAGGGATCAGGCCAAACAACCTTGGCTGTCGGAGGAAATACTGAAAAGCCATCCCGCTCTGAGCAGTCAGTTGATAGCATTACCTTTAGTGTTTCGGTACCTTTCGGGGGGCAAAGCTATGTTGCTCCAGCAATAGCGGCTGCTCAGCGCCAATATGTACAGGCAGAAACAGAGAAAATGCATTTATATCGATATTTATTAGAGCAGGTACATGAGGCCGAACATGAACTGGACGTCGAAAAGGTTCAATTAAAAGTCGCAACACAGATGAAAGCGAATGCAGAAGAGCATTTTAAAATGGCTAATTTGAGTTTTGTTGCCGGTGAGATTAATTTAATGGATTTTCTAAAAATTCAGGCGCGCTCACAAGCTGCAATTCAAAGCGCACAAGAAAGCGCTATTCGATTACAACGTAATATTGCCTTATATAACCAAGCGGTAGGAGTCGCGCCATGAAAACTGTAATGATTGCTTTTATATGGCTGACTAGTATGGCTGTTTTTGCTAATGAACAAATAAACCTGTCTGCAACGCAACTTTATAATTTAGGGGTAAAGCTGGGAACGCCCAAGGCTATTAAATCTGTGCCATTGATGGATGCGCCAGCAAAAGTCTCTATTCCACCTGCTAATGAATTTCTTGTCAGTACCTCTCAGGCAGGGCTGGTTAATAAAATTAGTGTTTCAATTGGTGATGAAGTTAAAAAAGGTCAGCTTTTAGCAAGCATAAGAAGTCCTGAGTTATTAGCCTTGCAGCGACATCATTTAAAATCAATTAATGATTTACGTCTGGCGCGTACAGAATATGTTCGCGATCAAAAGCTATTTAAAGATGGCGTCATTGCTGATAGACGCTGGTTGCAAACTAAAGCAAATTATCAGGTTTTTAACTCGCATTTTAATGAAACACGACAATTATTAGAGATTTCAGGGATTGCTCAGAGTGATATAAATGCTTTGGAAAAAACCCATAAAATGTTTAGTCAGTTAAAAATTGTGTCACCCATTTCAGGAGTGGTTTTACAACGGATGATAACCGCAGGAGAACGTGTTGATGCACTGGTTCCACTGTTTCGTGTGGCTAATCTAGAAAAGCTATGGCTAGACATCAGTATTCCACAGCAACGTATAAATCATGTGCATGTCGGTGATGCCGTTTTGGTTGATGGCATGGATATTACCGCAAAAGTTTTTCTATTGGGACAAAATGTTGATGAAGCAAACCAGACCGTTTTGGTTAGGGCCGTTGTTGAAACTGGAAAAGATGCGATCAGGTTAGGACAGACTATCAGTGCCAGAATTAGCCAGACCAGTGAATATCCCATGTTTAAAGTGTCGAACTCGGCACTGGCCAAGTATAAAGGTAAGAGTTATATATTTGTTCGAAATAAAGAAGGCTTTGCAGTAAAACCAGTACAAGTTTTGGGCAGACAAGAGCAGGAAAGTATTATTGCGGGTGATATACAAGCGGACAGTGAAATTGCAATAAGAGGCGCTGTTGCATTAAAGGCTAATTTTCTGGGTTTAGGGGATGATGAATAATGACTGCTTTAATCCGTTTTGCCTTGACTCAACGTTTGTTGATGTTATTGGTTACGCTGTTATTGATAGGTGGTGGTTACTCGGCATTTAAAGAAATCCCCATTGATGCCTTTCCCGATGTTTCACCTACCCAAGTTAAAGTGATTGTTAAATTGGCGGGGATGCCGCCAGAGGAAATTGAAGCCCGAATTACTGCGCCGATAGAGGTGGAATTACTCGGCATTCCTCATCAAACCATGTTGCGTTCTGTGGCCAAGTATTCCTTAACGGATATTACCATCGACTTTGAAGAAGGCACTGATATTTATTGGGCGAGACAACAAATTGCCGAGCGTTTAAATAGTGTTTGGGGGCAATTACCCGCGGGTGTTGAGGGTGGGATTGCACCCATGACTACGCCTTTAGGTGAAATGTTTATGTTCACCATTGAAGGCGGTGATTTAACGCTAATGGAACGACGGAGTTTATTGGACTGGGTGATACGTCCCTCACTACGGACCGTGCCTGGCGTAGCTGATGTTAATGCCTTGGGAGGCCTGGTCAGAACCTTTGTGGTGGAGCCAAATAATGCCTTAATGAGTGCTCGAAATATTAGCGTGGGGCAAGTGTATAGTGCTTTACAGCTTAATAACCGGAATGATGGTGCAGGGCGTTTAAATGAAGGTGAAGAGGCTTTATTAGTGCGTTCGGAAGGACGGATTAGAACCTTGGCGGATGTGGCGACGATAGTGGTTGGTAATATGGGAGGGACACCTATATTAATTAGCGATATTGCCGAGGTGAAGATTGGAGCCTTAACCCGTTATGGAGCAGTCAGTCGTAATGGAGAAGGTGAGGTGGTAGAAGGTTTGGTGTTGAGTTTGCGTGGCGCCAATGCGGGACAGACGGTTACTGATATAGAGGATAAACTGGATGAATTAAGCAGTAGCTTACCTGAAGGTGTGCGTCTTGAAGTGTTTTATAACCGCGGAGATTTGGTTAATTCAGCACTCTCATCAGTGACCAATGCTTTGTTACAGGCGATTGCCTTAGTGGTGATCTTGCTGGTGTTGTTTTTGGGGAATTTACGTGCCTCACTGGTGGTTGCTTTGGTTTTGCCTCTGGCCGCTTTAGTGACATTTATTTTGATGCATTTTATGGGGATGTCAGCTAACTTAATGAGTTTAGGGGGCTTGACCATTGCGATTGGCATGTTAGTTGATGCCGCCGTGGTGGTGGTCGAAAATGTATTAACCCAATTTTCTGACAAAGAAAAATCACAGCGCCTGCCCCGCTTGCATATTATTTACCGAGCCACTAAAGAGGTAGCTGCACCCGTTATTTCGGGTAGTTTAATTATTATCATTGTGTTTCTGCCACTACTGGCATTACAAGGATTGGAAGGTAAATTATTTTCCCCCGTCGCTTTAACGATTGTGTTTGCTTTAGCCGGGTCTTTGGTTTTATCGCTGAGTGTTATTCCAGTTTTTGCTTCTTATTTATTAAAGCAACAGGCACTGGAAGAACCTTGGTTGGCAAGGCAGCTTCACCGCCTGTATATGCCCAGTCTAAAATGGAGTATTCAACATAGAAATAAGGTGTTTGTGACGGCAGGGAGCATGTTGATCGTCACGGTTGGGGTGTTTATGCAGATTGGTAGCACTTTTATGCCAACCATGGATGAAGGCGATATTGTTTTGCAATTAGAAAAACTGCCGTCTATTACCTTAAAAGATTCAGTCGCACTGGATATGCAGGTACAGAAAAATATTTTAAAACATGTCCCTGAAGTCAAAAACATTATTGCTAGGGTAGGGGCTGATGAAATTGGCCTGGACCCAATGGGCTTAAATGAAACGGATACTTTTTTAGAATTGCAGCCGAAACAGCAATGGCGAATGGAAACCAAGGAAGAGTTAATCGAAGAAATTCGTAAGGTTATGGCAGGTACGCCTGGTGTAGCCTACGGCTTTACTCAGCCTATAGAAATGCGGGTGTCAGAAATGTTAACCGGGTCTCGCGGAGATGTGGCGGTTAAATTATTTGGCACAGACCTGACCTTGCTTAATCAGAAAGCGGTAGAAATTGAAGCAGTGTTAAAAAGTATAGAAGGTGCTTCCGATGTTTTTACTAGCCAAAATGAAGGCATGCAGTACCTGCAATTGACCATCGACCGATTAGCGGCTGGGCGTTTAGGGCTTAATGTTGAAGAAATAGAACAAATCTTACGCGCTCAGATTGAGGGCTTGTCTGCTGGTATCGTGCAGGAAGGTATACGAAAAACACCTTTGATTCTACGAGGTGTAAGCAATAGTGCCAATTTCTCCAGTACTCAGATTGCCTTGCCTAATGGCAGAAGTGTGCCCTTATCGACAGTGGCTAAGCTGGAAAAAGTAGATGGCATGGTGTCGATTAAACGGGAGCATAGTCAACGTTTTGTGGTCATCAGAAGTAATGTTGAAGGCCGTGATTTGGTGGGCTTTGTTGATGAAGCAAGAGCCGAGGTGAATGCCAGGCTGCAGCTGCCAGCAGGTTATTTAATTCAATGGGGCGGTCAATTTGAGAATCAACAAAGGGCGGCGGCAAGATTGGCGATTGTTGTGCCTGTTTCTTTATTGCTGATTTTCTTGCTGTTATTTACGACCTTTGGATCTGTCAGGCAGGCAACCCTGGTTTTTTCTAATATTCCTTTGGCCATGATAGGCGGTGTTTTTGCCTTATGGATCTCGGGTGAATATATGTCTGTCCCTGCATCTATTGGCTTTATTGCCTTATTAGGGGTAGCGGTGCCAAACAGTGTGGTGTTACTCAGTTATTTTAATCAGTTACGGGCAACGGGGATGGATATTTCAGAGGTGATAATCGTAGGTTCTGCCAGACGTTTACGGCCGGTATTGATGACGGCAAGTTTAACGGCATTTGGTTTATTACCTATGTTATTTGCCACTGGGGCAGGGTCAGAAATTCAGCGCCCTTTAGCGATTGTGGTGATAGGTGGCTTAGTGTCATCAACCTTTTTAACTTTGATTTTATTACCGATCCTATATGAAATGTTCGGTGAAGCGAAGCAGGAGCAGTCATGAGCGGACAAGAGTTTTTAGTCACAATTAATGTTCCTCCATTACTGGAAGAATCTGTGGTTGATTGTTTGCTGGCAATAGAAGCAGCCGGTGGTTTTAGTAGTTTAGTGGTCAGTGCACATGGTAGCGAGCATGAGGCTCTATCATTGGCAGAACAGGTGGCTGGACGAAAACGACAGATTCGTTTCCAAATGTATGTACCAGAACAGCAGTTGAGTGTTTTAATTGATAAGTTGAAACAGGACTTTTCAGGAGCAGGTATGCATTACTGGGTGATGCCTGTATTGGAAAGTGGGTCTATATGATGCTGTTCTAATGCAGTGGCAAGGATGTGGATCGATAGTCTCTTAGACGCGCCGTGAATACATCCTTGTAGGCTCTCTTCGGCATCCATGCCTCTGAAGGTCTGAGAAACTATCGATCCGCATCCATTTAGTCGTGAGCTCAGAAATAAATCAAGGGTGTGAAGCACACGAAGGTTTAAATTCTTTTTTGATTGTTAGTGGAACTAAACGATCAAGGTATAATCACAAAATACAGCCAAAACTAGTTAGGCATTTTTAATAAAGATTTACACGAGATATTATGAAAAAAATGACAGGATTTTTTGCAACCGTTTTAATTAGTTTCACCCTGATTATAGCGGCTACCCCAGATGCAGAAGCTAAGCGATTTGGTGGTTCGCGTTCTTTTGGTGGTAAATCATCCTATGGCTCGCCTTTTAAACGCTCCAGCACATCAAAATCATCAGCAACACGTTCAGCTAGTCAGCAGCAAGCTTATAATAAAAACCAGACGGCAAGACAAGGTATGAGTCGTCGTGGTGGATTAATGGGCATGTTAGGCGGTTTGGCCTTGGGTGGGTTGCTAGGCTCCCTGTTTTTTGGCGGTGCATTTGAAAACTTTAATTTTATGGATATTTTAATTTTTGGTGGTATTGCCTATCTATTATTTAAATTATTTGCAGCAAAAGCAGGTGCCAGACGGCAGCCTGCTTATAGTCGAGCTAGTAATAATTCGCAGTCTAGCCAGTCTCAATATAAGCCGCAGCCGTTTAAAAGCTCTACACAACAGCGTTCGGCTGATTTTGATACCGATTTTTTATTTAATAAAGATAAAAAAGCGAGTGACTCTTCTACTACAGCCTCATCTTTTTCGGATAATAATGACAAGCAAGATGCAGCGTTTGAAGAGCATGTTGTTCCAGAAGGCTTTGATGAAGCCGATTTTCTGGCAGGTGCAACTGGCGCGTTTAATGATTTACAAAAAGCCTGGGATAAAAGAGAACTAGCAGAAATTAGAGGTTTAACCACTGATAAAGTCTTTGCTGAAATTCAGCAGCAGTTGCAAGCGTCTACAGAGAGTAATCAAACTGAAGTAATAAAAGTTGATGCTGAATTATTAAGCATCAGAGAAATAGGCTCTGACCTTGAGGCGGTGGTTTTATTTGATTCCGTCATTCGAGAAGATGATAATGCTCAGGCTGAACAGGTAAGGGAAGTCTGGCACTTTATAAAATCTAAAAACAGTTTGCAGCCAAAATGGTATCTTGATGGTATCCAGCAATTAGAAGAATAAAGCGACTATGGAAGCTGATAACGAAAAAACCAAACGCCGCTATGATCGAATAGCACCTTATTTTGATAGCCTGGAAGGATTTCTTGAAGGTTTGTTTTTTAGTGATTGGCGTAAAACTTTGTGGGCCAAAGTGCAGGGTGAGCACATTCTGGAAGTGGGGGTAGGGACAGGTAAAAACTTTCCTTATTATCCTGTGGATACTCGCATAACAGCGCTGGATTTTAGTGAAAAAATGTTGCAAAGGGCAAAGAAAAAGCAGCAGCGTGGCAATATTGCTGTTGAATTGGAGCTAATGGATGTCCAGTCTTTGTGCTATGCCGATAATAGCTTTGATACGGTGATTGCAACTTTTGTATTTTGTTCTGTTCCTCAGCCAACTAAAGGTTTGCAAGAGTTATATAGAGTTTGTAAGCCTGGTGGACAGGTTTTATTGCTTGAGCATGTATTAAGCGCTAAACCAATGATGGCAAGGATGATGAATCTTATGAATCCATTGATAGCCTCTGTTTTTGGGGCAAATATTAATCGGCAGACAGTAAAAAGCGTTCAGTCTTGCGGCTTTCAGAAAGTGGTTTTGGACCCTGCCAGCCGGGATATGGTTAAATTGATTCAGGCGATAAAGTAGGAGGGGCCTATTGGCCGCGACTGCTCTTGATCTTGTTCCGGTCGCGGCCAATAGGCCCCTCCTACCAATAAGAATAACTCAGGAATTTACTGTTTTTTATAAACCTGAGGTTTGTATAGAGCCATAAAACAAAAAAAGCTTTCAAACTGATTCTCTAAGAAGTGCCGTTCCTTTTTCTTTTCTTAGTGTCTCTGTGACTTTGTGTGAGTATAAAGTCTTGTTTAATTTATTAACTTAATAACTCGGTGTTAATTCTTTATTATTTTGGGGGTATAAATATTGTTCGCTGATTTGAAAAAATAATAACCTAACAGTGGGTTATGAATCGTTTTTGCTTCTTTAGAACTGTTTAGATTTTGTTCTGCGACATAGGTTTCATGAGTCGCATTATCAACTAACACCTTATACCAGGGTTGATTTTTAGCTGGGCGACTATGGGCAACACTGTCGTACCAATCATCAGTACCTGAGTATTGGAAATCAACATCAACTATAATGCCTGTATAGTCAAACAGCTTGTGTTGAATAATCTGACCGATATCAAAATGAGACTGTTGCATTTTTACATGACCCGTCTTAAGTAGATGATAGTTAATAAATATAGCTGTTTATTAGTAAATTTCTATCATTAACATTAAAATTGCCGCATTATTGCTGCTAACGGTAGTAAAATATAACCAATCCAAATAGTTAGTTACGCTTGTGAAACCACAATTAAAAAATTTAGTTCAAACCAGAATTCCCACTGCACACGGTGAGTTTACTCTGTATTATTATAGTAATAACCTTGATAACAAAGAGCATATCGCTTTTGTAAAAGGAGATGTTACTGATAAAAAAGGCATTCCAGTGCGCATTCATTCTGAGTGCTTTACTGGGGATGTATTAGGTTCCCGCCGCTGTGACTGTGGCGAGCAGCTTGATATGGCTTTGGCGCTTATTAATAAAGCGGGGTGTGGTGTTTTGATTTATCTGCGGCAGGAAGGGCGCGGGATAGGCTTATTAAAAAAATTACAAGCCTATAATCTACAAGACCAAGGTCTGGATACTGTTGATGCAAATATTCATTTAGGGCACCTTGCTGATGAGCGAGAGTATGATTTAGCCGCACTGATGTTAAAAGATTTAAAGGTTAGCTCTGTTTCTTTAATGACCAATAACCCAAACAAAATTGATGAGTTAGTCAGATTGGGGATAAAAGTTGATCAACGTATTCCTATCGACACTGGCATGAATGATGATAATGAGGTTTATTTAAAAACCAAAGTCGAAAAAATGAGCCATTTGCTATCACTTACTGAGGATGAAACTAAGTGATAGCAACAATATTTTTAAGTTAAACAGATTGCTTTTGGGGCGCAGTCCTTTAGGCTGCTTATTAAAATACAGGCTGAAGACCTGCACCCCAAATAATTGTTTAAGTTATTTCGTGCACGTTCCTAAGCATAATAAATAACATAAAATAATTGATGCCTGGAAGGAAACACTATTTGTTAAAGTAGCAAATAGTTTTTTCGGGTATTTCTTTTTTTAATTTCATTAACCCCTTCTTTATATCCCGGCCATGACTGATCAGCTAAAAATACCTGTAGACTCTTTAAAGTTAAATCTGGATGTTGATAGCTTAACGATTCCTGATTTATCAAAACAGCTAGATACGTTATTAGGGCAGACAAGAGCCCAATCAGCGCTTGAATTTGGCGTAGCGATGAAAAACCCTGGCTACAATATATTTGTGATGGGAGATCCTGGCACAGGGCGTTTATCAATGATTACTAGTCATCTGACCGCGTTTGCAGCAGATCAGGAAGCTCCACCTTCTTATGCTTATGTCGATAATTTTGATAAAGCTAGAGAACCTATTTCAATTCAACTGCCAGCCGGGCAGGGTCAGGCTTTTACTAAAGATATCGAGCATTTGATTGATAATCTATTAGCGACTTTTCCATCCGCTTTTGAAAGTCCTGCTTACCAACAGAAAAAAACCACCATAGAGCGCCGATTTAATCAGCAATACAATGCGGCAATTGATTTGGTGGATAAAAGGGCGGAAGGACTTAATGTTGCCCTTTATAGAGATAGCGACACCATTACCTTTTTACCGATCAGAGATAATAAAACGCTGGATGAAGATCAATTTACCTTGTTGCCGCAGCCAGAGAGAGAAGCTTTTCATAAACATACGGAAGAGTTAGAGGCTTATCTTGGTGACGTTTTGCTTGAGTTGCCACAATGGCGTAGAGCATTGGTTGATGAGACTAAACAGTTAGATAATGACACAATTGATCTGGCTATAGATCCGCTATTTGTTGAACTCAACCATACATATCAAAATACAGACGATGTTATAACTTATCTGGCAGAATTTAAAAAAGATCTGGTCGAGACGATTACTGATTTTCTAATGCCATCTAAGGCTCCGGAAATTAAAGATATTACCACCAAGCGACTGATTTTAACTGAACAATATCAGCCCAATATTTTGGTTGATTATCATCAGGAGCATGGTGCTCCTGTTATTTATGAATCTCACCCGACGTACCAAAATCTGTTTGGTCGTATCGAGTATATGAGTGATCAAGGGGCATTGATTACAACTTATCGTCGAATTTGTTCAGGGTCTTTACATAAGGCAAATGGCGGGTACTTGATTTTAGATGCGGAAAAAGTGCTGACTTATCCCTTTGTCTGGGAAGGCTTAAAAAGGGCGTTGAAAGGGGGCAAGATTGAAATTGAATCACCCTATTCTGAGTATGGGGTTAATACCATTACCTTAAAGCCTGAAGTTATTCCGCTAAATGTAAAAGTTATCCTGGTTGGTCCAAGAGATATCTATTATTTGTTAGAGGACATGGATAGTGAATTTAATGAAATGTTCAGGGTGCTGGCCGATTTTGATAATCATATTAAGTTAACGGATGACTCTATCGAGCAGTTTGTGGCATTGTTGGTTAAACAGGCTGCAGATTCAGGCGCTTTACCGTTAACAAAAACAGCGATTGGACGCTTGATTGAGCATAGTTGCAGGCTATCAGAAAATCAGCATCGATTATCTGCGCGAGTCAATGATTCTCTGGAAATTATTGGGGAAGCCAATTTACTGTGTGCCGGGAATGGAAAAACTGAAATTGATAAAGCGGAAATTGAGCAGGCTTTATCTGCTAAAGAAGCGCGCAGTGGGCGCATAGCAGAAGAAATTCTGGAAGAAATGATAGAGGGTACCATTCTGATTGACACCTCTGGTGAGGCGATAGGTAAAGTCAATGGCTTAACGGTTATGCAGGTGGGTGGCAGTAGTTTTGGTGCGCCAGCACGGATAACAACAACGGTGTACCCGGGGTCACGAGGTATTGTCGATATAGAAAGAGAAGCTGAGCTAGGTCAGGCAATACACTCAAAAGGGGTGATGATTTTGACGGGTTATTTAGGGCATTGTTATGCCCAGGAATTTCCTTTAGCTATTTCTGCCAGTATAGCCCTAGAACAATCTTATGGTTATGTTGATGGGGACAGTGCCTCACTTGCTGAATTGATCTGCCTGATCTCTGCACTCACACGTACGCCTATCAAACAGGGCTTTGCCACCACGGGTTCAATAAACCAATATGGTGAAGTGCAAGCGATAGGCGGGGTTAACGAAAAGATCGAAGGTTTCTTTAAGTTATGTCAGGCTAGAGGCCTTAATGGTGAGCATGGAGCCATTATTCCTGTATCAAACAAACGCAACTTGATGTTAAAGCAGGAAGTGATTGATGCGGTTGATCAAGGTTTGTTTAGTATTTATGCTGTTTCAAATGTTAATGAAGCATTGGAGCTATTGATGGGAAAACCTGCTGGTGTTATGAATGATGAAAGTCAATACCCGGAAGGTAGTATTAATTTTAATGTTGTTTCACGGTTAAAAGAAATCTCTGATATGGCTCATGAAGATGACGATGGAGATGAAGACGAAAAGGAAAAGAATGAGGCGCTTTAGTTTCGTCTTTAATGATATTAATAAACTATACTAAGGGAGCTGGAAAGAAATAAGTGTTCGATATTGGGCAGGATTTTTGTTTGTCTTCAGTGGGGTAGCAACAGGCGCATAGCAAGCTACGTAACTGTTGCTACCTCGCTGAAGGCGGACAAAAAGACCAGCAAGATTGGATGATTATTTTTTTTCATCATCCCTAAGATGACTGTAATAATTGATGATAAAGGGTAATATCATGCGCTGGTTTTTAGCTTTAAATTTAATACTTATTTCAACAGCTAGTCTTGCTGAGCCGGGTTCAGAAATTGCGGCGGTTCCTGAGCCACCAGAATTACCAATGCCCGTGCAAAGTGGTGAAACCTTAGAGCCTGATATTACGATTATTCGGAAAGGCAAGAAAACCATTCAGGAGTTTCGTAAAAATGGCGAACTGTATATGGTGAAAATTATTCCGGTAGCCGGTCCTGCTTATTATCTTATCGATACCAATGGTGATGGCAATATGGATGTTAGGGGCAGTGACCTTGATAAAGGGACAAGAATTAATCAGTGGAAATTATTTGAGTGGGATTAAATCGGGCGAAGTTTGCACTAGTAGAGACGTTGCACGCAACGTCTTTGTGGCCATCTTTAGTGTTTTACGTTTATCTAAGCCCACTAAGATGTAATGGCTGCATCATACCAAGAAATTAGCTTGAAGTTGCTCCTTATTCTTTAACAGGGCGCTTATCTAACTTACGTTGCAAGGTCCGTCTATGCATATTTAATGCTCTGGCCGCAGCAGAAATATTACCATCATGTTGCATTAACACTTTTTGTAAATGCTCCCATTCAAGACGTTTAACCGACAAGGGGTTTTGATTGATGACTACCGATGAATCACCTTCATTTTTATATAAGGCGTTAACAATTTCATCTGCATTTGCGGGTTTGGTTAAATAGTGTATTGCACCTAATTTAATGGCCTCTACCGCTGTGGCTATGCTGGCAAACCCAGTCAGCATGACTATTTGAGTATTGCCATCAAGCGAGATTAGCTTTTTAACCATTTCCAGGCCGGAGTCATGGCCTATGCGTAAATCAATGACCGCATATTCGGGCTCAGTTTGTTCAGCTAATACCATGCCTTGTTTTACATCGTTAGCAACTGATACTTGAAAATTCCTTTTTTCCAATGCGGGTTTAAGCACTGAACAAAAGGTTTCGTCATCATCAACTAATAGCAGGTTCGGTTTGTCCATTTCCGTTGTCGTCATGATCTGTCTCGATTATTAATAAAGGAAGTTCAATTTCAACACAGGCTCCCCCTGAATCCATGTTGAAAAACTCTATTTTACCGCCTAAACGGTTAATTGTGGAAGAGGTTAAGAATAAACCTACGCCCAACCCCTGTTTGCTGCTGGTTACAGGTTCTTTTCCACCGTATTTAACGATCTCTTTTGGAAATCCAGGGCCGAAATCTCTTATGCTTAAATGTAATAATTGATTGTCCCATTTTGCAGTAAAATCAATTCCGCTGTTGGCAGGAGAAACCTCCGCAGCATTATTTAAAATATTAATAATTGAATGAGTTAAAGTTCTGTCGGCAATAATTTTAGCGGTAGTATCAATATCGGGGTCTATATTAAGATTGATTTTACTGGTGGTGTTGTGAGCTCGCCATTGGTTAAGCAGTTCATCCATGTAATGTATAAGGTCCATAGGTTTGCCTGATTCGGCTCGCATTTCACCGGAGGATGCGGAAAGGACTGATAAAGCTTCCTTGCAGCGCCTTATTTGTTCATTCATTATCGTAAGTTGTAACTGTAAGTCTGGAAGGTTTAGGTTGGCATATTCCAGTTCCATCTCATGTGCCAAAATTGCCATGGTGCCCAGTGGTGTACCCATATCATGGGCTGCACTGGCGGCCAGGGTGCCTAAAGAGACAACGCGTTCATCTCTTAGGGCATTTTCTCTGGCATCGGCAAGGCTGCGTTCACGTTCTTTTAAGGTTTTTGATAATTGCACTACAAAAAAGGCAACTAGACCTGCACTAAAAACAAAACCAAACCACATACCAAAAATATGTAGATTAAAGTATTGTTCGTCTTGCATATCATGCAAGTAATGTTGTAATTCGGGGCTGACCAGGTTTGGGTCTGGAAGATGGGGTTCTATGGCGGGTAAAGGGATATTGTAGCCAATTAATACGGTATAGGTGCAGCAGGTCAAAATAACCATGTTCCAGGCGTAGGCCTGAGGCAGCATGATTGCAGTAAGAATCAAAGGTAGCAGAAATACCCAAATAATAGGGTTAGAGGCACCGCCAGTTAAATAAAGTAATGAGCCTAAGGCGAAAACATCAATAGAAATTTGGGAGAAAATTTCCAGTTCACTAATAGGCTCATCTGTTTGTAAACGCATCCATGTATATAGGTTTACTGCGCAAATTGACAAAAGAACCAGCCAGAGTTCTTCTTCAGGGAGGCGTATATTTAAGCCATATACCGCGGCAAGAATGAGAAAGGACTCTCCTAGCAACATCAGGTTTCTTAAAATATAGAGCCATTTCAAGTTGTCTCTGATTGAAATATTTGATTTGGGGATAACTTCTTCAATCATAGTAATAGTGGGATCAGGTTTTATGTTTTGTATTTAGAGTTTACTCTATTTGAAGTATTACTCTCTATTTGAGAGGGTAAATGGTTTTTTATAAAATCTTCAAATTCATTGGCAGGGACTGGTTTGCTGAAAAAATAGCCTTGAAAGACCATACAGCTCTTAGCAATAAGAAAATCTCTTTGTTCCATAGTTTCAACGCCTTCAGCAATAACGTCCAGTTTTAGATTGTGCGCCATATTGATGATGGTTTCTACAATGGTGGCATCATTGTTGTCGGTGGTGATGTCCTTAATAAAACTTTGGTCAATTTTTAGTTGATCGAGTGGTAGCTGTTTTAAGTAGGCAAGGGAGGAATACCCCGTGCCAAAATCATCAATCGATATTTTGACGCCAATTTTTTTCAATGCCTGCATCTTTTTAATGGTGTCATTGATATTGTCGATAACGATACCTTCAGTTAATTCGATGTAAAGGTGAGAACCGTGGAGATTATTATCAATAAGGACTTGCTCAACTTGAGAGACAAAGCTGGTGTGTCTAAATTGTTTTGAGCTTACATTGACTGAAATGTGATGGATATTGAGTTTGTCATCTAACCATGAGCGCATTTGTTTACAGGCCTGATTTAGCACCCAAAGTCCTAAGGGAATAATTAATCCGCTTTCTTCTGCGATCGGAATAAAGTCGATTGGTGAAATAAGTCCATTTTTAGGGTGTTGCCAGCGAATCAATGCCTCTGAGCTGATGGTTAAAGAGGACTGGTCTAGTTGCGGTTGATAATAAAGAATGAAGTCTTGAGACTTGAGTGCCAGTCGAATTTCTTTTTCTAAGAATAATTTGAAATCTGCTTTTTTCTGCAGATTAGGGTCAAAAAAGCTAATGGTATTTCTACCCAGATCTTTTGAGTTATACATTGCTTTATCCGCTTGTTGTAATAACTCAATTGCAGGGATATTTTGTTCAGGGAATAAGGTGATACCTATACTGGAAGAGCAGTGATGTTCGTATGTGCCAATTATGTAGGGTTGCTCTATAGCCGATCTGATTTTTTCAGCAATCGCTATGGCATGATCAGCTGCTTGGCTCATGCCGTGCTCATGAGGTCTTATCATCACAACAAACTCATCTCCCCCAAACCTGGCAGCCAGGTCTTCCGCACGTAATGAATTTTTTATGCGGTTTGCGACTTGAATCAGTAACTCATCTCCAACATGATGCCCTAGTGAGTCATTTAATACTTTAAAACGATCTAGATCTAAAAAGATAATGGCCCCAAAGAACTGGTTGCGTTTTGCCTGTGGAAGTTCTAGATTGAGCTGGTTGAGAAATAAACGGCGGTTGGCCAGGCCAGTTAGCGGGTCATTAAAAGCAAGCTCATAAATTTCCTGTTCAGATTTTCTTTGCTCAGTAATGTCCTTAATACTGGCTATTGCATGCTTATGGCTTATGGATGGCAGAAGTGCCATTTTAATTTCACAGAGTATTTCCTGGCCTTGTTTGTTAATGTGACTCCATTCAAAAGAGGTTTTATTCTTAGCAAGTACTTTGTTGATCATTTGTTGAGCAAATTCAGCGCTAGAAATTCCATTAGCCTGAGTCGATGGCGAGGTCTCTAAGGGGCCAAATTTGTGGAAATTCAGCCGATTCAGGCCAAATAACTCAAGGGCGTTATCATTGATTTCGGTAAAAAGAAGACTGTCAAAGTCAAAAACGACAAGGGCTTCTATAGTGTCCTCAAACAGGGTTCTATATTTTGACTCGTTTAACTTAACTGTTTCTTCAGCAATGCGGCGATCAGTAATATCAATCATGACTCCAATCACTTCTTTCGCTACACCATTTTCAGCGATCACATTAACGACATCTCTTAGCCAGACTATATCGCCAGCCTTACTGATCATTCGGTATTCAAATTCATGGCGATTTAACTGACGGGTTGAAGTCATGCAAAAATCAGGCGCCCATTTTTTGTCATCTTCATGCATATGATCTACCCAAAAATCTTGATTTTCTAACCAGTTTTTAACCGGGTAACCTAATATTTTTTCAGCTTCATCGCTTACAAATGAAAACTTAAAGGTAGATGGGTCTGCTCTCCATACAATAGCCGATTGAGCTTGTACTAATTCTCTAAAATGTTCCTCGCTTGCGGCAAGTGCCTGGGTTCGAGTACGTATTAACTCTTCGGTGCGTAGGGATCGTCCTGTCAGCATTAGCAGAGCAATTGAGGATAAGCCGGTGATTAATAGCCCGCCTAGCAGTATCCACCAAATAGTCCATGATAGCTGGCTGTGATAAAAATCTGTTGAGGGCTGATAAGTTAGGTTCCATACACGATCAGCAACGTGTATCTGTTTGGTTTTTTGTAACGACAGTGGGTTTTTATTGGAGGATTCTGTCTCTGTGAAATTACTAAAGAAGTTGTTACTAGTACCTTCATCTTCAATTTTTACTAATAGTTGAATATCAGGAGCATCTGAATAGGCTTCATTTAATTCATCCTCCATCAGAAATGAACTAATAATATAGCCTGTTAATGAGTCCCATTTTTCAGTATCGCTATTGATAGGTTTATTTTTTTTATAAATAGGTGAGTAAAGGATAACGCCCAGTTGTGTTTTTAAATCCTGGGAAATATATAAGGGTTCAGTCAGCGTAGTTTGTCCTGATGCCCTGGCTTTTTGTTGTGCTTTTAAGGCGGCAGGGTGAGTACTAATATCAATCCCTAACAGTGGCCTTCCTGGTTTAATCGGTTGCGTATAGGTGACAGGGAAATATTCATCTCGTTCATTTGCTGTTATTAATTCGTTTATGTTATTTCTTTCTAATATGGTGATAACTTTTTCGAATTGTTTACGTTGTGCTAGGGATATAAGTGGGGCCCAGGAGATGGAATGAATACTTGGGGTTCTATCTATAAGGGGGGTTGTTAATGAGGCAAACTCTGTTTCTGTGATTAATTGGGAGCTATCGAAAAAGTTCTTTAAAATATGGTTCAATTCTACATGGTGATGAACTGTGTTTTCTAAAGTGGAGTGTAAGCTATCAACCTGGCGATCAAAGATAGAGCTAATTCTATTAGTTTCCAGACCTTGATTGTATTGAAAAATAGCAACGACAATAACAAGCATCAGCAGTAAGGGGTAGCTAACTATTTTTTGGCGTTCTTTCCATATTGACCTGGGTTTTGCTATAAGTGATAACACGATGGGGGTAAAAATCACCACACCAATGGTATCGCCTATCCACCAGGTACACCAGCCTAGGAGCAAGTCATCTGCAGTAATAATGTCTTGTAAGAAAATGGTTGTTATGCCAATGGTTGGGGCAATGAAACAGCTGATAATGGCTAAAATGAAAAACCGAAAAATGATAGCATCTTCAAGTAGTTGATTTTTACCTAGGTAATGCTGGATTAAAATTGCACCGACATAGGCTTGCATTGAAGAGGCAAGGCTAGTTATCGAGCCAGTGAGAAGCGTTGGCGTTATGGAGATTGGTGTGGAAAAATCAAGAAAAGAGTAAATGTGGATTATTAAAGCGCCTAAGAATATTCCAGGAAGAACACGTTTCCCATAAATCAGAATTGAGGCTAAAGCTAGACCTGATGCTGGCCATATAGGGCTAACATTAGTTGGAACGGTCGCTAATAAGGTGCCAAGATAGCCTAATGAAAAATAAGCAAAGGCTATTAATAGATTGGAATATAGAGTTGCCATTGCTCGTTGCTGATTAATATTGTGCTGTAATTAACTAAGTGCAGCTTTTGGTGTTTTATTATACCTTACAGTATTATTTGTGAAACTGGCGGTGTGGGCAAGTGATTTTCTAGGAATGGTTATTTGGCTAAAAAAAGCTTGAAAAAAATAGGGGTTTTTGGTACTGCGACAATTTGTCACATTTTAACTTGACAAAAGTCTTGGTATTATAAACCTAACTTTTAAAGCTCTAGTAGCTAAACAGCGAAAGTTGCGTTATGTTATTCCTAAAATACCCTTCAAAGCAGTTATTATTAACTGCTTTTTTTTTGCCTGTCATTTTATTCAAACAAAACCCCAAGGCCTCCTAAGCCGCAATAACCCTGAGGGTTCTTGGCTAAATATTGTTGATGATAGTCCTCTGCATAATAAAACCTGGGTGCGCTGAGAATTTCAGTTGTTATTTCATCTAGTCCAGAACAAGACAGTTTTTCTTGATAGTGCTGTTTTGATTGCAAAGCTTGCTGTTGCTGAAGATCATTGAAAGTATAGATAGCTGATCGATATTGAGTACCTATATCGTTTCCTTGCCTCATTCCTTGGGTGGGGTTGTGTGATTCCCAGAAGAAAATAAGTAGTTGCTGGTATGAGATGATTGCGGGATCAAAAATAATCAACACGACTTCATTATGCTCTGTTAATCCAGTACAAACTTCTTTATAGGTAGGGTTAGGCGTTAAGCCTCCAGCAAAACCAACAGCAGTAGAAAATACACCGGCTAGTTGCCAGAATTTTCTCTCTGCTCCCCAATAACAGCCTAAACCGAACAAAGCCTGGTTTAGATGTTTCGGGAAAGGGGGAGTCATAGTGTTTTTTGTGACGAAGTGATTTTTATCCACCAGCATAGTCGTTTCACGTCCAGGCAGTGCTTCAGATGGAGAGGGGGCAAGCAGTTTGTTTTTGGGTAAATGCATGATGATTTAATTTGCTGTGAGGATATTATGGATATCCTACGTCTAAGAGCTATAATTGAGCCTATTATTAATCTAATTAAAGTATAAATGAAAGAACAAGATTGTTTACGACGCTTTTTATTTGAAGAGCTAGGTGTAAGAGGTGAGTGGGTTCGCCTGCAGACTAGTTGGGAACAGGCCAAGCAATACCAGCAATTATCTGAAGGCGTGCAAGAAAAATTAGGCGAAGCAATGGCCTCAGCTGTTTTATTGTCAGCAACCATTAAGTTTGAGGGTGCTATGATTTTACAGGCTGAAGGCACCGGTGGTTTAAAGACACTGGTGGCTCAAGCAACTCATGATCGTAAAATTCGCGGTTTAGCACGGGGTGATAAACAACTTGCTGCAGGCACCTTAGCTGAAATGATGGGTGAGGGGCGATTAGTGATTACTGTAGAGCCAGAAAAAGGTGAACCTTATCAAGGCGTGGTTTCTTTAGAGGGAGAGGCTTTGGCTGATGTTATCACTCGATATTTTTTACAATCTGAGCAATTGGAAACACGCGTTTGGTTGTTTGCAAATGAAACGCATGCAGCAGGCTTATTTTTACAAGAGCTACCCGCGCAAGAAAATTATGAAGCAGACTGGGAGCGGATTTCTGCCTTAGCCAACACAGTGACTAAGGAAGAAATGTTAACTTTGGACTGTGAAGAAATGCTGTTCAGATTATTTAATGAAGAAAAGGTAAGGCTGTATGAGCCCGAAGCAATAGAGTTTGAATGTGGTTGCTCTTTGCAAAAGATAGAAACAGCGTTGCTTTCTTTGGGGAAAGACGAGCTGAACTCAATTCTAGAAGAGCGAGAAAAAATTGAAGTTGGTTGTGAGTTTTGTGGCGAACAATACCATTTTGATAGAATAGATGTGGATAGTTTGTTATCAGGTCAGTCAATAGAAAACAGGTCTGATACTAAACATTAAAAGTTATAGTGAGGCAGAATGCTTAAAATTTGTCGATGGTTTTTCATACTGTTTTTAGTGAGTACTTTGACGGGGTGCTTTTACTGGGTGAGGGCATATCAAACTTATTTGCAGATGGATGACTTTGATCAGCATTTTGAGATTACTGCGGCCGATGAGTTTCAGATCTCGTTTAGAGACCCTATTCTGTATAACGAGGATTTTGTCTCCTTATCAAAATTACAGCCTAGTGTGAAACATCCAACAGAGAAAGGTGAGAGTTGGCGCTATTGGTTTCGAAAGGTTGATCAGCAAGGTAATATTATTCAGCCAGAAGTTAAATTTTATTTTGATTTAAACTTTAATCAGCAGGAGAGGTTAACACTCTGGTCTTTTTCTTCTCTGTTTTTGCAAATGGCACCCGCAGAATTTCTTGAAATTTCTATTCGTTCTTT
>Ga0209495_1000309_pt1 | contig 39374 bp, 30 predicted proteins | sample EN1Hudsemesocosm_FD_184629 | JGI IMG/M metagenome (GOLD analysis project Ga0209495, IMG submission 184629) | Methane-oxidizing microbial communities from mesocosms in the Hudson Canyon - EN1E Hudson Canyon (SPAdes) (version 2) | ecosystem: Environmental > Aquatic > Marine > Cold seeps | place...
ATACTGTTTCTAACACACGTACTAAGGTACGACGTGTACCTCGTTTAGCTGCATCTGATGCATTGTCATTGTTTAAAACAGGTTTAGAGAGCTCTAAATACCAATCACAGTAGTTATTCCAAATAAACTCATAAATACCCTGTGCGGCATGATCAAAGCGGTAGGCTTCAATTGCTGCAGTAACTTCTTGTTCGGTAGTTTGAAGTTTAGAAATAATCCAACGATCAGCCAAACTCAACTCAACGTCATTATTATCAATACCGTTGTCTTGACCTTCGGTATTCATTAATACATAACGTGCTGCATTCCATAATTTATTACAGAAGTTACGATAACCCCCAATGCGGCTCATATCAAAGTTGATATCACGGCCTGTTGATGCCAGTGAGGCAAAGGTAAAACGCATAGCATCAGTACCATGTGCTTCAATACCATCTGGGAATTCTTTACGTGTCGCTTTTTCAATTTTTGCTGCAAGCTGTGGTTGCATCATGCCCGATGTACGTTTTGCAACCAATGCTTCTAAATCGATGCCATCAATAATATCGATAGGATCTAGTACATTGCCTTTTGATTTAGACATTTTGTGGCCGTGTGAGTCACGAACCAAACCATGAATATAAACCTCTTTGAAAGGTACATCATCCATAAATTTGATGCCCATCATCATCATTCTAGCAACCCAGAAGAAGATAATGTCAAAGCCTGTAACGAGAACACTGGTTGGGTACCATGTTTTTAATGCTTCGGAATCTTCAGGCCAGCCAAGGGTTGAAAAGGGCCATAGAGCAGATGAAAACCAAGTGTCAAGCACATCTTCATCTTGAGTTAGTTTCACATCAGCAGATAAGTTGTTTTCTGCACGCACAGTCGCCTCATCATGGGCAACATAGACATTGCCTTGCTCGTCATACCAGGCTGGTATTCGGTGACCCCACCAGATTTGGCGAGAAATACACCAATCTTGAATACCATCCATCCAGTTGTAGAATGTTTTATCCCAGTTGCCGGGTACAAATTTAATTTTACCTTCTTGTACTGCTTTGACTGCTGGTTCTGCTAATACGTCTGCTTTTACATACCATTGGTCTGTTAACAGTGGCTCGATAACCGCACCTGAGCGATCGCCACGAGGCACCATTAAGGTATGATCTTTAATGTCTTCTAATAAGCTAAGATCTTTTAAATCTTCGACAATAAGCTCGCGTGCTTTATACCGATCCAATCCACGGTATTTTTCAGGGGCTTGGTCATTAATTTCGGCATTAAGAGTTAAGATAGTGTATTTTGGCAAGTCATGGCGCTGACCCATTTCCGCGTCATTAAAATCATGGGCAGGGGTAATTTTTACACAACCTGTACCAAATTCAGCATCAACATAATTATCAGCAATAATAGGGATTTCACGGCCGACTAATGGCAAGGTAATGGTCTTTCCTATCAGGTGTTTGTAGCGCTCATCATCAGGATGAACGGCAATGGCACTATCACCTAGCATAGTTTCAGGACGAGTTGTGGCGACCACTAAATGGCCTGAACCATCTGTCAATGGGTAGCGAAAGTACCACATATGGCCAGCTTCTTCTTCTGACAATACTTCCAGATCCGATACCGCTGTATGCAGAACAGGATCCCAGTTTACTAAACGTTTACCGCGGTAAATAAGGCCTTCTTTATGCAGCTGCACAAAGACATTTTTAACGGCTTCTGATAAACCATCGTCCATTGTGAAGCGTTCTCGCTCCCAATCCATTGATGTGCCGAGACGACGTAATTGCGTGGTAATTTCACCACCTGATTCTTTTTTCCAATCCCAAATACGGTCAATAAAGGCATCGCGGCCCAGATCGTGGCGCGTTTTACCTTCGGCATTGAGTTGGCGTTCAACTACCATTTGGGTAGCGATACCAGCGTGGTCGGTACCTGCTTGCCATAAGGTATTGTCACCCTTCATTCTATGATAGCGGGTTAAGGTATCCATGATCGTATCTTGAAATGCATGACCCATATGAAGACGGCCAGTGACATTCGGTGGCGGCAACATAATTGCATATGGCGTACCTTCACCAGAAGGTTTGAATTCACCATTGCTTTCCCAAGTCTGGTACCAGCGTTGTTCGAGTTCGTCAGGGCTGTAGGTCTTTTCCATAGGTTTTTCGGTTGTATTAAAAAAGAAGAGAGGCATTATACCTCAGATGCTTGGCTATATGATTATGGTATTGGAATCTTTATGGGTGCAATAACAGATGATTTTATCGGCTTAATATTTCACCAAAGACGGATACTGCTATGAGAGCCTGTGCATTATATTAATTAAGCAGTCTACCCAGCAAAATATCAAGACTATTATTTGGTCCAGCTAGTGATATAACTAAGCTATTAGTTTAACTAAATCTTGTGGGAGCTCAGCTCGTAGCCACGTTGTTGGTAAAACTGATAGCGCTGTCTGCCAGCTGCTTTAATTTCATCATCATCATTGATGCATTCAGCAACGCGATCAAATTGACTAAAAAATAGTGGCTGTTCAGTGTTTAAATTAATCAGTAAATCCATAAGTCTTGGTGGGGAAGTATCATGACCAATCAAAACTGGAGATTCGTTGTTTGTATCGACTAATTGATGTGGGATAAAGCTATCCGCTCGAAATGACCACAGAAGTTGATTGAACTGTTCTGCCTGTTCTGCATCTTGAGTATGAATATATATGTGCTTACCCTGATGATAAGCTTTTGAAGCTAATCGGCAAGCGAACACTTGCCGATCATATTCAGTATCGCCTTTTAAAACATAAAAGCTGATATTGGTCATGGACGATTACTTTTTATCGTCGATACGGTTTAATAAGTATTGTACTAATAGTGGTACAGGACGACCTGTAGCACCTTTAGCTTTGCCACCACTATTCCATGCAGTACCAGCAACATCTAAATGTGCCCATGTGAATTTTTCTGTAAATCGAGATAAGAAACAGGCTGCGGTGACACTACCAGCCTCTTTACCACCAATATTAGCAATATCTGCGAAATTGCTGTCTAGTTGTGATTGATACTCATCCCATAAAGGCAATTGCCATACGCGGTCATGACTATCATTACCGGCTTTTAATAAATCATCCGCTAACGTTTGATCATTAGCGAATACACCTGTTGCTTGGCGCCCCAAAGCGACAATGATTGCACCGGTTAAAGTTGCAATATCAATGACAATTTCAGGATTAAAGCGTTCACTATAGCTTAAAGCATCACATAATATTAAACGGCCTTCAGCATCAGTATTAAGGATTTCAATTGTTTTACCAGCCATGCTTGTGACAATATCACCGGGTTTATTAGCATCACCGTCAGGCATGTTTTCAGAGCTTGGAACAACACCGATGACATTAATAGCTAAGTTCAGTTCAGCAATGGCTGAAATAGTGCCAAATACGCCAGCACTTCCGCACATGTCGTATTTCATTTCATCCATGCCTTGTGATGGTTTAAGTGAAATACCACCCGCATCAAAAGTAAGACCCTTGCCGACTAAAACGACAGGACGATCATCACCTGCACCTTGGTAATTCATAGTGATTAATTTAGCTGGCTCGCGGCTACCTCGAGAAACAGATAATAGTGAGTGCATGCCTAATTCAGCCATGTCAGCTTCTTCGAGAATTGTCGTTGTTACCGAGTTATAACGCTTACCTAATTCAACCGCTTGATCGGCAAGGTAAGTTGGTGTGCATACATTGCCAGGTAAATCACCTAAGGTTCTGGCTAATGACATACCATTCGCAATTGCTAAACCGCTGTCTGAGGCAGACTGTGTCGATGAATTTTCGCTAAAGAAAGTGATGCTTTTGATGGGTTGTACGGTTGCTTTTACACTCGGTTTTGTTTGAGTGTATTTATATAGGTTTGACTCTGCAGTGATAACTGTTTGTTGTACATTCCATTCAACAGTGCGTGACTTAACTTTAATCTCAGAGAGATAAGATGTCGCATCATCAGCGCCAGAGTTATCAAGCACTTTTATCATTGCGCCAATGGCTGTATTGAATTGATTTTCTGTCGTATCGTCTTTTTTTCCGCAACCCACAAGCAATAGACGAGGGCTCTTTAATCCGGCAACATCCTGTAATAATAATGTTTCACCGACACTACCACTTATATCACCGCGGTCAATGATTTTAGATATGTAACCATTGCTTTGTTCATTAACAAGTGTTGCACTTGGACTAAGTTCACCTTGTTCAAAAACAGCAACTGTGACGCAATCGGTTTGTTGTGACGAGGGTAGGGTTGATGTGGCAAAATACTGCATTAATTTCTCCTATGAGTGTAGATGATTTAGACTGCAATCTTAATTGTGTCCGTATTGACCAAGCCATTCTAACTAAGACCACCAAATAATGCCTGAAAATCGTCAATTTTTTTCTTCTTATATTGCAGTAATTGATCGCTATTTACTCAAAGAATTCATTCTAAATTTACTCGCTGTGACCAGTGTTTTGTGGCTTATATTTGTTGCAACTCGATTCGCTAGGTATCTCGCCCAGGCAGCTGTGGGCAACTTACCAGCTGATGTTATATTTACTTTATTAGGGTACAGCTCATTAAGTGCCTTGGATATTTTGTTACCAATGGCAACATTTATCGCTGTAATGTTAGGTCTAGGCCGAATGAGCGCTGATAATGAACTAACCGTTATATTTGCATGCGGTATTTCCAATAAAAGAATTATGCGCAATGTCATTTTGTTTTCTGGCACCATTGCAATTATTATCGCTACTTTATCATTGGTCATTGTTCCTAACGCTCTTTCTGGACGCTACGAATTAGAGCAGAAAGCAAGAATATCAGCGGATACAACAGGCTTAATTTCTGGCAGTTTTAAAGAGAGTAAAAATGGTCAATGGACTTTTTACTCTGAAGGTTTGACTGACGATAAACAAGAAATGATCAATGTCTTTATAGAAATTCATAAGGCACGCCCATTAGTTTTTCGAGCGAATAAAGGGCATTTTGATATCGATATATCTTCAGGCGATAAATATTTGGTATTAGTTGATGGTTTTCGTTATGAAGGCCGCGCTGGCGAACAGGATTTTACGATTACTGAATACCAAACTTATAGCCTTTTAATCGAAAAAGGCCAAGAAACACAGATACGAGAACGACATAAAGCGCTTGCAACAAACATATTGTGGGCAGGCGGCTCAAATAAAGATTTAGCAGAATTACAATGGCGAATTGCATCACCCATTATGGCTATTGTTTTAAGCTTATTCGCGATGAGCTTTGCTAATTCAGGACCAAGGAAAGGCCGCTATGCTGGCTTATTTCCAGTTATATTGGTCTATATTATTTATAGTAATTTACTGGGTGTATCACGAGCATGGATTTCGAAAGGCATATTAAACCCACTAGTTGGAGCCGTATGGGTTCATCTTCTCATGCTGACGCTATTAGTGTTGATTTTGAATAAGCACAAAATATACCGTTATTGGGCTGATTACTTATCACGTAAAGGCATGCTTAAACCATGAGGATATTACGGCGCTATATTACTAAAACGATATTAACAAGCACAGTGATGGTGCTACTGGTATTAATTGGGCTCTATACCTTTATGGATTTTATTGCAGAATTAGATGATTTCGGTAAAGGGCAATATCATCTAGAAGAAATAGTGGCCTATATGTTTTTTTCAATGCCGAAAAGAATTTATGAATTAATGCCTATTGCTGCATTATTAGGTAGTGTTTTAGGCCTTGGTAATTTGGCAAGCCAAAGCGAATTGGTAGCAATGCGCGCTGCAGGCATCTCAATTCAACAAATTAATAAGTCAGTGATATTGGTGGCTTTGTGTCTTATGGCTTTTGCTGTGTTTATTGGAGAAGTCATCAGACCGAGTGCAGAGCAACATGCACGTGAAATTAGATCGATGGCACAGACTGGTACTGTTGGAAGCCATTCTGAGCATGGCTTTTGGACACGTGATGGAATGCATTTTAACCATGTTAAGAAGATCTTACCTGATGGACGGTTTTCAGATATCTCTATTTATGAATTTGATTCGACGCATCGACTGCGCCTTATAACCGAAGCAAAGGAAGCCAAATTTGATACTAATGACCGTTGGGTACTGACAGATGTCGTTCAAAGCACCATCAATGAACAAGGTATTGAGGTTAGAGCAATCGAGCATGCTTATTGGAAGTCACAACTTAATCCTGGCATGCTCAATATTGTAATAGTGCCACCCGAGTTTTTAGCTGTTTGGAACTTGCTTGAGTATATTCACTTTTTGAAAGAGAATTTTCAAGCGGTAGACCAATATGAAGTAGCATTTTGGATGAAAGTTATGATGCCAATAAGTTCCGCTGTGATGGTTTTTTTAGCGGTCCCATTTGTATTTGGACCGCTTCGGTCTTCACCTATGGGAGGACGTATTTTAGCTGGGGCATTAGTTGGGATAGGCTTTCATTTATTTAATCAGAGCTTTCAGCATCTAGGCTTAGTATTTGGTATCATTCCGTGGATTTCGGCATCCGTTCCAACAGTCGGCTTTGCTGTTATAGCATGGTACTTTATCAGACGCATACGCTAGTACTATTGAAATAATTATTGTATATTTAAGTGATTCTGCATGCGTAATGGAAAATGTGGTTACAGGCATAAAAAAACCGCTTAGCTAATTAGCCAAGCGGTTATTTTATATGGTGTCCCCAAGGGGGTTCGAACCCCTGTTACCGCCGTGAAAGGGCAGTGTCCTAGGCCACTAGACGATGGGGACCTAAAACTATTCTGGTGAGTTAGTTACTCTACACCTTTGTATGTTAATCATTACATACTACTTTATATAAAGGGGGTAGTATTTTATCACTAAACCCTTATTCTATATGGTGTCCCCAAGGGGGTTCGAACCCCTGTTACCGCCGTGAAAGGGCAGTGTCCTAGGCCACTAGACGATGGGGACCTAAAACTGTACTTTTTAGTTATCTGGTGGAGCTAGACGGGATCGAACCGTCGACCTCTTCACTGCCAGCGAAGCGCTCTCCCAGCTGAGCTATAGCCCCGAAAGGAAGCGCATACTATAAGGATTTGCCTTTTAACTGTCAATAAAAGAATTTAAATAACTTCAGCTTAGGTTATTAAGTTTACGGAGAATGTGCTGTTGGTTAGTACGGGGGACTGTTTGTTAATTGTATTAAGTGCTTGATGTATCAGTACTGTAGTTAAATTATAGCTTGTCATACCGGACTGAAATTTGATGAATAGCTGATAATATGCGATAAATTGGTGATTGTTACCGTTGGACAATGCATGAATTAAAGTGTTGTTCAATAACGTTGAGGCTGACCGTGCGCAAACTAATTATTCTAGTAACCATTATCGTGTTCAATTACAGCTCCACTGCTCTAGCAGAGCTGTCGTCGAAGCAATGCGGGTTTACTAATGAAGGCTTTTTGCCAGTTGTTGCGAATTCAGAGCAAACTACTATCGACGTTAAAGCTAATACTGCACAATCTGTGAAAAATGAGGCAACAGTATTTACGGGTGATGTTGAGGTCAACCATGGCGGACAAGAGTTAAAGTCTGATCGAGCAACCTATAATAGGCTTTCCGGTGAAATAACCGCACAAGGTAATGTAGAGATGCGTGATAGCGAAGTCATTGTAAAATCTAAACGAGCTGAATGGTCAGTCGTTGATGATGAAGGCTCAATGACTGATGCTTCATACCGTCTACGACAAGGGCATGCACGTGGACAAGCAGAAAAAGTGCTGAGGCAAGGTAAAGTACAGACTAACTTAGATGAGGCGACATATACAACATGTGCTGAAGGCAATGAGGCATGGATATTAAAGGCTTCACACGTTAATTTAGATCATGTAAAACAAGCTGGAACTGCTCGAAATGTTGTTGTAAGATTGGCTGATATACCTGTCTTTTATACGCCATATATCAGTTTCCCTTTAAGCAAACAGAGAAAGTCGGGGTTTTTAACGCCATCAATTGGTAATACTGAGGCTACAGGCTTTGATTTAAGAACCCCATATTACTGGAATATAGCACCAGAAATGGACGCCACTATCACACCGCGCTATATGTCTGAACGTGGGCTGATGCTAAATGGCCAATTTCGTTATTTAAACAATAAATATGATGGCAATATTGATGCTGGTATTCTAGCTAGTGATGACCTGCAACAAGAAGGAGATCATTTAAACCCCTATTTTAATGAAGGTAGAAAACATTTTTCATGGCAGCACAAGAGTAAATTCACATCTCATTTGCACGCAAATGTTGATTATAATTATGTGTCAGATAATGCCTACTTAGAAGATTTTGGTTCAAACCTTAGTCTGGCTAGCACGACACACCTTAATCGATTATTAAATGTTAGGTATAATTCAGATAACTGGAACCTCAGTGGGCGTCTTCAGGGTTATCAAACAGTTAAGAATGTCAAGCAACCTTATCAAAAGCTACCTCAATTACGGTTCCAAGGAGCACTGCCGGATCAAGCTACGGGTTTGAGCTATGCCATGACGGCTGAGTACGTTGATTTTTATCATGATGATTTAGTGACGGGTCAGCGCTTTGATATTGCGCCTTCGATCAGTTATCCATTACGTTCTGCAGCTGGATTTGTTAGGCCTAGAATAGCACTACATCACACGCGCTATGAATTAGATGCTAACGGTACGTCAATTGTTAACGCAAGTCCAACTAGGACCTTACCTGTTTCAAGTATTGACAGTGGCCTGTTTTTTGAGCGAGACATGACTATTTCTAACAATAGTTTTATTCAAACGTTAGAGCCCAGACTATTTTACCTGTATATCCCCGAAAGACATCAAGATGATATTCCGATTTTTGATAGTGGCTTTAATACCTTCAGTATGGGCCAATTATTTTCACATAATAGGTTCGCAGGTTCCGATAGAGTCGGGGATACAAACCAACTGTCTGTCGCGCTAACCACGCGAATTATTAATCAACAAACAGGTCGTGAAAAATTTCACGCAACACTAGGGCAAATTCAATATTTTTCAGATCGTAAAGTAACATTAAAAAGCGCACCTGCTGAAACACAGTCTGACTCAGATATGGTTGCTGAAGTAGTTGCATCAATTACTGATGAATGGACTGCGCGAGGTGAAATTCAGTGGGATCCTCATGCTGATAGCAATAAGTTGTCTGCCATGTCGATTACATATAGAGGACGTGAAGGGCGATTGTTGAATTTATCGCATCGATATCGACGTGATAATTTAGAACAAATAGATATTTCAGCACGGATACCCTTTAATAAGCAGTGGAGTATGGTTGGTCGCTGGTATCATTCACTACACGATAATCGTACCTTAGAAACCCTGGCCGGACTTGAGTATGATAGTTGCTGCTGGGCGACACGTATAGTTGGCCGTGATTACATAAATAGCTCGACCGACCAAGAGCGGAATTTGGCAATATTTTTTCAGATTGAATTGAAAGGTTTGGGTAATTTTGGTCAAGAATCAGATAGTCTATTAGAGAAAAGTATCTTAGGCTTCGGTTTATAATTGTAAGTTGATACTGATTGAGTTTGCCTAAATCTAAATCATATTTATAATGTAAACAATCAATTTTTTATTACTTGTTAGGCTTTTTTATAAGCTATAGCATATTTTTGTTGGAATCTTCATGATTAGAATTTTATTACTCACTTTAATACTGGTAAATACTGTCTGGGCAGTACCTTTAGATAAAATTATCGCCGTTGTTAATAATGAGGTCTTATTAGAGAGTGATCTTGATGATATGGAGGTCACTGTACGCCAACAGCTACGGCAACGTGAAGCTGCTATTCCACCAACAGATATTTTAAGAAAGCAGGTGTTGGAACGGCTTATTATTCAGCAGGTTCAATTACAAGAAGCTGCAAAAACTGGAGTGCGCGTAGGTGATGATGCTTTAAATGCCGCACTAAGACAAATTGCTGGTAATAATAAACTGTCCTTACGGGAATTTAGAGATGCATTAGAAGACGATGGCTTTAATTTTTCCAGTTTTCGTGAATCAATCCGAGAAGAAATGATTATCAGCCGTTTACGCAAAAGTCAGGTTGAAGATAGAGTGATTGTCTCAGATAGAGAAATTGATAATTATATTGCGACACAGGCCGTTCAGGGTAATTCTTCAACGAGTTATCAGTTATCACATATTTTAATTTCCACACCTGAAGCAGCCTCACCAGAAGAGCTGCAAAAAGGTCAAAAGAAATTAGAAGAGGTTCAATATTTACTAAATTCAGGCACTGATTTTTCTCAGGTAGCAATGGGCTATTCAGATGGACAAAATGCATTAGAAGGTGGTGCTCTAGGCTGGCGTAAACAAGGTGAATTACCTACTTTATTCGCCGAAGAAGTTCCAAACTTAGCAATAGGAGATGTGAGTATAGTATTGCGTAGTGCTAGTGGTTTTCATTTAGTTAAATTGATCAACAAAAAGAGTGAAGAAACGCATTTAGTAAAACAAACCTTGGCTAGCCATATCTTGATTAAGACAGATGAGCTGACCACTGACGAGGATGCTGAGAAGCGCTTAAATTTGTTGCGGGAGCGAGTTGTTAATGGAGATGATTTTGCTGAGCTTGCGCGCGCTCACTCCAACGATACTGGTTCCGCAATTGAAGGTGGTAGTCTAGGCTGGAGTAGCAAGGGTGCTATGGTTTCCGAATTTGAAGAAAAAATGAATGTGTTATCTCCAGGAGAGATGGGAGAGGTATTTAAGAGCCGATTTGGTTGGCATATAATAAAAGTTTATGAGCGCCGCGAACAAAATATGGCTGAAGAATTTAAACGAGGCAAGGCAAGGCAGCAAATTCGTAAACGGAAAATAGCTGAAAAGATTGAAAGCTGGTTACGAGGACTACGAGATGAAGCTTATGTCGAGTATCGTGAGCAGTGAGTTATGCTCGAATAGTCTTAACCTCAGGTGAACCTGCAGGCATTGGACCGGATTTATGTGTTGCTCTGACACAGAGCATACAAGCCAGTGAGATAATCGTTATTGTTGATCCTAATTTAATAGCTGAGAGAGCTAAACAATTAGGTATTAGCATCGAACTAGAACTTGCCGACCTTACAAAAACGGCTTCAATTGTACCCAAGGGTGTTTTACGCTATTTGCCCGTCAAACTGACTGAAAAAGTGACAGCAGGAAGATTAAACAGTCACAATGCTCACTATGTCATTGATACGCTACAAATTGCTTTAGATGGTAGCTTAGAGGGGGTTTTTGACGCGATCGTCACTGCACCAGTTCATAAAGGCGTGATAAATCAAGCTCAAGTACCTTTTACTGGCCATACAGAGTTCTTTGCTGATGGGGCTGATGTAGATAAGGTCGTTATGATGCTGGCAACAGAACAGTTACGCGTAGCGCTTGTAACAACACACCTGCCACTTGCTAAAGTAAGTGACGCTATAAGTCAGCAATCTTTGACTGAAGTACTAACAATTCTGATTAAAAGTATGAAACAGCAATTTGATATTCAATCTCCAAAAGTAGCGGTATGTGGCTTAAATCCACATGCTGGAGAAGGAGGCTATTTAGGCACGGAAGAAATTGATGTGATTGAGCCGGTGATTGCAAATTTTCAAGCACAAGGAGAGCATGTGTCAGGGCCGTGGCCAGCTGACACTATATTTGTTGAAGAAAAGCTAGCCGATTTTGATGTTGTGCTTGCAATGTATCATGATCAAGGTTTACCAGTACTTAAACATCAGGGCTTTGGTAAAGCAGTCAATATTACCCTTGGCTTACCCTTTATCCGCACATCAGTCGATCATGGTACAGCATTAGATTTGGCTGGAAGTGGTTTAGCAACGATAACAAGCCTACAAGCAGCCATCGATATGGCCAACACAATGATTGAGAGTCGACAACTAAATGGCTGATAAAATATACCCTAAGGCACGTAAACGTTTTGGCCAGAACTTCTTAAATGATCAAGCAATTATTGATGATATTATTGCTGCAATCGATCCGCAAAAAGGCCAGCATATGGTTGAAATTGGCCCCGGCCGAGCAGCTATTACCCAGCCTTTACTACAAAATTGTGATCAGTTAGATGTTATTGAACTAGACCGAGACCTTGTACCACTGCTTCAAGCAAGGTTTGCTGCGTTTGAGTTTCTAACAATACATCAGGCTGATGCGCTGAGTTTTGATTACCGAAGCTTAGTGGTTCAAGGTGAAAATTTACGGGTGATTGGCAACCTGCCTTACAACATTACAACACCATTATTATTCCATTTACTTGATCAAGCAGACATAATCGATGACATGTGTTTTATGCTGCAGAAGGAAGTTGTACAACGAATTTGTGCGCAACCAGGTGGCAAGCAATATGGTCGTCTTAGCATTATGGTGCAACATCAATGTCAGGCTGAACTTCTATTTATAGTCCCACCAGAAGCATTTGATCCTATACCTAAAGTAGAATCAGCTATTATTTATTTAAGACCGTTGACTGACAGGCGGGGCGGTAATATATGCCTAAAGTCACTTCGTAAGCTGGTCACGCAAGCCTTCTCACAACGAAGAAAAACAATAGCTAACACCTTGAAAAAAGTGGTGTCTCATGAACTTTTACTATCTGTTGGTATCGACTTAGAACAACGACCAGAAACGATTTCTGTAGAGCAATATGTTGCTTTAACTCATGCTTGGATAGCATCAACTTAAAACTATATTTTTATTTTAAGTTGTGAGTTAGTGTACTAAAGATGCCATATGAAAAAGAAACAAAAAGAGAACTGACTGAGATAAATAGGCCAATACGGCTTGACACACTGTTTTTGCTGTAGTTAGATACTCCCTCACCTGATGGGTCAGGGATATTAAAATTAATAATAAGAGGAATTACGTTGTGAATAAATCTGAACTGATTGATGCGATTGCAAGCGCTGCTGATATTTCAAAAGCAAAAGCGGCTCTAGCTGTAGATGGAATGACAAGTGCTGTAACAGGAGCTTTAAGTAGTGGCGACCAAGTAACCCTAGTTGGCTTTGGTACGTTTTCTGTTCGTGACCGTGCTGCACGTACCGGCCGTAACCCACGCACAGGCGAAGAAATTCAAATTGCAGCTGCTAAAATTCCTGCATTTAAGGCTGGAAAAGCACTAAAAGATGCTGTAAACTAGCTCGTTTTATTGGGGTGCTTAGCTCAGCTGGGAGAGCATCGCCCTTACAAGGCGAGGGTCGGGGGTTCGAACCCCTCAGCACCCACCAAAAATGGAGCGGTAGTTCAGCTGGTTAGAATGCTGGCCTGTCACGCCGGAGGTCGCGGGTTCGAGTCCCGTCCGCTCCGCCATACATTAAGAAGGCGCATTTCAGAATGCGCTTTTTTTTTGCCTTTTTGACAAGGCTCAAATAGTACATAATATTAAATAGGTTTTCATCTATGTTGCATTTTATTCGTGAACGCGCCCATGGGTGGGTTGCTTGGTTTATCGTTGGCTTAATTACTATCCCATTTGCTTTATGGGGCGTTAACTCATATATAACCGGACCATCAGATATTGTCGTTGCAACGGTAAACGGACAACCTATTCAACAGGCTGAATATCAACAAGCGGTAAAGCAATATCGCGATAGAATGCGTACTGCGCTTAAAGATAAATTCGATCCTACTGTATTTGATTCTGTAGAAATAAAACGCAATGTATTAGATAGCTTGATTGATAAAAAGTTACTGGTCTCTGTAGGTCAAGGTTCCGGCCAAAGAGTCAGTGACATGACACTGTTAAGCATTATCCATGCGACAGCAGCATTTCAAAAAGATGGGACGTTTGACTCTGAGCGTTATGCTTTAATGCTTGCACGTGTAGGCCTGACACCTGAACAGTATGAGTCTGAATTACGTATTGATTCAATCGTTCAAGAGTTTACTGCTAATGTTCAGGGAGCAACTCTTGCTGCAACGTATGCGAGTGGTAATTTGCTTCGATTAGAAAAACAAACTAGAGAAATTGCTTACGGCGTTATACCAGCGCTATCAGTACTAGATAAAGTGGTAATCACTGACGAACAAGTTCAAGCTTATTACGCCATAAATGCTTCTAATTATTCAGCACCTGAACGTTTGGATGTGAATTATATTAAACTATCGCTTGATTCATTAATGAGTGATATTAGTATTTCAGAAGCTGAGATAAAAAGTTATTATTTTAATAATAAAGATCAATTCGTTGGCCCTGAACAGCTTAAAATAAGCCATATTTTAATTGAAGGTGATGATTCTGACGCGACTGCAACCATAGAAAATATTCAAACTAGACTGCAACAAGGCCAAACATTCTCTGCACTTGCAACCGAATTATCTCAAGATGTCGGGTCAGCAAAACAAGGCGGAGATTTAGGGTTCGTCCAACGAGGTGTAATGGATGCTGCTTTTGAAGATGCTGCTTATGCATTACAGTCGGTGGGTGACATCAGCGATATTGTTACAACTGAGTTTGGTCAACACTTGATTATGCTGACTGCAATTAAAAAACCTGAAGGAAAGTCTTTTGAAGAAGCAAAAACTGATGTGGAGTCATTTTTAATACGTCAAAAAGCAGAAACTTTATTTTATGAAAAAGCAGAATTATTAGCTGATTTAAGCTATGAGAATCCCGATAACTTAGAGATTGCTGCCGAAGACCTTAATCTAGAAATTAAAACGTCAGTGGAATTTCAGCGTGAAAGGAATACTGTTGGCATTGCAACAAATCCTAAGGTGGTCGCGGCTGCATTCAGTGAAGATGTTTTAATGAATGATCTCAATAGTGCCGTTATTGAATTGACTAAATCTGATTTACTAGTCTTACATAAAAATAAACACACCGAAGCAAGTCAACTAGGCTTTGACTCTGTTGCGCCGGCTATTAAAGAACAATTAAGATTTGAAAATGCTGCGCGGATAGCAAAAAATCAAGGTGAAAAACTGTTGGGTAAATTGAAGTCTGGGGAAGAGCCAAATAATTTATTTAGTGACAGTAACTGGCACTCAGCTCAGATATATGGCCGTTCAGATAGGGTTATTAGTCAGCAGATCTTACAATATGCATTTTCTACCGCTAAGCCTGAAACCAGCACACAGCCTGAATTTGTTGGTTTTACAGCACAAAATGGTAACTTTGTCGTCTTAAAAGTAACAGACGTAACTGAAGGTGATTTATCAACTATTTCTGCTGAAGAGTATGAGGGGCTGCAATCACATCTAAATAGATCGTATGGTGACAGTGAGTTGCAGGCGTTTATTAACGAATTAAAAGCTGGAGCAGATATTAAGGTATTCACTAACTATCTGTAAGTTATAGCTATATTTTGACAATATGACAATAAAAAAGGCGCCATTAGGCGCCTTTTTTATTTGTATCAACGGTATTACTAACCTGTAATACCGACAATATTGAAGCCACTATCAACATAGGTGATTTCACCTGTAACACCTGATGCTAAATCAGAACACATAAAGGCTGATACATTTCCTACCTCATCAATAGTCACATTGCGACGCAGTGGCGAAGCTTGTGCCCCTTGGGCTAGCTTCTTGCTGAAATCAGCAATACCAGCAGAGGCTAATGTTTTTATTGGACCAGCAGATATAGCATTGACACGTGTCCCTTCAGGGCCTAATGAATGAGCCATATAGCGGACATTAGCTTCTAAGCTAGCCTTCGCTATACCCATTATATTGTAGTTCTCTATAGCGCGTTCTGCACCAAGGTAACTTAAAGTAAGCAGTGAACCATTTCGACCAGCCATCATGTTGCGGCCTGCTTTTGCCAATGCTGCAAAACTATATGAGCTAATGTCATGAGCAATCAAAAAGCCTTCACGTGTCACGCTATCAATATAGCTGCCTTGTAATTGTTCACGAGGTGCAAATGCAACAGCATGAACGATAGTGTCAAGGCCGTCCCAATGTTGAGATAATTGTTCAAAGACATTATCAATCTGCTCATCACTAGCAACATCACAAGGGAATAATAATGCGGGATCTGAACCGCACTCTAGAGCGATTTTTTCGACACGCGATTTTAGTTTTTCAGTTTGGTAGGTAAATGCAAGTTCAGCACCTTCACGCGCCATCGCAAGTGCAATGCCTGATGCAATAGAACGAGCACTAGCAACCCCAACGATTAAAACACGTTTACCTTGTAAAAATCCCATCCGTTGTCTCCTAAATATTATCGAATAAACAGACTAAAGTACCTGAAATAGACAGTTTCTGATAGAGGCAGATCTTTAGCTAAGGCGTTATAATAAGTTATTGAAGATTTAAGGTAATACAGGTAGCTCATGAGATATTGGTCGTATTTTTTAATAATTACTCTGTTTTTTCTATCTGCTTGTGAGTCATCGCTTTTAAATTCGCCTTATAGCGCTGAGTTTAATGATTCGACTTTATATTCTTCATTTTCCCTGCGACCTAAGCATCTAGATCCGGCTCGATCATACAGTAGTAATGAAACCATTATTACAGGCCAAATTTACGAACCTCCATTTCAATATCACTATTTGAAACGTCCCTACACACTCATACCACTTACAGCTGAAAAATTACCTTCTGTACGTTATTTTAATAGCAATGATATTGAGGTATCTGCTGATGGTATCAATGTTGCGTATAGCGTCTACGAAATAACGATTAAAAAAGGTATTAAGTTTCAACCACACCCAGCCTTTGTGAGGAGTGAAGATGGAGGCTATCTATATCATCGACTTTCACTAGGTGAATTAAAGAAAATAAAAACCCTGTCAGATTTTAATTTACAAGCGACACGCGAACTCACCGCAGATGACTATGTTTATCAAATTAAACGTCTAGCTCAGCCAACTATTCATTCGCCTATTTTAGGTCTAATGACAGATTACATCGTTGGGCTTAGTGACTATGTAAAAAAATTACAGCAGATTAAGCAATCAGGCGAATTAATTAATTTACGAAAAAATGCTATTGAGGGCGTGAAAGTACTCGATAGATATCGCTACCAGATCAAGGTGATTGGTAAATATCCACAATTTCGCTACTGGCTAGCCATGCCATTTTTTGCACCGATGCCATGGGAGGCAGATGACTTTTATTCACAACAAGGATTAATCAAAAAGAACATAACACTAGACTGGTTTCCTGTCGGTACTGGACCGTACTACTTAACGGAGAATAATCCAAACTTACGAATGGTATTAGAAAAGAACCCTAATTATCATGATGAGTATTACCCTATAGAGGGCGAGAAGACTGACCTGAACACTGGACTAATGGCTGATAGTGGTCAGCGACTTCCGTTTATTGACACTATAATATTTACTCTTGAGAAAGAAACAATTTCATATTGGAATAAATTTATTCAAGGTTATTATGATATTAGTGGAGTTAGTTCAGATAGTTTCGAACAAGCGATTCAAGTGGCTGATTCTGGTGAATTTGGTCTAAGTGATGCAATGAAGCTCAAAGGTATTGAATTGAAAACAACTGTGGAAACATCGATTTTCTACATGGGGTTTAATATGAGTGATCCTATTGTCGGAAGTTATAGTGAACAAGCAAAAGCATTACGACAGGCAATTTCGATTGCGATAGACCAAGAAGAATATATTTCTATTTTTTCAAATGGCCGGGGTATTGCTGCTCAAGGACCCATTCCCCCAGGTATTTTTGGATACGGCGATGGAGAAGCTACTATTAACCCATATGTATATGACTGGCATGAAGGTGAACGACGTCCTAAGCGGAAGTCAATTACAGAAGCGCGTCAATTACTTACTAAAGCAGGTTATCCAGGTGGCCGTAATGCACAAACGGAAGCGCCTCTTACCTTATATTTTGATGCCACAGGCAGTGGACCTGGATCTAAAGCTCGGTTTGATTGGATTAGAAAACAGTTTAAAAAACTTGGTATTCAGCTAGTGATTAGAGAAACGGATTACAATCGTTTCCAAGATAAGATTCAAACGGGCCAAGCTCAGATCTTTCAGTGGGGGTGGAATGCAGATTATCCTGACCCAGAAAATTTTTTATTTTTACTTTACGGTCCAAATGGCAAGCTGGAATCTGGTGGCCCTAACGCCATTAATTATAAAAATGAACACTATGATCAGCTTTTTGAATCAATGAAAGTGATGCCTGACAATACAAAACGGCTAGAGATTATTAATGAAATGCTTGGTATTTTGAGAGAGGATGCACCGTGGGTCTGGGGGTTTCATCCAAAGAGTTTCTCTCTATATCATGTATGGAACGCTAATGTTAAACCCAATCTAATGGCTAATAATACAATTAAGTATCGACGAATTGACCAGCAACTGCGCCAAAAACTACAGCAACAGTGGAATCAGCCGATACTATGGCCATTACTAGTAATATTTTTAGCCATAATAGTTGCTTTATTGCCTGCGTGGTTTATGTATCGACGAAGAAAACAACAGAAATTTAGCTAATGCTTGTACTTAACAGCAGATTTTTTAGCTCGATGTGGGTAGAATTAGGGGATTATGCATAAAAATAATCATATACAATTGCTTCTTGAGGAGATGGGTTAGTGGATTTAGCTACGTTAATTGGCCTTTTGGTCGCATGGAGCTTGATAATAGGAACTATTGCTCTAGGCTCTGGAGCTTTAGTATTTATCAATGCGCCATCAATGATGATCGTATTAGGTGGCACGATTGCAGTCGTTATGATGCGTTTCACGTTGGCTCAATTTATTGGAGCAATAAAAACGGCGATGAAAGCCTTTTTATATAAAGCTGAATCGCCTGGCGATTTGATTACCAACGTTGTAGAGTTAGCAACGATTGCCAGAAAGGAAGGCTTATTAGCTTTAGAAGGACAAGAAATTACTAACCCAGTATTGGCTACGGGAGTTCGTATGCTAGTAGACGGTCATGAAACCGCCGTGATAAAAAAAGCATTAAGTACCGAAACGAATGAAACAGTTGCGCGACACAAAATCGGCCAGGCTATTTTCAAACAAATCGGTGATGCTGGTCCCGCTATGGGCATGATTGGAACATTAGTTGGTCTTGTGCAAATGTTATCAAATATGTCAGATCCAAAATCTATTGGTCCCGCAATGGCTGTAGCTCTGTTAACAACATTATACGGTGCTATGTTGGCTAATATGTTTGCACTGCCAATTTCAGATAAATTGGCATTACGTAGCGCTGAAGAACAGATGAATAAAAATATTATTCTTGAAAGCGTGATAGGCATACAAGAAGGGCAGAATCCGAAAGTACTCGATGAGTTATTGAGAAACTATCTACCTGCATCTCAACGCGATAGCGAAGATGCTAGTGCTGATGCTAGTGCTGATGCTAGTGCTGAATAGTTCATTTCTTAATGCTTTGAAGGAATAAATATCGATGAGTGAAGAAGCAGAAGAAGAAGAACATGACTGTGATTGTCCTCCCGAAGGCTTACCTGCCTATATGGGGACATTTGCAGATCTGATGTCACTATTAATGTGTTTCTTTGTATTGTTACTCTCTTTTGCAGAAATGGATGCACTCAAATTTAAGATGGTTGTTGATTCAATGGATAATGCTTTCGGTGTGCAACGTGAAGTCACTGCTAATGAAATACCAAAAGGGACCAGTATTATCGCCCAAGATTTTAGTCCCGGTGAACCCCGCCCAACGCCATTAAAGGAAGTTCGCCAAGATACTATGGACGACACACGTGAAATGTTGAAAGTGAAAATGGATGCGGAAGATGTCTCTAAGGCTCAAGAAAAGGCTCAAGCAAAAGCTCAAGCAAAGGCTCAAGCAAAGGCTCAAGCAAAGGAAATAGCTGAAGAAGCAGAGAAGTTTAAAGAGGCGTTAGACGGCGAAATTACAAAAGGCTTGATTGATGTTGAGACAGAGCTAAACAGAATTGTTATTCGCATTCGTGAAAAAGGCTCATTTCAATCAGGTAATGCTAGACTTAATAGAGAGTTTTTGCCAATTATTGGCAAAATCCGTGATGTTTTAGTGAAAACAGGTGGCAAAATTGCGGTGGCTGGTCACACAGATGATATTCCGATTAGTACACCAAGATATCGCTCTAACTGGGAGTTATCTACCTCAAGGGCGACTTCAGTTGTTCATGAGTTATTACGAAATAGCCAAATCTTACCGGAACGCTTTATTTTGGAGGGTTATGCTGATACTCAGCCATTAGTTCCTAACAATACAAGAGCAGATAGGGCACGAAACAGAAGAGTAGAAATTGTAGTACTTAAAATCAACAATGACTGAAGATTCGAGATCGTCATTACAAAAATCGGATAAAGTTGAAGATACTGTGAATGGGAAGGTCCTTCCAGCAAATGATAATCAAAGGATTTATTATGAATTTAACTAAATTAATCAATATGGCCGCCCTGGTCTGTCTTTCTACAACTAGTTTTGCGAGTGAGTGGGCAGTTGACAATGCTCACTCTGAGTTAAGCTTTATCTCGACTAAAAAAGGTAATGTAGCTGAAACTCATCAGTTTACTAATCTTAATGGCACATTAGATGTGCAAGGCAACTTCACATTATCAATTGATCTAGCCAGCGTGGATACCAACAATATAATCCGTGATGAACGAATGAAAAACTTTTTGTTTGAAGTTGATAAGTTTGCTACTGGAACTCTAAAGGCATATATTGCACCATCAGATCTCGATGCTATAGCTGAAGGCGCAAGCCAGAGATTATCTGTTGATACTACTTTAAGCCTTCACGGAATGGATAAAAAGCTACCTATTGATATTGTTGTAACACGGTTAGTCGGGGCTAAGTTTTCAGTTGCGAGTGTGAAACCAGTACTTTTGAGAGCAGAGGACTTTTCCTTAGTAGCAGGTGTAGAAAAATTACGAGAACTCGCTAATTTACCTAGCATTAGCCACACTGTTCCAGTGAGTTTCTATCTGATATTAAACTTGAAAAAACAAAGAAATTAAGAGCACTATATGCAAGCATTCTCGCTAGAAAAAGGCATTGTTATCCCACTAGATAGACCTAATGTCGATACAGATGCCATTATTCCAAAACAATTTTTAAAGTCAATTCAGCGAACTGGTTTCGGTGTTAATTTATTTGATGAGTGGCGTTACCTTGACCTAGGCGAGCCGGGTAAAAGTTGTGAAGGACGTCCTTTAAACCTAGCTTTCGAGTTAAATCAAGAACGCTATCAAGGTGGTTCGATTTTATTAGCAAGAGAAAACTTTGGTTGTGGTTCAAGTCGAGAGCATGCTGTTTGGGCTTTAGATGACTTCGGTATTCGTGTCATTATTGCGCCGAGTTTTGCAGATATATTTTTCAGTAACACCAGTAAAAATGGTATTTTAGCGATTAAATTAGACGAAACCATTGTGGATGATTTATTTGATCAAGTAGACAGTCATCCTGGTTATCAATTAATGGTTGATTTAGAAAAGCAACTTATAACTTATCCTAATGGCAATACGGTGACGTTCGATATTGATGCTTTTAAAAAGCACTGTCTCCTTAATGGTTTGGATGATATCGGCTTAACGTTAGAACGTAAAACAGAAATTGAAACGTATGAGCAACGTCGTAAACAAGAAACACCTTGGTTATTTTCTTAATATATAATCCTTGGTTAATTAATTTAAATTCTAGTGTGTGAAATAAACAAATGACAAAAAAAATAGCAGTATTAGCCGGCGATGGCATCGGTCCAGAAATCGTCAAGGAAGCCATCAAAGTATTAAATGCATTAGCAAAAGATGGCTTAGATATCGACCTTGAATATGGCTTAATCGGAGGTGCAGCTTATGATGAAACAGGCACGCCACTACCTGAGAAAACGATTAAAATTGCTAAAGAGGCCAACGCTATTTTATTAGGCGCTGTAGGCGGCTATAAATGGGAATCTCTCGACATCAGTGTGCGTCCAGAAAAAGGCCTACTGGGTATTCGCAGTGAATTAAATCTGTTTGCTAATTTACGGCCTGCTATTTTATACCCACAACTAGCAGACGCATCAACCTTAAAACCTGAAGTGGTTGCTGGTTTAGACTTAATGATCGTTCGTGAGTTAACAGGAGGCATTTATTTTGGTCAGCCTCGTGGAGTTCGCACATTAGAAAATGGTGAAAAAGAAGGCTTTAATACACTGGTTTATCGAGAAAGTGAAATTAATCGTATTGGTAAAGTGGCGTTTGATATTGCCCAGAAACGCCAAGGACGTCTCTGTTCAGTCGATAAAGCTAATGTGCTTGAAAGCACTGAACTATGGCGTGAAACAATGACAACATTGTCTGCAGAGTACAGTGATGTGGAATTAAGCCATATGTACGTTGATAATGCAGCAATGCAACTGGTGCGAGCGCCAAAACAGTTTGACGTCATGGTAACCACGAATATGTTCGGTGATATTTTGTCTGATTGTGCCTCTATGCTGACAGGCTCTATTGGCATGCTTCCATCAGCTTCATTAGATGAAGATGGTAAAGGCATGTATGAGCCAATTCATGGTTCAGCTCCCGATATTGCGGGACAAAATATTGCTAACCCACTTGCGACAATTCTCTCTGCATCAATGATGCTGCGTTACACATTAGATGAGCCAGAAATAGCCGATAGAATTGAGAAGGCAGTAAGCTTTGTTCTTGAGCAAGGACTTCGTACTGCAGATATCTACTCTGAAGGAACGACTAAAGTAGGTACTACTGAAATGGGTGATGCAGTTGTAGCTGCACTTTAAGTGCAGTTCCAAATATAGATAGAATTTTAGATAAGGCGAAAGTGTGAGTAAGAAAATTGATGTTGCAGTAGTAGGTGCCACTGGTGCAGTGGGTGAAACAATATTGGAGATTTTACATCAGCGTAAATTTCCAGTCGGTAATATTTATGCCTTGGCGAGTGAGCGTTCAGCAGGTAGTACGGTCTTATTTGGTAATAAATCAATTATTGTTGAGGATCTTGCCACATTTGATTTCTCAAAAGTACAAGTTGGTTTATTTTCACCTGGAGCAAGTGTTTCAAAGAAATACGCGCCAATAGCAGCAGCTGCAGGGTGTGTAGTAATTGATAATACATCTGAATTTCGTTATGTAGATGATATTCCATTGGTAGTGCCAGAAGTTAACCCTGAAGCCATTGCGGACTATAAAAATCACGGTATTATTGCTAATCCAAACTGCTCTACTATTCAAATGTTAGTTGCAATGAAACCTCTTTATGATGCTGTGGGTATTACACGCGTTAATGTATGTACTTATCAAGCTGTATCAGGAACGGGAAAACCAGCAATGGATGAGCTGGCTAAGCAGACAGCAGCCCTTTTAAATGGCCGAACAGTAGAAAGTAATGTTTATCCAAAACAAATTTCATTTAATGTTGTACCTCATATTGACGTGTTTATGGATAATGGCTACACCAAAGAAGAAATGAAAATGGTATGGGAAACTCAGAAAATAATGGGTGATGACTCTATTTTGGTGAACCCAACTGCAGTACGAGTGCCTGTTTTTTATGGCCACTCCGAAGCACTACATATTGAGACTAGAGATAAAATATCTGCTTCCGATGCTAAGAAACTGCTATCTGACTCAAACGGTATCGTCGTTATTGACGAGCACGAAGATGGTGGTTATCCAACGGCAGTATCTGATGCTTCAGGTACTGATCCTGTGTACGTCGGACGTATTCGCGAAGATATTTCTTGCGAGAATGGCCTGGATTTATGGGTGGTCGCTGATAATGTACGTAAAGGCGCGGCATTAAACAGTGTGCAAATTGCGGAAGTGTTGGTAGAAAAATATCTGTAAGGTATTAGAGGGGCTCGATAAAATGGTTTAAACAAAGAGGTATAGGGATGAAGATCCAAACATTTGCCAGCGTTGCTGTTATGGGCGCTTTAGGGTTTCTAATTCCATTACAGACATCTGCTTTTGGCTTAGGTAAGATCCAGATTTCATCTGCTTTGAATGAGCCATTAAAAGCCGTTGTGCCTGTTACTGCCTTACGTGAGGAATATGATAGTAATTTACGCGTTCAGTTAGCATCTAATGATGAATTCAATAAAGCTGGGTTGAAGCGTAGTTTTTTGCTGACCCAGCTTAAGTTTGAAATTGTTAAAACGTCAGGAATAGCTGAGGTCCATATTACCTCGGAACAACCGGTTAAAGAGCCATTTTTAGATTTTTTAATAATTGCATCAACAGCCAATGGACGTATGGTACGTGAATATATAGTGTTACTTGACCCACCAAAAAGTATGTTTAATAAGCCTACTAAGAAAGTAAAACAAGCTGTAAAACAAGTAAGTCAAAATAAAGCTATGCCTAGTTCAACGGTTAGTGACGCTCAAAATTCTCAGTGGACATCTGATACGTATGACGTCAATATTAACGATGCCTTATCGATAATAGCGAAAAAAACCAGACCTCAAAGTGATATATCAATCAATCAAATGATGATGGCGTTGTTAAACGCCAATCAATCAGCATTTATAGGCCAAAATATTAATCGGTTGAAAGCAAACAGTACACTGAGAATTCCTCAGGCTTCTGAAATTAAACAATTATCGAAAAAACAGGCATTGCTTGCAGTTAATGAACAAAACAAGGCGTGGCGAAACCGTAATATTGTAGCTCCAGCTCTTAAACAAGAAGAAATGATAGCTGGAGATGGCTTAGGCAACACACCTAGTTTGTCTATGCCTGAAGAGACGAACAATAATAACAATGAAGACGATGTTACTTATTTGGAACTAGTCGCACCAAGCACTGAAGCCATTACAGATGTAGGTGAATCATCTTTGTTAGGTGATGAGAAATTAACCAAACTGACCGAACAATTAACACTGGCACAAGAAACAATAGAAAGTCAGGTTCAAGAGAATAATGGCATGAAATTACGAATGGATATGATGGAGGAACAGCTGCAAACATTACATCGCCTGATCTCCTTGAAAGATGCCGATTTAGCAAAAATGCAAAATTATCTGCAAACAGAGCAATTAGAAACGACAGATGATTTTAATGATGTTGCAAGTGAAACTACAACAATAAGTAACCGTTCTGAAGTTGATGATTATTTTTCTCAAATTGGTTCCAGTAGTGATGAAATTGAGTCAGATTCGGCAGCATTAACGTTGACAGTGGATGAATTAAACTCAACTAATGAACTGGACAATACACAAACTACCGAGCAATACGACGCTGTCGTAAAAATGTCTATGCAAATTGTAGAAGAAACTGCAAATAACCTTCTTATTAAGGTTAAAAAGTTTTATGCTTTACATCGAAATGAAAGTTTATTGGCGGGCCTAATCACCCTATTATTACTTATCTGGATAAGCATTAGGGCTCGTCGTGGTGAAAGTGAAAATAATGATGAGCAGGACAATAATCAATATGCATCGTCAACGACCGCTTCCATTGCATCGATAAGCAATAGTGAGCTTATCGATGATGCTGATTCTGAGCATGACAAACGGGAGGAGCGTGCAGTTGTTTTTAAAACAGTAACTGAAAATGTAACTGAAGTAGATAATCTCAGGCCAGAGTCAGATCTGCTTATTACACGCCCTACTGAGGCGGTTAATGAATTATCTACTGAGTTTGATATTATTGAAACGAATGAAATAGAAGAAAGCGATACCAGCCTAGCATTTAATTTAGATGCATTTTCTGTCAATGAAAATAAAGTAGATTTTGAAGCTGACAAAGAAACAGACCCTAAAGCTGAAGAAGATGACATCTCGTTCGATTTAGGTGATTTTGAAGGCATTGATGAAGCTGAAACAAAGCTTGGCCTTGCTGCTGCGTATATGGATATGGGTGATCCAGAAGGTGCTAGGAATATTTTAGAAGAAGTTCTGGCTGAAGGAATTGATACTCAACAATCTCGCGCACAAGATATGCTTAATGAACTTTCATAAGGGCATTGAATGAAAGTAGCCTTAGGTGTTGAATATTCAGGTACAGGTTTCTGTGGCTGGCAAGTGCAACCAGAACAACGAACAGTTCAAGGTTGTCTGGCGCAAGCATTAAAAAAAATAACCGGTGAAAAGTCGAAAATTGTTGCTGCAGGACGAACTGACTCTGGTGTGCATGCACTTCAACAAGTTGCTCATTTTGAAACGGCTGCGAACAGAAGCGAGCGAAACTGGGTCTTAGGTCTAAATAGTAATCTACCTAACGATATGAATATAACATGGGCTAGACAAGTACCTGATGACTTCAGTGCTAGATTCTCAGCTTTAAATCGGAGTTATCGATACTTGATATTAAATCGAGTCAGTCGTTCAGCGGTACATGCAAATAAAATGTGGTGGATATTTAGTCCGCTCGATGTAGATAAAATGCAAGCAGCTGCAGATTTATTGATTGGCCATCATGATTACTCGTCGTTTAGAGCAAAACTATGTCAGGCTCATAGTCCAGTTAAGACTGTTGAAAAAATACAGGTAACTCGTCAAGGTGATTGCATTGCTATTGATGTCAAAGCTCAGTCTTTTTTACATCATATGGTACGAAACCTTGTCGGTGTATTAGTGCCTATTGGCGAAGGCAGAAAACCAGTGGAATGGGCGACTGAGGTATTGGAAGGTCGTGACCGTTCACATGGTGGAATCACATCGCCACCTGATGGTTTGTACTTTATAAATGTGGAATATCCGCAGCAATATAATCTACCAACAGTGTCAGCTTTTCCTGTGGTCTGGTAGACTAGTGCTTTAAATTATTTTCTCAAACTAAATTCATGAGAACACGAGTAAAAATTTGTGGTATTACCAGACGCCAAGATGCTGAATATTCAGTTGAAATGGGCGCTGACGCATTAGGATTGGTATTTTATTCGCCAAGCCCTCGTGCTGTTTCCCTCGCGCAAGCGAAAGAAATAATGGTAGGTTTACCTCCTTTTATTAGTTTGGTTGCATTATTTGTTAATGCCGAGGTAGAGGAAGTCAAAGCATGTTTAGCTGCTTTGCCAATTGCTATATTGCAATTTCATGGTGACGAGTCACCTAGTTATTGTGAACAGTTCAATCATCCTTACATGAAAGCAATCAGAATGCGTGATGATATTGACTTAAAAGCTGAAGTAAATCATTATCAGTCAGCTTCTGCAATATTGCTTGATAGTTACCAGTCTGGAGTGCCAGGGGGAACTGGACAGGTCTTTAATTGGTCGTTAATTAAAGATATTGATAAACCACTAGTCTTAGCCGGTGGATTAGATTCCAGTAATGTTGCAATGGCTATAAAACAAGTAAAACCTTATGCAGTTGATGTCAGTGGTGGCGTCGAGTTTGCAAAAGGAATAAAAGATAAACAAAAAATAAGCGATTTTATGCAAGAGGTTTTAAATGGCTGAGCAAGTAACTAGTAATTATTTCGATACCTACCCAGATGAAAAGGGCCACTTTGGTATTCATGGTGGGCGTTTCGTCGGTGAGACATTGATGGAAGCAGTTTATGCGCTTGAGAAAGCTTATAATCACTATAAAACGGATCCTGAATTTCAAGCTGAAATGGATAAGGATTTAGCAGATTTCGTTGGACGGCCATCGCCGCTTTATCATGCTGAAAACTGGAGTAAACGCCTTGGCGGAGCTCAAATTTATCTCAAGCGTGAAGATCTGAATCATACCGGTGCACATAAAGTAAATAATACCATTGGTCAGGCTTTATTAGCTAAACGTATGGGTAAAACTAGAATTATTGCTGAAACAGGTGCGGGACAGCATGGTGTTGCAACGGCAACAGTCGCTGCACGATTAGGTATGGAATGTGTCGTGTATATGGGCGCAGCAGATGTTGAACGTCAAGCTCAGAATGTATATCGAATGAAGCTGCTTGGTGCAGAAGTTATTCCTGTTGAATCTGGTTCTAAAACATTAAAAGATGCGTTAAATGAGGCATTACGTGATTGGGTTACTAATGTTGATGATACGTTTTATATTATTGGGACTGTTGCCGGGCCGCATCCTTATCCACAAATGGTGCGTGACTTCCAAACTATTATTGGTCGCGAAGCACGAGTACAAATTCTTGAAAAAACCGGCAAGTTGCCTGATGCACTTATTGCATGTATTGGTGGCGGTTCCAATGCAATTGGTTTATTCCATCCATTTATCGAAGATAGCAGTGTTGAACTTTATGGTGTGGAGGGTGCTGGATATGGCATTGAAACGGGTAAGCATTCTGCACCTTTAGCGGCAGGGTCACCGGGCGTATTACATGGTAATAGAACCTATTTAATGCAAGACGAAAATGGTCAAACACTCGATACACACTCCATTTCTGCTGGTCTCGATTATCCTGGGGTGGGGCCTGAACATGCCTTATTAAAGGACTTGGGTCGTGCTAAATATGTATCCGTTACAGATGATGAAGCATTACAAGGATTTCATGATTTGACTCAAATTGAAGGTATTATCCCAGCACTGGAAACAAGTCATGCTTTAGCTTATGTGAGTAAGCTTGCACCTGTTATGGCACCAGATCAAGTATTGATAGTGAACTTATCAGGCCGTGGTGATAAAGATATGCATACAGTTGCCGAAATGGCTGGTTTAAAATTTTAGAGGTTGAGCATGAGTCGTATAAAAGGGTGTTTTGAGAAATTAAAGACTGATGGTCAAACTGCACTGATCACATATATTACAGCGGGTGATCCTGAGCCATGGGTAACCGTACCAATGTTGCATGCATTAGTTGATGCAGGTGCTGATATTGTAGAATTGGGCATTCCATTTTCTGATCCCATGTCAGATGGTCCTGTTATACAAAAAGCATGTGAACGCGCATTAAAAAATGATATGTCAATAGACCGTGTATTAGAGATGGTTGGTCAATTCAGAGAGAATGATAAGGAAACACCAATCGTATTGATGGGTTATGCCAACCCAATTGAAGCAATGGGCTATCAATCTTTTGCTGACAAAGCACAAGAGGTGGGTGTCGATGGAGTATTAACAGTTGATATGCCACCAGAAGAATCAGAAGAATACTTGTCTATTATGTCCTCCAATGACATTGATACTATTTTTCTTGTAGCACCCACAACCTCAGTTGAACGAATGGAAAAAATAGCTAAACACGCACGTGGTTTTATCTATTATGTTTCTATCAAAGGGGTAACGGGTACAGCAGAACTTGATGTTGCTGAAGTTGCTAATAAAATGACATTATTAAGACAATGTACAGATTTACCGTTAGGTGTGGGTTTCGGTATAAGAGACGGTAAGTCAGCTGCAGCTGTATCAGAAGTGGCCGATGCTGTTGTAGTAGGTAGTACATTAGTACGATGCATAGAAGAGCATGCAAATAAGCCGGAAGAGCTACCAGCCGCATTAGCGGCTTTGCTTACTGAAATGCGCTATGCAATTAATGCACGTGATATGTCTGAATAAGAAAAATAGGTAAACACTATGAGCTGGTTAGATAAAATACTTCCTTCAAAAATACGCACTACAGTACGTAACCGTTCAGTACCTGAAGGTGTTTGGTGTAAATGTCCTGCCTGCGATAGTGTGCTGTACAGAGCAGAGTTAGAGCGTAATTTACATGTCTGCCCTAAATGTGACCATCATCAACGAATTAATGCTCGAACACGTTTAGAAAGGTTTTTAGATGAAGGTGAGCGTAATGAAATTGCGGCTGATGTTAAACCTATTGATACGCTGAAGTTCAAAGATAGTAAAAAATATAAAGATCGCATAGTACAAGCTCAAAAAAAGACGGGTGAAAATGACGCCTTACTTGCAATGGAAGGAACAATCAATCAACTACCAGTAATAGCCGTTTCATTTGATTTTAGCTTTATGGGGGGGTCAATGGGGGCGGTAGTGGGCGAAAAATTCGTCCGCGCTGCAAGAGTTGCTTTAGAGAAGAAATTACCGTTGATTTGCTTTTCTGCTAGTGGTGGTGCACGTATGCAAGAGGGTCTATTCTCTTTAATGCAAATGGCCAAAACGAGTACGGTTTTAGCTCAACTTAGTAAAGAAGGCGTGCCATTTATTTCCGTGCTCACAGATCCAACGATGGGTGGCGTATCAGCAAGTTTAGCAATGTTAGGTGATATTAATGTTGCCGAGCCTAAAGCATTAATTGGTTTCGCAGGCCCCCGTGTTATTGAACAAACAGTTCGAGAAACCTTACCAGAAGGTTTCCAACGTAGTGAGTTTTTGGTAGAGCATGGCGCTGTTGATATGATTATAGACCGTCGTGAAATGCGGGATCGTTTAACAAGTATGCTGTCAATATTGCAAAATAAAACAGCAGCTTAATAACAATATAAGCTTATACAGTGCGATTTCAAACCCTATCTGAATGGCTGAGCTGGCAAGAGACCCTTCATTTCACAGAAGTAGATCCCGGTTTAGATAGAATTGCTTGTGTATGGGAATGTTTAGAGGGAAGCGCAACGTTACCTTTTACAGTAATTACTATTGCAGGTACCAATGGCAAAGGCTCGTCTGTTGCTTTGCTTGAATCTATTTTACGCCATGCTGGATATAAAATAGGTACATATACTTCTCCGCATATTTTAAGTTATAACGAGCGTATTTGTATCAATGCTAAACCGGCCTCGGATAAAGAGATCTGTAATGCATTTAATGATATTGATCTCGCTAGAGGAAAGGTGTCACTTACCTACTTTGAATTTGCTACTTTGGCTGCTGTACGCATTTTTGAGCAGCAAGAGGTCGATATAGCTATATTAGAAGTGGGGATGGGAGGGCGCTTAGATGCGGTCAATTTATTTGATACGGATATAGCGTTGATAACGCCTATTAGCTTAGATCATATTAACTGGTTAGGTGACACGCGAGAGAAAATAGGCTTTGAAAAAGCAGGAATTATTACTCAACAAAATCCAGTTGTATGTTCAGAGTCTCCTCCCAGAAGTGTTTTTCAGCATGCTTTAGCATTAGATTCAGATTTGTATCAAGCTGATAAAGACTTTCAGGTTGAACAAAGAGAAGGTGAGTGGGATTGGTCAAATCAGAAAGCTAAGCGATTAAACCTGCCTTATCCTGCTTTAGAGGGGCAATATCAACTACAAAATGCCGCAGGCGTTTTGCAAGTGATTTCATTACTTGAGCCACAAAAATACAGTGTTTCAGATCATGCGATCAGAGAAGGTTTAAAACACGTCGAGCTTACGGGTAGATTTCAACGTATTTTAGGTGATGTTGAGCTTATTCTTGATGTTACACATAATCTGCAAGGGGCGAAAAACTTAGTAGCATTACTTGCTGAAATACCTGCTCAAGGAAAAACTTATGCCGTTGTTGCTATGCTCAACGATAAAGATGTCAGTGGCGTCAGTGCTATTTTATCTAAATCAATTGATAAATGGTTTGTGGCTAGTTTAGAGGGCGATAGAGGAATGTCATCAACTGACTTGGCAGAGCAATTGAAAAAGTCAGTTAATTCAGAAGCTATGCTAATATCTGACGATGTTGAGTCTGCATATAAGCAGGCACTGAACCATGCAGTAACAGGTGATCGTGTTTTAGTCTTTGGCTCATTTCATACTGTTGAAGCAGCTATACGAATTCAGAATAAGGGGAAATAATGAATAAAATACAAGCTCCAATAGCAGCGATTGTCAGCATCATTATGCTACTTATCGGAATGAACTCTTATATCACTGTCAAAGCAGGCCACAATAAAGTCGCAACACTATTTGGTAATGTTAGCTCTGAAGCCTATGGTGAAGGTTTTCATATTGTAAATCCATTATTGTCATTTCACGTGTTTGATCTACGTCAACTGACATACACTTGGGATAAAGTTCAAGTGCCATCTCAAGATAAACTTAAAACGTCAATGGATATTTCGGTAACATTTCGTATCGACGGTACCCGAACACCGAGGATTTTCCAAGAAACGGGTAATTTAGAGGATGTTGTTACTAAGCATATTACGCCAAAAGTTAGATCTTTATTACGCGAGGCAGGTAAGACAGTGTCGCAATCACAAGACTTTTACCTCGATGCTGTACAACAAGAATTACAGCTGTATATGGAAGATGGCTTACGATCCTACCTTGAAAAAAAAGGGGTTATCGTTGAAGCTGTATTATTTCGAGATATTACGCTGCCTCAGGTAGTTACAAGCGCTGTTATTCAAACAAAAGAGCGTCAAGAACAATTAGAACGTGAAAAAGCACAGTTGAAAATTGTTGAACAACAAGCTCAGCAACAAGTTAAGCAAGCTGAGGCAAGAGAGCAAGCAGCTGTATCTGATGCGAATGCAAAACGAACAGAAGCTGATGCCGAAGCCTATCGGATCTTAAAAGAAGCACAAGCTCAAGCGAATGCAAATAAGGTACTTGCCCTGTCAGTTACCGCTGAGTTAATCAACTACAACAGTGTGCAGCGATGGAATGGTAAATATCCACAAACCTTATTTTCAGGTGATGCAGGTGGTGTGATTTTATCCCTACCTGAAATAAAATAAAGATCATTTCACCTACTTATAAAAATAGTTGAGATTCAATATGTCTAAACAAATTCATCAAGTTGCAATTGTTGGCGGTGGCGTGTGTGGTACAGCATTGCTTTATATGCTGGCTGAATATACTGATATTAATGATGTAATATTAATTGAAAAGTATGATGCTGTGGCAAAAGTGAATTCTCATGGAAGAAACAATAGTCAAACACTACATTGTGGTGATATTGAAACTAATTACAGTATAGAAAAAGCCAGTAAGGTTAAATCAGCTGCTGAAATGGTGGTTAACTATACTGAGTCTCTTGAAAGTCGCGATCAGGTTATTTTTAAATATCCCAAAATGGTTATCGGTGTTGGTGAAAACGAATGCGAACAATTACGACAACGGTTTGAACTGTTTCGTAAACGCTTTACATCAATGCAGTTATTAGAAAAAGAGCAGCTTGCTGAGGTTGAACCTAATGTTGTGCTTATTAATGGTGAGTTTCGTCCAGAGCCCTGTATTGCCCTAGCGGTATTAGATGATTACTGTGCCGTTGATTTTAACAAACTAGCGGAATCATTTATCACTCAAGCTCAAAAGTCTGATAGCCCGTCCTTACAAATTAGCCTGAATAGTCATGTCGATGAAATTATCTATAAAGATGGACTTTTTCATATTCAAACTCAAGATAAAATAGTTAAATCTCAAACGGTAGTCGTATCAGCAGGTGGTCATAGTTTATTACTGGCTCAGCAAATGGGCTATGGATTGGAGTTTTCATGTCTTCCTGTGGCTGGAAGCTTCTATTTTACGCCTAAAATGCTTAATGGTAAGGTGTACACAGTTCAGAACGATAAGCTACCTTTTGCTGCCGTACACGGTGATCCTGATGTGTTAGTTGAAGGCAAGACGCGCTTCGGGCCAACAGCCTTATTATTACCATTGTTAGAACGGTACAATATAGGTACTTTTTTTGAGTTTTTACGTGTATTACGTCTAGATACCAGTGTACTAAAAGTTTTTTGGGACTTATTTAAGGTGAGTGATATTCGCACCTATATTTTCAAAAACTTTTTGTTTGAAATCCCAGGGATACGTCGACGCCTCTTTTTGAAAGAAGCAAAAAAAATAGTGCCCTCATTACAACTAAAAGATATTGAATTTGCCAAGGGTTTCGGTGGCGTTAGACCTCAACTTATAGATAAAAAAGAATCAAAATTAATGCTAGGTGAAGCCAAAATAAACCCTGGCAACGGTATTATTTTCAATATGACGCCATCACCAGGTGCAAGTAGTTGTCTGGTAAATGCTGAAACAGATATGCGTCTTATTATCGAACATTTAGATGTGCATATTAATGAAGAAAAACTACAGCGGACATTGCATAAGTAGTCTGGCTCATAAATTGCTCGAATATTACAATCATTCGATAGTGATAGTCTAATATTCTGTTAACTCACTGATGAAGCTTAATTACAGAGGCATTTACGATGGTGTTGAATCATACAATAAATGACAAGAGTGCACAGCAGCGGCAAATTTTCACTTTTTACGTCGATGAGGTAATGTTTGGCCTTAAGGTAGAGAATGTATTAATGGTTGGACAAGGCCTACAAAATATTCAGCAACTTCCAATTGAGGAACGTGGATTTTGCGGCGTCACTAAATTTCAGGGGGTTGTAGTGCCGGTGTTGGACTTTGCTCATCGCATTGATATTCCATCAGGAATTGACAGTAAAACTGACTTACTCGCCTTGTTAGAGCAGCATGAAAATGAATATATTGAGTGGATAGCATCATTAGATCAAGCTATTAAATCAGGTGCACAGTTTACTACTATTCAGAAACCCGATGAGAATCAATTTTCTAAATTATATAAGCAGTTTAAAACATGGGATGAAACATTAAAAGAGCTGTTAGCTGCTTTTGAAGAGCCTCATGCGGCTCTTCATGTTTTAGCTGACGAATTATTAGTTACTGAGAATGATAACCAGACAGTGACAATCAATATTTTAGAACGAGCAGATACTACCTTACGCCAATTGTTGACGGTGTTTTCTCATGTTCGAGAGCAGCTGAACAGCAGTATGCGTCAAGTATTACTGTTTGTTACTGATGACGGTAAAACACCACGCTATGCGCTTATGATCGATAACGTTAATGACGTGATAAGTTATAGCGCTAGTGATTTTCAGGCGAGCAATAATGGACCTTTAAGTACTATACCTAAAATTGAAGGTATTATTGATGGTATTTATACACAAGCTAATCAACAAGACTGCTTATTTTTTAATATCGATAAAATAAGCGATATTAATACATTAATGGCAAAGGCCAACTAAAATAGTCTGGAAGTCTGTCTTTTCATAAGGTGGCCTATCTCAACAATGACATCTTCACCCTATATTACTAAAGCCGGAATGACCCGTCTAAATGATGAGTTAACGGATATTTGGATCAGACGCTGAGATGTGCTTAAAGCACTTTTAGCAGCAGAAGGTGATCGCTCAGAAAATGCAGAAAACGTAAAATAACCCCTAATAATTTACTGCTAATGCTTTAAGCTATAGCTAAGAATAAGTGGACAATAGTATCTATACTATTTTATGTGTTTTCTAAGAATCATGAAATTAGATAGAATTAAGAAATAGCAACATTAGTGAAATTGTTGATGTGACTGAAGGCAGCGTGCTGTTGGCTGGCAAAGACATCCGTGAACTAGACATTGCCACATTACATAAGCAATTCGTGATTGTGTTTCAATAAACCGTATTACTACATGACACAATTGCTAACAATATTCGAGTTGGCAATCCTTCTGCCTTAATCATTGATATTATCAATACTGCAAAAAAAGTCTGTATACCCGACAAAATTATGTCTTTACCTAGACAGTATGAAACGGTTTTCAATGTCTTAGATTACGCTTTGTCAGGTCGGGAAAAACATTGCATTACAATTACACGTGCCATTGGGAAAGGTGCCCGATTATTATACTTGATAAGGCGAACAGTCCGTTGTCAACCAGTAAAACTGGTCTTGATGATTGCACATCGTTTGGGAACAATTGTTGTTGCGGATCATATAATTGCTATGGATAAAGGCAGAGTATCTGGTTTAGCTATACATGTAGAACTGCTCGAAAATAATGATATTTATAGTGAATTATGGGGGATTACAATATCATTTAGCTTCTGATTGGAATATGCAATTAAAATAGAAACAAAGCTCTTCAATTGCAAATCTAAATGATATGCATTATCATTTAGAAAATATTTCAAGCTAAGGTAAAAGAAATGGAATTAATCAAAAAGGCTAATTACACTGTAGACAAAAACCATATCAAACATGAGTGCGGCAGTTGGTATGAAACAGCTCGTATTCAAATAGATGATGAGATCTCGATTTTTTCCGCAGAAGGTCAATTTGTCAAAGACATTACCTTAATAGTGCCTGTTCAGGAACAGTATATTTCTCTGTTCTTTTTATTAGATGGCAGCATCACCTCGTATGATGAGGAGGGTGGCATTCATTCAGCAACCTCAGCGGGTGAAATAAATCTAGTATTCCACCGTGGATTTAATGGCACAACCATCTTACATAAAACAGCTAAATTCGCTGTCTTCTCTATCGTTATGCCAAGTGACTTTATAAGGCGGCTGTTTAAGGGAGATGTACCAATAAAAATAATGCAACTACTGACTTGTCAGCAACGTGAGTCTTATTGTTATCAGCAAGTCATCATGACGCCTCTTATTGAGTCGGTATTACATCAGTTAAAACGGACGCAGATGACGAAAGAACTAAAACCGTATTTTATTGCTAGTAAAGCCTATGAGTTGATTACTTATTGTTTTGAACAATTTACCAAAGAGTCTCAAACAGGTTTGAATTTGACTGAAAATGATGTTGATTGTTTAAATAAAGCGCGACGGATATTATCTGAAAATATAGTCGAACCACCGACTATTATCCAACTTTCTCGGATAGTAGGCATTAACGATTGTAAGTTGAAACGTGGTTTTAAACAGCTATTCAATACAACACCTTTTGCCTATGTGCAGGAACTGCGGATGACGCAAGCGAAACAATCCTTACAGAATGGCAATGTCTCAGTGACGTCTGTTGCTAACCAAGTGGGTTATTCCAATGTAGGCCATTTTTCTGCTGCTTTTCGAAAATATCATGGTGCCACGCCTAGAAATTTTAAAAAGACATTTGTAAACATGTCTGTTAGTGCCTTAAACCTAGAATCAATTAGAACGCGTAGCAGTTGATCATCATCGCTTATATGAATCGGCCTAATGGTTGATGGTGATTTATTAATCTATATATCCATTTGTAAATAGTGATTTTAAGCGCTTACCTTGCCGCTAGAAAAATCGTAGGTCATCAATACGATTCTGTTGATTTTTAACTTTAACTGAATCCAACAAAAAAGACACAAAATAACCGTCTTATTAGGTTTTTTTATGTTGATTTAGCGACAACTCCAATCACGGATACTTTGGCTCCTTAACGGGGCAGATGTCAGCCAGTAACTCGCTATCATTGCAACAAATCTTAAATCAAACGCGCGCATGATAAACACGATGATATTTCCATGTTTGATAAACATTTTGCCTAGGAAGAACACACTACGATGACCAATATAGAGACTACTGCCATAGATGCAGATAATGAACACGATGATGATAAAATTGCCATCATAGGCTTGGCTGGCCGTTTCCCGGGTGCCGAAACAATCAGTGCCTTTTGGGATAATTTAGAACAAGGTCGTGAGGTGAAGCGATCATCAACGTCATCTGGAGAGCGGGTTTTTGCCAGCTTTAGTTTAGATAATAGCCTGTGCTTTGATGCGGAATTTTTCGGACTTTCACCATCAGAAGCGGCGATGATGGATCCTCAACATCGGGTATTCCTCGAAACAGCATGGCAGGCCATGGATGATGCTGGTTATAGTAAAGGCACCGATCCTCAAGTCACCGGTGTGTTTGCCGCTGCGGGCTTTAATGATTATGTGTTAAAGCATATCGGACCATTGTCTTATACTGATAGCTCTGCAGAATATTTTGCAATGATGCTCGGCAATGATAAAGATTTTCTTGCCAGCCGTACCGCTTATTCCTTGGACTTACGAGGGCCTGCTACCGTTGTGCAAAGCGCGTGTTCCAGTGGTTTGTTGGCCGTTCACCAAGGAATACAATCTTTACTTCAAGGCGAAGTCGATATTGCTTTAACGGGTGCTGTTTCTATTTGTCTTGATTTGGAAAACGGTTATTTGGCTGATAAAGGTGGTCCTATGTCACCCACTGGCGTGATTGCCCCTTTTTCGGAACAGTCTAATGGTATAGTTGGCGGTAACGGGGTTGCAGCGCTTGTATTGAAACGTTATTGCGATGCAGTCGATGACCACGATCATATTTATGCAGTGGTTCATGCCAGTGCCGTTAATAATGATGGTGCAGATCGAGCCAGTTTCACCAGTCCCAGTGTAATAGGGCAGAAAAAAGTGCTTGCACAAGCATTGCATTTGTCAGGTTTAACGCCATCAGATATTAGATATATTGAAGCACATGGCACGGGAACGCCTTTAGGTGATCCAATCGAGTTTGATGCGATTAAGCAGATCTACGGTGCAGCGGACAATGATTGCTTTGTCGGATCAGTGAAAGGTAATGTAGGTCATCTTAATACGGTGTCTGGTTTAGCAGGCTTAATTAAAACGATTGGTGTCATGTATCGCCAAGTTATACCACCAATGATGAATTTCAAAAAAAGCAATCCCTTATTAGAAATAGAAAAAACCCGTTTTCACATCAACAATAAAGCAAAAATAATGGCTGCTGGAACAGGCTATGCTGGCCTAAGTTCTTTTGGCTTCGGCGGCACTAATGTTCATCTTATTATTGGCTCTCATGAGGCAGGAAAAATAAAAAAACCTGATGTAAGTGAAGATGAAAAAGGCTCGTTACAACCACAACTATGTTTGCTGTCAGCAAAAACAACGCCGGCATTACAGCGTATGAAACAGGCCTTATCTCAGATTGATTCGACCGTTGATATTGTTGATTATGCCGCTACCTTATTGCACGGGCGTGCAAGCTTTAATCAACGCTGTGCTCTTATAGCTAGCAATGTTAAACAGGCTTCACATTGCCTTAGTCAAAATAAGCTAATCGATAATAAAAACCTGCCTGATAAAGCTGAATTAGCACCAATATTTTTATTTTCTGGCCAAGGTAATCAATATGCGGGTATGGGATCTTGGCTTTATCAGCATCGTGATGCCTATCGTCAAATTGTTGACCACTGTTCTGATATCTTACAACCATTGATTAATGAGGACCTTAGAACGCGATTGTTTTCTGAATCTAATGATGCATTATTGCCAACGCGTTATACTCAACTCGCTTTATTTATAACTGAATATGCCAGTGCGCGTCTGTTGATCGATGTCGGCATAAAACCAGCTTTATTACTGGGTCATAGTATTGGGGAATACGTTGCTGCCTGCATAGCAGGCGTATTTTCCTTAGAAGATGCCTTAAACCTTGTCAATGAAAGAGGGCGTTTAATAGAACAATTGCCTTCGTCAGCAATGCTGCTAGTGTCGTTGTCAGTGGATCACTTAGCCCCTTACATTAATCATACTGATTTATCACTAGCTGTCATTAACCCTTGTGATCGTTGCGTTGTGTCTGGCGATCATGATGCAATTAATCGTTTGACGCAACAGTTGGAAGCAGTAGACATAAGCTGCCATCCCTTATCTGTTTCTCATGGTTTTCATTCTCATCTGTTAGAGCCAATGCTAGATGAGTTTAACCAAGCCTGTCAAAAAATAAGTTATGGCGAAGCACAATATCCTATTTTGAGTAATAGCAGCGGTTCATTGGCCGATCCCGAGCAAATAATGACAGCTGACTATTGGGTGAAACATTTA